>Ga0136641_1000704_pt1 | contig 14134 bp, 14 predicted proteins | sample EliLak1302023Y_FD_115312 | JGI IMG/M metagenome (GOLD analysis project Ga0136641, IMG submission 115312) | Freshwater microbial communities from Elizabeth Lake, Yosemite National Park, California, USA - 13020-23Y | ecosystem: Environmental > Aquatic > Freshwater > Lake ...
AGCACAATACCAAAGGGCGCGTTGACGTAAAAGGGCTGCGCTTCTTCCTCGCTAAAGGCATTGCCTGCCGTTGGATAACGCACCTGGCCAAGCCCGCAGTTACCCGGAAGTGCGCGCATATTACGAGTTCGGAATATGTCTTTGACCATGCCCTTGGCCTTGTGCATGAAAAACTTGTTTTCCTGCTGCGTGACAATGCCTGCCGCATCTTGGCCGCGATGCTGCAAAAGCAGCAAAGCGTCATAAATGAGCTGGTTGACAGGTGCGTTGCTCACAACGCCTACGATTCCACACATGCTAAGTTCGCTCACTCAAGGTAAATAAGGGGCTAAGGCCTTGGGCAACCAAGGTTTGAGTCCTAAGAGCACCGATTGTGCAATGCGAGGACTATAGGCCTGCAGCCACCAATCACTTTGGGCCAACGGTGTCAAACGCAATACCAGCGCTGCCGACAGCAGCACGGCTATCGCGCGCAAGCTTCCAAAGGCCAAGCCCAAAAATCGGTCCGCTAAGCCCATGCCACTGACCTGGACCACTTTTTTGGTCAAAAACACCAGAAAACTACCGGCCAGCAGGCAAAGCATAAAGGCGATAAAAAATCCGAACCCATAGCGCACCATGTCGCTGGCGCCAGCAGTCGGCAGCCATTGCGCAAGCCATGGCGCAGCCCACTGCGCTAGCACAAAGGCTAGCACCCAATTGACCAAGGAGAGAATTTCATAGACCAAGCCTCGCCAGGCGCCTATGGAAAGTGACAAGGCCAGCACGGCGACGCAAATCCAATCGAGATCGGCCATGGCCTGCCTACCCTACAGCGTTAACACCGCGGCGGCAAGGCCCAAGGACTTGATTTTTTCTGCGGCTTTGTCCGCCTCGGCCTTATTGGCAATGGGGCCTACACGGACGCGCGTACGCTTGCCTTCGGTGTTAGTGATGATCTGGGTGTAAGTCTTGAAACCAGCTTTTTCCAAAGTTTGGCGCGCCTCGCGCGCTTTTTGCGCTTCGGCAAATGCACCCACTTGCACGACATAGCGCGGCCCCGGCGCAGAGGCCGCAGGCGAAGGTTCTTTGCCATCTAACAAGGTTTGGGCTTTAGACGCCTCCGCCGGGGATTTGGATTCAAGCACCTTGGTGTCCGACTTAGGCGCGGCCTTGGCCTCGGTCTTGATGTCTGCCTTGCCTGTGGCCAGAGTATCGGCCTTGGTATCTGCTATCGCTGGTGTTCGCGCACTGGCTTTAGCGGGCTGCGCCTTTTCAGCGCTTGCGGTCGCGGCAGGCGGTACTGCCTTTTCAGCTAAAGCGGGGTAGACCAGGCTTTCCTTCTCCACTGGCTCAGACTTGGGTAAGGGCGCCTCCGATGAGGACGCGGCCACTGCCTTCGGGGTCGCCGCCAAGGGCGCGACTTTGTTTTTGTCCGGGATGTTGATGCCAATGTCGACGTCAATCGGTCGCGGCTGGCTGTCAAAAAGCAGCGGGAACCCCAGCACCCCGATCAGCACCAGGGCCGCCGCACCGATTAAACGGTGGCGGGCCCGTTTGCGCATGGCTTCCAAGCTTTCGGCGGCTGGTGGAGGGGCTGAAGGCTCGGCACCGTCTTTGCGAAACTTGAAAAATGCCATGGTGTGGTTTTTTAGGAAGATGCGAGGTGGGCTCCGGAAAGCCGGGGAATCCCTTGCTGGAGTACTCCGCCTACGGTGTAGAACGATCCAAACACGAGGATTCTATCAGCGGGGTCCGCGCAGCCAAGGGCCTCTTGCAAGGCCGATTGCGGGCTGGCAAAGGCCTTGGCACGCACCTCTTTACGCACGTTATGGGCCTGCCAGCGTTGCAGCAAATCCGCGCCCGAGGCGGCGCGCGGGGTAGGTAAATCGGTGAAGTACCAACACTCGACCAGCGGGTTCATTCGCGCCAGCATGGGCGCCAAGTCTTTATCCGCCATAGCACCGAATACCGCATGGGTGCGTGGGAAAAATCCCATAGCATCCAAATTAGCCGCCAGCGCCGCCACCGAATGCGGGTTATGCGCCACATCGAGCACGAGGCTCGGATTGCCTGGAATAATTTGAAAGCGCCCACTAAACTCCACCATGGCCAGCCCATTGCGGATGGCTTGCGCGGTGACCGGGAGCTTATCCCGCAAAGCCGTTAGAGCCGCCAGCACGCCGGCTGCATTGACCAGCTGGTTTGCACCGCGCAAAGCGGGATAGGCTAAGCCGCTGTAACGCCGTCCCCGCCCTGCCCACTCCCATTGCTGCGGGTCGCCCCGGGTGTTGAAGTCCCGTCCTACACGCCACAAATCGGCACCTAATTCCACGGCATGGTCCAGCACACTGTGCGGTGGCATCGGGTCGCTCACCACCACCGGGCGACCGGTGCGCATGATGCCAGCCTTCTCGCGCCCAATGGTTTCCCTATCGGTGCCCAGAAACTCCATGTGGTCTAAGTCAATACTGGTAATCACTGCGCAATCGGCATCGATGATGTTCACTGCGTCCAAGCGCCCGCCCATGCCCACCTCCAAAATCGCCACATCCAGGGGCTGCGAACGCATCACATCGAGTATAGCCAGGGTAGAAAACTCAAAATAGGTCAGCGACACCGGCACTGGACCTGCCGTGCGCGCAGCCTCCACGCGGGCAAACCCTTGCGTCAAAGTATCGGATGCGACGTTCTGCCCTTGCAGGCGCAGCCTTTCTTCAAAATGCACCAGATGCGGCGAGGAATACACCGCGGTGCGGTAACCCGCCTGCATCAGGATGGACTCCAGCATGGCGCAAGTGGAGCCTTTGCCGTTGGTGCCTGCGACGTTTATAACGGTACAAGGTAGCTGCAAATCCATACGCTGCGCCACCTGGCGCACCCGCTCTAAACCCATGTCGATGTTGATGGGGTGCAACTGCTCGCAATAGGCCAGCCATTCGGGTAAATTTTTCATAGGACTGGGATTGTCGCGCAGACCGGTGCCTAGCGCAGGGTGCTGGCCCATGGCATCATCGCGGCCATGAAAAACACAGCCCCCATCCCGGTCATCACGCTTTTTGGCATCCCCCACTGCGACACGGTAAAAAAAGCCCGCCTTTGGATGCAGGATCAGGGACTGGCTTATCACTTTCATGATTTCAAAAAGGACGGCGTACCGCCCGAGGCTCTTGGCCACTGGATGCAAGCGCTAGGTTGGGAGACCCTGCTCAATCGCAAAGGGACGACCTGGCGCAAACTGGATCCAGCGCTGCAAAACAGCGTGACCGATGCGGCCAGCGCGGCTGTGCTGATGCAGACCCACGCCAGCGTCATAAAACGGCCCGTAGTGCAGTGGGCCGATGGCCGCGTCACCGTAGGCTTCGTACCCCAGGCCTTTTTAGACCTGCTGCCTTAAAATCTCAGGCTTCGCGGGTGGTTCGTTTGTCGTAATGAACTGCCCTTCCCCAGCCGCGCCGGGCATCTACCGGCGCCTACCCAGCAAGAGCCATGAGCACCACCCACCTCCAAAGCGCCTCCGTCGCCACGCAAGCTAGCGTGTATTTCGACGGCAAATGCGTCAGCCACAGCATCACCATGGCCGATGGCAGTAAAAAATCCGTGGGCGTGGTGCTGGCCGCTGAACTGACTTTCGGTACCGCAGCGCCAGAAGTCATGGAATGCGTGGCCGGCGGATGTGAATACTTGCTACAAGGCGGCAGCGCCTGGGCCAGTTGCCAACCCGGCCAAAGCTTCAGCGTGCCTGGGCAAAGCAGTTTTCAGATTCGCGTGGCCGATGTCTTCCACTACATTTGCCATTACGGCTAAAGCTCGGCACTACGCCCTGGCTACAGGCCTCAGGCCCGAATCCGATACGCCGTAGTGCCTGCCCCTTAGCCCAAACTGAACCTCCCAGACCACCGACGCCTAGCGCTCCAACCCTATGTCCACCATTCTTCAAAACATCCCCGTAGGTCAAAAAGTCGGCATCGCGTTTTCCGGCGGCCTCGATACCAGCGCTGCGCTGCACTGGATGCGCAACAAAGGCGCGATTCCCTACGCCTACACCGCCAACCTAGGCCAGCCCGACGAGTCCGACTACGAGGAGATTCCGCGCAAAGCCATGGAGTACGGTGCCGAGCATGCCCGCTTGATTGACTGCCGCAGCCAACTGGCCGCCGAAGGTATTGCGGCACTGCAAAGCGGCGCTTTTCATATCTCCACCGGCGGCCTGACCTACTTCAATACCACGCCTATCGGGCGCGCCGTGACCGGCACCATGCTGGTGGCCGCCATGAAGGAAGACGATGTGCATATCTGGGGCGATGGCAGCACTTACAAAGGCAATGACATCGAGCGCTTTTACCGCTATGGACTGCTCACCAATCCGGCGCTCAAAATCTACAAGCCCTGGCTGGACCAGGCCTTTATTGATGAGCTTGGTGGCCGTGCGGAAATGTCTGCCTTCATGACCCAAGCGGGTTTTGGCTACAAGATGTCGGCGGAAAAAGCCTATTCGACCGACTCCAATATGCTGGGCGCCACCCATGAGGCCAAGGACCTGGAGCACCTGAGCAGCGGCATGACTATTGTTAACCCCATCATGGGCCTCGCCTTTTGGAAGGACGATGTCGCCATCACGCGTGAGGAGGTACGGGTTCGCTTTGATGAAGGCCGCCCCGTTGCGCTCAATGGCGTGGAGTATCCGGACCTGGTCGAATTGATCCTAGAGGCTAACCGCATCGGCGGGCGGCACGGCCTGGGCATGAGCGACCAGATTGAGAACCGCATCATCGAGGCGAAAAGCCGTGGCATTTACGAAGCCCCGGGCTTGGCGCTGTTATTTACTGCTTACGAGCGCTTGGTCACCGGCATCCACAACGAGGACACGATTGAGCAATACCGCGAGAACGGACGCAAACTCGGCCGCCTTTTGTACCAGGGCCGTTGGTTTGACCCCCAAGCCATCATGCTACGAGAAGCGGCGCAACGCTGGGTCGCGCGCGCCGTGACCGGCGAAGTAACGCTGCAATTACGCCGTGGCAATGATTACTCCATTTTGAATACCGAATCGCCAAATCTGACCTACCACCCTGAGCGCCTCACGATGGAGAAAGGTGCCTCTATGTTCTCCCCGGCCGACCGCATCGGGCAACTGACCATGCGCAACCTGGACATTGCCGATACGCGCGAAAAACTAGGTATCTACAGCCAAGTTGGCTTACTGGCGCAGGATCCGGGCGCCCGCATGATGGGCTTGGATAAAAATTAATGCACGCTGGGACGAGTTGCTAAATTGGCTATGAGCAATTGTTTGCAGGGCAGCAAAAGTCTTTGATGGGGAGTCGCGACGTGGGAGCTATCCGGGAGCATGCAGGACATGGCTGCTAACAACAAGCCGGACACCGAGTTGGGTCGCGGCCGACCAAGGCGTGCGCGGGGCTTGCGTGTGCGCACGCTGGATATGGCATTGGCCATGGTGGGCGCGAGTCTGTTTATTGCGCTTACGCTGCTTTTTTACCTGCAATGGCAGCAACACACCCTGCTAGCCGCTGTGGTGCAAGCGCGCGAAGCCGCGATGCAGGCCCACACTGCCGCTGAACCATTGGCGCAAGTGCGTCAAAACGCGAGCGATATTTTTCAGCTCTCTGTCTTGTGCTTTTTTCTAGCATTGCTCACCGCAGCTGTCTTGCTTTTGCAGAACCGGCAACGCGCTTTGGCCCAAGAATCGTCGCGCAAATTAACCGAGTATTTGCGCGATACACAATTGAAAGCGGAAACGGCCAGCCGTGGCAAAACCCGCTTTCTGGCCAATATGAGCCATGAGCTGCGCACGCCTTTCAACGGGGTCTTCGGCATGCTCAGCCTGTTGGGTACCACTTCGCTCAATGCCATTCAGGCCGACTACCTCAAAACCGCCAATGCATCGGCCAACCATTTGCTCCATGTACTAAACGACATCCTGGACCTTTCGGCACTGGAAGAAGGAAAAATCAGTTTGCAATTAGCGCCCCTGGAGCTACGCCAAGTCATTCGTGACATCAGCGATGCCATGGAGCCACAGGCAGCGCAAAAAAAACTGGACTTCAGCGCCGAGGTGCATCCGGATCTGCCGCAGTGGCTGCTGCTCGACGTCAAACGGCTCAAGCAAATATTGTTCAATCTGGCCAATAACGCGATTAAGTTCACCAGCCGGGGCGGCGTACACATGAGGGTCATGCTGGGAGTGCCTGCGCGCTCGGTGGACAAGGACTCTGTACTGCTGGAAATTTCGGTTGAAGATAGCGGCATCGGCATCAGCAGTGAGGCCTTGGAAAATTTGTTTCAGCGCTTTAACCAAGTTCACAGCGATACCCACAACGACTATGGAGGTACTGGTCTAGGTCTGGAAATCTCGCAATCTCTGGCACAGCTGATGGGGGGGCAGATCGAGGTCACCAGCGCCAAGGGCGTGGGTTCTTGTTTTACTTTACGCATGCGGGCGCAGCCCACACCAGCGCCTTTGCCAAGCAGCCAAAGCAAGGTATTTCAACTCGATCCACCGATCAAACCTGAGCGCATGTACCGCATACTGGTGGTGGAGGACAACGAAGTCAACCGCAAGTTTGTCGGGATCCTACTTAAGCGCATGGGCTATCTCAGCTTCTTCGCTGACAACGGGAGTGTCGTCATCGACCTTTTGCAAACGCAAAACTTTGACCTGGTGTTGATGGACTTGCACATGCCGGTAATGAATGGCATGGACGCCACGCGCGCCATACGCGCGCTGCCGCACCCGACGGCAAAAATTCCCATCATTGCACTGACGGCTAATGTGATGAACGAGGCACGCGAAGAAGCAGTGGCGGCAGGCGTCAACGACTTTGTCACCAAACCGGTACACATGAGCCGCTTGCAAGATGTGATCCGCCAGCACCTGGAACCAGGCAGCGCCAGCACGCAGAGCGGGTAACGCTAGCGGTGGCGGTTGCGCAGGCCGAGCAATCCCTGGGTTGCCGGATCGGACAAGAGGTATTGCGGGCCTATCGCTTCCAAAGTACTTGGCGCAATGCCTAATGCTTCCAAGCCAGGCAGATTACCCGTGACTACGTTGTCTAGGCGCATAGAGTCCAAATTGTCTTGGCTCATCACGGGTTCGCCCGGCATCAAACCCAGTACAAAAGCCTGGATGCGGCCCATCCACAGGGGCAGGCCCAAAACCGGTCGGCCGCGGCCTTGCGCAATGCCGCTGCTGCGCGCCGAGAACTGCACCAACTGACGCAGCGTGTATACCTGCGGTCCTGCTAATTCATAGACCCGCACTGCGGGCGCATGGCTTAGCCCTTGCGCCAAGCTTTGGAGTACCGCGCTGGCTACATCCTCTACCCAGACCGGCTGAAAGCGCGCATCCGCGCAGGCCAAGGGCATGACGGGAAAAACCGCTTGCAAACGGGCAAACACGTTCAGGAATTTATCGTTGGCGCCAAAAATAACGCTGGGGCGCAGCACCGTCAAGCCACAAGCGCCCGTACCGCCCTGCCCCCATCCCAGGGTATCGGACAGCAGTCTTTCCCCGACCGCTTTGCTGCGCAGGTAATTCGAGGGCGCGGTCTGTGCTTGCGCGGCGTTCACACCCAACGCGCTGATATGCACCATATGGGCCACCCCCTTAGCCACGCAGGCGCGGGCAATTTTGGCGGGTAAGTCCTGGTGCACATGAGCAAATGCCGCTGGGCTACCGTGCAAGATAGCGACTAAATTGACCACCGCATCCATTCCCGCCAAGGCGCGACCCAATGCGGCTTCGTCATGGACATTGGACTCCAGCACGGTGAGCCCAGGCAAATGCATCACGCCTCTGGCATGCACCGCTTTGCGCGACATCACGGTGACCCGGTATCCGGCGCGTACCAACTTTTCGCATACATGGCCACCGACAAAACCGGAGCCTCCCAACACCAATACCTGCTTCATGGCAAACACATCTCCTCAATTTCAAGTCTAGGACCCAAGCCGCCGTTGCATTCTTCTACACAAACGGCTGGCATTCTTTGCACTGCATCAAAAACTCTACAACACCACCGGCTCAGTTTCCAACAACAGACCAAAGCGTTCATACACGCTGGTTTGAATCGCCTTGGCCAAGGTCATCACCTCGCCGCCGGTGGCACCCTTGCTGCCGCTGCCCCGGTTGACCAGCACCAAGGCCTGTTTTTCATAGACCCCCGCCTGCCCCACCGATTTGCCGCGCCACCCGCAGGCGTCAATCAACCAAGCGGCGGCCAGCTTGAAGGAGCCATCGGCCAGTCGGTAATGCACGACCCGCGGATCCCGCGCAATGATGTCGGCGCATTGCTCGGCGCTGACCGTGGGATTTTTGAAAAAGCTGCCAGCGTTACCCAACAGCGCCGGATTGGGCAATTTGCTGCGCCGGATGCGGCAGACCCAATCAAAAATCTGATGCGCATCAGGCTTCTCGCAGGCATCTTGGGTACGCATTTTTTCGATATCTGCATACCCCAGCACCGGCTTCCAGGCCTTGGGCAGGGCAAAGCGTACGCGCAAAATCAGCGCCTTGTCCTTCAGGCCCGGGCCCGACGCAGCGCTTTTGTGCTTAAAAATCGAATCACGGTATCCAAATGCGCATTGGGCCGCATCCAGGCTAAAGACCTCGCCCGTGTGCAAATCCATAGCGTCCAATGACTCAAACACATCCTGCAACTCTACCCCATAGGCGCCAATGTTTTGCACGGGCGCGGCCCCCACCGTACCCGGAATTAAGGCCATGTTTTCCATACCGGGCATGCCTTGGTCCAAGGTCCAGGCCACGAAATCATGCCAATTTTCACCCGCCCCGGCCTCTACGATAAAGGCCTTGGGCGTTTCCCGCAGCAGGCGACACCCGACAATCTCAACCTTGAGCACCAGGGACTTGACGTCCCCCGTCAGCACCAAGTTGCTGCCACCACCCAGCACAAACTTCGGTAGCGCCGCCAGCGCAGCGTCTTGCAACACGGCGGTCGCATCGTCTTGACTGCGTATACGGACCAATTGCTGGGCCCGCGCCACAATGTGAAACGTGTTGAGCGCCTGCAGAGGCACATTGTTCTCGACTACCATGGCGGGATTGTCGCATCCGCTCAATTGAAGTTGCCGCGCGCACCTTGACAAGCTCTGTTGGAGAAATTTGAAAATGCCCTCGTTTGATACTGTTTGTGAAGCGAATTTAGTCGATGTAAAAAACGGCGTAGACAACACCGCCAAAGAAATCGGTACCCGTTTTGACTTCAAAGGTACTGCGGCCGCCATAGAGATCAAGGACAAAGAAATCACCCTGATAGGCGATGCCGAATTTCAACTGGATCAGATCGAGGACGTGCTGCGCAACAAACTCACCAAGCGCAATGTCGATGTTCGCTTTTTGGACAAAGGCGAGGTGCAAAAAATGGGCGGGGACAAAGTCAAATGCGTCATCAAAGTGCGCAATGGCATCGAGAGCGAGCTGGGAAAAAAAATCCAGCGCCTGATAAAAGACAGCAAACTCAAAGTACAAGCCGCTATCCAAGGTGACTCGGTGCGCGTGACCGGCGCCAAGCGCGACGACCTGCAAGCGGCCATGGCCCTATTGAAAAAAGAAATCACCGATATCCCGCTGAGTTTTAACAACCTGCGCGATTGAACCTACCGCGTTGCATGGAGCGCCTGCGTTTTATCAACTACAACGATTGACGCATGACTTGCTTCATTAGTTTGCCATTGGCGTTTCTAGGCCAAGGATAGGCGCCGATGCGCCATTGCTCAGGCACTTGATAGCTCACGGCAGTCCCGGGCCGCTAATGCCCTGGTGCCTTTTTTTCCCCCAGTCGGGACTCGGTGCCCGCTATCAATCGCGCCAGATTTGCACCATGGCGCCAGACCAGCAGGCCACTCATGATGGCCAGTGCCACCGCAATACCGTTGTCGGCACGCCAGGCCACGCCGTCGCCAAACAGGTAATACACCGGCGCAAAAACGGCAGCTACCACCGAGGCCAGCGACACATAGCGGGAAAAGTAAGTGATGATGAGCCAACTGGTACCGACGGCCAGCGCCAGCCAGGGATTGGTGGCTAGCACCACCCCCGCGGCAGTGGCCACCCCTTTACCGCCTTGAAATCGGAAAAATACCGGGAACAAATGCCCCACAAATGCGGCCAGCCCCACGGCACCGTAAGCGCTTGCCTCCAGTCCATAGGGCGCTCCCCATTGTTGTAGAGCAAACACGGGTAGCCAGCCTTTGGCAGCATCTAGCAGCAAGGTCACCACCGCTGCAACTTTGCTGCCCGAGCGCAGCACATTGGTGGCGCCAGGGTTTTTGCTGCCATAGCTACGCGGATCACTCAATCCCATCAGGCGACTGACGATGACGGCAAAGGACAATGAGCCAATGAGGTAGGCCGACGCCACCGCGATCAAAGTATTGCCCAACAAGGCCCAGGGGCTCAGTGATTCCACGTGTGTTCTCCTTGATGTGGAGCGCCGCCACGAGGCCGGCGCTCTATTCTTCCAAAGCGCACTGTACCGCCTTAGCGCCGAGCAGGCGCACGCACCACTGCGGATCAATGCCTATCAGGTAGCCGCGTCGACCGCCGTTAATCAAAATCTTAGGCAGCGCCAAGATACTTTCCTCCACATACACCGCCATGTCCTTGCGGGTAGCGAATGGCGAGGTACCGCCCACCAGATAACCGCTGTGCCGGTTGGCAGTATCCGGCGTGCACGGCTCCACCGACTTAGCGCCAATTTGGCGTGCCAGATTTTTGGTGGAGACCTTGCGGTTGCCATGCATGAGTACCACCAGCGGCTTGGCATCTTGGTCTTGCATGATCAGGGTTTTGACCACATGAAAAGGGTCCCAACCCAGCAGCTGCGCGCTGTGCTGCGCACCACCATGCTCCAGGTAGTCGTAGGGATGTTCGCTGAATTCGACCTGCGCGCTTTTCAGAAACTGCGTGGCTGGGGTTTCACTCACCCGCTCATTTTTTGCCACAACCAGCGCCTTTTTCGAAGTGGCAGCTTATTGTGCCGGGTCGCGCAGCTCGTAGCGGATCGCGTCAATCGCCTTGAGCAATTCAGGCGAAAGCTCGGTGTTAAAGGCGTCAATGTTTTCGTCCAACTGCGCTTGTGTGGTCACACCGATGATGGTGCTGGCCACCTGCCATTTGCTATGGCAAAAGGCCAGGGCCATTTGGGCCGGGCGCATACCGTGTTCGCGCGCCAAGGTGTTGTAACGACGGGCGGCGTTCAGGGCTTCAGGCCGGCCCCAGCGTTGCTTGCGCACCGAGTCAAACAGGGCGATACGTCCGTCCTTGGGTGAGTCCGGACCGGTGATGCCCGAGGCGTCGTACTTGCCACTGAGCAGGCCGTAAGCCAATGGCGAATAGGCCAGCAAACTGACTTGCAAATGGTGCATGGCTTCGTCCATGCCATTCTCATGGGTACGGTTGAGCAAGTGGTAAGCGTTTTGCACCGTAGCGATGCGCGGCAGGCCGTGTTGCTCAGCCAGACGTACAAATTCGCACACCCCATACGGAGTTTCATTGGACAAGCCGATGGCGCGCACTTTGCCGGCTTTTATCAGTTGGTCCAAGGCCTCTAGCTGGGTGTGCATAGAGGTGACGTCACGGTCTTTGCTGGGGTCGAAATACATTTGCCCGAACATGGGCACATTACGCGTGGGCCAGTGCAATTGGAACAGATCGATGACATCGGTTTGCAATCGACGCAAACTGCCTTCGCAGGCCTCGATGATGTCTTTTGCGCTCACATCCATAGCGCCGCCGCGTACCCAGGGCATGCCGCGCGAAGGGCCGGCCACCTTGGTGGCCAAAATCAGTTGCTGACGCACAGCGGGGTTTTTGGCGATCCAGTTACCCAAAAAAGTCTCGGTCACCTGAAAAGTTTCTGCCCGTGGCGGCACCGCATACATTTCGGCGGTATCCCAAAAAGTCACGCCTCGCACCACGGCGTGGCTGAGCAGGCGATGGGTGCTGGGTTCATCGACCTGTTCACCAAAAGTCATGGTGCCCAGGCAAATAGGCGATACATGCAGCTCGCTACGACCAAGTTGGATAGTTTTCATGGCAAGCAGTTTAACGAGGCTTCAAGCGCCGCCAGTCGCCTTCGCGGCGCGCGCCTCTTCCTGTAAGCGCAGCACACGCCGCTGCACTTTACCCGTGGTCGTCATTGGCAAGGCTTCGACAAATTCGATCTCTTTGGGGTATTCGTAGGGCGCCAGCAGGCCGCGCACGTGGGACTGCAGTTGGCGCGTCAATTCAGCCTCAAAGGCCTTGCGCTTTTTGACTTGCGCTGGGTGCGCCGCCAAGTATTCCGGCGCGATCACCACATAAGCCTTCACCAGCGCACCCCGGTCCGCATCAGGCTTGGGCACCACGGCCGCATTGGCCACGGCAGCATGCTTGACCAGACAGTTTTCAATCTCACCCGGCCCGATGCGGTAACCGGCGGACTTGAACACATCATCGCTGCGGCCCTGGTACCACAAATAGCCTTGCCCGTCGCGCACCGCTAGGTCGCCAGTGCGGCACCAGTCTCCGGTGTATTTGTCTTGCGTCGCCTGCAGGTTTTTCCAATAACCTAAAAAGAAAATCGGGTTCGGCGTGCCGTGCACATCCAAGCGATGCACAGCCACATCACCGGGTTCACCCACTGCGCACTCAAGGCCCGCCGCATCAATCACCGCCACTCGATGCCCGGGATAGCCCATACCCATGCTGCCAGGCTTGGGCGGCCACAAGCGCGCGCAATTGCCGACGATGTAATTGATTTCCGTTTGGCCAAACATTTCATTCACCGTTACGCCCAGTTGCTTTGTGCAATAAGCAAACACCGCGTCGCCCACCGCCTCGCCCGCGCTCATGATGGCCTGCAGTTTCAAACCCCAGGCCCGGCGCACACTGCGACCGGGCTCACCGGGGGCAGCTTTCATCATGGCTTTGAGCGCGGTGGGGAATAAAAAGGTATGCGTCACAGCGCAGCGCGCCATCAGCTGCAAAGCCACTTGCGGCCCAAAGCGCCCGCTGTAGGCCACGATTTCGCGCCCGAAATACAGTGTGGGCAGCAGTGCGTCCATCAGCCCACCAGTCCAGGTCCAATCGGCCGGACTCCAAAACACCGCATCTGAGCCTACAGGCAATGCATCGCTGGCCAATACTGGCGCTGCCGGGTCAAAGCCAAACCAGTTCTGGCTGCACACAAAACCGCTCAGGTTGCCAATCAAGGCGCGATGCGGAATCAGGGCGCCTTTGGGGTTGCCGGTGGTGCCGCTGGTGTAGATCAGCACCGCCGGGTCGTCGGCCAGCGTACTCACCGGTTTGAAATAGCCCGTGTACTGCGGCGCCTGCGCGCTACGCACCACGCGCAAGCGGGGGCAATCTGGCTGCAGAGCCACTACTGCGCTGTAGGCGCTGTCATGGCAAATCGCCAGCACCGCGTCGCTGTCTTGCAATCGGTAAGCCAGCGCTTCAGGGCCAAACAACATGGACAAAGGCATGGCCACGGCGCCCATTTGCAGCACCGCGATGTAGGCTACGGCCGTATCAAAGCATTGGGGCATCACAATGGCTACCCGGTCGCCGCGCTGCACACCCTGCGCACGCAAGGCGTTGGACAAACGGTTGGCATCGGTTTGTAACTGCGCGTAGCTATAGCTTTGCGTGCTGCCGTCCTCTTGGTAGCTGCGGATGGCGATGCGCTGTGCGCCATCCGGCGCACGCGCCCAGCGTTGCGCGCACGCCTCGGCCATATTGAAGCGCTTGGGCACCTCCCAGCCGAACTGGCGGTGCAGCTGCTGGTAGGCCAGCGGCGGGCCACTGGGGCTAGGCACTGCAAACGCGCCTCTGAGCGCGGGCCCAGACGGCTTGCCGATGGACGCGCGTGGGATGTCCCGTTTCGGACTGCGGTGCGGGGCGGGCATGGGAAGTCTCCTTATGATGGCGAAATGTACCAAGCCCGACGCATCGCCCGCAGCGAATTCATCCCCATCCGCAATCTCAGCTACCACGTCCAGGTCTGGGGCACGCCCGCGCCACAGCGCATTCCCCTGGTCATGGTGCATGGCTGGATGGACGTGGCCGCGTCCTACCAGTTTGTGGTCGATGCCATGGCACAAGACCATTACATCATCGCCCCGGACTGGC
>Ga0136641_1000707_pt1 | contig 14106 bp, 15 predicted proteins | sample EliLak1302023Y_FD_115312 | JGI IMG/M metagenome (GOLD analysis project Ga0136641, IMG submission 115312) | Freshwater microbial communities from Elizabeth Lake, Yosemite National Park, California, USA - 13020-23Y | ecosystem: Environmental > Aquatic > Freshwater > Lake ...
TCCAGTTTGAAAAAGCCTATATCAATGGCCAATGGGTTGAGGCTGATAATCAGTCCACCCTCTCTGTTACCAATCCTGCAACTGGCGAGTTGATCGGCACGGTCCCTAATATGGGCGTTGCAGAGACTCGCAGGGCAATTAAGTGTGCCAATGCTGCTTTGCCGGTATGGCGTTCTAAAACCGCAAAAGAGCGTGCCAGAATTTTGCGTAAGTGGTTTGACCTCATCATGAAAAACCAAGAAGCATTAGCGCAGCTCATGACGGCTGAACAAGGCAAGCCTCTAGCTGAGAGTCGGGGCGAGATCGCTTATGGGGCTGCTTTCATCGAATGGTTTGGTGAGGAGGCTAAACGTATTTATGGTGAAACTATTCCAGCCCATGCTGCAGATAAAAGATTGATTGTGATTAAGCAAGCAATTGGTGTGTGCGCTGCCATTACGCCTTGGAACTTTCCATCGGCAATGATTACCCGCAAAGTCGGCCCTGCGCTTGCCGCTGGTTGCACCATTGTGCTAAAGCCTGCAAGCCAAACTCCATTTAGTGCTTTGGCACTTTGTCAGTTAGCGGAAGAGGCAGGTATTCCTGCGGGGGTGTTTTCTTGTGTAACGGGCTCAGCATCTGAGATTGGTGGCGAGCTCTCCTCCAATCCTATCGTTCGTAAACTGAGCTTTACTGGGTCAACTGAAATCGGTAAGTTACTGCTGGCTCAATGCGCCACGACAGTAAAGAAGACTTCGATGGAGTTGGGCGGTAATGCACCTTTTATTGTCTTTGATGATGCAGATATTGATGCGGCAGTGAAGGGTGCAATTACTTCTAAGTATCGAAACGCGGGTCAAACTTGTATCTGTGCCAATCGCATCATGGTACAAGATTCTATCTACGATCATTTTGTTGAAAAGTTTGCTAAAGCGGTTAGCGCCTTCAAAGTCGGTAATGGTGCTGAGGCTGGTACAGTGATCGGTCCATTGATTGATGAGAGAGCGCTTACGAAGGTTGAAGAGCAGGTCAGGGATGCCGTTCAGAAGGGCGGTAAGGTCGTGATTGGTGGTAAGCGACATGCTTTAGGAGGTTCTTTCTACGAACCTACCGTTATCTCTGGCGCAACTAAAGATATGCTGGCTTTCAGAGAGGAAACTTTTGGCCCGTTAGCGCCTATCTTTAAGTTCTCCAGCGAGGCAGAAGCTATTGCGATGGCAAACGATACGGAATTTGGTTTGGCGGCATATTTTTATGCTCAAAATATTGGTCGTATCTGGCGTGTGGCAGAAGCATTGGAGTACGGCATGGTTGGCATCAATGAAGGCTTGATTACTTCAGAGGTTGCCCCATTTGGCGGGGTGAAAGAGAGTGGGCTGGGTCGCGAAGGATCGCAACACGGCATCGAAGACTACTTGGAGTTGAAGTACCTTTGCATAGGCGGCATCAACTCTTAAGACGAGCACTTTTGCGGACCCTTTCAGAAAAGTTGTTGGGTTTGGATTTGACCCAGGCGATAAATTTTTGCATCTCAGGGTGATTCCTGAGCATTTCAGCAGTATTAAATTGCTGCGCTAATTCAGTTTCAGTAAAAAGTGCGTGTATTTGTTTATGGCAAATACGATGCAGGTACTCAGTAGTCTTGCCACCCTTAGATTTGGGTACCAAATGGTGGGCATCCCTTTGTAATTTAGGAATAGCCCGGGCACATATTGGGCATACCACCTCCTCATCCTGTTTAAGACGGGTAGGTTCGAGAGAGATTAATTTTTTACGAACTTTGCCAAGCATGACTTAAGTGCTAGATTGGGAATTTAAAAAGTATGGGCATCAAGCCAGTTTATTAAATAAGTCTTAAACTTGCTGAGTGGCTAAATTCATCAAAAATATCCTGTCAGAATCCGAAATCTCGCGCGTAATTGAAATGGCGTGGGAGGATCGCACTCCTTTTGACGCTATCCAAAGTTCATTTGGTCTATCTGAACCTCAGGTCATTGAATTAATGCGCAGCCAATTAAAAAGTGGCTCATTTCGTTTATGGCGCAAACGAGTCACGGGTAGGGCTACTAAACATGTCGCGTTGCGTAGTAAGTTGGTGACCAGATCGTACTGTCCAACCCAGTATAAGCAGCGATGAGCAAGTCTAAAAGGCTAGTCTTGATTCTGGGGGATCAATTAGATCTTCAGAGTGCGGCATTGAGAGATTTTAAGCGTGATACCGATGAAGTCATCATGATTGAATCGGCTAATGAGGCGCAATATGTTTGGTCACATAAGGCTAAGATTGCACTTTTCCTATCGGCTATGCGACATTTTGCTCAGGACCTGATTGAGCTGAAATATCCACTGACCTATATCAAGGAGTCCACAAAACCTATTGTGGATGTTTTAAGGGATGAGCTGCAGAGGCGTAATATCAAGCATCTGATTTGTGTTGAGCCTGGGGAGTATCGACTCAAGATCGCTATTGAGAAATTGGCAAAAGACTGCCAGATCGTCTTAGAGATGCGTGAAGACAATCATTTTTATTGCTCCCATGAAGAGTTCCGTCAGTGGGTCGCTAACAAAAAAGAACTCAGATTAGAGTATTTTTATCGACTGATGCGTAAGAATCATCAGATATTGGTCGATGCTCAGGGCAACCCAGAGGGTGGACAGTGGAACTTTGATCAAGATAATCGCAAACCCTATCCTAAAAAAGGCCCCGGCATCATCGATGAGCCGATGGGCTTTCCGCTTGATGCGATTACGCAGGAGGTCATTAACTATGTTGAAAAGACTTACTCGGATCACCCCGGATCATTGGAGAAGTTTAATTGGCCAGTAAATAGGAGGCAGGCTTTAAAGGCTCTCGACTATTTCATAGAGTATCGCCTACGAAATTTTGGAATTTATCAAGATGCAATGTGGACGCAGACCCCATTTGGGTGGCATTCATTACTCTCCAGCGCTCTCAATCTGAAGTTGCTAAATCCACGTGAAGTGGTTCAAGCTGTACTGGCCGCCTGGAAAAAATATTCTCTAGACCTTGCGACGGTTGAAGGATTTATTCGTCAGATATTAGGTTGGCGTGAGTTTGTGCGGGGTATGTATTACCTAGATATGCCGCAGATGGCACAAGATAATTACTATTCTCATACAAATTCACTACCAGCTTGGTATTGGAGCGGTCAGACCCAGATGGCTTGCATGAAAGATACGATTGGTCAAACCCTCAAATATGGCTACGCTCATCATATTCAGCGCTTAATGGTCACAGGGAACTTTGCCCTTTTGGCGGAAGTACTTCCTGTAGCAGTATCTGACTGGTATCTAGCAATTTATGTCGATGCGATTGAGTGGGTTGAGCTTCCAAACACTGTGGGGATGGCACTGTTTGCCAATGGCGGTAGATTTACGAGCAAGCCTTACATTGCCAGCGGTGCCTATATCAAGCGAATGAGTAATTACTGCAAAGATTGTCAGTACAAACCGGATATACGTTTCGGAGAAGAAGCATGCCCAGTAACTACACTTTACTGGAATTTTCTAATCAAGCATCGAGATCAATTTGAGTCCAGTCCACGCACTAGACTCATGACGGCCAACCTTAAAAGAATTAGCGACGAGGATCAAAAAGAAATTACGCGGCATGCCAAACATCTTCTAGCCAACCTAGATGCGCTCTGAGTACCTATATGAAAGCAACATTCAAGGGAAATAAAAGTTTTCTGCCAAGTAAGATCTGCGTTGTTTGCAGAAGAGAGATGACTTGGAGAAAATCCTGGGCTAAGAACTGGGAGTCAATCAAATATTGTTCAGATGCCTGTAGAAATCAAAAAGCCTCGCAGAGCGAGACTTTAGGGTAATTGAAGTTACATGAATAACGGCTTAGGCAGCTAACGCCTTTTCTGGCTCCACCACTGATGAACGGATAAGGTAATCAAACGCTCCTAGGGAAGCTTTTGCACCTTCGCCCATCGCGATAATGATTTGCTTATAGGGCACAGTGGTGCAGTCACCAGCAGCAAATACGCCAGGCATAGATGTTTCGCCCTTGGGATCTACTATGACTTCGCCATGTCTTGATAACTCAATAGTGCCTTTGAGCCAATCGGTATTAGGCAGTAAACCAATTTGCACAAAGATGCCCTCAAGCTCAATGGTGTGCTCAGTGTTATTGACGCGATCCAGGTAGCGCAAGCCATTAACCTTAGTACCATCGCCTAAGGCCTCCTTAGTGAGGGCACTCATGATGATGGTGACATTAGATAAACTTTTCAACTTTTTTTGCAAAACAGCATCTGCACGCAACTTATTGTCAAATTCAATCAGCGTCACATGGCTGACCACACCCGCTAAGTCGATTGCTGCTTCAACACCGGAGTTACCGCCACCAATGACGGCAACACGCTTGCCTTTAAATAATGGGCCATCGCAATGAGGGCAGTAGGCCACACCTTTATTGCGATACTCTTGTTCGCCAGGCACATTCATTTCTCTCCAGCGTGCACCAGTACTGATAATGACCGCTTTACTTTTGAGTACAGCACCATTAGCTAGCTCTATTTCAAGGCCTTGATCAGTTTGACGCAAAGCACTAGCACGTTGCAAATTCATAATATCTACTTCATAGCTCTTTACATGTTCCTCGAGTGCTTGAACTAATTTAGGACCTTGAGTTTCTTGAACAGAAATGAAGTTCTCAATACCAAGGGTATCCATTACCTGACCACCAAAGCGTTCTGCAACAACTCCGGTACGAATACCCTTGCGTGCTGCGTAGATAGCAGCCGCTGAGCCAGCAGGTCCACCGCCAATCACCAGCATGTCGAAGTCCTCTTTAGCATTGAGTTTGGCAGCATCCTTTTGTGGGCTGTTGGTATCTAATTTGGCAACAAACTCTTCTACTGTCATACGTCCTTGGCCATAGACTTCGCCATTGAGAATTACAGTAGGTACTGCCATGATTTGATGTTGGTCTACCAAGCCCTGAAAGAGGGCGCCATCAATCATCTCGTGCTCGATATTAGGATTCAAAGCTGCCATGAGATTCAAGGCCTGCACTACATCCGGACAGTTGTGGCATGACAAAGAAATGAAGGTCTGGAAATGGAGCTTGGCGTCCATATCACGGATGCGATCAATGATGTCTTGCTCCACTTTGGGTGGATAACCACTTGCTTGCAAAATTGCCAAGATAAAAGACGTCATCTCATGACCCATTGGTAATCCAGAAAATGCGATACGAGCAACTTCTCCTGCTTTACCAACCATAAAGCTTGGGATGTTCTTAGATCTGCCATCTGTAGTTACAGTGACTTTGTCTGATTGCTCGGCCACTTCATTTAAGAGCTCAAGCATTTCTGCTGACTTGGCGCTGTCATCTAATGTCGCAGTTAAGACGATCGGGCTAACAATTTTTTCAAAGTAAGCCTTCAATTGGGTTTTGATATTGGTATCGAGCATGATGATTCCTTAGTAAATATGCAGTGAGTCTATTGGGCAGGTTCTAGTCCTCTCCAATAGACTCTCCGAAGAGAGTCTGATTGAATAACTAAACTTAGATCTTGCCTACGAGGTCTAAAGATGGGGTCAATGTTGCTGCGCCTTCTTTCCATTTCGCTGGGCAAACTTCACCTGGGTGAGCAGCGGTGTACTGTGCTGCCTTTAGTTTGCGCAATGTTTCGCTAACGTCACGAGCGATTTCATTAGAGTGAATCTCTGCAGTCTTGATCACGCCTTCTGGATTGATGATGAAAGTGCCGCGCAATGCCAAACCTTCTTCAGGAATGTGTACGCCAAATGCATTGGTCAAAGTGTGGGTTGGATCGCCAACCAATGGGAATTTTGCTTTACCAACAGCTGGTGAAGTTTCGTGCCAAACTTTGTGTGAGAAGTGGGTATCGGTTGTCACGATATACACTTCGGCACCCATTTTTTGAAATTCAGCATAGTTTTCTGCTGCATCTTCAATTTCAGTTGGGCAATTAAATGTAAATGCGGCTGGCATGAAAATCAGCACAGACCATTTACCTTTGAGGCTTTCATCAGAAATGGTGACAAACTTACCATTGTGGAAAGCTTGGGTTTTGAACGGTTGAACTGCTGTGTTAATCAAAGACATGAGGTTCCTTTCGGGGGGTTGAAAATTTAACGACATACGAATTTTGAGCTTATTGCCTGAATCGGTCAAATGAATTAAAATGATCTTATTAATCGATTTAATAGATAACAAGAGAGGCCCAATATGGCTGCAATACCCACCATAAAGCAATTACGTTACTTAATCGCTATCAGTGAGACCTTAAGCTTCACCAAGGCGGCTGAAACTTGCTTTGTGGGCCAGTCCACCCTCAGTGCTGGGCTCAAAGAGCTCGAGGATTCATTGGGCGTTCAATTGGTGGAGCGTGATAAACACTCGGTTTCTGTAACCCCCATAGGGCGTGGGGTAATAGAACGCGCTCAGCGCTTAATCGCTCAAGCAGACGATTTGGTCGATTTTGTGGAGGGTTCTGCCGGCTCTATGGTGGGCGTCATCAAATTGGGTGTGATTCCAACGATTGCCCCTTTTTTGTTGCCAACGCTCCTTCCTATGCTTAGGGAGCAGTTTCCTAAATTGAAGGTAGTGTTACGAGAAGATTTGTCAGCCAATCTGATGGATAAATTAAATCGGCATGAACTAGACTTTGCACTCATTGCGCTGCCATACGATACAGAGGGTTTTCTCACTAAGGAATTATTTGATGATGAGTTCTGGGTGGTTGGCAGTAAAGACGACCCGGCACTTCAGAATCAAGAAATTCATTTAAATACTAAATTAACAGACCGTATTTTGTTATTGGAAGAGGGGAACTGCTTGCGTGACCATACGGTCAAGGCATGTAAAAGAAGCGCAGTCGCCAATCACTATGGAATAGAAGCAACTAGCCTGCTAACACTAGTCCAAATGGTGGAGTCTGATCTGGGAATTGCACTATTACCTGAAATGGCAGTGAAGTCAGGCTTACTAAAGCAAACGAACTTAATCGCTAAGCCGCTAGCTGCACCAGCCCCCAAAAGAAAAATTGCTCTTGTTGCAAGGCCCTCAACTGCTAGGATTGAGGAATTTAATGCTTTAGTAAAAGTGATGAAGCATTAGGCGCAAAAGCCCTAGAGGGGCGAGACTTCGTCATGCAATGTGGGTTAAAGTGATTCATAAGCACCTAGCATTCCACCCTCGTTAAAGTTATATTTAGCTTGGCCAGTTTTAAAGCACTTTCTTATTATGATGTGTCATTCTAAATACAAGGAGTTGGGAAATGAAGCGCCGATTTTTACTATTACTGATATGTGTTGTGAGTTTTGGGATTATTGCCTGCTCCAAAGGCACAGATTCAAAAGAAATTAAGGTTGCAGTATCGCCATCATCACCACCCATGCTATTTGATCAAAATGGTCAGATTGTGGGTGTCGATATGGATATATTCCAAGGCTACTGTCAGTCTCGTGGATGCACACTCAAGGTCACACCTTACGATTGGCAGGGCATGCTTGGTGCCGTTTCTAGTGGTCAAGCAGACGTTGCGTTTTCAGGTATCTCAATTACTGATAAGCGTAAAGAAGCAATGGACTTTTCTCAGCCGTATTACGATAACTCTTGGCATCTAGTGAGTCTGAAAAGCAGAAATATTCAGATTACTGACTTAAACCAACTCAAGAAATATTCAATTGGGTATCCTCGTGGCATGGCTTACGATGATTTGATCAGAAATGAATTAGAGCCTAAGGGCTACTACTCCTTAAGCAAAGTAAAGCTCTACCCTTCTTATGCTGAGGTAGTGACAGACTTGCAAAATGGCAATCTTGATTTAGCGTTTATTGAAGAACCGGTGCTCTTGAATTATGAAAATAAACTCAAGCTACCACTACAAAGTGCTTATGTATTTAGAGGGTTCGATAAATTGGGATTTGCCTTTGCCAAGGGTTCAAAGTTACGTGATGACTTTGATAAATACCTAGTAGAGCTCGGTCCAGAAAAGATTCAGGCTATCTTAGACAAATGGATGAAGTAATTTTTTCAAAAATTTGACTATGAGTCTTCTCGATATTCTGTTGATGCTGGGGCATGGTGCTTACTACACCATCATCGTGACTTTGGTTTGCAGTATGACTGGCCTAACGGTTGGTCTACTGCTTGCCAGTCTGCATAGACTATCCATTAGAAGTATTTCACTAGTAATCGATTTCTATACCTATATCTTTCGGGGTGTTCCTGTATTGGTTTTGTTGTTCATAGTGTATTTTGGTCTTCCCGGTATTGGGCTCAAGCCGCCTCCCTTAATGGCGATGGCGCTTAGCCTAGGTTTAGTTGCTAGCGCCTATTTGACAGAAGTATTTCGTGGGGCATTTGATTCAGTTGACCCAGCAGAAATTGTTGCTGCTGAAGCCATGGGCATGAGTCGCATTCAGGTGCTCAGGTATATAGAAATTCCGCAAATGCTCCGTTTTTCTATACCTGGCATGGTGAATGAATTCACCTCTGTCCTCAAATATTCGCCGTTTGCGTACACCGTCGGCATTCCAGAGATTACCAAAGAGGCCATGATATTGACCGCGACTACCCTGAAGGGGGTCGAAGTGTATTTTGCAGTTGGCGTTCTGTATTTTGTCATTTACCGGGTCTTACTGGTGGGTATCCAGCTGATTCAAAAACATTATGAAATTCCAAGCATGAAAGAGGCTGCGGTATGACGGTAATTGCTATTCAAGGCTTGACTAAGAAATTTGACGAGCAAGTAGTGCTTTCGGGGATTAACTTTGATTTGCAGCAAGGTGAAGTGAAGGTCCTGATGGGTTCCTCAGGCAGTGGCAAATCCACATTATTGCGCTGCTTAAATCGACTTGTAGAGCCTACTGCTGGATCGATTCAATTTCAAGGCAAAGAAATTCTGGGTCCTGATGTAGATGTTCGTCAATTACGCAAACAGATTGGCTTTGTATTTCAGCAATTTGCCTTATACAGCCACTTGACCGTATTGGAAAATGTCACGCTAGCCTTGCGTAAGTTGGAGGGCATGAATCTCAAACAGGCAAATGAAAAAGCGCTGCATGAGTTATCTCAATTTGAGATGACGGCACATCAAAGTAAATATCCTTCGCAATTATCAGGTGGTCAAAAGCAGCGGGTTGCGATCGCGCGGGCTTTAGCAATGGATCCCGCTGTTCTTCTCTTAGATGAGCCAACCTCGGCGCTAGATCCAGTTATGTCTCGAGATGTGGGTGATCTGATTAATCGCCTGCATCACAATGGGATCACCATGCTTTGTGTGACACATGATTTAGGTCTGGCGAGCGCTATTTCGGATCGGGTGCTGTTTTTAGATAAGGGCGTGATACGCGCCAATGAGCGCATTGACATTCTGGCCAATGACCATTCTGATCCAGGGCTTCAAGCTTTTTTTGGCAAGAGAGAGTAGCGTGGCTGGGTCTTGGGGTACATTCGAGCACGACCTCCTGGAGCAAATGCCGCTCATACTGACTGGCCTTGTAAATACTCTCCAATTAGCAGCGATCATTAGCATTACTGGATTTTTATTGGGTATTTTGGTTTTCTATCTAACACTCAGTAAAAACAAGTTCATACGCAATGCTATCAATGCTTATGTATCCTTCTTTATTGGCATGCCACTGATTGTGCTCTTATTTTTGATGTATTACGGACTTCCTCAATGGGGAGTACGTTTAAATCCATTCACGGTTGCCGTGATCGGCTTTACTTTAAATGTGGCTGCCTATAACGCAGCTTACTTAACAACAGCTTTTAATGGTTTAGATCTGAGTCAGATTGAAGCTGCTACAGCACAAGGCTTTCGTCCGATACAAATATTTCGTTTGATTACCTTGCCACAGGTATTACGCACCTCGGTACCGGCATTAACAAATCAAGTGATTGCCAATCTTAAAGACAGCTCTATTACGTTTTTGATCCAGTACACAGAGTTTTTTGCAAGGATGCAGGAGTTAGCTGCTACGAATTTCCAGTTCTTTAAGGCTTACCTTCTAACTGCTTTAGTATATTTGCTATTGGTCTCAGTAATTGTGCTGGTCGCTAGAAGAATTGAAAAACGTTTGTTGATTCCAGTGGCTTAAGGCTTTTTGTTATGAAGCTAGTATTAGTAAGTTAGTAAGTTATTAAGTCATTAAAACAATTTATATTGAGAGGTTCTTATGGAAAAAATGCATTTCACTAGTATGGATAAGGGAACTATTGCTGATTTTGAAGTAATGAAAAAGGTTCACGAGCACACGCTGGAAAATTTACCCAATCAACTTTATGCCCTCCTAGAGAATCTTGCTAAAGATACTGCCTATAACATTACCCGTAAGGAACATTGTCTTCAGGCTGCCACAAGAGCTTTACGCGATAACAAGGATGAAGAGTATGTTGTCGTAACTTTATTTCATGATATTGCTGAGCCTTTAGGGCCTTTTAATCATGGAGAAGTGATTGCATCCATTTTGCATCCTTTCATTTCCAGAAATAATTATTGGATGTTGGTCCAGCACGGCTTATTCCAAACCTATTTCTATGGCGATAAGCTGGGCCTAGACCCGAATGCGCGTGATCAGTACAAATCTGACCCTGCATATGATCAAACAGTAGAGTTCTGCGCCAAGTATGACGAAATCTCTTTTGATCCTAATTACAAAAGTGAGTCTTTATCGACCTTTGATCCCATGGTAAGAAGGGTGCTGAAGAAGCAATGGGTTGCGCCATAACTATTCAGTAACAGGTAGCTATAAGGCCACCTGAGTATGGCTTTATGGCTTAACTGACAATTTTCAGTTAAGCACCAATGCTGTGAATCCACAACATCAAAGTAATCTAACAATGCTAAAGTGCATTTGCATTTAATCTATTTAACTTATCAAGGAAGCTAGATGAAACTCCAAAAATTAATACTTATCATTGCCCTTTTTCCCGCATTAGTCTCGGCTCAAAGTATTCCAAATATGGTCGGTACATGGACCGGCACATTTAATGCTGCTGTTATGGGAAGTGCAGCGCACCATATCGTACCAAATAAAAAAGATAAGGAAATTTACTTTAATAAAGTACCGTTTACGCTCATCATTGATCGTCAAGAGGGCATCAACTTCTCAGGATCATTAGCTACCAAAAATCATAAAGAAGTCATTCTTGGTGCGATTACTCCTGACTCTCAAGGTGGAGTGATGGTGGACGAGGATGGTACACATTCTTTCAAATTTATTGATCCAACAACTATTCAAAACTGTTATGTACAGATTTCGAAACCGAAGTTGGCTGCTTGCTGGATTGGTAAAAAACAGGAGTAGTTAATTTTAGTAATCGCTGCAACAACGATCGAGCGCCTTCTTGCTTACGCTTGAGGGCGCTAGGGATAATGAAATTACTTACAATCTAATACATGCCTAATTCACTCTATGTTTCATCTCCAGTTAATGCTTTAGTGCAGGGTATTTTGCGAGAGGATAAGACTCTCGCAGAAATCCTAATGCATGGCAATTTTGGTTTGGGTACATTCAATGATTTGGATGGTGAGATGGTGCTTGTAGATAATATTTTTTACCAGCTCAAATCAGATGGTTCTGTAGAAAAATCTGACTTGAGTAGCGCTTCGCCGTATGCCTGCGTCACCCACTTTGAGTCAATTGAGCCAATCAGTCTCTCTGGCCCCTCAAATTATTTGGATTTACAAAACAGCATTACTAAAACTATGCTCTCTGCGAACTTAATTTATGCGATTCGAGTCGAGGGATTATTTTCAAGCATTCATGCTAGATCAGTTCCTAAACAGCATTGCTATCGACCTCTGGTAGATGTGGCAGGCGAACAGGTTGAATTCAACTTCGAATCTATTGCTGGCCAGCTGGTGGGCTATTGGACTCCAGATTTTATGGGATCCGTTACTGTTCCTGGATTTCATTTGCATTTTCTGAGTGAGGATAAGCTCCACGGCGGTCACCTTTTAGGGTGTATGCTTGAGTCTGCTACCTTATGGTTGCAACCTATTGATCAACTTACTCTGGATTTACCGCACTCCACTGAGTATTTAGAAGCGGAGCTAATAAAAGATACTTTCTCGGCTCTCAACAAGGCAGAGCATTAATGTATCAGTAGAAATTCGTCATAAAAAATAAAGGTTAGCATGTACAAACTAATTGCTTTTGATGCTTATGGAACACTATTTGACGTTTATTCCATGGGACAGTTAGCAGAAGAGTTATTTCCAGGACATGGTCAGTCATTTGCTTTGATGTGGCGCGATCGTCAAATTGAGTACACCCGTTTAGTGACGATGAGCGATCCAAATCCAAATGGTAGCAAATACTATCTGCCATTTTGGGAATTAACCATCCTCTCATTGCGATATGTTTGTAAGCGGATGGGCCTTAACCTCACTACTGAATCCGAGAAGCGATTAATGGATCAGTACGCCAAACTGACAGGTTTTGAAGATAGCCTAAAGGTTCTCAAAGCAATCAAAGAAAAAGGTATCTCCACAGCCATTTTGTCAAATGGTAGTCGGGAAATGTTGGCTGCTGTGGTTGAGAGCAACAAGTTACAACCATACCTAGATAAGGTTGTAACGATTGAAGATGTGCGTTTATTTAAAACAGCTCCTCAAGCTTATGAGCTTTTACTAAAAGCATTCCCTTTAAAGAAAGAAGAAATTCTGTTTGTATCTAGTAATGCATGGGATGCTCTAGCGGCTAAATGGTATGGCTTTGATGTATTTTGGGTTAATCGCTTGGGCCATCCCTTTGAGGAAATTGGTGAAAAACCAAACTATGAGGGCGCTTCCCTCACGAAGGTTCTGGAAGTAATTTGAGTCCTAAAAGAAAAAGCCACTCGAAGGTGGCTTTTGTATAACTGGTCGGTCGGGCGAGATTGGTTTGCTGAAACTGCGTTTTTGAACTCGCGTCCAACGGATTAAAGGAAACTTAGGGAGTTAGTTGGCGTTGTTTAATGAGCTCTGCTGCCGATATGCGAACAATCTTGCCATCAACGGTAGTTACGATTGCGGTATTGGTCTGAATTGCCAGGTCTATTGCAGCTTGCCCAGCACGCTGCATAGCATAGTAGGATCCGGCAATATCAGGATCAGATGAATTACGTATGTCTTTGCTTGGAATAGTCATAGTTAACCTTGGTCCGTCTGCTCGGGAGGAGTTTTATCACCATCTAACAATACCCATGATTTTACAACTTTTTGATATTTGGGTAAATTTTCGAGGCCAGCAGCATATCGCCTACGAATGACCTCTTCAGGGATGTTGTGCCCTCCTTGTGCTACCCGCTCTTTCACACGCGAAATAGCTAATTCAGGTGAGCTTAGTGCAATAAACCAAAGCTTTACCGAATAACCTAAATCTTTCCATTCTTGAATTCGTTTTAAGTAATGGGCGCCAGATAAAGTTGTTTCAAAGGCAAAGCTCTCACCAGCTTTGGTGTATTCGTCTAATTCATTGAGCATCAAGCGAGCTGCTTTGAATGAAACAGATTCAGGATTAAATGGCGCTAAGCCAGCAGCTATGAGATCAGCATTGATAAAGCGAAATGTGCGCGCCTCTTGTGGCAAGAAGTTCTTAGCAAAGGTAGTTTTACCGGCTCCATTGGGTCCGGCAATAATGATAATTTTTTTATTTAAATTGACCGTCATTTGATTGAGCTCTCAATATAACTTTGCTTAGTTTCTTCTATTAATTGGGCAATACTTTTTTTGCCATATATATAGCCAGTTAGTTTTTGCTCAAACTGCCTTGTTAAAGTGATGCCCTCAATTCGAGCAGAAGCTATGGCGTTGCAAACGTTGTATTGGCGAAGCTGATTTGTTGTGGCAAGCTTTGCTGGCATCTAACTATTTTATTGGATTTAGGTCTGATTCCCTAGTCAAAAAATAGCCCTAAAACACGCTTTAAAGAGCTATTCGGAGGGGTGGTGCAGAGAATAAAAAAGCCCCGCAAATGCGAGGCTTATGTACGACTCAACACATAGTTAACGCTTTATACCGGACACATACTTTACAGTTTTTGGCATAGGAGGGACCACTCTATGCCGTGGAATGAAAGTACGAAGATGGATGAAAAGCTTAAATTTGTGTCTCGTTACCTTGATGGCGA
>Ga0136641_1000708_pt1 | contig 14094 bp, 12 predicted proteins | sample EliLak1302023Y_FD_115312 | JGI IMG/M metagenome (GOLD analysis project Ga0136641, IMG submission 115312) | Freshwater microbial communities from Elizabeth Lake, Yosemite National Park, California, USA - 13020-23Y | ecosystem: Environmental > Aquatic > Freshwater > Lake ...
AGGGTGAACTTGCGATCGCAATCGCGCCACCACCGGTAATGGCGGGCAAGCGCATCGGGGAGGCAGCCTGCGCCATCGGCGCCAGGGCACCGATCAACGTGGCGGCCAACGCAAGCATCAGGGTGAGCGCGGCAACAAAGGCCGCACGTCGCGGCTGGCGGTACGAGGTCATAGTGCGGCCGTGACACCCTTGCCGAGACAGACGACTCCCCCTGGACTCACGGTGTAGTGGAGGCGGTCGCTTTCGAGGTCGACACCCACCTGAGCTCCGTCAGGAATGACGACGTTCTTGTCGACGATCGCACGGCGCACGACGGCATTTCGCCCAATCCGCGCACCCGGCATCACCACACTTCCCTCCACGTAGGCGCCGGCCTCAATCGAGACGCTCGATGCGATCACGGAGGTTCGGACGTGTGCACCGGACACGATGGTTCCCGCTCCCACCATGGATTCGTGGGCATTGCCACCCTCAACGAACTTCGCCGGGGGGAGGGGAGGGATGTTGCTCAGGATCGGCCACCGACGGTTGTAAAGATTGAAGATGGGGTGCACCGACACCAGATCCATGTGGGCGTCGTGGTAGCTGTCCAAGGTGCCCACGTCGCGCCAGTAGCCGCGGTCGCGGTCGGTGGCTCCGGGTACCTCATTGTGCGCAAAGTCGTACACGTAGGCGCGACCTTGTTCGGTGAGCATCGGGAGGATATTGGTCCCCATGTCGTGAATTGAGGACGGATCAGCGGCATCCGTCCGCAGTGCCTCGAGCATCGCGGCGGTGGTGAAGACGTAGTTGCCCATGGAGGCAAAGCAGTGATCCGGATCTCCGGGAATAGACGGTGGATTCGTCGGCTTCTCAAGGAAGGTTTGAATGCGTTGCCCGTCGGGTGCGGTTTCGATGACGCCAAACTGACTTCCCTGATCGCGAGACACCCGAATGCCGGCCACGGTGACTGCAGCACCGGTCTCCATGTGCATGCGCACCATCTGCATCGGGTCCATGCGGTACACGTGATCGGCACCGAAGACCACGACATAGTCGGGGTCTTCGTCATGCACCAGGTTGAGGCTTTGGAAGATCGCATCTGCACTGCCGGTATACCAGCGCGGGCCCAGTCGCTGCTGCGCGGGTACGGGGGTGACGTAGTCACCAAGAAGCGTCGGCATGCGCCAGGTCTGCGTGACGTGCCGGTCAAGGCTGTGCGACTTGTATTGGGTGAGAACGCACACGCGGCGCAGTCCCGCGTTGATGAGGTTTGACAGGACGAAGTCCACGAGTCGATAGGAACCGCCGAAGGGAACCGCGGGCTTTGCTCGATCCGCCGTGAGTGGCAGCAGGCGCTTGCCCTCGCCTCCGGCGAGGACCATGGCCAGCACATGCGGATCCGACGACACATCAAAAGAGTAGCCGGGCTCTAGGCTCCGCACATGCGCATCGCCATGCTCACCCGGGAGTGGCCTCCGGACATCTATGGCGGTGCAGGTGTTCATGTCGACAACCTTGTGGCGCAGTTGCGTCATCGGGTACAAGTCGACGTCCACTGCTTTGGCCAGCCCCGATCCGATGCCACGGCCCACCAGGTGCCCGAATCTCTCAGGGACGCCAATCCGGCACTCCAGACGTTGGGCGTGGACCTTGAGATGGCCGCGGCCATTGGCGGGGCTGACGTTGTCCACTCCCACACGTGGTACGCCAACATGGGCGGACAGTTCGCCAAGCTCCTCTACGACGTTCCCCATGTGCTCACCGCTCATTCGCTCGAGCCGTTGCGTCCGTGGAAGGCCGAACAGCTCGGTGGCGGCTACCGCATCTCCTCTTGGGCCGAGCGCACCGCCTACCTGTCAGCCGATGCGGTGATTGCCGTCAGTGAAGGCATGCGCGCAGACGTGCTGGCGACCTACCCCGAGGTCGACCCGGTGCGTGTGCACGTCGTGCACAATGGCATCGACTGCTCGGTCTACCGACCCGATTCGGGCACCCATGGGTTGGTCGAACTTGGCGTTGACCCCTCCCGTCCTTACGCCTTGTTTGTCGGACGCATCACGAGACAGAAGGGCATCAGGCACTTGCTTCGCGCCGCTCGGCACTTCGATCCCGACCTTGCGCTTGTGCTGTGTGCGAGTTCGCCCGATACGCAAGAAATAGGCGAGGAGACGGCAGCGGCTGTCTCCGAACTGCAATCGGTGCGCGGAGCTGGCAGCGTGGTGTGGATTCAGCAGCAGGCTTCCCGGCAGCAGTTGATCCAGCTCTTCACTCATGCGCGTTTGTTCACCTGCCCGTCGGTCTACGAGCCTCTCGGCATCGTCAACCTCGAAGCCATGGCCTGTCAGACCCCGGTCGTCGCAAGTGCGGTCGGTGGCATCCCCGAGGTCGTGCTTGATGGCGAGACAGGCTTGCTCGTGCCCTATACGCCTGCCGATCCCGATCTCTTCGAGCAGGAGTTCGCCGCGCGCGTGAATTCACTTGTCCGTGACCCGGACCGCGCGCGTGAGATGGGCGTGGCTGGTCGAGCACGTGCCGAGCGTGACTTCAGCTGGGATGCCATCGCGCAGCAAACAATCGACATCTACCAATCAGTGTCGTGACCGACCTCGCAGAGCCCATTCCCGGAGTACCGCTTGGTCGCCACCCGCGACCGGCGGTTGGCTATGCGTTGGCACTCGGCGCGGCAGCACTCTTCGCTATCAACGGCACCGTCTCCAAGTCCATCCTGCTGACCGGTATCGATCCCACTCGGCTATCTCAACTGCGTGTCTCTGCGGCTTTTCTCGTGCTACTGGTGTTCGTCGCGATTGCGCGCCCATCCGCGCTGAAAGTTAGACGTAACGAGATAGGCATGCTGCTCGCCTACGGCATCTTCGGCGTGGCGATGACGCAGTACCTGTACTTCGTGTCGATCCGTCTGCTTCCCATCGGCGTCTCGCTGCTCATCGAATACACCGCGCCCATCATCGTGGCGCTGTGGTTTCGATTTGCTCTGCATCATCACGCGCGACGCACCATGTGGCTCGGCCTGATCGTGGCCATGGTGGGGCTGGCGCTCGTCGGTCAGGTGTGGCAAGGGTTCGCTCTCGATGGCCTCGGGGTGCTGGCCGGATTGGGCGCAGCCGCTGCGCTGGCCACGTATTTCCTCCTGGGCGACCACCAGATGCGTCAGCCCGAGCCGCGCGACGCGGTGTCATTGACGCTGTGGGGGTTCGGTGCGGCCGCGCTGTTTTGGGCCGTCGTGCAGCCGTGGTGGTGGTTTCCATGGTCCGCTCTCAGCGGGGATGGTTATCCCTTGGGGGATGGCGATGTCGGGGTACCTCTCTGGGCACTTGCCTGCTCCATGGTGGTACTCGGCACCGTCGTGCCGTTCTGGATGGAAGTGGTGGCGCTCACCAACATTCGCGCATCGCAGGTCAGCGTCGTAGCGATGACCGAACCACTCGTCGCGATTGCGGTGGCTTGGCTCGCGCTGGGCGAAGTACTCAGCGGAATTCAACTTGTCGGGGCCGTGGTGGTGCTTGCCGGCGTGATCATCACCGAGCGAAGTCGCTAGGACAGTTCGATCCACGTGGTCTTGAGATTGGTGAACTTGTCCATCGCGTGCAGGGACTTGTCCGATCCGAATCCCGACTGCTTGACACCACCGAACGGAACCGTGAGATCACCTTCTTCGTAGCAGTTGACCCAGACCACGCCCATGCGCAAGCCCTTGGACACTCGACGAGCTCGATTGAGGTCGTTCGTCCAGACGGCGGATGCCAATCCATAAGGGGTCGAGTTGGCCATCTCCAGAGCCTGTGCTTCATCGGTGAATGTCGTCACGGCCAGCACCGGTCCGAACACTTCCTGCTGCGCGAGAAGCGAATCGGAGCGAACATCGTCGACCACGGTCGGTGGGTAGTAGAAGCCGCCGGTCTCCTGCATCACCGGATGGCCACCAACCAGGAGGTTTCCTGATTCCGCCAAGCCGGTGGTCACGAGGCCGTGAATCATGTCGAGCTGACGGGCGCTGGCGATGGAACCGATCGGTGCATCACTGTCCAGCGGGTGCCCCGGTTGCATCTGCGCGGCGACCTCCAGCACCTTGGCCACGACAGCATCTTTCACGCTCTCATGCACGATGAGGCGCGAACCAGCCGAGCACATCTGTCCCGCGTTGTAGAAGATGTTTGCGGCGGCAGTGGCGGCGGCTTTGTCTAAATCTGCATCAGGAAAGACAAGGTTTGCGCCCTTGCCACCCAATTCGAGCCATGCACGCTTGAGGTTGGACTGCGCTGCCGCGGTCATGATTGAGCGACCCGTCAGCGTGGAACCGGTGAACGTGATCACATCGACGTCAGGATGCGAGGCGAGTGCCGCGCCCGCCTCCATGCCCGTGCCGTTGACCACGTTGAGAACGCCCTCGGGCAGACCAGCCTCAAGCCCCAGCTGCGCGAGATACAGAGCCGATAGCGGTGAACCCTCTGCAGGCTTAAGAACGACCGAACAGCCAACCGCGAGTGCGGGCGCAAGCTTCCAGCCCACCATGGTGAGCGGGAAATTCCACGGGGTGATAGCGCCGACAACTCCGGCAGGCTCGCGCTCGATCATCGCCCAGGACGAATCACCCACGTGTGGCATTTCATCCAGGGTCTTGTCGATCGCTTCGCCGTACCAACGAAGAGTGCGATGTACCGCACGCACATCGATCGCCTTGGCTTCACGTGCCGGCTTTCCCATTTCCAGTGCCGTGAGAACGGCAAGCTGGTCGGCATGCTCATTGCACAGGTGAGCCCAACGGATGAGGACGTCCTTGCGGTCGGCCGGAGCCATGCCTGCCCATCGTCGGTCGTCGAAGGCCCTGCGTGCGGATCGGACGGCGAGGTCGACCTTCGCAGCATCGGCAAAGGCGACGTCGGCAACCACGCGCCCATCGATGGGGCTGACCACCTCATGGCGTCTGGCACCCTGCTGCCACTGTCCATCGACGAGAAGTTCGGTGGGAAAGGTCACGCTGCCTGCAAGGGCATGCCAGTCGGGAGACGTCGTGGTCATGGGACTCCTCGTCGCAAGCTGTTGGCTGATGATACGAAGTGCAGTCCGGCCACGTCGTGCAGGAACCAGTCGACGAGGGCTTCGCAGTTGGCCCGTAGCTGAGCCTGGGCGCCTGCGACCTTGGCGATGAGTTCGGGACCGTCGAGCCCGGCCGGGATGTGGTCGGCACCGACGGTGGCCCAGGTGGCAAAGATCGCCGTGTCGGCCTCGGGATGGAACTGCGTTCCGGCCGCACGTCCTTTGCGGAAGACCTGAATCGCGTGATCATTGCGCACCAGCACGTCCACGTCGAGCGGGAGCGTGACGCGATCGCCATGCCAGGTCACCCAGGGACCGGCCGGAACCTCAGCGGCCACCGGAAAGGTCACGAGTCCGATCTCGTCATGGCCCGCGGGCGAGGACTCCACCGTGCCACCCAGCGCCTCGGCCAGCAACTGGCCCCCGAAGCACACGCCGAGATAGGGCACGTCATCGGCGACGAGCCCGCGGATGAGGTCGAGTTCGGGCTCAACCCACGGCCGGGCAGCCGGGTCATAGGCACTCGAGAACGACCCGAACGCCATCACTGCGTCGTACATCGCAGGATCAGGGAAGTCCGTGTTGGGATGTTCGGGATCCGCGAGCACGACATGCAACTCCGTCTCGCACCCTCGCTCAAGCAGGATCTGGCCGACAAGCCCCGGTTCGCCGATCGGCTCGTGGCTGATGAGCAGAACTCGAGGTGGCATGAGGACCTCGCTTCATTGGTGTCATGCCACGACGCCCTTGCCTTGCGCATGGACGTGAGCAGCGTGAGAGTCGGGCGATCAGTTCTTGAGGCGGAATCTTTGAAGTTTGCCGGTGGCGGTCTTGGGAAGCTCGTTCACGAATGTTATTCGCCTGGGGTACTTGTATGGGGCGATCGTCGCTTTCACATGGTCCTGAAGAGCCACTGCCAGTGAATCCCCCGCCGTCGCCGGATCGCGAAGGACGACATAGGCCGACACCACCATCCCTCGGTCGGGGTCCGGCTCACCGACCACAGCGACTTCGGCAACCGAATCATGCAGCAAGAGAGCGCCTTCAACCTCCGGCGCAGCAATGTTGTAACCGCTCGACACGATCATGTCGTCGCCACGCGCGATATATCGAAACAGGCCGTCGGCATCGACCGTGTAGATATCGCCGGTGACATTCCAGCCTTGCTGCACATAGACCGATTGGCGCTCATCGCACAGGTAGCGGCACCCTGTGGGTCCGCGCACCGCGAGGCGGCCCGGTACTCCTGCATCAACCGGCTGAAAATCGTCGTCGACCACCACTGCCTCATAGCCAGGCACGGGCCGCCCCGTTGCGCCCGGAACGATGTCGTCATCCGCGGCAGAGATGAAGATGTGGAGCATTTCGGTGGCACCAATGCCGTCGATGAGGCGAATCCCGGTCGCCTCGAACCATGCACGCCACGTGGCTTCGGGCAGCGTCTCGCCGGCGGACACGCAGCGGCGAAGTGACGATAAGTCGACTTTGCCGCCGGCGGTCATATCCGCAAGCATCGCTCGATAGGCGGTAGGCACCGTGAAGAGACAGGTAACCCCGTACTCCGCAATGGCCTTGAGAAGAGCTGCTGGTGAAGCTGCCTCCAGCAGCACCGTGCTGGCGCCCGCGCGAAGCGGAAAAACGACGAGCCCACCTAGCCCGAATGTGAACGCGAGCGGTGAACTGCCGGCAAACACATCGTCACTCGTCGGCTTGACAATGGTGCGACTGAAGGTGTCAGCGATGGCAAGCACATCAGCGTGCGTGTGCATGGTCGCCTTGGGTCTGCCCGTCGTGCCGGAGGTGAATGCCAGCAGGCTGATGTCGTCGGCTGCAGTATCGACGAACCCTGTCCACGGCTCGGCGCTCGCGCACCGCGTCTCAAGCGAGTCCTCGGACTCACCTCCCACCACGATGGTCGGGACACCGAATCCGTTCCACTCATCCAGGAAGCGGTGAGCCACTAGGGCGAACTGCACCTTCGCGATGTCGACGACCTTCTCCAGCTCGCCGCGCCGCAGGAGTGGCATCGTCGTCACGACGACGCCACCTACTCGCAGCACCGCAAGCCACGAGGCCATGAGCCACGCATTATTCGGGGAACGAAGGAGCACTCGATTGCCCGGCTGCACGCCCCACGCGATCAACACGCGCGACATGCGCTGGACCGTGTCCAGAAGCTCGGCATAGGTCCATGTCGCATCAGATCCGACGACCGCCGGTCGATCACCCCCGTGCACCCTGATCGTTCGGTCGAGTAGTTCGACAGAGCAGTTCAGCTGCTCGGCATAGGGCAACGGCAGCAGCACCGGCCACTGCTCGAGCGGCGGCAGGCTGTCGGCGCAGAACGCGTCGACGTGGGCGGACGTCGTCATGCGAGTGACGCTAGTCCTTGTCGTACAGGCGTGCCTTGCCAATGCGCTCAAGGGCTACCTCGGCACTCCACGGCAGCATCAGGGCACCCAGTCTGGAGTCCCGATACATCCGTTCAAGCGCAAGGCTCTTGAGCATCGACTGGCCACCGCATACGCGGATCGCCGTGGCGGCCACCTGATTGGCATGCTCCATCACCGTGTAGACGGCCGCCCATGCCTGAACCATCTCGTCCTCGGTCGGGTCAAGATGCGCGTTGTCGATGGCCAGGTGGAGGAGAGCGCGAGCCTGCTCGTACTTGATGTTCATCTCGGCCCAGCCCATCTGCTTGACCGGGTTGTCGCGTCGGGCTGTTCCCTTGGCTGCGCCTGCGAGTTCACCGCGCAGGTAGCTCTGCGTGAAGTCCAGGACGCCCTTGGTGAGGCCGAGGTACGACGGCGCCAGCGACATGAACAGCCACGGGTACCGATTGGCCGCTTGGTCGTACATCCCACCGGGCATGACCTCGTCGTCGAAGGGCACGAACGCGTCCTTGATGATCAGCGTGCGTGACACGGTGCCGCGCATACCCAGCGGGTCCCAGTCATCGGTGATGGTTGCGCCCGGATCCGTGGCTCGAATAGACAGAAGGCGCAGGAAGTCCTCACCCGGAACCTGCACGGTCACGTTGTAGCGATCAGCTGCGCCCGAGAGCGAGGCGAAGATCTTGCGGCCGGTCACCAGCCAGCCTCCCTCGATCGGGACCGCCTGCGTACCGACTCCCGCGAGCGCTCCGGGATTGAGCCCCTCGCTGAATGGCTGCGAATGGATGTCGCCTTCCTCTACAACACCGCGGAACATCTCGGCGCGGCGGCGCTCATGCGATTCGCGCTGCTCGGGCGTCATGTCCAACAGATCGGCAACCTGGCCGGCCCAGAGCATGGTGGCGTTGTGCATGTTGAACGTCAGCGCAGTTGCCCCGCAGTAGCGGCCGATCTCAGATGACACGCGGATGTAGTCCGAATAGGAGGCACCCAGGCCGCCGTACTCCTTGGGCACGCAGAGCGCGAGGAATCCGCGGTCCCGCAGGTCCGCGTAGTTCTCAAAGGGGAAGACCGCATTGCGATCGACATCGAAGGCGCGTGCGGCGAAGGTCGGTCCGAGCTCGCGGATGACCTGCACCAGGGCGCCACGGTCGACGGGTGCTCCGGGTACTCCGGTCTGGACTCGAGTGCCCTCGTGGGCGGCTACAGGAGGCGTCATGATCCGATCGTGGAGCCACCGAGGGATAATGTCAACACTGTTGACGAAAGTCGTGGGTGTGTCTAGCGTTCACCCGTGATCGATGTCGACGCTGCGCCCACCGGTTATCGCGAATCGTCAGCGGACGGCCCCGTCGCTGTTCTCCTGCACGGGCTTGGGGGCACCCGCACCGCGTGGCGGCCCCAGTTCGAGGGCCTGTCCGGCCTTCGCCGCCTCATCGCATGGGACGCCCCGGGCTATGGGGTAAGCGAACGGATCAGCGAGCCCACCTTCGGCGCGTGGGCCGCGGCGGCCGAGGCACTCATCGAGACGGTGTCGCCCGGCCAGCCGGTCGACCTGGTGGGCATGAGTTTCGGCGGCATGATCGCCCAGAACGTGGCAGCGCGACGGCCCGACCTCGTGCGCACGCTCACCCTGCTGTGCACTTCACCGAAATTCGGCCTCGACGGCACTGACCCAGACGAGTGGCGCGCCCGGCGGCTGGCCGGTCTAGAGGAGTTCGGTTCCCCCGGCGCTGCAGCCCCGGTGATCCTGGCTTCCCTCGCCGGACCGAACGCTCAGCACGTGGTGCCCGAGGCGGTCGAGGCTATGCAACGGGTGCGCATGGAGGGACTCATGGATGCCCTCACCACCATCACCTCGCACGACACCCGCGCGATCCTGCCGACGATCTTCGCACCCACGCTGGTCGTGGTGGGTGCCGATGATGACGAGACACCACCTACTTATGCGCAGGCCATCGCCGACCTCGTCCCGGGTGCCAGACTTGTGGTGATCCCCGGGGCAGGGCACCTGCTCAACCTCGAGGCACCCGAGGCACTCAACACCGCGATCGCTGACCATTGGGAGCAGTCATGACGACCCGACCCCCCGTTGCCGAATGGCGTTGGATCGAAACCTTCGCCCGTCACTTCGCAGTCAACGGCGTCACCCCGGGCATGGAGTGCGTGGTGCTGTCGGAGTCGGCCAGCCGAGCCGATCTTGTCGAGACATCGATCCTTGCGCTGGAGTCCTTGGGTGCGACGCCGTTCGAGGTCGTCATGCGCACCCCGGCCAATCCAGGGCCGGTCGCCTTCCGCTCCACCGGCACAAGCCTGGCCCTTAATGGCCTGCAGGGTGCCATCGGTGCGCTGTCGTCCGTGCCCTTCGTCGTGGACTGCACGGTCGAGGGCATGCTTCATGCCAAGGAGCTCGGCCCCATCCTGTCGTCAGGCACCAGCATCCTCATGGTGAGCCTGGAGCATCCCGAGGTCTACGAACGCATGGTGCACGACCCGGTCATGGCCGAGCGCGTCACCGCTGCACACGAACTCATGACGCGATCGAAGACGATGCGTGCGACCAGTGAGGCCGGCACCGACATCACCATCGAACTTGCAGGTGCGTTCACTGCCGGCTCTACCGGTGTTATCTCCGGCCCCGGATCCATCGCGCACTGGCCGGGCGGACTTGTCCTGGCCTTCCCTGCACCGCACACCGTCCATGGCACCGTCGTGCTCGCACCCGGCGACATCAACCTGACGTTCAAGCATTACATCACCGAGCACATCACGATGCGCATCGAAGACGACTACGTCGTTGAACTCAAAGGCAGCGGGTACCAGGCCGAACTCATGCGGTCCTATCTTTCAGCTTTCGACGCGGACGCCTACGCCACCTCGCATGTCGGCTGGGGAATGAACACCGCGGCCCGCTGGGACTTCCTCGAGCTCTACGACCGCAGCGAGATCAATGGCACCGAGGCGCGCGCCTTCGCCGGCAACTTCCTGTTCAGCACCGGCGCCAACGAGAACGCCAAGCGCTTCACCGCCGGGCACTTCGATCTGCCCATGCGCAACCACAGTGTCTGGCTCGACGACCACCAGGTGGTCGACCGCGGAACGCTCGTGGGTGTTGCCGCGGGCGAGGGGCTCTAGTGCATGTCTGACCAAATCGACATCCTCTTCTCCGACGTGCTGGGCCTGGCACATGGCAAGACAGTGCCCCTGCACCGTCAGGATCACCCGACGCACTACGCCATCACCGTGATGGTGCAAGGCCTTGATCTGGGATTTCTCGAGACAGCGAACTACTCCACCAGTTCCGGGTTCCCGGATATGGAAGCGCGTATCGACTCAGAAACCATTCGCCCCTGGGGCAACCGGTCGTGCGCGATGTCCTACCTGCACTTTGCTGACGGCCGACCGCTGCCCCTGGATCCCCGGCGCGCACTGGCGTCGGTGTGCGACCGTTGGAACGCTCGCGAGCTCACGCCGATGGCGGGCTTCGAGATGGAGTTCTTCCTGCTGAGTGGTCGTGACCCGCTGACCAAGCTTCCGGTGCCCGACCATCGCGTATACGGGATTGGTGCGGGTGCGGACCCTTCGGGCACGCTCGAAGCCATCGCAGAAGCAGCCGAGGAGTGCGATCTCAAGGTTGAGGGGGTCAACAGCGAGTTCACTCCCTCACAGGTAGAGGTATCCCTGCACTATCAGGAGGCGCTCACCGCTGCCGACGCAGCATTCCTGTTTCGACAGCTGGCGCGCGAGGTGGCCCGTGAGAACGACATCGATGTCACCTTCATGGCTCGGCCATTTGCTGATGCCGTGGGCAATGGCATGCATGTCAATCTGAGCATGTCTGATGCGGCCGGCCACAACGCCCTCGTCGATGAAGCCGGGCCCCATGGCATGTCGACACTCTCGCGTCACATGATCGCCGGCCTGCTCGAGCATCACGAGGCACTCGCGGCCTTCGCCGCACCCACGGTCAACTCCTACAAGCGACTCACGCCCGGCATGCTCAGCGGCTACTGGGCTAATTGGGGCCTGGACAACCGCGTCTCGTCCGTACGCGTGCCCGGACAGCGAGGGTCCTCAACCCGCATTGAGCATCGCAGCGCGGATGGCTCTGCATCACCGCACCTGCTCACTGCCGCACTGCTCGCCGCTGCGCTCGACGGTGTGGAGCGCGAGTTGCCACTGCCCGAACCACAGGTGGGCGACGCCGACACGGCACCCAACACCGACCGTCACACGCCGCTCGACCTCGCGAGCGCGCTGGACGCACTGGTCGCCGATACGCGGCTGTGCTCGTACTTCGAGCCCGACCTCATCGAGGTCTACGTCGATCTCAAGCGCCGCGAGTGGGAGCGCTGGCTCGCTACCGTGACCGACTGGGAGCAGAACGAATACTCGCGCGTGTACTGATCGGCAGAACTAGACACCCGTCAAACCACTGATGAGAGCCGCCAGACCTGCACCAAACACCTTGTCACTCGACGGGTACAACTGCCGCGCCAACTCGACCGATGTCGGATAGTCATCCGTGGACAATGCAGCGTAATCAGCACGCCAGGCTCGATAGGTGCCTGTGCGATCTGCACCTTTAGCCGCCAGCGGTGCATCTATCAGGGCCGATCCAAGCGTGTATTCGATCAGCACGTGATATGCGGTCGCCGCGACCTCTCGATCGAGTCCGCATCGCATCAGAGATTCCAGTAGAACCTCCGTGATGCGCAGTTCGTTCGCGTGTCGGGTAGGGCCGGTGGCCGTGAGTTGAAGCGCGACCGGATTTCGAAGAAGCGCCTTACGCAGTCCCACGCACATGCGGCGTATGTCGTCCTGCGGATCATCTGTCGTCGTGAAGCCTCGAGTAGCGGGGGTCAGTGCGCGATCCCCTACCTCGCGAAGCAGGTCGTCCTTGTCGGAGAAGTGGCGATAGACCGCCGTGGGATCAACTCCGAGGTAATCACCCAACGCCCGCATGCTGAACGTTGCGGCATCCGTGTCCGCGAGAAGTTCCAGTGCGGCTTGGCAGATACCGTCGCGGCTTAACTTGGCCGGTCGGCCGCGCACACCCATAAAGGGAGAGTAGCGACCAGGCATGTGCCTGGCCGCTACCGCCCATTTTCGTGCTAGAGCTTCTGCGGCCGCTGCTCGTCGGCAGTGAGCTCGCTGAACTGCGTGAGGCCAGTCGCCTTGCCCTTGGCGATGAAAGCGATGATCAGGCCGACGATGAACACCGCTGCACCAAACCAGATCGCATAGATGGTTGGGGTGGGCACGTTGTAGACGGCCCCGTAGATCGCGGCTCCCGTGACAGCAATGCCGAGAATGGCGGAGATCCACACCAGCGCCTTGTTCGGATGGTCGCGGAGGCCGCGGAATGCACCGACCGACATCAGGAAATAGATGACGGCGAGGGCGAATCCGCCCACGGTCGACAACCAGCTGAACATTGAGACGTAGTGCGGAAGCGCCGGCTCACCATCGGGGCCGAGAATGGCCACGAAGCTTGGCACGAATTCGGTCAGCACCACGATCACGATGAACACGATGATGACCAGAATGCTCGCGACCATCGGAGTGCCTCGCTTGGAGACCTTGCTCAGCCCGCCTGGCAGGCGCTCATCACGAGCCAGAGCGAAGATGCCACGCGAGGAGGCCACCGCGCAGCCGATCAGCACCGCGAGCATGTCGAGGACCACGACGATCTCCACCAGACGTCGAACGAACGTGGAGCCGAAGCCACCGTCCTCGACGGGCCCGGCCAGGCCGAACAGCGGAGCACCGGCATTTTGGCCCAGCGCGTCCATACTGAATCCGTAACCGGCAACCTGTGCGTAGGAACCGATGATGTAGAAGCCCGCGATGGCGATCACCGCGATGAGAACGGCCTTGGGAATCACGCGCTTGGGGTTCGCGGTCTCCTCACCGAGGTTCGCAGCGGTCTCGAAGCCGGTGAACAGCAGCACCGCGTAGAGCACGCCGAAGAGCACACCACTCCAACCCTCGGGTGAGCCACTGGGGCTGAAGGCGCTCGACAGGCTGTTGTCGCCGCCCACCTTGATGATCACCGTGATGAAGAAGATGAGAACGACGGCGATGGAGAACATTGCCAGCACCAGCTGCGCTCGGGTCGACAGCGCGACACCGAAGTACAGGATCACTGCGACGAGAACCAACAGAATGATCGACCACAGCAGAGTGCTGATGCCCTCGAAGCCGAACTCCGCCATCAGGGTGTCATGCAGCGTGCCGGCGATCATGATGAGAATGCCGCCACCCAACGCAAGGATGCCGACGTAGTACAGGTATCCGGAGGCTCCGCCGATGCGACCACCAAGGCCGTCGGTCACATAGTCGTAAATCGAGCCGGCGGCGTGAATGCGCTTGGCGTACTGCGCCACGATCCAGCCAAGTCCAAGGACGCCTATCGCGGCAATCAGCACGGCCAGCGGGGCTGCCGTGCCTGCGCCCTTGCCGGCCGCGTTGAGACCGACGAGGAGTGGCACGAGGAAGGCGATCGAGAAGACCGGCCCCATGAAGCCGATCGATTGAGCAATGACATCCGCGAGGGTGAGCTTCTTGGCTCCACCGAGTCGTTGTACTTCTTGCTGAGCCATCGAAGCCTCCCTGAGCCGTCCCACCGTGAGTCCACGATGTCCCGCGACCACTGTGGTC
>Ga0136641_1000709_pt1 | contig 14094 bp, 22 predicted proteins | sample EliLak1302023Y_FD_115312 | JGI IMG/M metagenome (GOLD analysis project Ga0136641, IMG submission 115312) | Freshwater microbial communities from Elizabeth Lake, Yosemite National Park, California, USA - 13020-23Y | ecosystem: Environmental > Aquatic > Freshwater > Lake ...
CAACATTATTCTACCCCGAGCACATCAGACAACTCTCCGGATTGTCACGACGGCACGCCAGTGCCTCTGCGCTCTCGACGGGCACAGTCACCTGTTGAGCCTTTGCCTTGGAGCGGGTCCGCAGGTAGTACATGCCCGTCTTGAGCCCCTTCTTCCACCCGTAAAAGTGCATCGAGCTCAACTTTGTCAGTGTGGGATTCTCCATGAAGATGTTCAGTGACTGGGACTGGTCGATGTACGCACCACGATCCGCCGACATGTCAATCAGACTCTTCTGCGGAATCTCCCACACCGTCCTGTAAATATCCTTCAGATTCTGTGGAATGTCCAGGCTCTGGACCGATCCACCTTGACGCACAATCTCCGTCTTGATCGATGGGTTCCACTTGTTGATCTTCTGCAGGTCCTTGACGAGGTGCTTGTTGATCATGACAAACTCACCGGCCAGGGTTCGGCGCAGATAGATGTTGGTGGTGTACGGCTCGAACGCCTCGTTATTGCCCATGATCTGAGCTGTCGATGCTGTTGGCATTGGCGCCACGAGCAGGGAGTTACGCAATCCCCATTTGACAATCCGGTCTTTGAGATCATCGAATCCGCGATCAGTCTTCCCCCACAGGTCAAACTGAAGCTTCTTGTCGTGTGCGGGAGATTCACGAAAGGTTTCGTACGGGCCCTCCTCCTTGGCCAGCAGGCACGACTCCTCGAGCGCCGCAAAATAGATAGTCGAGAAGATATCCTTGTTAATCTCACGAGCCTGTGGAGAGTCGAATGGAATACCGAGCATCATATAGACGTCCGCCAGGCCCTGAACGCCGATCGCGATGGGGCGGTGACGCATGTTGGACTTCTTGGCCGCCTCGGTCGGGTAATAGTTCTTGTCGATGACCCGGTTCAGATTGCGAGTCACGACACGCGTCACCTCGGCCAGCTTCACACAGTCCAAGTCAGAATTCTCTGTCACGAATGACGGCAGGCAGATGCTCGCCAGGTTACACACGGCCGTCTCGTCCGCCTCGGAAACCTCCATAATCTCGACACAAAGGTTGCTCGACTTGATGACGCCGATATTCTTTTGGTTACTCTTCTCGTTGACCGAATCCTTGTAGCACATGTACGGCGTGCCCGTCTCCACCTGGCTCTTGAGAATTGCGTCCCAGACCTCACGCGCCTTGACCTTCTTCTTGAACCGGCCCTGAACTGCGTACGTCCGGTACATCTCGTTAAACTCCTCGCCGTAGACACCCTGTAGGCCAGGGCACTCGTTCGGGCACATCAGATACCACTCCTCGTCCTTCTCCACCTTTTGCATGAAGAGGTCTGGGATCCACAGGGCTGTGAACAAGTCACGGCAACGCATCTCCTCGTCACCCTGATTGAGGCGGAGCTCCAGAAACTCCATAATGTCAGCGTGCCACGGCTCGAGATAGATTGCGAACGACCCCTTGCGCTTGCCACCACCCTGGTTGACGTACCGGGCCGTGTTGTTGAAGACGCGGAGCATCGGTACGATTCCGTCAGCGACGCCATTCGTCCCCTTGATTGGCGTGCCGTTCGCACGGACGTTCGAGCAGTGAATTCCGATACCACCAGACCACTTGGAGATGTGGGCACACTCCTTGAGCGTCTCGTAAATGCCGTCGATTGAGTCATCCTTCATCGCCACTAGGAAGCAGCTCGACATCTGAGGGTGATTCGTACCAGCGTTGAAAAGGGTTGGAGTGGCGTGCGTAAAGTACTTTTGGCTCATCAGGTTGTACGTCTCACGGACCCGGGGGTAGTCGTCACCATGAATACCCAGGGCTACGCGCATGAAAAGGTACTGGGGCGTCTCACCGTGGTTGAGATACCCCTTCTGGAGCGTCTTGATACCGAAATATCCAAAGAGAAAGTCTCGAGTGTGATCGATCCACGAGTCCATCTCGATACTCAGGCACTTCATGAAGTAGTCGCTCACAACACCCTTGGAGTGAAGAGCGAGCATTGCATCACTGAAACACTTGGGGCAGGTCTTCTGCATGTTTGAAACCGTGACGCGCATCGCCAGCGTCTCATAGTCGGGATCCTCCGTAATCATGCCGATTGCCACCTCGGACGTGAGGTTGTCAATTTCGGAGGTGGAAATCCCGTCGTACATGCTTGTGAAAACCTTCTGAGCCACCTTGTCAGGCTGTACATTGAGACCATCGATCAATTTTGAAATTCGCTTCGTCACCTTGTCAAAAAGCATCTCCTCTGGTTCACCATTCCGCTTGATGACCTTCATTGTGAAATAGAGCCCTGTTTTTTTTATCCGGTTATTACAACATGGCCACACGTAACTGGCGCAATCCGCTCAGCGACGCATTTTTCTCCGAGTTTAACCGTGAGACGATTCACCGAGACATTATTGCTGCCATCAACCGTAAAACCGGGTACACGATTGACAAGCAAAGCGACGCAGACCTCCAGGCCCTCATGAAGCGCGTCTACGTCAACATGATGACTGACCCATACGTCGATATTCGCGGTCAGGTGGAGCGCATGAATGAGACTGTAGTCGAGGAGGCAACCGGCACGATCGGTACTGGTATGCTTCAGCAGCTGCTGTTCATGCGTGACATCTCGAGCAACCCAGTTCCTCTTCAGGCTCCAGTGAGCACATCCACCTACGGCAACAAGCTGGGATCTCGCCCACCAATTGGATTTTAAAATTGAAATATAGAAATGAGAGCCCTCGACGACATTCTGGTCGGCTTTCTGATTTTCTTTGCGTTAGATCGGTTGATTAGACTCATTAGTAACTCGGTCGTCGAGCCATGGGCCATGAAGCGCACCGGTAACAAGGAACGAGCGGAAAACTGGAAGCTCTTTTCCGAGTTTTTGCTTTTGATGATCTCTCTTGGACTCGTATTTCGGTATCAGCGGCAATTGCACAAATTAAACACTGCTTAAAAGAACCAGTGCCTGACACAATAAGATGAATCAGTTTCGTGATGAAACTGCGCAGCTTTGCAGGCAAAAAGGATGGGACAAGGCTCCCGTAAGTATAGTATGGATGCTCCTCAATGAAGAAATGGGAGAGCTTGCGTCAAGTATTCGACAGGCCCATCGGATTTACCGCAAGACGGGCCTGAAGAAGGACAGGGGGACAGATGTCGTGATGGAGATGGGTGACGTATTTAGTTATCTCTTTCAACTCGCTCACATGTTGAACATTGACATGGACCAAATGTGGGAATTGCACAGGGCAAAAGTCCAGACCAAATTCTACAAGGAAAATAATGTATACGTTTAGTAATGGCGAGTGTCGCGCATCTCGATGATCGTGTCCACTTGAACAAATTTGATATGTATACCTGGACCGATACCTTTGGTGTCAATACGGACGGGTTCCCGAAGGATCTTTATATGGATGGCAGCTACACGACGCAGATGAACGAGACTCCCACTCATTACCCTTCCATCATTGACTCTGAAGATGTGAACCACTTCAACCCACAGCGACTCAACCTGTCAGGGCCAATGTACCTCAAGGAGTGCAGCGTGAGCCCAGCACCCGACGTCATGTACCCTGCACGCAAGTTTGAGTATGACACTGGCAAGGTGACGTGGGATAGGCCAGGGCGTCCGCGCGTGCATGGGGGTGCAATTGACGATGGTAATCAAAAACTCATCATCATTATTATCATTATAGTCATTATTCTGTTTCTGCTTCGGTCCAAGCTTCGGATCTTGAAGTGATCCGAAGGACTTGGCGCCGCTGGACAGACGGTCTTCGACCGTCTGGACTTAGATTTTCTGCACCTTGGGTGCAATAACTTTGATCAATTTTGATTCTAAATTCGAAATCAACGCTTGCTTTCGGGCACTCATCTCGGGACAAGCATGAATCTCGAGCTGAATGCATCCACTACAAAACATCACACTGCACTCTTTGCATTTTAGCAGGACTGGTTTCTTCCGGCACGTAGGACACTTGGTCATCTGATACTTCACAGAGAGGATCTTTCCGCTCTAAGGCCTCTTGGTCAATGACTTCGCAGGTAAATCCCACCTTGCGGCCTTCAATCACTCGATCCCAAAACGTCTTCATGATGGGCAGGTAATGCGCAAACCATTCACGGTCACGTTTCACATTGGTCACGACAAATTCTTCGGGCGGCCTGAACTGAATGAAATCGCACTCGGGCAAGTCGAGAATCTCCATAAGGAGTTGAATTTGTGCGATGTAGTGCTTCGGCACCTTGTCCTCAATTTTGCGGGTCAAGGGACACTTGATTTCAATCAGGCGGCCACACTCGGTGACACCGTCAGGTGAACCACCGAGCCATGGGTGATCAGGGTGTTGAACGAGGCCAATTTCGTGGCTCTTCCGGTTGTACTTGGCGTCGTACATGTCACGAGCGATTGGCTCGAGAAGGGTTCCGCGTTCGGTGGCGGCGTTCCCTCCAAACTTGCGACCACCCACCTTTTTCACGTACAAACCATCGGGAGTCTCATATGGGTTGCATCCAATCGCAGTTGCGGCGTCACTCGCTGTGAGCATCGTCCCCCGGAGTGTCAACCATTCGGCGCTTCTCTGGTCGAAGTATTCCGCATTCAGGAGCCTTTCGATTTTTGGGTCCATTGACGGGAATCTCCTTACCTTTAAATCTAGGGTCCGTCTTAAGTACAATTTGGGCGGCGTTTTGCTCCGCCTCCTTTTTCGTAGTTGCAAATCCGCATCCGCAATTGAGACCATCAACCACAACTTGGATACAAAACGTACCGTTCGTATGGCTCATCACATTGTACTCTGGCAAGGGTACTTTCAGCACTTGACACCAACGCATCAGTTGGTCTTTGTAATTGTCGTCGTCGAGAGACGTTTTGAAGTTGGCAAACACACCGAGCACGAAATTCTTGGCGTGAACCATGCCAAGATCGAGGTAGATGGCCCCGACGAGCGCCTCAAACACATCCTCCATGATATTGTCATTTGTGACCCATCCGTTTCTCTCCCCCTTTTCATCCATCAAAATCAACTTGTCGAGACCGAGACTCTTTGAAATCTCGCACAACGTCTTTCCCCTGACCATTTTTGTTCGCGCCTTGGTCAAAAACCCCTCCTGTTTCACTTCGTACAGGTCAAACAGATATTTTGTGATGATAAACCCTAGGACGGAATCCCCCATGAATTCAAGAGTTTCGTACGACCCAGTCAGACCTGAGTATCGTTTCAGGGCTGACTTGTGCGTAAAAGCTCGTCTGTACAACGCAATATCCTTGATTTTAGTTCCTACAAGTGTGTTTACGAAATGAAAAGACAATTCAGGTAACTCCATACAGTTACATCCACTTTAATTTTTAAGCCATTCACGCGCTCGCTGCGGGCTTTGGCTTCTTCGCCACCTTGGGGCGCTCCGCCTTGGGGGCATCGGTGGCCACCACCTCCTCCGCCTTACGCTTGGGCGTCTCCGCCTTGGGCTCCTTCACAAAGTGAGGATTGATATACTTCTGGATGTTCAGGAAAGTCACCTGAATGTCCGGAGGAGGCTGCAGGAGAGCCTTCAGGGTGTCATCCAGTGAAATCAGCTGACCCGCCTTCAGACCGTGCTCCTCACAGTACTTGTTCACCTTCTTGGTCACCTCGGCGCGCGAGATGCGCTCCTCCGCCTCCAGCTTCAGGAAAGCACGGAGCTCAGGGGAAACCTGGAGAGGCTTCTTGAAGCCATTGTTCTCGGAACGAGCCTTGGCCTTCTCACCAGAAGGATCCTCAATATGCTGCTTGATGGTATTCACCGCCTTGCGCAGAGCACGCTGATCCTTCGCGAGAGCCTCGATCGCCTTGGTGATGGTCTCAAGAGTAGCTGCCATTGTGTACTACTTACGGATATCAGATCTTTAAGCCTATTATGGCGGCAAAAATCAGGATGGCTAAAATTGCCCATCCAAGTTTGGACAGTTTATCTCCTACCGTATTTGACGGAGGTGGAACTGGGACAAATGGCGCCTCCCGGCCAGTAGTTCCTTGGTCGCTTGTTGCTAAATTCTCGTTAAAGCCTTGTGGAAGGGTTCCACCGAACGTCTGGCGAAATTCTACATCCATTCTAGGAAGGTGACCCTTTTTTGTTCCGCAACTCGGTTTACAGCACCCAAGATCACATGGGTACACCAGGCCATTGTCTCTTGACACGTATGCGCAAATTGGGTTTCTTGGGTCCATTGGGTCAGAAAGACACTGACAATCTTTGACAACATACTTGACGCCACAACCTCCGGGCGCGCTCATCTGATATTAAAGAAGAAATTAATGTACAGTATAGAATGGAGTACTCGAAGCCCCAGAAGCTTCCAGACGGTCGTTACTTCCTGAAGATCAGTGGTCAGCGCAAGCAGCTCAACAGTGTCACTCTGCAGGATGACCTCACGAACAAGAACCTGAGCCTCAAGATTCAGGAGGATCAGACTGAGTTTTTCACAAAGGTGGACGAGGACATTCTTACCCAGGCCAAGCAGTCCAAGGTGGATTGGTTTGGAAAGGAGCTGTCGGATGAGACGATCCAGGGTGCGTACCAGGAGAGCCTCACGGACGGTCTCGTCGGAGCTTCACTGGCAACCATCAAGGGTGAGTTTGTGACTCGGGCATTCGACCGTCAGCGCAACCCAATCGACCTGGCGAATGTCAAGAAGGACACAGAGTGTGACGTAGTTCTCGAGCTGTCAGGGCTGTGGTTCCTGAAAAAGTCGTTCGGACCAATCTGGCGTGTGCTCCAGGTGCGAATCCGTGGTGCCCCCAAGGCACCCGAGTTTGCCAAGGAATATCTTTTCGACGACGACCCCGCCGAGGAGGATGACCCAGCGGACTATCTGGACTAGGCCGTAGAAAAATATTCGCCGTTTAATATAAATGGACCGCAAGAATCTGATCATCCTAGTTCTGGCGGCACTGGTCCTTTTCCTCATTCTGTCCCCCCGCGCCAGCGGCTTTGGCGTCACCTCAGTCCAGACGGCCGGTGTCGTGGGCTCTAATCTGGGTAACACCGTCGGTTTAAGTGATGCCATTGTGTCCCCTGGCAACGCAGGTCTGGGCCAGTCGGCTGTGTCCCCCGATTACAACGCAACTGATGCCGTCAGCTCGGCAAGCCTGATCCCACGTGAGGTGGTTCAGACCGAGGATTTCGGCCAGTTCAGCCCGGATAAGATCCTGACCAACCAGAACTACCTGGATCCCCGTAGCCAGATTGGCTACCCCGAGACGATCGGTGGTGTGCTCCGCAACGCCAACCGTGACTTCCGCAGTGAGCCCATCAACCCCCGCACCCCAGTATCCATCTTCAACCTCAGCACCATCCCCCCAGACACGATGCGCCCCAAGTTTGAGATTGGCTCCGAGTTTTAGGGATGACCCGCGCCGTAGGTGTTTTTAAAATTTCAGATGAATTATAAATGGCTGATGAACGCTTTAAACAGGCAATGACCGAGTGGGTCGGTATCAAGGCCCAGCTCGTATCAGTTCGCAAAGATATCACCGTGCTGAATAAGCGCGAGAAGGAGCTTCGCGAATTCGTTACTACCCAAATGAAAACACTCGAAATTGACACAGTCAAGGTTCGGGAGAAGGTGAAGGTGAACCTCAAGACGAAAAAGTCCAAGGGTAGCATCACAAAGGATGTCATCCTCAAGGGTCTTCGAACCTACTTCTCAGGGGACGAGGTTCGTGTCGAGGGTGCATTCAAGGCGATCCAGGACTCGGTCGACGTCAAGGAGAAGAGTACTGTGACTGTATCAGGGCTTAAAGACCTCAGCACCTGAATAGAAAAAGTACTTTGGACTTGACAGAATGGGCATCAACGATGAATACTCGCGTGATGCCTACAACTATGAACAGGTGTACGACTCGGATGATCTCGACGAGACACCCGACCCTATTCATCCAGAAGATTGGCAGGATTGGTATTCTGAACAGCTTCTGGATGCATGGATGACGATTCGGGGATTCGCAGAGCAGGATTACACACAAGTGCGAACCGGGTTTCCTCAGTTTGTAGAGTTTGTGATGAACCCCGGAGATTTGTACACGGAAGAGGCGGTGTCTCAGCGCGTCGTTGCCATGTGGAACGGGATCAAGGACATTCAAGTGATTCATGAGAATGTTCTGTTCGAGAACTTTGCCGCGTGGGCAAATATTAATATGGGGGGTATTTGTAAATGAAGATTGATATTACCGGTCAAAAAGTTCTTATCCCAGCCATTCTGTTTGCCGTGCTCAGTCCGGGAATTCTGCTGTCCCTCCCATCGCGTCAGTTCATGTCTGGCCAGACCAACTTTACGTCTGTTCTGATCCACGCCGTCGTGCTCAGCCTGCTGTACTTTGTGATTGCCAAGTACGTGGTCAAGGTGACCCTGACCAAGGCAGATCTGATGGTGCCAGCTGTGCTCTTCGTGCTGCTGAGCCCCGGCATGCTGGTGACCATCCCACCGGGCAGCTTCCGTAGCGGCGTGACTGGCCCTCTGCCCGTCGCAGTGCACACCTTTGTGTTTGCAGTGCTCTTTGCCACTCTGCGCACCACCTTCCCACAGTACTACTAAGTCCTTCGGACTGGGATTTTTCCCACAATTTCATTTCAAAATTAAAAATAGATGAAGTACCTTGCCATAGGACCAGGAGCCATGGGCTTCTTTGTATTTATGGGGGCACTCTATAAACTCCAGGAAACTGGAAAACTCGACGACCTCGAGGAGATTTCAGGTGCAAGTGCTGGAAGTCTCCTCGGGTTCCTTTACTTGCTCACAAATCGTGACTTGATAAAGACGTTTGACTTTGCACTCGATGCACCCATCAAGCAAGCCATGAAACCTAACATCAAAACACTCTTCAAGGATTATGGTCTCGTCCCAATCTCTCGCATCAGGAAAGTCCTTTCAGATTGTTGTCTCAAATTTACAAACAAAATTGATATTAATTTTCAAGAACTGTATGAACTTAGTCCTGTAAAACTTCACATTGCCGCATTTTGTGTTGATCTCAAAAGGACAGACTACTTTAGTGTAGACAAGACTCCGCAGATGAGTGTCCTTGACGCAGTCTGTATGTCAGTGGCTGTACCCTTTTTGTTTTCCGCTTCAAAATTCAATAACTGGCACTACGTGGATGGTGGATCGGCAGAGGCGTTGCCGTGCGCGCCTTTCATAGGCTATCCACCCGAAGACATTCTTGCAATTCAACTCGAATTTTCAACCAAAAAGAAGGACATAAAAGATCTCAAGTCGTATGGTCTCGAGGTGATGTACGCTGTTATCCACATGAGGTCCACCTATGACGTTCCAATTTTGAATATAAATTTGGGAGATATGGACATGTTTGATTTTGGTATGGAAAGTGAATCTAAGATTCGAATGTTCATGATTGGTCAGAAATTTTCTCTACCAATTTCAAATTAAAATGCGTTCAATTCTGAGATCTGCGTATACCCAGCACAGAACCCGTAAGGTGATTACTGTCAAGCGTGACGGCAAGACGTACCGGTACGTGCGTAAAGCAGGGACGACCCGTGTCGCGTCTCGCCCAGCACCTGACGTGGGTGCGCTCGGCAAGGGCCCCAAGCTGATTGGTACGCTCAAGGGTGGCATGCTCACTCGTTACGGCTACCACCCAGTCGAGTCGATGACTGCTCGTCGGCGCGCACTGACCAAGGCGATCAAGGTGGGGCGTGAGAAAGTGCTGTCCGTGTTTCACCGCCTGCATGCCATCGGTACCCTGACCAAGCGAACCCTGCCAACTGCGTCGCGCATCTACCGCCGCGACCGCGACTGGATCCGTGACACGTTCTTCAAGAAGTAGATACTTAAAAATTCAAAGTTCGTGTAGTTCAGGATGACTGACTTGGTTCGAGATGTGACGCAGGCTGTCTGGACTGCACTTGGACCGGGCTACTCTGAGAGCGTCTACCATAACGCCATGGAGGTGGCTCTGCGTAAGAGGGGCGTCCCTTACGAGACGGAGCGAATCATACCAGTTAGCTATGATGGTCACAACGTAGGAAATGTACGTGCCGATATCATCATAGATAACAAGATTGTGATTGAGATCAAGTCAGTCTCCAGAATGACTGAGCAATTTAGAATTCAAATTCAAAAATATATGGAGCTGACGGGGTGCAAGGAGGGTTACCTGGTCAACTTTCCGACGACTGATTCAGTGGTGCATATTGAGTATATCAATTAAGAATATCACACCGTTTTGATATATTGCCAGCTAAGTTCTTCGCAAATCTTCTTCCATATTTCATCTTGCGCGTAGAGCTTCTCTTTCGACTTGAGCAGGGGGAAGCATGGCAGGTAGTCGTCCTCGCCAAGGAGTTCACAGAATTTGTAAAGCACGTACGCATACGACAGAAAGTTTTTCCGATTTACCGGCTTGTGTTTTTCAAATGGTTTTTGAATGTGATAAAACATCAATCTAAGTTTGTCCTCAAGCGCTTGTGGCATTGTCGGGGGCTGAATTCCATTGAGAATTGCCGCAATATAAGGAACATGCTCATAGTACTTTGATCTGTCGAGCTTCTTGAGAAGAGTCTTTACCTTTTCATGTGTAATCTCAGTAAGGTCCTTGACTTTTTGCTTTTTGAATTCGTTTCGCAGGAGAGCAATCACCTCCTCAGGCACGTTGGTCGATTCCTTTGCCTGAAATTGTGAAACCCACTCGTTAAAATGATTTTCGCGTTTGTACGAGTACACCACATTCTTCTCTGTTTCCTGCTCCTCCTTGTACCCCACCTCTTCACTGAGGTAATACTCTGCGTAGCCACATTTGGTGCATATTCTGTCACTATGAATTTCGTCAACCATCCATGAAAACTCTGCACCACACTTTGTACACGGTCTACAGTTGATATCTGTAGGCCTTGATGTATCAACGTTTTCGTGTTCAACATCAGTGAGATATTTCTTGTAAATGTCATTTCGTTGAACCCCTTTGCGAGAAGCCACCTTTATACCAAGAACATTCTTCGTTTGGACACTTGGTTCGGACGTAGACTCTTGCGAGTACTCACGGATGACACCCATGCAATCCAAAAGGTAATCACACAACTCAGTCTCTGTTTTACACTCTTTCATTCGAGTATTGTACCTATCCTCCATGTACTAATATCTCTAAATACTTTTAATTACTTGTCATCCAGTTTGGGTGCGAGGTAAAACTTGAGATCTCCGAGGTTTGCAATTGTATACCTGAAGATGACTGGCATATCCTCCGACGACGAATCCTGGAGAATCTGTACGCTCGAACACATCCCCGTCGCTTTGGTGTACATATTGATGTACTTGAGGCTAAACACGTTGCCGGTTTTTGGAACCGTCTCTGGGTACTCGATGCGTGTCAACTGATCTGCAAAATCTCCCTTGCAGCTGAGCTCGAGGATGTTGCCTTCGCGGATGATGCTCATTTCACTGGACAAATTCCCCATGTCGCGTGCAATCTTCTGAAAGTCGATCGAGGGCATGGTTGTCACCACATTCATGGGAATATCGGGCACCTCGAGGATGTCCTCATTAATGTCGAGCAATTTCAGTTTGAAATTCGTTGCAGATTTCTTTGTTGAATTCTCAATCTGAATCTCCATGACGTCACGTCCGTGGATATCGATCGTAAGGGTATCCTGACCAGAAACTGACTTGAGGAGTTTGTACATATTTGCCATGTTGAGACCGGCAATGATATCCATGTCGCAATCGTACTCTTCAAAGTTTTCAGCAGCGAGATTCATATGGACTAAGGTGACGTGCGCGGTATCAATGGTGAGAATGCGAACTCCTTCTCTCGAAAAGTACACATTCACATCATTGATGATGTCTTTCAAGACTTCAAAGATTGCTTTAAATGCTGACGCCTGAATTGTCTTCAAATGCATCGTTACCCAGTAAGCTATTGTAGACTTTAAGTGCTACCAGATCTCTTCTGATATGCAGATGAGGGGTTTTCGTTAATTCTCGCCTCCAGCTCAGGGGTCAGGTGAGGCTGGAGTTGTGCTCCGTATTTTTCGATATCAAATATGGAATCATTCGTGTCGGTGCCATCGAGGTTGTACGCAAAGTCAACAGCGTCAAACGAGTCAAATTCACAGGGGACCATGGACTCGATCCAGGCACGGACCTCTGACCCAACCATCATTTTGCCCTCGTTTGTGACAAGGGTCGGTACGCGTTTGATTCGATCATGCGGTACACCCTGGGTCGTAATGTTCCAAAACCGGATAATAGGTTGAAGAGCCGGCTCGGATTGGATATACTTGAGAACATCCTGGCAGTAGTGGCATCTGTCTGAAAACACAAGCAGTGCCATCTATAATTTACCAAGGGCAAAGTTTTCACCGAATCTTTTCGCGCCAGGTCGTACTGTCTTTTCTTTTCGCGGGGTACAGTATATGGAGACGTGGATTTGGATAGTCCTGATCCTGGTCCTCTTTGCATTCTTTTTCTGGAAACCCACTGCCACGTTTGATGTTACTGCTGACCAGAAGCAAGGCATCTCACCTGACATCATTCAGGTGATTATCGAGGCCATCCAGAAGGAGCACCCGGACGAGGTTCCCCTCGAGACGCTCTTCATCAACAAGGTGGGTAATGACACCTATTCAGCCAGGTTCATGTTCCTGAACACTCAGGGCTATTTCGGTACCCAGTACGATGTTCAGGCGAAGGTATCGCCTGAAGGATCAGTCGCCGTCACGAGTATGAGCACCGCTGCACAGGTTGACAAGTATGACTCGGGGTTTACTCCATACAAGGTTGACACGTACGGCGACTACTCCGACATTACAAAGAACCTGGATGCACGGATGCAGTCTGAGCTTACAAATTCCCGACAGAATTTCGAGAAGGATCAAAAGGCTCGCGATACGATGCTGACAACTGAGAGCATGGCGTCCAAGTACAACCAGAACATCCAGAACAACTCGGCAATGGCCAACTTTATGGCAACCACATCCACCAATTCATTCACTACAGGATCCGGTTCGACCGTCCCAGGCCCTTCCCCCGCTCGGTCCGGTAACATCGTTGCGTCTGGTGCGTCAGTTTTTAATTCAATGTAAAATTAGATGCTATCTGTTCAGGATTTAGCCAAGATGGAGAAGGTTCGACAGGATATCAAAAAAGAAATTTACAAGAGTATCCTCGGGCAATTTTCGCGGAAAATTAAGGCTCGTTTTGATCTCGGCGACAAATCGACGGTTTTGACCGTCCCCCCGTTTGTCGTTGGGTTCCCTAGGTATGATTTACCGACTGCTGTGCGATACATTGGGCGTCAGCTCGGGCGCCTAGGCTACAAAGTGACAATGGTGACACCCACAAGCTACGAGGTTTCGTGGGACAAGATGAAACCAGCAGAAGAAGTGGAGACGATCGAACCCGAATTTGAGTTTCCCAGTTTGATGAACCTTAAAAAGACGGCGGACCGTTATAAGAAATGATTTGACACCAGCGGTCTGAAGGACTACTGAATGCGGGCTATGATTGGCTCCAAGAAGCTCTGGAGGAGGCTCTCGACCGCGAAATTGATCGAATTGAAAAATCTAACTAGTAGTAATGGAGGTTCTCGAGGGGTCGGAGCGCCGCTTCACCAAGAAGCTATGTGAGTCCATGATTCCATCGATGATTGAAACTTATTGGGAAATCTGGCTCGAGGCCAAGAAAGAGTCCAAGGGGAAGAACATGACGCTTGTGTTTCAGGAGCTTCTCAAGGGTATCAAGGTGTGGAATAGCTCAATCAGCCTCAAACATGCCGACAAGATTAAGAATTCGCATCCACTCTTTCAGAACTTTCTAGCCGCCGTCTTTATTTGCCACGTCAAGATTCTGATGAATGGCATTCGCATGGACAAAAAGCCCAAAAAGGTGGGCCTGAAGCTTCCAGCCCATGATGTGTTTGTTCAGCGTTGTTACGAGGCGTGCGGCGAGGATCTCTACTACCGCCCGACCATTATAACCGACCCCGCAAAGACGGATGAGGAACGTAAGAGTGAACTCACTTCCAGATTTACATGCAAAATTCAAAATGTAATTGAGGAACTCATCCCATGGGATGCCATTGTGGGTGACCTCAAGAACGAGTCGGCTGACTTTGACGAG
>Ga0136641_1000710_pt1 | contig 14082 bp, 16 predicted proteins | sample EliLak1302023Y_FD_115312 | JGI IMG/M metagenome (GOLD analysis project Ga0136641, IMG submission 115312) | Freshwater microbial communities from Elizabeth Lake, Yosemite National Park, California, USA - 13020-23Y | ecosystem: Environmental > Aquatic > Freshwater > Lake ...
ATTCCGGCGGTAACGGTTCCGGTGAGACCTAGTGGGGAACCAAAGGCGATGACCGGATCTCCGATCGAAATGGAAGATGAATCACCGATTGCAATCGCCGGAAGGTTAGGCGTGGCAACGTGTAGAACGGCTAAATCGTAAGAGATATCGCGGCCCACTAATGTGGCTGGAATTTTTAATCCGTTATTGAGATCAATATTAAGAGTGTAAGAATTACCTGCAACTGTTAGCGCATCAATAACGTGATTGTTTGTCACGATATAGGAGCCAGTTTCATCCGATTTAATAATTTCGCCAGATCCAGTGTCGCCTGCACCAGTGCTATCGAGAACGTCGACCGTAACAACCGAAGGTGCAACTATATTTACAATATTCTTTAGGGAGCCACTTCCGACGTTGACGGCAGTTCTATTGCCTGTACAAGTTCCAGTTGTGCTCGCATATAACGCATTCGTTCGATTATCAGCACATGCGGTTATAACGCTAGAGGAGGTCAAACTGTTAGCAGCAGTAGCAACTCCACCAATAGCGGTTGCCCCAGCAATGAAGCCGATGGTGAACTTGGAGATCGTGCTCAAGCCATTGATCTTCTGGAAGATTGACATTGAATTATCCCTTTCGTCATGAAATTACCTACGCCGTATTTAAACGGCTAGAACCTAAAGAATACGCAGTCGTTCCTAAGAATTCTCTGAGAGAGATTCCGGTAGCTCCATCCTCCAAACCGCGGGTATCGCAAGCATGCTCACGATAACGATGAGCGAAACCGCGGCGAAGATGAGGATGGTGTGGCCCACCCCCAGAAGGCTGGCCAACGGGGCGGCTATCGCCAGTCCAACGGGGCGCAAGAGCATCGTCCCCATTCCGTAGAAGGCAGAGGCGCGGGAGAGCGCTTCGCGCGGAATAGTGCGCTGAAAAGCGGTCCCCCAGAGCGCCCCCCAGAGATCCAGGGTTATGCCCCAGAAGAAGGCGCCCACACAGATAACTGCCAGGGGTTCTGGCCGCGCGAGCAGCACCAGATAGGCGGTCAAGGTCAGCGAAATCACCGTAAGAAAGCGCATCTGGTACCTAATTTTAATTCTGATAGCTAGGAGCGAGCCGACTACATATCCGATCGATTCACAGGTGAGGACAATCGCCCAGGATTTTGCTCCATGAAAGTGTTTGAGGGCAATCACCGGGCCAAGGACATCTTGTGCGCCCGCCCAGACCATAACGACAAATGAAAAGCCAGCGACCGTAACAACGATCCACGGGTATGAAGAGAATACCCGCCAGCCCTCGCGCATATCGGCTCTCACCGATGCACCAGTTTCTGCGCGCGCTGGTGTGAGATGGCGAAAGCTAATGACCAAAGTTCCAGAGATAATAAAAGTTATTGCATCAATAAAGAGCGCGACAGTACTTCCAAATGCACTAATTAGATATCCGCCCACTGCTGTTCCGCTGATGAGTGCAAAGTTTGCGATGAATTGATTTATGGCATTTCCTTGTTACAACTGCTCTTCGGGCAAGAGCGCGGGGAGCGCGCCAGAGAAGGCGGGCCAAAATATTCCCCACATTAGACCGAAGCTAATATTGGAAAAGAGAAGAGCCGCTATTGGCACATGCCCAGTAGAGAAGAAGTAAACCTGCACTAACAGCGCGAGGCCGCCAACTACATCAGCAATCGCCAACATCTTTATACGTCCGTACTTATCAGCAATTACGCCGCCAAAGGGAAGCATGCAGAGCATCGCAACGGTCAGCGCACCTAGAACAAAGCCCAACTCTTTGGCACTACCGTGAGGCAGGTGCAAAATTCCAAAGGCGAGCGCAATCGGTCCCATTCCATTACCTAAATTGGAGATGAAGCGCGCTAGAAAGAACCTCTTGATGTACTTGTGGCTAAGGGTGGCGCGAACAGTCATTTTTTGGTTTTTGACTCGATATCTTTGATCACGCGATGGATATCGGATGCTATCTGCTTTAATTCCATGATTTCTTGTTGATTCAAGGAACGGGCTTCCTTAGCTAACTCAAATTCACCGAGAGAAGCAGTATGTGTCTCGGTTATCTTCTTTTCCACCGACGCTGATGCCGCATTTTGTCCGACCATGATGATGGAGAGGAGAACTAACTGTAAGAAGGTCTGCGCCACCCAGGCGACGATGGTGATCAAGTTGCCCGTTTTAAGCGCCGCGGGAAGAGAGATCAACGCGATCGCGGCAAATGCATATGCGCACCACATGGTTGCAACACCTGAAGTTATTTTTGCTGCTAGTCCGGTATTAAATGCATTTATCTTATTGAGCATGCATAAAGTTTAATGAAGTTGAACTAATTCACCATGTACATATTTGTGAGTCGCTTGACCTCTTAATAGATGAACACCACCAACTCCACGTACTTCGAAGGTAAGGGTTTCGTAACTGGTTTGCGGGTTAAGCCCCGCAACCGCTGCGGTCATCTCATCGACTCCAATGACAGAGACTCCATCTGGCGCGCGAACCATCAACTTAGCTGCGCTATCTGGAATCCAGCCAAAGAATTTGTTGTAGTGCGGGATGGTGCGTAGCGTAGGAAGGAGGTTGAGCCCTGGCGTCCCTACCTCGCTCTGTTTGCGAAAATTTGGAATATCCCCCGAGAGCGCCATCGCCCCCGCGCTACATCCTGCAAGAGAACTTCCGTTGCGCCAATTGCGCTCAATCGCCTCCCACACGGGCGTATTTACAAGTGAGGTCGCCAGATAAGAAGGGTCACCACCCGAGATATAGATAAGCCCCGCCCCGTCGATCTGCTCTGCCAAATCCTCGCGCATAGCATCGCTGCGGGAGAAGACGGGCAGAAAAATTTGATCAGAATTTAATCGTTCCGCCTGAGCGGCGCCCAACTCTTCCCAATAACGGATGCGATCAACACTCTCTCGCCCCGCCGCCAGCGGAAGTTGCACATATCGGTTTTTTAAACCGCGCTCTATGCCACTTCTCAGCAATTCACCCTCTAATTCGGCCATTCCGGGCAGGTACTCACCAGAGCCCACCAGGGCGAGAGCGCCGACGTGATCCATGCAGAGACTCTAGTCGGTAAGATTCGCGCCATGCGCTTTAGGAGAGTTACCGCGACAATCTCCATCGCAATCACCTTCCTCGCCTTATCCTTTAACTACTTTGAGAAGACTGCAGGCAGCGCTATCCCGCGCTCTAACGTTCTTAAAGGCAGCAAACAATCTACGGGTGGCGATACCAACATCCTTTTGCTCGGCCTAGATTCGCGGCGCGACGCCAACGGAAATAACCTGCCACGTAAGTTGCTCGATTTAATGCACGTTGGATCGAGCTCCTCGATAGGTGGCTACAACACCAACACCATGATTTTGATACATATCCCGGCCAACGGTAAGAGTGCCGTCGCCATTTCAATACCGCGCGATGATTACGTTGCGGTTGCAGGGTGGGGGATGCAGAAGATTAAAGAGGCCTACGGCTTGGCTAAATACACCTCTGAGAATAAGTTGATCAAACAAGGTGTCCAAAATCCCCTGCGTGAGAAGCTGAGTCGTGACGCTGGCCGTACAGCGACGATTTCAACAATTTCCAAGCTTCTCGACGTTCCAATTGATCACTTCGCAGAAGTTAATTTGGTTGGTTTCTACGACCTCGCTACTGCTCTCGGCGGAATTCAAGTCTGCCTCAATCGAGCGGTGAATGATTCGCAATATTCCGGAGCGATATTTCCCGCTGGACTCCAGACTATCACCGGCGTGCAGGCTCTTCAGTTTGTAAGACAGCGCCACGGTCTTCCATATGGGGATCTAGATCGAACCCACCGCCAACAAGCATTTATTACGGGTGTAATCACAAAATTCCGCACCCAGGGCATCTTTGGCGATCTCGGAAAATTGCAATCTCTCCTTGACGTCGCGAAGAAAGATGTGGTGATTGACGCAGGATGGGATGTCCTCGGTTTCTTGCCACAAGCCAAGGCGCTCACCGGTGGGCACATCACATTCCACACTCTGCCGATTGAAGGCTACGCCCTACGCAATAAACAGGATGTAAATGTCATCGACATCCCGACGGTCCGTAAATTTGTTCATGACCTTTTCTATCCGGCACCCAAAGTTACAACCTCACCCAAGCCGGGGGCTAGCGTGAGCGCAAGCGCCACTCCAAAACCGGAACCAACCAAGTTCAATTTTGCACATCTAGCAAATGGAACCGCAATCGCTGGTTCGGGAATTCCTTGCGTTAATTAATGTACATAGCCTTAGCGGTATTTGTTGGAGCCCTTACTGCGGCGCAATCGCGGTTCAATGGTGAGCTCTCCTTTCAAATCCACAACGGAATTGGCGCTGGATTGATCTCAAATACCGTCGGTTCAGTTGTATTAATATCGATCGCTCTTCTCTTCAAAAAGGAGCGCGAGGGTATTTCACGCACCATCGCCGCAGTTAAATCGGGACGTCTCGCCTGGTGGGAGATGCTCGGCGGTCTTGGTGGCACCATATTTCTTAGTACGCAGGGCGTAACAGTTCCTGAAATAGGAGTCGCTCTCTTTACAATTTCTCTTGTTGGAGGTCAGACCGCTTCGTCGCTATTGGTAGATAAAATTGGTTTAACGCCATCTGGTAAAAAGCCAGTTACTTTCGCCCGGATCTTGATCGCCGTGGTAACTCTTCTCTCAGTTTCTATCGCCGTCTACCCTGATTTGAGTAATTCTACATTTAAGATTTTACCAATTTTGCTAGCGATCATCGCCGGAATAGTTGTGGCTTTTCAACAGGCGGTAAATGCTCGAGTAAACGTAGTATCTCAACGGCCACTAGCGACGACATTCTTCAATTTTATTATTGGTACTTTCTTTTTGCTTATCGCCTTAGCGATCAATTTCAACCGAGGTGGGACTATTGGCCCGCTTCCAACTAGTCCTTGGTTATATCTAGGCGGACTCTTTGGACTTACTTTTATCGCAGTCTCTGCTTATACTCTCAAACACATCGGGTTACTCAATTTCATTACCTTTAGCGTAAGTGGACAATTAGTCGGGGCGCTTCTCTTCGATTGGCTGGCTCCCGCTGCTCATGCAACTGTCAGCGGATATCTATTAACGGGAACCGCGATGACGATGTGCGCTGTTATCGCATCGCGGTTCATGAATGTGCGGCGTGGAGTTAAAGCTTAAGCTGCTGCTCGCTCTTTTGCAGCGCTCTTAGCTGCGGCGATCGAAGCGTTCTTCTCTTCCACAAAATTGGCCATAGCAGGAACTACTCCGGCAAGACCAAATTCTGACAAGATGATTTCAACATCGGTCGCTCCGATTGAGGTGAATACCTGCTTTAAGTAACCGGTCTGCCAATCCCAACCTGCTCGAGGTGCACCCTCGGCATACGATCCGCCTTGCGAGACGATAACCGTGACCTTGCCGGTGACCTTCGTCGTTCCTGGCATCATGATCTGATCTATCCAAGCTTTGAGGACGGATGGAACAGCAAAGTTCCACATCGGTGTTGAAATCAAGATGTGCTTGGCGTTGTTAACCTCTTCAACCAAGGTGGTGCGAAAGGCGTGCTTGGCTTGCATGGAAAGTGAACGGTCGGCCTCAGGCGTATAACCAGCGTTGATCGTCTCGCCATCGAGATGTGGGATGGAATCTTCAGCAAGATCGCGGGTCACGATGACTGCGCCTGGGTTCTTTTCATTGAAAACAGCGAGAAATTCCTTAGAGATAGCGCGAAATGGAACGATCGCCCAGTGGGCTTACCTCAATATGTAGCAAATCTGACATTTTTTACCTAACTGATAGTTGATTTCCTCATATTAGTTGAAGTTTCAACTACTCACAAGTTGAAAAATGATGAGATACTTCTCGTCCTATGCCAAAGATTCAAGCTCCAACTGTTGCGCTCCACCGTGAATTGCGGCGTCAGCAATTAATGAGCGCTGCAATGGAACTTGCAATCGCGGATGGTGCAGAGTCGATCACCGTTGCGGCTGTTGCGGCCAAGGCCGGACTCGCTCGCAGTTCAATCTACGAATACTTTGCATCTAGCGCAGACTTAGTTGCCGATCTTGTTCTTGAAGAACTCGAGTACTACACACGTCGATTAAGCGAAGCGGTTGCAGGTGCAACTGATCCCTACTTACGTATCGAACTCTGGATTACAGAGAGTTTGCGCTACGTGGCAGATGGTCGCCACATGTTGGTGAAATCTTTAAACACGATTAATACACCGGACGAACGTAAAGATGAGATCGTGATGGGCCACCGTCGCATGATGGCGCCGCTGCAGGAGTCATTGGTTGAAACTAGGATTTCTAATGTACGCGCTGCGGCCGCCTTATTGGCGAGTGTTACCGATGCTGCCTCAGTAAGAATTGATGCTGGAAATGAGGCAGAGCTCGAAATCCGTAGCGCTGTTGCATTTGCGCTAGCTGGACTTCGAGCTCTGCCTAAGAACTAATTACTTAGCCGAGAAGGTAAACGGAATCATCTGATCCTGTGACTTATCTCCAGCAGCGTTGTGGTCATTGGTAATGAAGAAGACACATGTGGTGTGAACACAGTCTCCGTTAGTGAAATAAGGGACTGGCTTGAACTTGACCTTACCCTTACCGGATGTAGCGCCCTGTGCGAGATCCGCCTTCACATTTGATACCCATGCTTGTGCGCTCTGATCTGAATCACAGACGGTAGGTGCTGCACCCTTTGTCGCTGGAGCCATGCACTCCTCAATGTATACACCGTTCTTGGCTGGCAACTTCGCAAACTTGAAAGTCACTACTGCGCCCTTTTGAGCGATGTTCTTTGTTGGGGTTGCGGTGACGACTGCCTTAGCGTTGGCTAGTGGTGCGGCCGCTACAACAAGTACTACTGCAAAAGCAGCTATGAACTTCTTCTTCATGTATATCTCTCTTCTATTGTGTGGGTTAGTTATTTACTAAAGGTGATAGGAATTTTTATATCGTGAGTACGGTCCTGCGTCCTAGTGTGATCAGCGCGCACGTAGATGGCACATTGAACTTTGCGACAATCGACCTTTCCAATCAACGGTTGTACTTTCAATCCGACCGAGAAAGTCCCACCGGCTTTAAATGGAATAGCCAGATTCTTGCCATAACTGGGAGGGTTAGATGAGATCCAAAATGAGGCAGCGCCAGAGCCGGTTACATTCTGTCCACCACCACAAACGCTTGGTAGCGTTCCAGCAGGAACAATCTGACACATTTCTACGTAGATTCCGACGGACTTATCGAAACCTTTTCCAGTAATTGTGATCAATTGCCCCACTTTAATTGCAGAGACTTTAGAAACTGCAAGGACCTCTCCATGCTGGCCAGTTACAGCGGCGGCGTTCGAAACACCAAGCACAAGAATGACACCAAGCGCTAAGAAGAATTTCGATTTCATGGCGTTAATCTAAGAGGATTTAGGGAAATTCGCTCCGACAACTTCGCCTCCCATGTCGGAAAAGGAGATGCCAGAATAAGCAGATGAGGTCACGAGCAATAGGCGCAGTAGTTGTGGGCGCCCTCCTCCTCTCTTTTTCCCCGACAGCACAAGCAGTAGTGTCGGACATAACTGCACAGCAAGTCTCATTGCCAATCGTGCACAGCGGAGAAGTCCCCCGTTATAAACGGGTAGTTGCGCTAGCCAATGGGTCGGCAGAGATTGTCGCCGCACTCGGATACAAAAATATTTTGGCGGGTCGGGACATCGCATCGACAATGCCTGAACTTAAAAATATTCCTATCGTTGAGTCTGCAATGCAAGTTTCAGCAGAGGCCGTTTTATCACAACGTCCAGATCTGGTATTTATTGATTCAAACACTGCGCCAGTAACGGCGATTGCAACCTTGAAGAACGCGAAGATTCAGATGGTGAGCGTTCCCGGCGCGTTCACATTGGCGGATATCTACGCCAAAGAAGAGGCGATCGCTAAAACCTTAGGAGTACCGAAAGCTGGCAAAGCGCTGGAATCTCAGGTCAGCTCATTGAAAGCGCCAAAGAGCGCAATAAAGGTGGCATTTCTCTATATGCGCGGCACGGCATCTATCTATCTTATTGGAGGGCCTGGCTCTGGAGCAGATTCAATACTGTTGGCGGATGGTTTTATCGATGTAGGTGCAGCGAATCTCAAAAATCCATTTAACGCGCTTAATGCAGAAGAGTTAATCAAGTTGAAACCTGATGTCTTGCTTCTAATGACAAAGGGATTGGCATCTGTTGGCGGCATCAAGGGTTTAGTGCAATTCCCAGGAATTGCGCAGACGCCCGCCGGAAAATATAGACGCGTGGTTACGGTCGATGACTCTCTGCTGCTCTCCTTCGGTCCGCGGACGATCCCGATGGCTAAAGCGCTGCGGCCTCTCCTGATTGCGGCGGCAAAGTTATGAAGAAGATATTGGTTTATATAAGCGGTTTTGCGCTGCTCCTCCTCCTGTTTTGGCTCTCGCTTAATGTTGGCATTCTCCATTTACAAAGTTCGGTCTTCTCGCTGGTCGGGAAGCACAGCGTTGATGCAACAACTGTCTGGCAGGTTCGATTCCCGCGTGCCCTTGGCGCGGCAATAATTGGGGCCGGTTTAGGAGTTGCTGGAGCCGTGGCCCAAGGAATCTTCCGCAATCCTTTGGCGGAGCCGACTCTCATTGGTCTCTCCAGCGGGGCAACTCTGGGAACCATTGCCCTCATCGCCTCTGGCGCATCGGTCTACGGAACGCGCTCAAATATTTCGGCGGCAGTCATGGCTGCAGCGCTCACTGCTCTTCTCGTTCAATGGATCGCACCCGGTAAAGGTTTTGGCTTCCTGCTTACTGGTATCGCTGTATCTGCAATCTTTACCTCATTTGCCGGGTTACTCATATCTATGTCCCCCAAGCCCAGCATTCAATCGATTACCTTCTGGAATTTTGGTTCTTTGACCTTGTTGAATAATGCCACTGTTGGAATGATCGCACCGTATATCGAAGTCGGAATAATCATCTGCTTCTTGGTATCTCGCCGTCTTGATATCTATTCACTCGGTGAAAGTTCTTCGCATTATCTAGGGGTAAACCCAAAGCGGCTAAGACTTTATGCGATTATTGGTCTCGCATTCCTCATTGGTGCTTCTGTCAGCGCTGTTGGAACAATTGCATTTATCGGGTTGCTGGTTCCTCACATTGTTCGCTTGCTCATCGGGCCTGCGCATCGCAGGGTCTTATCACTAAGCGCTCTGGTGGGATCTATTGTTCTCCTGCTCGCAGACCTACTCGCGCGCACTCTCTTTCAGCCACATGAAATTCCCTTAGGTTTGTTGACATCGCTTCTCGGCGCTCCAGCCCTGATAGTTCTCCTCCGCATTAAGCGGGCATCGTGGGTGAGCCATGATTGAGGTTCAAGGGCTCTCCTTCGCTCGCGGTGAACACCAGATCTATAAGGATTTCAACGCTCAGCTCGATAGCGGCGAAGCCGTGTTATTTACCGGACCCAACGGCTCAGGTAAAAGCACGCTCATTCAATTAATTGGTGGCTTACTCCAAGCTCAATCAGGCGCGATCACAATTGATGGCCTGGCAGTCAATTCTTTAACCACAAAAGAGCAGGCGCTGTTACGTGCGGTTGCTCCACAAAGACGCTCGTTCACTTTAGCTTTCACAGTTAAGGAAGTTCTGCATTTCCTACCTAAGAAGATGCGCATTGCAGATAATTCACACCTCATCGAAAAGTTAAGTTTGACAGAATTGTTAAACAAGAAAGTCACTGAACTCTCTATCGGACAACAAGAGCGAGTGAGTTTGGCGCTAACGCTGAGCCAACGCGCAAAATATTATTTGCTTGATGAACCGTTTAGCGCCCAAGATTCAGAAGCAACAGCAAATATCATCGAATTGATTAATGAGATGAAGAACGAGAGTGGCGTCCTGGTGATTTCTCACAATCAGGACGCCATCTTTAAATACTTCGATCGAGTTATTAGCCTCGCTTAGCTTGACTTGGCTTTCCCGCCTTAAAAGGCTTTCCACCGGCTTTGCCAAATTTCTTTGGACCTGCAGCAGGCTTGCCGGAACGGGCGCGTGATTCAGCCTTCTCAAGAGCAATGCGCTTTTCCAGCGGCATGCGGGGCGCCTTCTTTGCAGGACGCGCTACGCCTTCGACGCGGCCACGATTTCCTGCGGGTGTTGCGCTCTCTTCGCGATTGCGTGAATCTCTGGCCTTGTCTTCCCACTTCTTGGGAGCAGAGCGGAATGGACGATCGCTGCGTTCTGTTGCAGGACGACGGTCGCTACTAAAAGTGCGCTCCGTACTTGGACGGCGCTCTTCACGTGGTGCTTGGAATGAACGCTCTGGACGCTCCGTACGTTCTGGGCGTTCGCTACGAAATTCCGTGCCTTCAGTCTTGGCTGGGCTTTCAAAACGGCCTCCACCAGATTTGCGGGCCTTGAAGTTGCCGTCGCGGTTACCACGATCGTTGGAACGACTACGGCTTCCTGGCTTGCGGTCGTTGCGGGATGTCTTTTCAGGCTCTACCGCGATTGGAATTCCAGATGGCTCTTGTGCGCCAGTGATTTCCTGAAGTTTTGGATCTCCGGGGCGAACGTTATTCTCAATCAACTTCACAGCAGCGCGGTTGGTGATTCCAAAGACCGCTTTCTTCTGCTTGTGAGTAGCCAGAGTCACTACCGTTCCGGTTGCGCCAGCGCGAGCGGTACGACCGGCACGGTGGAGATAATCCTTATGATCTGCTGGAGCATCTACATGCACGATAAGTGAGACATCATCTACGTGGATACCACGGGCAGCGACATCTGTAGCAACGAGTGCTGAAGCGCGACCATCTTTGAATGCCTTAAGGACGCGAGTGCGCTGGCCTTGAGATTTTCCGCCATGGAGCACGCCAACTGGCACGCCGCTGCGAAGCATCTTTTCAGCGAGCTTATCTGCGCCATGCTTGGTACGAACGAAGAAGATTGTGCGGCCATCGCGGGCGGCAATTTGTGCTGAGATCTCATCTTTATGTTGCTGATCGAGCAACAAAAGGTGATGAGTCATATCAGCGGCGCGAGACTTTTCATTCTCGAGCGAGTGAGTAATCGGATCCTTGAGGAAGCGCTTGACGATGGTATCGACATCGCGATCTAAGGTGGCCGAGAACAAGAGGTGCTGTCCGCCTTCTTGCGTGAGAGAGAGAATCTCTTTAACCACTGGCAGGAATCCCATATCAGCCATCTGATCGGCCTCATCGAGAACGGTGATCATGACATCTGAAAGATCGATGTGCTTCTTCTCAAGAAGATCCATCAAGCGACCAGGGGTAGCAACAATCACAGGTACACCGCGCTTGAGCGATTGAATCTGACCGATATATGAAAGTCCGCCAGCTACTACCTGCGATGAGAGGCCAATCTTGCGAGCAAGTGGTGAAATAACATCATTAATCTGAACCGCTAGTTCGCGGGTAGGAGAGAGGATCAAGCCAAGGGGCTTGTGCGGCTTAGCGGTACGGCCATTGAGGCGCGTGAGCATGGCTAGGCCAAATGCCAGCGTCTTTCCCGAGCCGGTTTGTCCGCGACCAAGCACGTCGCGACCTTTAATCGCGTCAGGCAGGGTGGCGGTCTGAATAGGGAATGGAGCGGTCTTGCCTTCGGCTTCAAGAGCCTCGCAGAGCGCAGGGGTAACACCTAAATTGCGGAACGTAGACATAGCTATACCAATCGAGACATAGATGCGTGTCTCGTGGTGATTATCAGTTAAGACTGATGTAAGACTCGCAAACGAACTTGTTTATGGTGACAAACAGAGGTTCTGTGAGTTGTGTTGCGGATGCAACATCTAATTGTAACCTACTAAATCAGCTCTCTTCGCCACTTCGCATAACGCTGGGCAATCGCATCATCAAGCGGAGAAATAGCCTCACCTAACGCTCGCTCTATGAGCAAATCGGCGAATTCAGGGTTACGCGCCAGTATTGGTCCATGTAAATACGTTCCAAATACATTCCCATTGATTGCGCCATCGAGAGCAGCGACGCCATTTCCATTTCCTTGCAAGACTCTTCCAAAGGGATCGGCGTCTACACCCAACGTTGTGACGCTGCTGTGGTTTTCGAATCCTGTTAACGGAAAGTCGAAGAGCTCTGTTTTAACGGCGATATCTCCAACTAGCCGCTTATCTCCGGGCGTTGTGATCACATCAAGCAACCCGAGGCCGGCAAATTCTTCATCTCGCGTAGCATATTTAGTTCCAAGCAATTGGAAACCAGCGCAAATCGCAAGTACTACCGCACCTTTATTCGCAGCTCGCGCAAGTATTAATCCCTTACGAAGCGCGGTAAGGGAGAGCAATTGCGCAGCATCTTCCGCCCCACCTAAGAGGTATATATCGCCACTCTTTGGGAGTGGATCCAAGTATGAAATATCGGTGATCCGTGTCTTTATCTTGCGTTGCGTGGCCCGGAATTTCAACACATCGGCGTTTCCACGATCTCCATATGTTCCCAAGAGTTCATTATGAATCCGGATAATTTCTAGCATCACATCACCAACTCAAAAAAAGCTGTATAGGCAGAAAGCACCGTGATTTCATCGCCTTTTGTAAGAGAGATCGCCTCATCAAAGTTTTCAACCACGACTGAGTCGATTCCTTCGACATGGATTCGATAAGCCATATCAAGGGCACGCTCACCACACACAATTACGCGGTGGCCTTTTAAGGCGTCGAATGAAACGTCCCAGAGCCATGAGGTGTCGATCCCATCCACCTGCCTAGCATTAAGAACCAAAATCACATCATTATGTAGGTGTGATTGCAAAGCTTCCGTCCATGATGCCGGGTTTTTTGTCAATCGAAAGTGTGCCTGCTTGCCAGAGAAATCTTTAGTAATGGTCCGTTCCAGTTGAGTTTCTGTAAACTCGACGGGTGGCGCGCCGACAACTTCACCAACAATATTTGCTAGGACGGCGTTGCGATACGCGGCGGAACCCCTCTTCAATTTAACTTCGCTAATTTTATTGGTTAGTCCGCAGGTGCAGGAATAGTTTCCGCGCACCCAGGACAAGTAATTTCCACAGCGGGGGCAGACAGCGCCATCTGGATGCCTGCGCCCTCCAAAGGAGACTCGAACTACATTGGTGGCATTGACAATCGCATAATTAATAAAAGGATCATCGATATCTGCAACAAAGACCGTGTTTGTTGCCTCAGAACATTCAACATGCCAACGGTCTGCCACCCGCTTCACTTCGTGCATACGATGAAGTTGATCTCTCGTCAGGTTTAAGAGTAGAACTACGGTCGGATCGGTCTGCGCAATAATTGCTGGGAGATGCAGTTCATCAATCTCAAGGACGGCATAAGGCGCGCGCGACATCAGTGCATTTGCGGCGCCCCACGCCAGGTTAGAACCAGATCCACTTGTGGCAACTGGACCCAATTGCGAGACGATTGCTGCAACAGCTCTGGTGGTTGACGTCTTCCCGTTAGTTCCAGAGACCAGAATTACCTCTTTGTTCTGTGCTAAAAGTGAGATTGCCTCGGGCTCAATGGCAAGCAATATTCGTCCTGGAAGGGTCTCGCCCTTATTTCCGAGCAGGCGTGACACCGCCCCAGCGCTCTTTGAGACGAGAATGGCGAAGCGGAGTCTTGGGCTAAGCACGCGCTAAGAGTACGCCTATTTGCGTAGCGAGTCCCCTGCGGTATGCGGCAGAGAGATGACGCTCCAGAGTGAGATAACCAAAGCGGCAATGGCAAATGAGAAGGCGAAGGTGTACTCATGGCGCACTCCTACGAACACTCGCCCAAGATTTATCGCAATTACCGCGGTTGCTACCGCAATGACCGAGGAGAGTTGCTGCACCATATTTGAAAGGGTATTTGCATAAGACATTATCTCTTGGTCGGTGTCAGCGAAGGTGATGGTGTTATAGAAAGTCATTCCGAGAGAGCGAACCCCGCCGGTAATCAATAACAAAATCGCTATCCAGAAAAACGGAAGAGATGACCGAATTAAGCCAAGAATAATTGTTAACGGGATGCTGATGAGCGTAGCGGAGAGAATGAGGGGTCTGAAGCGAAATTTGTTCATGAGGGGAGTTGTAAATATTTTAAAAGTTAAATTTCCGAGCA
>Ga0136641_1000711_pt1 | contig 14066 bp, 14 predicted proteins | sample EliLak1302023Y_FD_115312 | JGI IMG/M metagenome (GOLD analysis project Ga0136641, IMG submission 115312) | Freshwater microbial communities from Elizabeth Lake, Yosemite National Park, California, USA - 13020-23Y | ecosystem: Environmental > Aquatic > Freshwater > Lake ...
CACGGTCTGCACGATAGTGAAAAGCACCCCAACTATTACCGTCTTGATAAATTTCTCCTACTGGCTTGCCATTCTTACTCTTAATTACTTCTGCGTTAGGGTAGATAGTATCACTCAAGCCTTTCGCCACACTTTCTTTCATAAGAACTCGTTCTGCCACGGAGCTGGCATACTGATTAATCAACTGACGTTGGTATTCATTTTGATGTGTCAATTCCTGCTCAACATCATGAAAGTGTTTGCCAATTGATCCTGCTAAGGATTTTGATTTTTCGATCGGAGTAGCTTGTTGATAGTGTTGCATGGCCATTTGTACTGGCAGACTAACCTTGTGTGGGTTAGCACCTTCGTTAAGCACACTAACATCGTTCTTATTGACAATATATAAGAACTTTGATATATCTGTTTCTTTTAAATTAGTTGCAAGTTGTGCATTTGTTTGCTGTGGAGCACTACCTGCTTTTCTAGCTTGATCCCATGCTTGTGCATTTGGTCCGGCAAGAGCATCAGCTTGCGCTTTAAGATTGTTAACTTGCTGAATAAATTCTGGACTTGCAGATTTCTCTACACCTAAGCCGCTAGTATCTGGAGCCATTTCAGATGACAACATATCATACTTTGCCATTAGCTCAGTATACTTGGCAAAATTAGGATCTTGTTGTGGTGTTAATGTGGCGGCAGGTGCTGGTTGGTTTAACTCAGCTTCAGTAACAGCACGTAAAAAACGTGACATCTCATTAGCGCCTGCTACAGGTTTAGTAGCAGCACTATCCATCGCCTGTAGTATGCGCTTCATGTCCACGGGTATTATCCCAATAGACGCTTTGTCAATGCACGGATTTGATCTACCTCACGGTTTTCAACGAGTGTTGGTTTTTCACTCTGATTCAAACGACCAGTCAATTGACGCAAGCGATCAATCTCAGTGCTTTCGGGAATTGGCTTGCCTGGTTTTACTGGAATGCTTTTTCCGTCCACAGTCATTGTGGTATCGCCCTCTTCACGAGCCTTTTTCAGTGCGCCAACAAATAAATTACCGCCTTCGTCAGTTTCCTTTTCCTTGCCTATTTTCTTGTCCATGGCTTTCTTTTCAGCCACATAAGCAACAGTTTCTTTCATGTTCTTCCACATGTTAGCCGCCACTGTTTCTTTAACATTTTTCTTTTGGCTTAAATCATTTTTGCCTTTGCCGTCTGCCGCAAATGCTGGCACACTTTTGCCATTGACTTTTTTCATTGGCATGGATGCCTCGACCATTTTCTTTTTGCAATCTGATACCATTTTTTTCAATTGAGCATGATCACAGTCTGGATGCATTTTACAAATTTCAGAGACTGATTTGCCGTCTTGGCACATTTTCTTTACATGTGACATGGGTGGGCATGGTTTTTTATGGTCACCTTGCTTGGATTCGTACATCATACCACTGCTTCCGCATTCGTACATGTCACCATTGTTGATGTGTGGATGGCTGTGATGACACTGTCCCTGCGCCATGTGTACTGTGCCGCCATGCTGTTCGCACATGTCTTTGTGATGCATGGCCATTTCTAGATTGCCTTCCATGTAGCATTCAGCACATTTGCAAGCATGGTAGTGCGCCATGTCATGGGGCGCCATGCCTTCTTTTACAACCTTCTTGCCACCTTTTTGATCCTTTCCCAAACGACCTGCTACCACATCGCCTCGCGTGACTTTGTCAAAAGGAGGATAGTTGTTGGCCAAGTTGCCGTCGCTTTTCTTTTTGGCTTCGTCCATCTTTTTCTCTCCGTGTACGGGGCATTTCATCTTGCCTTTTTCTTCGCAGCAACATTTCTTACCTTCGAATACACCTTGACCATAAATGTTTTCATCTAGATCCTCATCTTCTTTTTTCTTTTTTTCTTTTGGAGCTTTGGGATCAACTTTCTTACCACCCACTACCCGTGTGACTGAGCCTGGGAATCTCTTTTCAAAATCCTTGCTGTCTTTGTCTTGTTGTTTGTCAGCCTGCTTACTCCCTTCTTTGTCTTTAGAACTTTGAGCTTTGGCCTTGCTAGGTGGCTCAGCATGTGTCTCGTCGCTGTATTTGCGCTCGTCTCTGTGTTGAACGCTTTTGCGTTTGCCGTCACTGCCGAATTTAGCAGTCTGTGAACCATGCTGGGTTTTTGTGGTTTCTTCGCGCTCTTCATCCATTTCAGTTTCTTGATGGTCATGTCCATTGTGATGGTCCATACGCTTGTGAGCAGCCTTGGTGGCCCTCATGAGAGTTTTGTATTTTTCCGCACGATTTTTTACATGATGGGGTATCTCTTTGGGCTCTTCATACACCATGCCAGTACCGCCGCATTCTGTGCAAGCGCGGTCTCCACCACTCAGGATGCCTTCTTCTACTTTCTTGGCTTTTATCTTTTCAGATTGGACTTTTTTGAGATCCTTAATCTTTTCCTTGGCTTCATTCAAACGGAATTTCAGCATACGCTTTTGACTTTCGCTCAAAGTGTCATTGTTGTCCAAACGATCACTGTATTCGCCCATCTTCTTTTCATAGGCTAAGTAGTGATACACGCTGGCGATATTCACTGACGCCATGGTAATTTTGGCCTGTATCCATGCCTCCAACTGCTCACCATCATTCATGTGTTCCTGCAAACTGTTGGCATACTGAGCTAGCTTGATCAATTCTTGTTTGGCCATTGCACCTTCTTGATCTCCATGATTGGTTGACGGCATTTCTCCGTCCATATCCTGCGATGGCATGTCCATTTCTTGGTCCATGTTGTCTAAATCTGCTGGCATAATATTAACTCCGTTATCTTTATATATTTAGTGTTTTTTGGTCTTTGCATTGGCTTTTGCATTGGTGGGTCCACCGAACAAACTGGAACCCTTAATGTCTAATCCGTTTTTGGCAGTGCCATCCTTGTTTTTGGGCTGTGTAATTTTGGGTAGTTTGGGTGCTTTTGTACCTGATTTGCCTGGCGATCCTGTGTAACTAGCACTGCTTATGTTGCGTCTACCGATTGCAATATGTGGACTCACCACTGTGCCAATACTGGCTGCACTGGTGGCGCCGGCAGTGGCAGTTTCTTGTAGCCTGTTGTGTAAACTTTCATTGGTGAGTTTGGCCCCTGTTAAATGCACAGTCCATTTTTTGCCAGTACTGGCTGATTTCTTTTCGGCCCAGTCTTTCATGTGTTGTAGATATTTGTATTCTTCAGGACTTCCTGCCGTGCCTTTACCTATAATAACTTTCCATGTTTTGCCATTTATATCTATTGCAATGTTGTTGGTTTCATGTCCCAACTCATAGTCCAGCTCGGTGCGTTTTCTATCACGCTTCTCGCCTGCTCCAAGTTGGGGTGCATTGGGATCAGCATGGCCATGATGATATTTGTTTTCCAATAGTTCTTTAATTTTCATTTGATTATTCCTCTATAGCCGGTTCCAACTGCTTTTTCGCCGTGCATGAACTTGGGCAGACTGAACCACAGCTTGAACCACTCTGGATCGCCTGGTCGTATATTTAATTCACGTTCTAGCCTTGCCTTTTCAGTTCCAGTCACACTGATGTTGCTACCCTGTTCTGCAAACTCAACCAGTCTCATGATTTGCTGCCGAACCAGTGCTTGAACCATTCTGGTGTACCTGGCTGTATATTCTGTTCAAGAGCTGTTTGCCCTTTGTTGCTGCCGGCTACAACTGTGCCATTTGCATTGATATAGTTCGCTAATGCCTCTGCACTTCCCAAGCCTCCCAACATGCTGGCCGGCATCAACTTGTGTATAGGGTCATCAGGCGACAAATAACAATCTGTATCTGCTTGTGAATTTATGTCTGCGCTGGTAATTCTGTATTGTTTCATCTCAATGTGGCCCTCAGCATCCATGAATGTTTTTTGTGTGCATCCTGACGATCGGCTAAGAAGTTACTGAGTCCATGATGGCCATGTGCTTCAGCCATGTCAAAAGTAACTCTAAACAGTTCTGCCATCTTCTCACTGTCACTCAGCAGCTCAGCCACCATGGCTTCTGCTGGCAACCAAACATCTTCATCTTCTATCAAGGTCAGCATGCTGAATCTGTGAAAGCTGGCAGGCGTGTATAAGTCCATGGCACGGATTTTTTCAGCAAATGGGTCAATGGATGCCAGGACTTCTTCATAGATGATCTGGAACAGTTCATGCAGTTCCGCAAAGTGTATGCCCTCAACATTCCAATGAAAATTGTGTGCTTTGAGATAAAAACTAAATTCACTTGCAAATGCTGCTTTAATGGCCAAATGATAGTCCATGATTAGATTCCGTATTTGTTTCGTTTTATTTTTGCAACAGCACTAGTTTTGTTTGTATCGGCGGTTTCTAAACTGCGGTTATTGCTCCAAGTTTGTCTTTGGCCGCCCCCCACTTGTTTTGCTGCTGCATTGATCATGTCGTTTTCTTCGTTAGTGTAGGGAGCTAACAAAGGATCTCCCCCAATCCAGTTGTCAGCTTCAATTTTGGTTGGAAAATCAGGAGCACCTGCCAATGCAACTCCCATACGATAACCCATATATGCACTACCTGTACTTTGATTCATGGCAGGAAATGTGCTGGCATTTTTGATTGCAGCCTTGTGGTGGCTGTGCATCTTTTGAGTTCCACCGTGTTCTCTAATGAATTGATATGCCCGCATGTCCCTTATTACCTTGTTAGCATATTTAACCTTATTCTCTCTGTACATTTGCTGCTGTTTGATATAGTTTTGCAAGGTTTGATATTCGCCAGGACTAAATTGCGGTGACACTCCCTTGTCCTTGGCATCTTTGATGCGCTGCAAATACATTCTAATATGAGGCGGAGGGATAGCATCTGATAATGCTTTGTCAGCGGCCACTGCACTTCTAACATCCGATAGACTAGTGGTTGGTTTGGCTGCTTTAGGCACTTCTTTACTCAGCAAACTCAACAGGCCTTCTTTAGCCACTTTATCTGATCTATGTGCGGGCTGAGGTTTAGTGGCAATGCCCATGCCTTCGCGAGTGAGATCCATGAGATGGGATATCCACGCAGTGCCCAGTTTGTTTATATCAAATGCCTTGGACCACACGGCTAACTGCTGTTGCGGGGACATGTTGGGATCTTTGAGCACATTTCTTAAATCGGTGAATCTTATACCAGTGCCTCTTGGAGTTACATCCAAACTAACCTTAACATGCTCATAGCCTTGAAACTTGTTAACAGCCTTCATCAAGCCTTGTGGCATGGACAGTCCTTTTCGATCTTCGCCCACCATTATCACAATGTTGTCATAACGGGGCGCTTTTCCCGGCAGAGGATTTATCAACTCATGCTTTATTTTTTGTATCAAACTACCGCCCTGTTGTGTCACAGTGCTGATGTTTTTGGCATACTGTGGATACATCTTGTGCCAAGTTTGCACTTTTACACTGGGTGGTATTGGATCATCTTTGCCTTCTGCGTTGCCGATAAAAAGGTATGGGTCACCGTTAAGTTCTTTGGCTTTGTCAATGGTGTAATTAAAGAGTTGTTCATGACCCTTGTGCCCTACAAAACTGCCTATGGCAACCACTGCGGTCTTGGTTTCACTTCTTGGTCTCTCGGTTCTAGCGGCTGCTATTGCATCATTTTTGGCGGTTATAATGTCTCGCTGTTCTTGACTGGTTACTTTGATTGGACCCAACCGGCTGTTGATCACAATGCCTTCATAGTCCTGACCCAACATGTTTTTGCCTATAATATTGGGATCACTAATGATGGCTTTTTCCAATGCAACCTTGACTGGCTCCAGTGCGGTCTTTACTGCGGCCACTTGATCTCTCTTCTTGCTGGCCAGCATGGCTTTGAATTGTTCGATATTTTGCAATGGCGGTACCAGTGCTGTAACATCCAAGGCTTGATTTTGTGTCAATCTGTTGTTGATAAACATGACACTGCCCTGCTGTCCCACACTGAGCAATTTGTTTATGTACTGGTTGGCATCAGGCAGTTGTTCGCCTGTTGTGGCATCCACAATATGAAACGGTACTAAAGCCAGCTGTACGCCCTGCGGCAATTTGTTATACTGTATGCCAACGAATTTCAACTTGCCCTGTTCGGTTTCCTCTGCAAATGGTAGATACAGCACTTCGCATGTGACCTGTTTGTTAACAAGAAAATCTTGGCCCAGTTTGTTGTCCACTAGATCTACTGCATTCATCATTTGATAGAATAGGTCATCAAACATTTGTGCCCTAGTCAATATGCCTTGATCAGTTGTGCCTTTCTTTTCATGGTAATCCAAAAATCCTGCCTCATATCTGGGTTCAGTACGGCTAGTGCCCATGAATGGCTTGCCTTGAGCGTTCTTGCCAAAGCGTCCACCAAACCCATCCACTTTCACATTGAGCGGAATGTTTTGCAATTTGAAACTGCCATTGCCGTCATGTATCTCATCCAACAGATCTAGAAAATCACTGCTTTTGAGATCATGCAGATGTGGCATGCCTTTGCGTAATTGTGCTTTGACCACAGCGTCCTCTGCTTCTTGCAACGATTGCAGGGCCTTTGCCTTTTTCAGTGCTGCTCTAGGCTGTCGTTCATTGGGATTTGCCTTTTTGTATGCTTCTACTTCAAGAAAATCATCTTCATAGATCTTGGCCATCTCAACAGCCCTAGGTCTCATGTTGGTCATGTCCAACTTTTCCAGCATGATATCTATAGCAGCGAACTTGGTTTGCGCATCCCGTGCTGGATCATCTTTTGTGATCATTTGACTACCCACTTCAAAACAGATGTCAAGGAATCTTTCCACAATGTTTGCTTTTTTGGTTTGGTCCACATACTTGTTTACAAGATCAAGTGTGCCTATAAAGCTCTGTTGCAATTCAAGATCTTCAGATGTGGGATCCACACCGAACAGCAATTTGAATTGTTCCTTCAAAATCTGCACATAATTTCTATTCTTTGCTTCCACTGGCTCCATGACCGGCAGGCCGTCTTTGACCATGGGCTGATCAGTGGCCGGATCAATATAAGGTTGATATTTTTGACTCACTCCGCCACCTTGGCTGCTTGACACGGCAAATGATGTGGTGCTGTCAGTTTCTGGTGTATCGCTTATCTGAATGGCCCTTGCTTTGCCTCTGCCCGCCATCTTGGCCACATAAAACTGTCGTGAACTCAGTCCTGATAGACTTCTGTAAAGATACTTATGGAACACTCCCTTGACGCCGGCTTGTATATCTTTCCAATCACTGCTGTGACTGAATCTAAACCATTCATCAGGCGTTCCAGTGGCTTCATCATATTTTCCAAATTCAAAATCAATCTGTAGTTTTACTGGAGGATCTGATAATTGAAACAGTGCATTGTATTGTTCGTTGCCTTGACTGAATCCCAGCAACATGCTGTTGCCAATAGGTTTGTTTACATGTGATTGCAGAAATGCGTGTACTTGCTGTTCCAATTTCTTGTCTACTTGTGTGTCAATGTCACCTACCTTGGGTCTCAATTGCACAAATTGTTCGTCACTGATATCTTTGGTATTTAGAAAGTGCAAACTACTACCGCCTAGAAATTGGCCACTAGCCAGCAGCTGTGGATTCCATATGCCATACTGATGTTGTTCGGCAAATGCGTTGTTCACACTGTGCAACAGTTGATTAACAACGCCCACCATGTGTGAGCGGTTGTTAACTTGCAAATTTATTTCATCTGCTTGATGTCCTTGATCGCCTGTCCACCCTGGTGAATCGCTACTGAGATTCCCGCCCTCATTTACACTCATTTTTACACTGCGGTACAGCTCACGAAGTAACATGTTTATTCCTCGTATTTGCCATGGTTGATATGATCCAAAGTCTCATCATGTAACTTTTCACATATATTATCAAACAGTTTCTGTTCCATGGTTTCTGGTAACTCTCTTATAGGAAACTTGCTAGTGTATAATGTATAGCTGTTTTCTACAGCTGGTTTGAAAATGTCCGGGCGTGTTTTGCGCTTATTTTCTATGCTATCAATACAGCGAGCAATGGCTGGATAGGTATGACGACGATACACATGGTCATCATTATGCATGAAATGCATTAAATCTTCCACTAGATCATAATTTATTTCGCGACCATTGGTGGTACTCTGTACAAAATCGTCATGCTTGAAGTGCTTGTTTTCTAATAGTTCCGATATGCGCATTTTTGGCCCAAAAGTAATAAATCAGCAGAAGAATCTGCGGCTAGAGTATTTATCGCTTTGACAGACTTTAGTTTTTAACTATGCGTTCCAATTTGCTAATGCTGCCGCCCAAGTGCATGCGAACCAATAGTAGATTATTTTCCCCAGACAAGTAAAAGTGTGTGCCACCCCAACTGCGGGTTTTCAGTAAATCCCGTACGCAACTTTTGGTTAATCTACACTTGCTGCTGCTTAATGCCCAGTCTACAAATGCCTGGTGATTCTGCATGGTTTTGCCCAAAGTTATACGGTAATCAAAGTTCATTTTAGGCATTCTAACTGTGCCAGGGGACAAAACTGACTTGGGCAGGCTGATATATTTCACATGGTCCGGGTTGAGATTCCTTAGTTGGTCTACGATAGCTCTGTCGTTGCTGTAAACACTTACCCAAGGGCTTTCCACTCTTATGTCAATGTCAGTCATGCTGTTCAAAAGATTGGCCAATTGAAACGCATAGTCCAGCTGTTCTTGTGATCTAATGTGAGTATTTCTTGATCCACTATGCAAGGGCTTGCTTAAATCCACAGTTTCAAACTGTTTGATTGCTGCTTCCACGCTTCTGCGAAAACAATGCGCACCAGGACACACCAGCACAATTTTGTACTGGTATTTGTCGTTAAACAGCCGGCTTGTGGTTTTAATCTGCATTTGGCATTATGTCCAGTTGATAGTCAGTGGAGTCCACGGTCAGCAAAGCCACCTTGCTTTCCTTGGCAACTCCTACCAACATCAGTTTGTTGTCTGCCACGGTTATAGTGAGCACACCGCCTGATTTCAATTCACCAAACAACATCATCTTGGCCATTTGACGTTTGATTTCCTTGTCAATGACTCGTTGCAATGGCCTTGCACCCATCTTGTTGTCAAACCCTTGTTCTATCAACTTGTTAATGGCACTCTTATCAATGCTGATCTTGACACCTTTGTCCTTGACCTGTGCTTTGAGTTCGTCGATAAATTTGCCAACAATCTTGGCCATTGTTTCTTTGGCCAGCTTGTTGAAAGTGATAATACCATCCAATCGATTACGGAATTCTGGAGTTAAAAACTTCTTCAAATCATAATCGCTGTACTCTTTGTCCTGTGCCCCAAATCCTATTGCGTTCTTCTCAGCTGATTGTGCGCCAGCATTGGTGGTAAGGATGAGAATCAAGTTACGGCAATCTGCACTTTTGCCATTTGAGCCAGTTATAATGCCATTGTCCATTACCTGTAACAACACAGTCATCACATCTGGGTGTGCTTTTTCAACTTCGTCCAACAATAACACAGCGTTAGGTGCTTCTTGGATCTGTGTGATCAACAGGCCAGTATTTTCTTCAAAGCCCACATAACCTGGAGGGCTACCAATCAACTTGCTGATACTGTGCTTTTCTTGATACTCACTCATGTCAAAACGCAACAGTTTGACGCCTAGATTTTTTGCAAGAGATTTGGCTGTTTCAGTTTTGCCTGTACCAGTTGGCCCCATAAACACAAAGGAACCAATTGGCTTGTTCTCGTTTTTAAGTCCAGCCTGTGCCACCATGATTTTGTCCACAACTTCAGTGATTGCCAATTCCTGACCATACACTTCTGTTTCCAAATTGTTTTGTAGCGTAGCAAGGTTGCTGGATTCAGTTTCCATGATCTTTTCTTCAGGCATCTGTATCATCTTGGCCAGCTCATACTGGATTTCACGCTCACCGATCACTCGATCGTCTGTGATCTTGAGATTGAAGCGACTGCATGCCACATCAATGAGGTCAATGGCTTTGTCTGGCAGTTTCTTGTCAGTTTGATACTTGACACTCAACTTAATTGCTGCAGTGATGGCATCTTCGCGAATTTTGACCTTGTGAAAACCTTCGTAGTATTTCTTAATGCCTTTCAAGATCTGGCGTGTGACTTCCACAGTGGGCTCATCCACTGTGATTCGTTGGAACCTGCGCATGAGCGCTCGATCCTTTTCAAAGTGCTTGCGATATTCTTCCCAGGTGGTACTGGCCACTACCTTGATGTCACCTTTGCTCAATGCTGGCTTCATCATGTTGGCAAGATCGTTGGCACTGTTGCTAGCTGAACCAGCGCCTGATATCATGTGTGCTTCGTCAATGAACAGCACCGTCTTGCCTTTCTTTTGCAGGGCTTTGATTACATGCTTGAATCGTTCTTCAAAATCACCACGATACTTAGATCCGGCCAGCATGGCACTAATGTCAAGGCTGTAAACTTTGTACTCTTTAAGGAAGTCGGGCACTGCACCGTTCACAATGTTATAGGCCAGTCCTTCTGCAATAGCAGTTTTACCCACGCCAGGGTCGCCTACCAATATCACATTGTTTTTGTTGCGTCTACCCATGGCCAATGCAATGTTCTCTAGTTCAGCTACACGGCCAATCACAGGATCAATTTTTTTCTTGATAACTTCATCGTTGAGGTTGGTGGTGAAGGATTTGAGAGCTCGCATGCCTTGTGCATCACCTGATCCATCTTCTTCCTCAACTTCCCCGGTATTGTTTAGATATTCTGCAAACTTGTCTTTGTCAATTTCTTCCTTGGCCGCATAGTAGTATGCCCAGCTGCGTTTTTCGCCCATCATGGCCATGAACACATCTGTGGGTTCTATCTTTTGACGACCATTGAACAATACCTGTGTGAAAGCACGATTAAGCACTCGTTCCACAGCTTGTGTTTTTTTTGGTTTTACAACCACATCTGGTACTGTGATTTCAGCGCACTTGTTTTGTAAAAAATCATTTAGACTCAGTTGCAGCGATGTGATATTTTTGCCAAATCCTGTTATGCTTGTGGTAAAACTGTCATCGGACAGCATGGCAAACAGCAGATGCTCTATCGTGAGATATTCGTGATGCAATTTTTTTGCTGTGTCAATAGCGTTTTCAAAAACGGCCTGTAAATTGTCACTGGGTTCTACCATTACACTTTCCTTTTTTTCTTGAATAATTTTTTCTTAGCCATGGCTAACTTTAACGGGCTCATGCTGTCTGTGTAGCAAATACCATTCAAGTGGTCCAGCTCATGTTGAAAACATCTTGCATCAATGCCTTCAAGTTCTATTATACGCTCTTGTGCGTTGCTGTCAAGGTACATGGCTGTTATCTTGTGACAACGATTCACATCCAACCAAAGATCGGGAAAACTAAGGCAGCCTTCATTGCCAACCACAGTGTCCTGACCAGCAATTATGCTAGGATTGAAACAGCCGAATTCCCTGCCGTCTTGTGTGCGCATCACAAATACTCTTAGCAAGATGCCCACTTGATTGCCAGATAAACCTATGCCGTTATGCAGGCGCATCAGGGTTAACATCTCTTGTTGTACTTGTTCAGCGTGAACTTTGTTAGCAAAGTTCCAAGGCTGTGCTGTTTGCTTCAATATAGGATTAGGATATTTTATTAATTGAATCATTTATTTTTTGCAAGGCTGATATTAATTCAGGGTCATTCACTGAACAGCCTTTGATGTTGATCACAGAAACGAATCTACCTTTGATGCCGGTGTTAACATTAGGAAAGCCAGCTGCGCCCTGTGCGAATTCGACACCATTTTCAACCCCCGGACGAATGTGCAAATCCATATTGTCACCCGTTAAGGTCTTGATGGTTTTTTTACAACCTATCATAGCTTCTATGGGATTTATATGCACAGTGGTATACAAATCATCACCGTGTCTTGCAAATGTTGGATCTGGCATTATCAACACAGTAACATTTAGATTTCCTCTTGCTAGACCAGCAACGCTGTCATCGCCTAGTCCATTGTATCTAATGGTCTCACCATGATTGATACCAGGAGGGATGTTGATTACGGCATTTTGATTGCGACCGCTAGGCAATTTGAAATTTGCTTCTACTTGTTTGCCAATAAAGGCATCCAGCAGAGTCACTTGACATTGTATATTTAGGTCTTTGTTTCTGCGCACTTGCGGACCGCCACGATTATGTCCAAATATATCACCGAACGGATGACCAGCACCAAACATCTGAGCAAATGGATCAAACCCACCGCCACCTGTATTGAAATGAAATTGCGGCTGATCTCCAAACTGACGACGCTGATCATATTCAGCTTTCTTTTGCGGATCGCTTAAATGCTCATAAGCAACACTGATATCTTTGAACTTGGCCTGATCACCACCCTTGTCCGGATGATGTTTGTTGGCCAAGGTTCTGTAGGCTTTCTTTATTTCATCTGCGCCAGCTGATTCGCTAACACCTAAGGTTGAGTAATAGTTTTCCATAGTCGTAAAAAAGGCTCCAATAATAGTATTAATTATACTATCTTAACCGGAGCCTGTCAAGAGTTTGATTTACTTTTTCTTGACTGGTGCGTCAGGCACCTTCTCGCCATCAAACTTTTTGTGTTTTTTAACTTCTTTCTTGGCAGGTGCTTCTTTTTTTGCTGGAGCTTTTTTAGCTGGTTCTGATGCCATTGCAGAACTAGCAAATACAGCTACTAATAATAACGCTAATAATTTTTTCATTTTATTTTCCTTTATAGTGGAGGAAAGTCATCTTGTGGAACAACCTTCTGTCCTTTTGCGTTTACTGCTGGCGTTGTTGGTATTGGTGTTGTTCCCCAACTTGGTGGTGGATTGACTGGCCCTGAAGATGTGCTTCCAAAACCGCCTCCGCCAACGCCACTTGGTGCTGGGGAACCAAAACTGCTGGAACCGCCGAAGCCTCCTGTTGTCGGAGCGCCAAATGCTGGAGTCCCGCTCTGAAATCCTGTTGTTGGTGTTGTTGAGCCACTTCCAAATCCTCCTGTTGAACCTCCAAACCCTCCGCCCATGACACCTGCCATGTTTGTGTTATTTGTCATTGTTTGACTTGTTGCAGTAGGGTTAGCGGCTGTACCTGCTAATTTTTCTTGTGTTCGGCCGAATGCACTAATACCTAATACTGCGCCCATGGCAATGTGGAATAATCCAGCACCTTGTAGGGTTAGTGGATTCCACTGTGTAATGGGCATGTGCATCATGGCTTGTAGTAGGCTCCATAAAACTGGAAACACCAACATGTCTGCTAGACATATAATCATGTACATCCAACCCATGGCCGGACGCCACAATTTTTGCATCCATTCCGCTCCACCGCTTTCTTTTTCGTCTGCCATAGTTCGCTCCTTGTGGCTTAATAGTAGTATTTATTTGATTGAATCGAATATCTTCTTTTGGCTAGTATACCAGTCTATCCAGCTGTCCACAGTGTCTTTACAGTTGTAATATTGCCCATAATTGTCCACAACCACTGGTAATACTTCGCTCAGCTTGGTTGTTTCGGGAGTTTGTTTCAAGTCTGGACAAGCTATCAGCATGTCCTTGGGCACATCTGGAAATTTTATTGCCACGGGTACTCCAGCACAGCCTGTTAGTAATATCAAAGCTAGAAGTACAAGTCGGTTCATTTGGTAACCTCCTCAATAGTAACAGTGCCTTTTTTAACAGAATTTCTGGCTGCATCATTCAAAATGCTTATTGCTTCCGGGGCAACTTTGCATTCAGCGTCGATAATTTGTGTTTCTTTTACAATGCGTTCTTTCACTGTGGTAATGTATTCCTTCCTTATCACAGCTTTCTTTTTGCGCTCCTGATCCAATTTGGTGTTCAATTGCTGACTGGCTTGTTCTGCTTTGGCCACTTTGGCCTGTGCTTCTTCCACTTTGGCTCGCCATGCCATTTCAGTGTCATAACCGCCACGCAACCATACTCCCAGAATCACCAGCACAATGCCGATTGGTTTAACATAATGTAAATATCTTCCGTATACAGGTATAAATTTAGCAAACCACCCAGCAAACATGCCTGTGGTGCCCACAGCTATAATGGCCCAATACACCCAGTTGAGAACAGCATCTGGAATCAAACTAAAC
>Ga0136641_1000712_pt1 | contig 14052 bp, 13 predicted proteins | sample EliLak1302023Y_FD_115312 | JGI IMG/M metagenome (GOLD analysis project Ga0136641, IMG submission 115312) | Freshwater microbial communities from Elizabeth Lake, Yosemite National Park, California, USA - 13020-23Y | ecosystem: Environmental > Aquatic > Freshwater > Lake ...
ACGTGAGTTCGTCTCTGCCGTGAAGACAATGGGCGGAGGGTCTCGACGAATTATCCTTCGCCACATCTTGCCAAACACCGTTGGAACCATGGTTGTAATCGGAACGTTCGCAGTTGCCGACTCAATTCTCGCACTTGCCGGACTTGGATTCATTGGCCTCGGCATTCCACTACCGAATACCGACTGGGGCTCGATGCTCAATAACGGTGTTCCTTTTGCAGCACAGGGTTATTGGTGGGAAATTGTTCCACCAGCTGTGTGCATTGTTCTGGTGGTGCTCTCACTTAATTACATTGGTGACGCACTTAGAGACGGATTCGAAGTCCGCCTTCAAAAGCGTTAATTAACGAATACTCACTGGCTGGCGCAATGGAAAGTGACAGGCCGAGAAGTGGTTCGGTCCAAACTCTTGCATTGGTGGTTCTTCGTTAGTGCAGATGTCTGTTGCCATCGGGCAACGAGTCCTGAATCTGCATCCTGAAGGTGGATCAACCGGCGATGGCAGTTCGCCCTTGAGAAGCTTCGTAGAGCCTTCCTGCGCCTTCAGAGCATCCATAGGTTGAGGAACTGCATCGAGCAGACCACGCGTGTAGTGGTGCACTGGATTTAGATAAATGCTCTCGGACGGCCCAACTTCAACGAGCTTTCCGAGATACATAACTCCCACTGTGTCGGCCATGTAGCGGATGACACCTAGGTCGTGGCTGATGATGAGAAGTGAGAGATCAAGTTCTGACTGAAGGTCTTTAATGAGGTTAAGAATTTGCGCCTGAATTGAAACGTCGAGCGCACTTACTGGTTCATCGGCAACTAACAATTTTGGATTGAGTGCAATGGCTCGTGCCAGTCCAATTCTCTGGCGCTGTCCACCAGAAAATTCGTGTGAGTAGCGAAGAAGTGCGTTCTTTGAAAGACCAACGAGGTCTAGCAACTTGATGACTTTTTCTTTGCGCTCGTTTGCTGTCCCTTCACCGTGAATAATGAATGGCTCTTCCAAGATTGAACCGACAGTTTGACGAGGGTTAAGCGACGCGTAAGGGTCCTGGAACATCATTTGGACGTTCCTTCGAGCTGCCAGTCTCTCTTTACCCTTCAAGCTTTCTAGGGCCTTTCCTTCAAAATTCACCGAACCGCTCGTTGGCGCTTCAAGTCCGGCAATCACCTTGGCGGTTGTAGTTTTACCGCAACCAGATTCACCTACAAGACCGAAGGTCTCACCGGCGCGAAGTGAGAATGAAACATCACTGATCGCGTTCACATTCTTTTTGCTGCGAGAAAAAATACTCGATGATCGAAGTGGGTACAACTTGACCAAATTCTTGACTTCAAGAAGCGTCGCAGCTGTTTCAGCGTTGAACGATGTCTCTACCAGGCGTTGCTGAACTTTGATGCCAAGTCCCTTAACTGGATTAAAGCAAGCAAACTCGTGTTGTCCTTCTTGGCTAAGTGGTGGCTCGCTCTGGCGACAGGCGTCTGTTGCGAATGTGCAGCGCGGTGCAAAACGACATCCCACTAGTTCCTTGGAAAGGTCGGGTGGGAGTCCCGAGATTGAAAGGAGGCGTCGCTTCTCAGTGGAGCTGATATCAGGGACAGAGCTGAGGAGTGCCTGGGTGTAGGGATGGCGCATTTCACCAAAGAGATCACGAGTAACTGCGAGCTCTGCCTTTTTACCGGCGTACATAACAACAACGCGGTCGGTACGGCCAGCAATCACACCCATGTCGTGCGTGATGAGCAGCACAGCCATCTTTAGATCACGACGAAGACGGTCAATCAGGTTCAGAATTTGAGCCTGGATTGTTACGTCGAGTGCGGTTGTTGGTTCGTCAGCAATAAGTAACTTCGGTTCACAGACGAGCGCCATAGCAATCATCACGCGCTGGCGAAGTCCACCAGATAGTTCGTGTGGGTACTGATCGAGGCGCTCTTCTGGCTGTGGCATTTCCACCATGCGAAGCACTTCAATCGCCCTCTGGCGACCTTCTTCTTCACTGCACCCACGGTGCCAGATAAAGCCTTCAGCGATTTGCCGACCAATCGTCATAGTCGGGTTGAGAGCGGTCATCGGGTCTTGAGGGATCATGGCAACCTGGTTGCCACGAACCTTTTGCATCTGCGATTCGTCGAAACCAGCAATGTCTTGCCCGAGGAGCTCAATTGAGCCACCAACTACGTGCGCGGTGCCAGGAAGCAGTCCCATGACTGACATTCCAATGGTGGTTTTGCCACATCCAGACTCTCCTACGAGCCCTACGCATTCACCTTCACCAATGGTGAAGCTCACACCATCAACGGCAACAACGTTGCCCGTTCTCATTCGAAATTCGGTCTTTAAATCTTTGACAGATAGGACATTGGTCACCTGACAAGTGTAATGCGAATCTTTAATCTCTTCTCAGACATTGGCCATTGAAATAACGAAATGCGGGCTATTTTTCACCCAGAAACACCGGCAAATTCCATGACCGTCGGTGGTATGCAGTTGCACCGAATTCGCTTAACGCATTTAAATGTCCAGCAGCTCCGTAGCCCTTGTTTCCAGCCCATCCGTACGCAGGAAATTCATCACTGAGGTGCGTCATAAACGCATCTCGTGCAACTTTGGCGAGCACCGATGCACCTGCAATCGTGGCGCTCTTCTGATCACCTTTAACAATGGTCGTGTGAGGGATTTTTGAATACACCAGTTCAGGAGGCGGAGCACTTCCAAACTTCACGTCAGCCGGAGCGTCGAGCAAATTAAAAGATCCATCAATGAGTGCATACGTGGGCATCACATCAAGCCCTTGCATCGCTCTCGTCGCAGCAACAGCCAGCGCCAGGCGAAGTCCCCACTCATCAATTTCTTCTGAGCTCACTGAGCCAAGCGACCAGGCGCTCGCCCACTGCTTAATGGGTTCTTGTAGTCCCTCACGGCGATTCGCAGTAAGCAGTTTTGAGTCTGTTAGTGCAGACGGCGGTTCAATTATTTCTGTAATAACAACAGCGCCCACAGTCAGAGGGCCCGCGAGTGCTCCTCTGCCAACTTCGTCGAGGCCAACGACAATTTCGCCTCGCGCAATAAGCGGCCTTTCAAAGGCAAGTAGATCGTTCGTTTCAGCAGTCATAGGTATCTGGGTACGTAGAGAGTGTCTAGCATTAATCAATGACCTACGACGCGTTCTTGGTGCCTCTCAAGCAGTTTGACCTGGCTAAAGACCGGCTCCGCAAAGATGCAACTCTCGATGTGAGCAAACTCGCCGAGGAACTCGCACGCGGTGTGCTGCAAAGTTGTGGCACCAGGAAAGTTTTCGTATTAAGTGAAAGCCCCGAAATAACTTCGTTCGCTACGCAACTCGGAATTGAAGTAGTCCAATCTCATTCGAGCGGGCTCAACGAAGCAGTCGCGAATGCTTACGCCGCTCTCGAGTCTCGTTATCAGCGATTGCACGTTGTGCATGGAGACTTAAAAAACCCAGATGGCCTAAGTGAATTTGTACCGACTGCACAAATCACCATCGTGAGTGATCACCACGGGTCTGGGACCAACGTTCTAAGCCTGCCTACGGGGCTCGACTTTCACTTTCACTACGGGGTTGGATCCAGGGTCCTTCACGAACAAGAGGCACAACGACTGGGTATTGAATTCTCAACGATTCTGGGTAGCCCTTGGGGCTACGACGTTGATGAGCCTTCAGATCTGCAGTAACTCTAGAAAGCACTAAACGGGGGCCGAAGCCCCCGTTTAGTTACAAATACCCCTAAGGGTGTTTGACTACTTCTTCTTTGCAGCTGGCTTGCGCTTAGCAGGCTTGCGCTTTGCAGCCTTCTTTGGTGCAGCCTTCTTTGCAGTCTTCTTTGCAGCTGGCTTGCGCTTAGCAGTCTTCTTAGCAGCCTTCTTAGGAGCAGCCTTCTTCGCTGTCTTCTTAGCAGTCTTCTTAGCAGCCTTCTTAGGTGCAGCCTTCTTAGCTACTTTCTTTGCAGCCTTCTTTGCAGCTGGCTTGCGCTTAGCAGCCTTCTTTGGTGCAGCCTTCTTAGGTGCAGCCTTTTTCTTCGCAGCTGGTGCCACTTTACCCTCCTAGGGTTTATCGTTGATTTACTAGACCACGATCACACCACTGTGGTGATCACGCTTAACGGAACTAATAATTCGACATGAACTCGATTGTGTACCACCCAGCCTCACGGCTGTACGGCGACCAAACGCAGTGCACGGTTCTTAAGCAGAAGAGAGTTGTATCTACGAGTTGCTAGCAAGCACCTAGATACTTCTTTGACCTCCTCCGCAGAAGGACAAAATAAAGTTCACTAGATTTTCACACCAATGTCAAGCATTTAGGACTTTTTTTCGACAGTTGTATGTCATGGAATTCAATCGTGGAATATATTTTGGTCGATGTGAATTAGGTGATGTGTCGGGTGGTAACGAACGTTCAACACTCGTATTGGGGCCGAGTAGAAGCGGAAAAACGAGTTCCATTATCATTCCAAATCTCCTGATGAGCGAACATTCTTGCGTCATCACTTCGACTAAAGATGACGTGCTGCAAATGATTTCAAAGTCTCTCAGAAAAGGAGCGAATCTGCTCTTCGATCCATCTGGAATTTGATGTTTAGGAATCAGACCTAATGGAAAATTATTTTAAGATTTCTGCCTCTCGAGAAGCGTTTTTTGCCCCTAGAAGTTCTTCAGTATCCGTTTTGCGAGATCGTGGCCAGCTTTTTTGAACTTAGCTGTGGCAACGCGAGCGCCCGGTCCAGCTTGGAGCATGAGGTTATTTAAGAATTCCTCGTCAGATACTCGGAACATAACCGCACTCTCACCATCTTTGGTGACTGACCAACGTGCACCAGGCAGAGGCTCGAATAACCACCTCGAATTTGCATCAACAAAGACAATTACTTCTTCGCCACCAGAGCCAATTTGCGTCAACCAGTTTTCTTCCACATCCCTTGGGCGCTGCTGTGAGGCTGGTGAGGTGGACAGGACTGCGCTGATGCGATCCACACGAAATGTTCGCCATCCTTCGCTCGTTGTGCAGAATGCACGGACGTACGTGTGTCCATTTAGGCGCTTCACGTCACGTGGCTCTATTGCCCTCTCACGCGATTCATCAGATTGCCCTGGGGTGTAGAGAATTGTTATCTGTTGCTTGCTATTCACTGCATTAGTTATCTCAGGAATGAACGTTTCAACCGAGGTCGATTCAGCGCCCAGGTAAACACCACTGGCCGCCTCTAACTTGTCTATTGCCGACACGATCGCACTGTCGGAATAGACCCTAGAAGCTTCACGAAGTGCCACGTTGAGCTCGAAAACGTCGCGCCACATCAGCGAGTTCGGTAATGCGAATCCACTATCTGTTTTGAGCGAATCGGGGGTGTAAAGAATTTCAAGTGAATCTGGATCGTCGTCTTCCTCGTCATCAATTTTGGTGAGGAGGGCCGGAAAATTATTAGTCCCGGTAGAAATTTCCAGCGCGTAGAGCCGGTCCATAATGCGACGCACGTCCGATGGATCCATGGCGAAACGAGCTGAGAGCTCACCGACACTTAGCCCTTCGGGGCTTGCGTACACAGCGTGCAACAAGAGCAACGTTTGTCCCAAGACATCTGACTTTTCTGGTTCAGAAAAGACGAGCCCCTCGATTGATGGTGTGCTCCCCTTGTTGACTTCTTTCAGCCATGCGCTCAGGTCTTTTCTGATGTCCTTCGGTTCTTCAAGAACAATTCGCTCTCCGGACTGCAGCAAGAACTGCATGGCAGCGTGAGGTGAATCGAAGGACAAAGTCAGCTCCACTAGTCCGCTCTTCTTCACTCTTGAAGTTGCCTGTGGTTGCTGCTGGCTGATTAGTTCTGCGTACGTTTTCTTAGCAACAACCGTTAAGACAATTGCTTTTTCCGCTTTGGCGAAGTTCGGTGACCAGCTTTGGGCATTCCTTTTATCTTCTTCGCTCACATCAAATTTGTGCGTCAGCACCTCAGGCATAGAAGTAATGCGGTCAATTTTGTAACTCTTAAAGACGCCATCATCCTTAGTCCTAGCGACCAGATATGAAGAGCCGTCAAAGGTTGCAATGAGCAGTGGTTCAACGACACGGTTTTTTAGTTTTGAGGAACGGTAATCGAAACTCACTGCACGCTGCATTTTGATTGCTCGAACGAGTGGGTTGTAATAATTTGAGATTGCGAGTGAACCATCGGTTCCGGGACCGTCGTTGAAAATACTAAAGGCTCCGTATTTTCCAAATCCGTAAAGTCGAAGCGCTAAGCGAACGACCCTCTCTTCTTGCCCATTAAAAATGATTCCGATTGCTGCCATTGAGTCTTTCTCAATCCAGTAACCAGACGTTCCGTCGCCAGATACATGAGTCTCGATCTGAATTCCATTCGAGCGAATGTCTTTTTTATCGCGCTCAAACTTCTGTCGAGTAGCGAGGCGATCACCTTCGTACGCTTTGATGAGCCTGTTGCTCTTGGGGTCATCAATGGTTAGGTCTCTGATGATCTCATCTTGAGTCAGTGGATTGTCCTTGGTGGCGTTCTGCAACAGCAAAACAAGGGCCATCAAGCGATCGCGCTTCGGGTCTCCACCTTTTGATTTTGGGGCCATGAACCGTCACCTTCTCTCTGCATATTGAGAGTACATCCAGGCTGTGACACCCGCCTATTCACCCTATAAATGGCCGGTGCCAGCGATGTCGCTGGGGCATTACGATTACTAGTTCGAAGTTCTCTTCAGGAGCATTATGCCGACGTACGAATATGAATGCCAAAGCTGTCACCAGCGCATTGAGGCCGTCCAGAAGTTCTCGGACGCTCCACTGACGACGTGTGAGCACTGTGGAGGCGATCTGAAGAAAGTGTTCTCTGCCGTGGGCATTGTTTTTAAGGGCAGCGGCTTCTATAAGAACGACAGCCGAGGCGCGAGTTCTTCAACGACTCCTCCAGCATCAACTCCTGCACCTGCAGCCAGTCCTGCGCCGTCCGCTCCCGCTCCAAAATCTGCTGACTAACTCGTAGGAGCACACCATGGCTGATCCACATTCACCGAGCTCCGAACTCGCTTACTTGAGCGCGCACGAAGTAATTGCTCGCCTTGAAAATGGAAGTCTCACTTCTACGCACTTAGTGACTGCACTGATTGAACGCATCCAAAACATTGACGTAGACGGGACTCCCACGTCCTTGCACTCGATTGCAGCAGTTCACGAAGAGGCATTGGACGTGGCAAGAGAACGAGACGACGAGCGAGCTCGAGGAATCTCACGTGGTGCGCTTCACGGTGTGCCAGTAATCATTAAAGACAACATTGAAGCAGTTGGACTGCCGGGTCTTGCTGGTTCTACTTCTCTCATTGGCAGACCTACACGTGATGCGCCACTCGTTGTAAGTCTTAAAGAAGCTGGTGCGATCATTCTTGCCAGCACGAACTTGAGCGAATGGGCCAACATCCGCTCAACCAGGTCCTCAAGTGGTTGGAGCGCAACTGGAGGGCTCGTCGCTAATCCATGGGCGCTCGAACGTTCTGCCGGAGGTTCGTCTTCAGGAGCTGGTGCAGCACTTGCTGGTGGACTGAGTCCCCTGGGAATCGGAACTGAAACCGACGGTTCAATTACGTGTCCTGCTTCACTCAACGGTGTTGCGGGACTTAAGCCAACCGTTGGCACCGTGTCACGTGAATTTGTCATTCCCATTAGCCCCAGCCAGGACAGTCCTGGTCCCATGGCGCGAAGCGTTGAGGATGTCGCTCTTCTCTACAGCGTTCTAAGCAACACGTCAAAGCCAGACACCATGGCGAGCCCGAGAATTGTTATGTCACCTACATGGATGACTGGTCACCCTGAAACCGATGCCTGCTTCAACAACATTGTCGAAGAGCTACAGACCACTGGTACCGAGATCGCACAGCGTGACTTCGCGGTGGCTGGTGAAGAAGAGGGCAACGATGAGCTTCACGTTTTGCTCTCTGAACTCGTCACTTCTATGTCGAGTTACTTATCGAATCGACCTGGCAGCGGAGTTTCTTCACTGCAAGATGTGGTCGACTTTGAAGATCGCCACGCTGGAATTGAACAGCCTTATTTTGCTCATGAGCTCTTTGACATGGCGCTCGAAAAGGGTGGCACTGAAACCGAGTCTTACAAACTCGCACGCGAACGCAACCTGAAGTGGGCGACCGACACATGTCTCGTTCCAGGTCTCGAGGGCTACGACGTCGTCATTTCTCCGGCCTACGGACCGGCGTGGAAGACCGACTTGGTCACGGGCGGTCACCCGGGGGCCGCTAGCCCCTCAATTGGTGCCGCCGCTATTGCCGGCTGGCCAATCATGAGCGTTCCCATGGGGCTGGTTAAGGGGCTTCCTGTGGGCCTTTGCATTATTGGCCGACCTCACAGCGAGTGGCAAATTTTGGAGGTTGCGAAAAAAGTGGAGCAATTAGTTTCTCTTCCACAGCCACTTTGGCAACTGCCAACTCGAGGGTAATAACGCCAAATCGAAAAATAACGGGCAACGGTAGGCTGGCTAGATGATTCTCCCCACTATTGAAACGCCCGCCGACCTTCAGGCGCTTTCATACGATGAGCTCAACCAGCTCAGCCAAGAAATTCGTGAATTCATTATTTCTAGCGTCACTACGACTGGCGGACACCTGGGATCAAACCTTGGCGTTGTCGAACTCACCTTGGCACTTCACCGCGTCTTTGACTCACCAAAGGACATCCTGCTCTGGGACACTGGACACCAGGCCTACGTGCACAAACTCCTTACGGGTAGACGCTTCGGATTTAAAAACCTTCGCCAGCGCGGTGGGCTCTCTGGCTACCCGAGTCGGAGTGAATCAGAACACGACTGGATTGAATCAAGTCACGCTTCAACCGCACTCTCCTACGCTCACGGACTCTCCGTCGCCTTAGAAGCAAAGAAGGAGCTCATTGGTCACGGCGGGAATCGACACGTTGTTGCAGTTGTCGGAGATGGTTCGCTCACTGGTGGAATGGCCTACGAAGCGCTCAACAATCTGGGACACTCTGATCAGCGCGTCGTGATTGTTTTGAATGACAATGGACGTAGTTACGCGCCGACCATTTCTAAGTTGTCTGAACAACTAACAACGCTTCGCCTCAATAGGTCCTACCTCACTTTCAGAAATCGAATCCGTAAAATTGTTCCTAAATTGCCAAAGGCCGGGCAAGCGGCGTACGCAGGACTGCACGGCTTCACCAAGGCAGTTCGAGAATTAGTTACGCCCCACGCATTCTTTGAAAACCTGGGCGTACGTTACGTTGGTCCTATTGATGGGCACAGCATTGAAGCACTCGAGGTCGCGCTAAAGAGCGCCTCGACATGGGACGGCCCGATCGTTATTCACGTACTCACCGAAAAGGGTCGAGGCTACGAACCAGCTACAAATGATGAACTTAAGATGCACGACTTCAAGTTGCCTCCACGACTCAACGACGAAGAAATTGCTCCACAGTCATTCACACAGGCATTCTCCGACGCACTGCTCACTCTGGCCAGCGCTGACGAGCGCATTGTTGCCATCACCGCAGCAATGGCGGGACCCACGGGGCTGCTCGGTTTCCAAGAGCGTTTCCCTAAGCGCTTCTTTGACGTAGGGATTGCGGAGCAACACGCTGTCACCGCTGCTGCGGGGATGGCAATGGGCGGACTAAAACCCGTCGTGGCGCTCTACTCAACGTTCTTTTCACGCGCTTTTGATCAAGCCAACCTGGACGTCGGTCTCCTTGACCTTCCAGTTGTTTTTGTCTTTGACCGCGCAGGCATTACGGGAGACGACGGCCCAAGTCACCATGGAATTCTTGACATTGCACTCTGTCTCGCGATTCCAAACATGACGATATTTGCCCCTTCAACAACACAGGAGATCCCTGGCATGCTCGCCAAGGCACTTTCGCTGTCAACACCAAGCGCCATTAGATTCGCAAAAACGTTGCCCCAGCCTTTCGATGGAAAAACTGGTGATGGTCTCGAAGCTCGAAAGATTCAACAAGGTGACGGTTCGCTCTGCGTTCTCGCGTTTGGCAAAATGGCCACCTCTGCATTCGCTGCTCTACAGCTCATGGGAGAGGACGCGAAGAAGATAACGCTCTATGACGTGCGTGTACTTCCTCCAGATCCAAACATGATTGATGACGCGGTAAAGCATGCTCGAGTCATCACAATTGAGGACGGGACTCGCCACGGTGGAGCTGGAACCCTCATGGTGTCAGAAGTCAGAAGTCGCGCCCAAGAACTTGAAATGCCATTTCCAACTACTCGAATTCTCGGTGTGCCACGTGCCTACCTCGAGCAAAACAAACCAGATCTACTGCTCGCAGAAATTGGTCTGGACCCCGAAGGTATTAAGAGTGCGCTGTCACGACTACTCAATGACCAGCCTGAGTTTGATCACGAAGCTCCCGAAGCCCCGCGTCCAAATTTTCTCTAAAACCGCTACATTGAACTAGTGACCTACGAAGTTGTTAAAAGCGAAGAAGAGTGGCTAGAAGAGTTAGGCCCGGAGCGATACGCCGTACTGCGCCAAGCAGGAACTGAAGCACCCTTCACTGGTTCACTCTTAAATGTCAACGCCAATGGAACGTACACCTGTGGTGGATGCAACCAAGTCCTCTTTAACAGTGGACAAAAGTTTGACTCACACTGTGGATGGCCAAGTTTTGATGCCTGCGAACCAGGAACAATCATTGAGAAAGAAGACCGCTCCCTCTTTCGTGCTCGCACAGAGATTCTCTGCTCCAAGTGTGGGGGTCACTTAGGACACGTCTTTGACGACGGTCCAACCCCGACAGGTCTTCGCTACTGCGTCAATTCACTTTCGATTGAATTCGAAGAGTCGAACTAAACGTCTAAGAAGCGTCGGATTGCTATTGCTGATCCAACTGATCCAATAAGAATTCCAACGACCAGCACAACGGCATTGGTGCCCAGTAGCGCATTGGTGTTGAGCTGGAACTCATTGTGCAGTGGGTACCAAACGTGAAGTGCAGTCACTGCGCCAACCGCCACGAGCGAACCGAGAAGTCCCTGAATGAAGCCTTCAGTTATGTATGGAATTCTGATGAACCAGTTGGTTGCACCAACGAGTTTCATTACTGATACTTCGCGACGTCGAGCAAAGATTGCCATGCGAATGGTGTTGAGGATAAGCACGGTCGCTGAGAGCAGCAACACTGCTGCCAGTGCCAAGAAGACAATTTGGAGAACTCTGATTGCCTTGTTCATCTGGCGAATCTGTTGTTCAGGAGCAGTGACCTTGTAAACGCCCGGTTCGTTGCTAAACGTTGATTCAACAACAAATGCATCTGATGGAACTACTGGGACACAGCGAAACGACGACGGCATGTCAGCAACGGTGAGGACCTGAGACTCTGAACGAGGAAGAAGTTGCACTGCTTCTTGGTAGTCCTGTTGTTGTGTGTAAAACACGCAGTTCTTGACAATTGGCAAATTGGCGAGCTGACCTTGAATGCTTGTGATTTCACCTTCGGATGCAGCTGGCTGCATCCATACAGTTACTCGGGTGCCCTGTTGCCACTGCGCAGAGGCCTGCGCGGCGCTCTGCTTTAGAAGGAGTGCTGAACCTACAAGTGAAAGGGAAACTGCCACGGTGAGAATTGCCGCAATAGTCATCATGCGGTTTCGCCACAAGTTAGAGAAGGTCTCTTTAAAGGCGTAGCGGAAATAAACGCGCATTAGTTTGAAACCTCATCAATGCCATAGACACCACGGACTTGGTCACGAATCATTTCACCCTTATCGAGTTCAATGACGCGTCGACGCATCCGGTCTACGAGTGCTTTGTCGTGAGTGGCCATAACAACTGTTGTCCCGGTGCGATTAATTCGCTCGAGTAGCGCCATGATTGACTCAGAGTTTGTCGGGTCGAGGTTTCCAGTTGGTTCGTCTGCGAGGAGAATAAGTGGGCGATTTACGAAGGCACGGGCAACAGCAACGCGCTGCTGTTCTCCACCAGAAAGCTCACTCGGCAAGTTATTGGCCTTTTCGCTAAGTCCAACTAGCTCCAGAATCTGTGGAACCTGCGAATCAACAGTTGACTTTGGGCGGCCAATCACTTCAAGGGCGAAAGCCACGTTTTCAAAGACTGTCTTGTTAGGAAGGAGTCGGAAATCCTGAAAGACACAGCCAATGTTTCGGCGAAGGTAAGGGACTCGCCACTTTGGGAGATCGCCAATGTCACGTCCAGCCTCAAGGATTCGACCTTGATCTGGAGTCTCTTCGCGAAGGAGAAGTCGCAAGAAAGTAGTTTTTCCAGACCCTGAAGATCCGACAAGGAATACGAATTCTCCCTTTTCAATGTCGAGCGAAACGTCCTTAAGGGCGTGCGTACCGTTCTTGTACGTCTTTGAAACATTCTCAAAACGAATCACGGTCACCCCCTTGGGTCAGCTAACAAGTGCACGAACACTTATATCTTCGTAGAAACCATTCTACTTTGACCAACTATGCCAACAGTGCCAAAAAACTCAGCAATTAAGGGCCCTGCTGACAATTCTTAGAAAATGATTCGGCTGCTAATAGATCTCAAGCAACCTGGACTACGGCAGCCTGCACATGAGGAATCGGAACTTCTTCACCCATTTCACGCAGCATTGCTATGTGGAGGATTAGCGCCTCTTGCATTAGCTCGCGAGTTTCGTCAACGGTGTCCGCGGCAGCAACGCAACCTGGAACATCGGGTGCGTAGGCAGCAAAATTATTCCCAGATTTTTCAGTAATTATTGTGTACTGAGTCATGTTATGAACGAGCCCGCTGGCGACGAAGCTCTGCTTCCATGAACCCATCAAGGTCACCGTCGAGAACTGATTCAACGTTTCCCGTTTCAAAGTCGGTTCGGTGATCTCTAACGAGTTGATACGGAGCCTGAACGTAACTTCGGATCTGTGATCCCCAGGCATTCTCTCCGCGGTTCCCGCTCAGCGCATCCATTTCAGCTTGGCGCTCACTTCGCGCCTTTTCTGCGAGCTTCGCTTCCAAAATTTGCATGGCTCGGTCACGATTCTGGTGCTGTGAGCGTTCGTTCTGACAGCTGACCACAATCCCAGTTAGCATGTGCGTTATGCGAACTGCTGAGTCGGTCTTATTAATGTGCTGTCCACCCGCTCCAGATGCACGATAGGTGTCGATGCGAAGGTCTTTTTCATCGATTTCAACCTCATCAGCACCATCATTAAGCAGAGGTGTGATTTCAAAACTCGCAAAGCTCGTTTGACGACGAGCTTGTGAGTCAAAAGGGCTGATGCGAACAAGACGGTGTACGCCGCGCTCAGCACTTAGCCAGCCGTAGGCAAAACGACCTTTAATAATGAACGTGGCAGAAAGAAGTCCTGCTTCTTGACCTTCAGAAACTTCGTCGTATTCAACTCCGAATCCTCGACGTTCCGCCCAGCGCGAATACATGCGCATCAGCATCTCGGTCCAGTCCTGGGCATCGGTGCCACCAGCACCAGCATGAAGCTCGACAATTGCGTCATTCTGGTCGTACGGGCCACTGAAGAGGCTCTGGGTTTCAAGAGCGCTGATTACTTGTTCAAGTTTCGAGACAGTTGCGGTGAGTTCATCAAGAATTGAGAGGTCGTCACCAGATGAAAGAGCTTCACGAGAAAAATCTGCCAGGACTTCGCCGTCGTCAAGTGCTGCTCGTAGAGCATCAAATGCTCCGAGGTCGTTGTTAAGTCGACCGAGCTCAGTCGTTACTTCGCGAGCGTGATCTTGATCGTTCCAAAGATTCGGGTCTTCTGCTTCAGCGCCTAGTGCAGCGTGACGCTCGCGACTCTGATCAATCTTTAAATAGTCTTTTGCCGCATTCCAGCGAACTTCGAGTGCAGCGAGTGCGCTTGACGCTTCGCGAACTGCGTTTTCAGCCTTATGGTCGGCCATGGCACTGCTTAAATTTCTTGCCAGTTCCGCACCAGCACGGTTCATTGCGACCAATCTTGTCGCCCTGTTTTGGCAGTGCCTTTTCGCCAGCCCTATGAGCTGGGAGTTCAGTCGCCCCTGGGGCAACTTCATTCGCATTTGTCTGA
>Ga0136641_1000714_pt1 | contig 14026 bp, 8 predicted proteins | sample EliLak1302023Y_FD_115312 | JGI IMG/M metagenome (GOLD analysis project Ga0136641, IMG submission 115312) | Freshwater microbial communities from Elizabeth Lake, Yosemite National Park, California, USA - 13020-23Y | ecosystem: Environmental > Aquatic > Freshwater > Lake ...
CTAAAATTTGACGTGTTAATGGTACCAAGTACTTTTTAATCATCCCATCCTTAGACGCCACTACTATTTCTCTATTACCACGCTTGATATTACCGAATGCAACAATACCATCAATCTCACAAACTATCGCAGGGTTACCTGGATTTCTTGCTTCGAATAATTCTGTTACACGTGGTAAACCTCCTGTAATATCCCTTAACTTTCCTAATACTCTTGGAATCTTAACTAACACATGACCTGCTTTCACCTCCACACCTTCTTCAATAACAATATGTGAACCTACTGGTAAGTTGTAATGTTTGTTGTCTTTTCCACCTTCTAAAATAATTGTTGGAATTCTTGTTTTATCCTTGGACTCAATAACCACTTTTTCACGGTGACCAGTTTGTTCATCCGCTTCATCGCGATACGTAAATCCTTCGTTGATATTTTCAAACTTGATTTTACCATTTTGCTCCGCAACGATAACATTGTTGAATGGATCCCAAGTACAAATCACATCTCCTTTCTTTACTTGTGTGCCATCTTTGATAGCCAATAATGCACCATAAGGAACGTTATTAGTAATCATCAAACGATCGTTTTTCATATCCATGATTCTTACTTCACCGGTACGACCAATCACTACTTTTACTTTGTTGCCGTCGTTGTTAATAGTATCCACAGTTCTTAAACCGTCAAATTGTATAGTACCATCAAACTTAGCGTTCAATGCAGATTCAACGGAAGAGGAACCCGCGACACCACCCACGTGGAAAGTACGTAATGTCAGCTGTGTACCTGGCTCACCAATGGATTGTGCGGCGATAATACCTACTGCATCTCCTTTTTGGGTAATGTATCCAGTCGCTAAATTTCTACCATAACATTTAACACAAACACCACGCTTGCTCTCACAAGTTAATACAGAACGTATTTCAACATTTTCAATCGCAGCGTCTTCAATTGCGCGCGCTTCTTCAATGGTAATTTCTTCGCCTGCTTCAACAATGATTTCATTTGTGAATGGATTGTATACATCATGTAATGAAGTACGTCCTTCAATTCTATCTGCTAAAGGTTCGATGATATCTTCGTTATCTTTTAATGCACTTGTTGCAATACCACGTAATGTTCCACAATCTTCCTCAGAGATAACTACGTCTTGAGATACGTCCACTAATCTACGTGTTAAGTAACCCGCATCTGCAGTTTTTAACGCTGTATCCGCCAAACCTTTACGCGCACCGTGCGTTGAGATAAAATAATCTAGTACGTTTAATCCTCCTTTAAAGTTAGATAAGATTGGATTTTCAATTACCTCTGACCCTGTGCTGCCACTCTTTCGAGGTTTGGCCATTAATCCACGAATTCCTACCAATTGCTTCACCTGTGTTTTACTACCTCTCGCACCTGAATCTAGCATCATGTAAACAGAGTTGAAACCTTGCTTATCAGTAGCCATTTCACGGATTAAAGTATCTGTGATTCTTGTATCCACACGACCCCAGATATCAATAACTTGGTTATAACGCTCGTTATTCGTAATCAAACCCATATTGTAGTTTTCCCATACTTCTTCTACTTCTAGTTTTGCATTCTCCAATAATTGGTGTCTTGCTTCAGGAACAACTAAGTCATTTACGTTAAATGATAATCCACCACGGAAGGCCATTCTAAATCCTAAAGTTTTAATATCATCTAAGAATTTAGCGGTTGTTGGAACGTCCGTAATTTTAATGATATCACCAATGATATCTCTTAATGATTTTTTAGTCAATAATTGATTTACAAAACCTACTGCTTTTGGAGTGTGCTGATTAAACAATACACGACCTACTGTAGTTTCAATTAATTTATTAACTAGGACACCACCTTCACGCACATTTGTTTTTACACGAATGTTTGCGTGTAAATCAATTACATTTTCGTTGTAAGCAATAATCACCTCGTCTAAGTTGTAGAACGCCTTACCCTCACCTCTTACTACTAAATCACCCATTGATTTTTTACCCTTCGTGATATAGTATAAACCTAAAACCATGTCCTGTGAAGGAAGGGTGATTGGGGTACCATTTTGTGGGTTCAATATGTTATGAGAAGACAACATCAATAATTGTGCTTCCAAGATAGACGCATGGCTTAATGGAACGTGCACCGCCATTTGGTCACCATCAAAATCGGCGTTGAACGCGGAGGTCACTAATGGGTGTAATTGAATCGCCTTTCCTTCCACCAATTTAGGTTGGAACGCTTGTATTGATAAACGGTGCAATGTTGGGGCACGGTTTAGCATTACTGGATGTCCTTTCAAAATATTTTCTAAGATATCCCAAATCACAGCTTCTTTTTTATCCACTAATTTCTTAGCTGACTTCACCGTTTTAACGATACCTCTTTCAATTAATTTACGAATAATAAATGGCTTAAATAACTCCGCAGCCATATCCTTTGGTAATCCGCACTCGTGCATTTTTAACTCAGGTCCTACCACAATTACAGAACGACCGGAATAATCCACACGCTTACCTAATAAGTTTTGACGGAAACGTCCTTGCTTTCCTTTCAATACATCTGATAAAGATTTCAACGCACGTCCACCCTCCGCTTTGACTGCATTTGATTTACGAGAGTTGTCAAATAATGAATCGATCGCTTCTTGTAACATACGTTTTTCATTACGTAAGATTACTTCAGGTGCTTTAATTTCTAACAAACGCTTTAAACGGTTATTACGAATAATTACACGACGATATAAGTCATTCAAATCAGAAGACGCAAAACGGCCACCATCTAATGGTACCAGCGGGCGTAATTCTGGAGGAATAACAGGAATATATTTCATTACCATCCACTCTGGTTGGTTGGTAATATGTGTTTTTGCTTCACGGAAAGATTCAACCACACTCAAACGCTTTAAAGCATCTGCTTTTCTTTGTTGAGAAGTTTCATTTGCAGCTTGATTACGTAAAGAGAAACTTAATTCATCTAAATCTAATAATCCTAATAAATCATGCACTGCGTCTGCACCCATTTTAGCAACAAATTTATTTACATCATCATCAGGTAAATATTGATTGTCTTTTGGTAAGGTATCTAAGTAATCTAAATATTCTTCCTCAGTCAATAAATCTCCAACTTTGTGCGTTTCATTTATGCCTGGTTTAATAACTACATAACGCTCATAATATATGATGGTTTCTAATTTCTTAGAACTCATTCCTAATAAATAACCAATTTTGTTTGGTAAAGATTTAAAATACCAAATGTGCACTACAGGTACCACTAGTTTGATATGACCCATACGCTCACGACGTACTTTTTTCTCTGTTACTTCCACACCACAACGATCACAAACGATACCCTTATAACGGATACGCTTGTATTTTCCACAAGCACACTCGTAGTCCTTTACTGGACCAAAAATACGCTCACAGAAAAGACCATCTCGCTCCGGCTTGTAGGTACGATAATTAATGGTTTCTGGTTTCAACACTTCTCCAAAGCTTCTCTCCAAAATGCTATCTGGAGATGCCAAACTAATCGTGATTTGCGAAAAAGCTGGACGTTGTCTATTCTCTTTTTTGAATGCCATATTATTTATTCATTTTGTTCCGGCTTTTACACCGGAACATTATTTAAGAATTTGGTGTTAGTCGATGATTATTTTTTTACAAAAATTAATCAAATTTTAAATCTAAGCCTAAGCCTCTCAATTCATGTACTAATACATTGAAAGATTCAGGGATACCTGGTTTAGGGATATTTTCACCTTTAACAATTGCCTCGTACGTTTTAGCACGGCCAATGATATCATCTGATTTAAGTGTCAATAATTCTTGTAAGATATTAGATGCCCCATATGCTTCCAATGCCCATACCTCCATTTCACCAAAACGTTGACCACCAAACTGAGCTTTACCGCCCAATGGTTGTTGTGTAATCAAACTGTATGGCCCAATAGAACGTGCGTGCATTTTATCATCCACCATGTGGTGTAACTTGATCATATAGATCACACCTACAGATGTTTTTTGGTCAAATTTCTCCCCAGTTTCACCATCATATAAGTAAGTATGTCCGTTATTTGGAATGCCTGCTTCATCACACAAATCTTCGATTTGTTGTGTACTTGCCCCATCGAAAATTGGGGTTGCAAACCTCACTCCTAACTTCTTACCTGTCCATCCTAAGATAGTTTCATAGATCTGTCCTAAGTTCATACGAGAAGGTACGCCTAATGGATTCAATACAATGTCCACTGGTGTACCGTCTTCCATGAATGGCATATCTTCTTGACGAACAATTTTCGCAACAATACCTTTGTTACCGTGTCGGCCCGCCATCTTATCACCCACTTTCAACTTACGCTTAACAGCTAAGTATACTTTGGCTAATTTCAATACACCTGCAGGTAACTCGTCTCCGATTGAAATATTAAATTTCTCTCTCTTGTAACGACCTAATTCTTCGTTGTATTTAATACTATAGTTGTGTAATAAAACATTGATTAACTCATCCGTTTTCTTATCACCCGTCCAACCTAATGGATTCACATTTTGGTAGTCAATCGCTGCTAAATTTTTTGCATTGAATTTACTGCCTTTTGAAATCAGTGTTTCACCAAAGTTGTTAACTACACTTGGAGTGGTATGATCTTTCAATAAAGTTTGTAACTTATCAATCAACAAATCTTTTAATGAAGTTTCATTTTCTTCGTGTTGTTTTTCTACTTTATCTAACAATGCTTTTTCACGCACTTTTCCACTCTTATCTTTCTTAGCACGTTGGAATAATTTCTTGTCAATGACAACACCTTCTGTTCCATTAGCCGCTTTTAAAGAAGCATCTTTTGCATCTCCTGCTTTGTCACCAAAGATGGCACGCAATAATTTTTCTTCTGGAGTTGGGTCTGATTCACCTTTTGGTGTAATCTTACCAATTAATATATCTCCTTCTTTCACAGCAGCACCAATTCTGATTATACCATGTTCGTCTAAATCTTTAGTTGCTTCTTCAGAAACGTTTGGAATATCAGAAGTTAATTCTTCCTCGCCTAATTTAGTATCACGCACTTCTAATTCATATTCATCAATGTGAATGGAGGTGAACAAATCTTCACGTACTACTCTTTCACTAATTACAATCGCATCTTCAAAATTATATCCTTTCCATGGCATAAACGCTACTTGCAAGTTACGTCCTAATGCAATTTCACCACCCTGAGTTGCATAACCTTCCGTTAAAAAATCTCCTGTCTTCACTTTTTGACCCTTTCTTACAGAAGGGGTTAAGTTGATACAAGTAGATTGGTTGGTTTTGATGAACTTGGTTAATTTATATACTATTAAATCTTCATTGAAACTTACCAAACGATCCATTTCATTACGACTGTAGCGAACATGAATTTCATTCGCATCAACGAATTCAATAATACCATCTCCTTCAGCGTGAATTTGAATTCTTGCATCACGAGCAGCTTTTCCTTCTAATCCAGTTCCTACAATAGGCACTTCTGGACGAATTAATGGAACCGCTTGACGTTGCATGTTTGATCCCATCAATGCACGGTTGGCGTCATCATGTTCTAAGAAAGGAATTAAAGATGCACTCAAACCAACAATTTGGTTAGGTGCTACGTCCATAAATTGAACATCCACTTTATCTAAAATTGGGAAGTCGCCTGTTTCACGAGAAATAACTTTATCCTGTGAAAATTCTCCTTTATCAGATAATGGAGTGTTAGATTGTGCAATTCTTGCAGCATCCTCTTCTTCGGCACTTAAGTAGGTTAATGTTTTTAAATTTACTTTACCATTTTCAACTTTACGATATGGCGTTTCAATAAAGCCCATATCATTGACCTTTGCGTGTACACACAAAGTTGAAATCAAACCAATATTAGGTCCTTCTGGTGTTTCAATGGTACAAAGACGTCCGTAGTGAGAATAGTGAACGTCACGAACCTCGAAACCTGCACGCTCACGACTTAAACCGCCGGGCCCAAGTGCGGAAACACGACGCTTGTGCGTGATTTCACTCAATGGATTGGTTTGATCTAAGAATTGAGATAATTGAGAAGTTCCGAAAAAAGAGTTAATAACAGAAGATAAAGTTCTCGCATTGATTAAATCAACTGGAGTAAATACCTCGTTATCACGTACGTTCATACGCTCACGGATAGTACGTGCCATACGCGCTAAACCTACTCCGAACTGAGCATACAATTGCTCTCCTACTGTACGAATACGACGATTGCTTAAATGATCAATATCATCCGTCTCTGCTTTTCCGTTAGTTAGACGTACTAAATATTTAACGATTTCGATGATGTCATTCTTAGTCAATACTTTCTTCTCTTGTGTTAAATCATGACCTAGTTTTTTATTGATCTTGTAACGACCTACTTCCCCTAAATCATAACGTTTGTCAGAGAAGAATAATTTGTCAATGATACCACGAGCCGTTTCATTATCTGGCGCATCTGCACCACGTAATTGACGGTAAATATGTTGAACCGCTTCCAACTCAGAGTTAGAAGTATCTTTGTTTAATGTGTTGTAGATAATTGCATAATCACCACCTACATCTTCTTTTTGGATAAATACGCTTTTAACGCCCATTTCTATGATTAATGCAACAGCATCTTCATCTAATACTACGTCACGCTCCAATACAATTTCGTTACGCTCAATACTAACTACTTCACCAGTATCCTCATCAACAAAATCTTCTACCCATGTTCTTAAAACACGCGCAGCTAATTTTTTGCCAATATGATTTGCTAATGTTTTCTTGTCCGCTTTGACTTCATCTGCCATACCAAATAATTCCAAAATATCCTTATCTGTTTCAAATCCAATAGAACGAAGTAAAGTTGTTACAGGGAATTTTTTCTTACGATCGATGTACGCATACATCACGTTGTTAATATCTGTTGCAAATTCCATCCATGCTCCTTTGAAAGGAATAACGCGAGCAGAATAAATTTTAGTTCCGTTTGGATGTGTTGTTTGTTGGAAGAATACACCTGGTGAGCGATGCAACTGAGAAACGACAACGCGCTCAGCACCATTAATCACAAAGGTTCCTCTTGGAGTCATGTAAGGAATATTTCCTAAGAATACATCCTGTACGATGGTTTGGAAGTCAACGTGCTCTTCATCATTACAACTTAAACGCAATTTTGCTTTTAAAGGTACCGCGTAAGTTAAACCACGTTCCATACACTCATCAATTGTGTAGCGTGGGGGATCGATAAAATAATCCAAGAATTCTAAAACGAAAATGTTTCTTGTATCCGTGATAGGAAAATTTTCCTTAAACACACGGAACAAGCCTTCCACGTTTCTTTTGTCGGGAGTTGTTTCTAACTGAAAGAATTCTTTGAAAGATTCTAACTGAATGTCAAGTAAGTCTGGTGCTTCGGCGATGTGTTTAATCTTACCAAAGTTGTGCCTGTTGTTCAATGTTGTTGTAGACATACGGTATAAACCAGGTTTTATTGAAATATAATTTTTGGGGAGAATTATTCTCAAGTATAAAATAGAAAGTAGTACAACTCGTAAACGAACTGTAATAACAATATACTACACGCCCAAAATAAAGGATTGCAAAGTTAAGGAAAGGTGGGGACAATTAAAAACAAATTTTGTACCAAAACCCTTGATTTTGAAAGTTTTTTTCTAAGGATTGCCCTTTTGGGACAGATTGTCGTATTATAATTATATTGTATTTATATATTATTGATATTTGCATTATTTTAATATCAATAATTTTTTATATATAAATTGGCCCACCTACCATTTTAGTCAAAATTTAAGAAATCATTAACTATTGGGGAATTTCATATGGCTCCTATGGGTCTAATAAGGCTAATTACTATATTCAAAATCTTGTTTTCGCAGGTCGCGTTTACCCCTGCAGGTGAGGACCATTCACTTTCGCCGGTTCGAACGCTCATCCAAGATTAGCATATAGTTCATCGCCTCCCTCTCCTTCTTAATGCCCAAAATGAAATGCCCCTAGTTGAACTCAGTCAAGGGAAGAATGGAAGAAAAAATGGAAAGAAGTTTATTGTCGTCCATTCGAGCTTAGATAAACTAAATGAACCTCACATGCAAAAGTAATCGCGACCTGAGCGAAAATAAACATGCTTTACATTTGATAATGAAGTATCCAAGTATTTGTATAAGGGGCATAAAAAAGCCCCGGATAAATCCAGGGCTAATTATATAAGGATGACCTAAGTCTAGTAAATTACTTTACTTCAACTTCAGCACCAGCTTCTTTCAATTTACCAGCAACTTCGTCAGCTTCCGCTTTAGAAACACCTTCTTTGATTGCTTTTGGAGCGCCATCTACTAGGTCTTTAGCTTCTTTTAAACCAAGACCAGTTAAATCTTTAACGATTTTAACTACGTTCAATTTGCTAGGACCGGCATTTACTAGAATAACATCAAATGCTGTTTTCTCAGCTGCTGCTTCTGCGTCACCACCACCTGCTGCTACAACTACTGCTGCTGCTGCTGGTTCGATACCGTAATCGGCTTTTAATACGTCTGCTAATTCTTGAACTTGCTTTACTGTTAAGCTTACTAATTCTTCAGCTAGTTTTTTTACGTCTGCCATTTTGTTTCAATTTTTTCCGCTTTCAAAGCATATGCTCCAGCGGAAGGTTTAAAAAAATTATGTAACAATATAAAAACAGAAACTCATTCGAGTCTTCTGAAATTAACTATTTGTTTGATGAAAAAATCCTCTTTCATCACAAGGTTTACCTACGCTTCCGGAGCAGCAGGAGCAGCCGCTGGTGCAGTTTCGGCTACTACTTCGATCGCAGCCGCTGGTGCAGTTTCGGCTACTACTTCGATCGCAGCCGCGACTACTTCAGTTTCAGTTTTTGAACTTCCGTTTTCAGCGTGGTTTAATAATGCAGCAATTACGCGCTTAGCAGGAGATTGTAACAATCCAAGAACTTCACCAATAAGCTCGTTCTTAGTTTTAATGTTTGTCAATGCTACTAATGATGCATCACCAACAAATATATCACCATTGATGAATGCCGCTTTTAATTTTGGTCTATCCCCGGTATTTGCCTTTCTAAATGCACTAAGAATCACAGCTGGATCTTTCGGATTTTCAGAGAACATTAATGCAGTTACCTTATTTAATGAATCAAATAGACCTGAATATTTCTCGCTGTCCAACCCTTCTAATGCTTTACGGATCAAAGTGTTTTTTGCCACTTTCATTTCCACTTCCTTGTTAAAACAAGAACGACGTAAATTAGAAATTTGTTCTACACTCAAAGATTCTGTGTCTGTGATGTAGAAGTTATTATATTGACTGAATTTTCCTTTTAGGATTTCAATCACTTCGTTTTTTTGATCTTTGGTCATTACTAATTTTATTTAATTACCTGGGTCATTTCCTTTCGGATCACCAGGACTAGTTGATTAATGATTTAGTTTCTAATGCAATACCAGCACTCATTGTAGAAGCCATGCTTGCGCCTTTGAGGTAGATACCCTTAGAGGACGATGGTTTTAATTTAATGATTGCATTAATTAGTTCGGCACTATTCTCGGCAATTTTTTCTGCGGAGAAAGATACTCGACCAATCGATGCGTGTACGATACCAGCTTTATCAACTTTAAATGCAATCTTACCGCCTTTAACCTCATTTACAGCTGCTGCAACATCATTTGTTACAGTCCCTGTTTTAGGGTTTGGCATTAAGTTACGTGGTCCTAATACTTTACCTAACTTACCAATTTTCGGCATTACAGCTGGAGTAGCGATAATTACATCGATATCTACCCAACCACCTTCTATTTTAGTTACGAACTCATCTAAACCTACATAATCGGCACCCGCTTCTCTTGCTGCTGCTTCTTTATCTGGGGTACAAAGTACTAATACTTTTTTTGTACGACCAGTACCATGAGGTAAAGAAACAGTACCACGAACTTGTTGGTCTGCTTTTTTAGGGTCTACTCCTAAACGAATATGTAAATCTACAGAGCTATCAAACTTTGTACAGTTAATTTCTTTTACTAATGTAGATGCATCTTTAAGGGAATAAAATTTGTTCTTATCCACCTTTGCAACCACCGCTTTTCTTTTTTTAGTCAATGACATGTTGATTATTTTTTAAGGTGAATAAATTAATTTTCCCAAGGAGCTTTACCTTCTACAGTAATACCCATTGAACGTGCAGTTCCAGCAACCATATTCATAGCGCTGTTTAAAGTAAATGCGTTCAAGTCTTCCATTTTATCTTTTGCGATAACTTCAACTTGTGCCCATGTTACTTTACCCACTTTGTCACGGTTACTTTCTTTAGAACCTTTTTGAATTTTTGCAGCTTCCATTAATTGAACAGGAGCTGGTGCAGTTTTGATAACGAAGTCAAAAGACTTGTCCGTGTAAACTGTAATTAAAACAGGAACTACTTTTCCTTGTTTGTCTTGAGTTCTAGCATTGAATTGCTTACAAAACTCCATGATGTTGACACCCTTTGATCCTAATGCTGGACCTACGGGAGGTGCAGGGTTGGCAGCGCCACCTTTCACTTGTAACTTAACGTAGCCAGAAATTTCTTTAGCCATTTTGTTATGTTTTTTTTGGTTAAGCGTCGGGCCAATAAAGCCTCGACTCCCAAATACCCACACTTCGAAAAGTGTAAATTGGAGGACAAAAATAGGATTAATCCCCTTTCTAAAAAAATAAAAAAGATGATTTTACTTAAAACCGACGATTTTGGCCAAAAAAAATCCCCTCAAATTGCTTTGAGAGGACCTTTTACCTTTTTCCTTCTAACTCAGCTTCTCTACCTGCATGTAATTTAATTCCACTGGGGTAGATCTACCGAAGATCTTAACGGTCACTTTCAATTTTTTCTTCTCTTCGTGCACCTCTTCGATGACGCCATTGAAGTCGTTGAAAGGTCCCTCAATTATTTTGATCGTTTCGCCTAAAATAAATGGTTCGCTGATAGATCCGCCCATATCGTTCATCTCATCAACCTTACCCAGCATTTTATTAACTTCCGATTTTCTTAAACTAATAATATTTCCTTTTGACCCTTTTCCATCAGTCAAAAAATGCATCACGTTAGTGATATTGCTGATATGCATAACAATATCATCCGCAATGGGAGCCTTGTTGTCAATCACTTCCATCATAACGTATCCTGGAAAATAGTTTTTTTCGCGCATTACTTTTTTACCATTTTGCACTTTGTAAACTTTTTCCATTGGTAAAAAAACTTGCTTAACTACATTTGACCATCCGTTTCTTAAGATGTCTTTATCAAGATATTCTTTTATTTTCTTTTCTTTTCCACTCACAACACGCAGCACATACCACTTTGTTTCAGGGGCTGCAGGCGCTGTAATTGGCGCAGTTGTATTTGTATCTATTGATTGTACTTCTGTTTCCATGGTTTACTTAAATAATGAGTAGATCAACTTTACAAATTGGTTACTAGAGAAATCCATGATCCAAACCATGGCTGTAATGATAATAGTTGCTATCAACACTATCAATGTACTTTGCTGTAAATTAGCCCAGGAAGGCCATGTCACTTTTTCTTGTAACTCTAAGTAACTTTCTTTAAAGTAGTTGCCTATTTTGTTCATAATAATTCTATTTATACTTCATTTCTTCGACAAAAATTTTGCTAAATATAGCAAATTTTCTTTGCACGGGCACTAGGATTCGAACCCAGATCAAAGGTTTTGGAGACCCGTATGCTACCGTTGCACCATGCCCGTATGAACCAAAAGTCTTTGGTCTTAGCTTGCGCTAGAACCAAAGACTTTCAGATGTATGTTTAGCTAAATTACTTAACGATTTCAGTAACTTGACCAGCGCCTACTGTTCTACCACCCTCACGGATTGCGAACTTCAGCCCTTTTTCCATAGCGATAGGTTGGATCAACTTTACAGTGATGCTAACATTATCACCTGGCATTACCATCTCAGTTCCTTCTGGTAAAGTACACTCTCCAGTTACATCCGTTGTACGGAAGTAGAATTGAGGACGGTATTTATTGAAGAATGGAGTGTGACGTCCACCTTCTTCTTTTGATAATACATACACCTCTGCTTTGAAGTCAGTATGTGGTGTAATTGTTTTTGGTGCACAAATTACCATACCACGACGGATATCTTTTTTCTCAATACCGCGTAATAATAAACCTGCGTTGTCCCCTGCTTGACCTTGATCCAATAATTTTTTGAACATCTCAACACCTGTTACGGTTGAGCTCATTGGAGCATCCATTAAACCTACGATTTCACATGCTTCACCTACCTTGATGATGCCACGCTCAATACGACCTGTAGCAACTGTTCCACGACCAGTGATCGAGAAAACGTCCTCTACAGACATTAAGAATGGTTGATCGATAGGACGAGGAGGCAATGGAATGTAACTATCTACAGCATCCATTAATTCAGTCACTTTAGCTACCCATTGTGCATCACCAGCTAAAGCGCCGGTAGCAGAACCACGGATAATTGGAGTATTGTCACCATCAAAACCATAGGAACTTAACAATTCACGGATTTCCATTTCAACTAAGTCTAACAATTCAGCATCGTCAACTAAGTCTACTTTGTTCATAAATACAACCACTTGAGGTACCCCTACCTGACGTGCAAGTAAGATATGCTCTTTTGTTTGTGGCATTGGGCCATCGGTAGCCGCAACTACTAAAATAGCACCATCCATTTGTGCAGCACCAGTGATCATGTTTTTAACATAGTCAGCGTGACCTGGACAGTCAACGTGTGCATAGTGACGCGTATCAGTTGAGTATTCTACGTGAGCGGTATTGATAGTGATACCACGCTCTTTTTCTTCAGGCGCACCATCAATTTCATCGTAGTTTTTCTTAGAAGCTAAGCCTCTTTGAGACAATACATCTGTGATGGCAGCTGTCAATGTTGTTTTACCATGGTCAACGTGGCCAATAGTTCCAACGTTTACGTGAGGTTTCTCCCTCTTAAAGGTCTCTTTAGACATCTTTATTAATTTTTGTTTTTTTTATAATCGCTGTCAATAGACCACCGAGTCCATCGACCATAGCTTTTTTATTTAAACCCATTGTTGTCTTTTTTTAAAAGACTTTTGAGCCGTTGATGAGAATTGAACTCACGACCTCTTCCTTACCAAGGAAGTGCTCTACCACTGAGCCACAACGGCAATTATCTACACCGGCTTCCTTCTCATTCCAATCCAACTCATCAACATTACTGGAGCGGGAGACGAGGCTCGAACTCGCCACCTATAGCTTGGAAGGCTATCGCTCTACCAAATGAGCTACTCCCGCATTTTTTTATCCATTTTATTGAATCTTAAAAGAACTGTTTTTTTATGTTACCCCAGCTAAACACCATCCACGAAGTGTAAAGCTACATAAAATTTCGTGGGCAGAGTAGGGTTCGAACCTACGTACTCGTGAGAGAACAGATTTACAGTCTGTCGCCTTTAACCACTCGGCCATCTGCCCAAAAACGGAGCCGGAAATGGGACTCGAACCCGCGACCTGCTGATTACAAATCAGCTGCTCTACCAACTGAGCTATTCCGGCTTAACTAAATCCCATTACAGAACACTCCTAATTTTTAGGATGGCAAAGGTAATGGAATTCTTTATTTATCAAAATTTTAGGCGATTTTTTTATCCTATTTTTTAAAAAATTGTTATTTTAAAAACAAAAAGACCCCAAATGGGGCCCTTTTTAAAAATATAAAACATAATTTCTTTAAATTAAGCAGCTAATTTTTCCTTTTTCTTCTTCAATTGATTGGTAACTGCTTCCTTCGCTTTTTCAAGAGATTCTTCAAATGACTTGGTGGTTACTTTAACAAAACAATCTTGTTTAGGAATATGTACTTGTATTTCAACCACTTTATCTTTAATTGCGTGTACTAAATTGTCCAACTTTAAAAACACGTCCACTTTTGTTATTCGATCATGAAAAGTTTCCAGTTTTTGAACCTTTTTCTCCACCATTTCTAAAAGCTTTTCGTC
>Ga0136641_1000715_pt1 | contig 14016 bp, 8 predicted proteins | sample EliLak1302023Y_FD_115312 | JGI IMG/M metagenome (GOLD analysis project Ga0136641, IMG submission 115312) | Freshwater microbial communities from Elizabeth Lake, Yosemite National Park, California, USA - 13020-23Y | ecosystem: Environmental > Aquatic > Freshwater > Lake ...
AAATCCGCCCGTGGTCACCGTGTGCCCAGTGCCGGTGATCTCCAGCGGCCCAGATCGGGTAATCGTCTCCGTTGTAGTCATGCTGAAGTCCGCCGTGATGGCAATGCGGTCGCACGTTGAGCCAGATGCGTTGAATGCAGCGATCGCCGCATGCCATGTCGCGTCAGTGGTCACCGCTGCGTAGCCGCAGCCACCGCTGGCATACGCCCGTGGCATGCGCGGGTTGCCCAGGTAGGCCCCGAACAGTCCGGTCGACAAGACCAGCGAAGCTCCGGCAACCCCGACGACACGATTCTTGCGACGCTTGGAATGTGACATGTCGCTACGATCACCCTGCGTTCATCGAAAAGCAAATCAAACCACCACGGGTATGAGTACTATCCGTTTTTTCAAAGTGCAACGACCTCCCGCATGCCCGGTCACGTCGGGTAGCGCAGCGTGACCACGGCCTTGCGAGCCGCGTCCTGAGGACCCAGGGCACCATCGCCTCGAGTGTTCAGTTTTGCTTTGACGCCGTGTGCCCGCAGGTACTGCGCGACCGCATTTGCTCGCTTGGCCGACAGGGCTGCGTTCATCGCGAGCTTTCCGTCGCGTTGCACGTAACCCACCACCAGTCCTCCGGTCGACTTTCCGCCGGTGGCACGGGCCAGCGCCAGCAGCTCACGTTGGGCCTGCGAGGTCAGCGACGCGGAGCCGGATGCGAACATCACCGTGGCCCTGGCCACCTTCTGGGTCGCCGCGCTCGGGGAGGCTTTCAGCACCACGCCCAGCGACAGCGAGCGACTGGTTCCCGTGGCACTCAACCCATCAACCTGAAGGGTGTGATGTCCAAGTTCCAGATTCTTGGGCACCGAAACGGTTCCCGTGAACGCACCCGTGGCATCGGTTCGCACCGTGCCCATGAGTTGCGGGGTAGAGAACACATACACCTGGATATCGGAGTTGGGTGCAAACCCCGTGCCCTCCACCGCGGCAGTGTTATCCGGCTGAAGCACCAGCGCAGCATCTGTGCTCAGACCCAGGGGCTTGCCCACCGAATCCAAACCGGCTAGCCGCAGCGAGAATCCATCACCGGTCGCCACCAGGCCCGTGGCCTGAGACGTCACCGGCGCATCCGGCTTGACCGTCAACGACTGAGGCACCCCACCCACCAAAAAAACCGCCGATCCCGGGGCGACGCCACCGGACGGCAGGCTCGAGGTACCTAACGGCACCGGACCCACGACCGGCACCACCGGCGATGTCGTGGGTGACGTCGTCGGTGTCGTCGTCGGTGTCGTCGAACCCGACGATGAACCGCCACCGCCACCACCGCCACCGCCGCCGGCCGAGGCAGCATTGACTGTGATGGTGAACGTCTTCGCATCACTGCTAGGTGTCGTATCACTATCCACGACATGGACAGTGACGCTGTCTACCCCGGCTGTCGTGGGCGTGCCCGACAGGGCTCCAGTGCTCGGGCTAATCGCCAACCATGACGGTGGAGTTCCGGTGAGGGACCACGTCAATGCCCCAACACCTGCCGCTGCTGAGACTGAGAAAGTGTAGGCGGTGTTCTCCGTACCGTTTGAGAGCGAAGCCGTGGTGATAGCAAGGCCGGTCAACGTGGTGAAGCTCAGGACGGACCCGTCGTTCGTACCTCCGCTATTGGTGCTGACAACCTGGTAGTAATACGTGGTCCCTGAAGTCAGGCCACTGATCGCTCCGGCCGTGACAGCCGTAGATGCTGTTCCGGTGACAGGGCTGGGCGTCGTCGGTAGAGACGTGCAGGACTGCAGCACCCCGCCGGTGGTTGAGCTTGAGGTGCCGTAGCAGATGCTTGTCGTGGTGGATGAGTTGTTCGCGTTGATCGTCGCGCCCAGCGTGGCACTGGAATTCGACACGCTGCTGGCCGTTTGAAGAGTGATTTGCGGCGCGAACGCGCTGGCTGCGGCAGGGCAGCTCACACCATCGTTCGGCGTCAACATGGCTGGCGACGACGTACCTACCAGAGTCGCGGCCGGCGAGGCCTGACTCACCTGGGCTGCCGGAATCGTGTACAGCTTGTTGTCATTGTTGCTGAAGAAGGTCAGGCTCCCAGTCGAGTCCGAGTAGGCCGCCCCAAATGTCGCGGAAACACCCGGAATGCCTGTGACCGTCTTTGACGTGACTGCTCCTGTGTCAAGGTCGAGGGTTTCTAAGACGATGTTGGAGCCCCCGTCATACGCCAGACCGTAAGCATAATTGCCATCGGCATCAACCGTGAAGTCTCCAACCACAGTGGTCCACGTACCCGGACGCACCGCAACTACCCCGGTGGTGACATTGATGTCGTACAGATTGCCCGCTGTTGTACTCACTGTGAGGATGTTGGGTGCGGTGAAGTCGCCGGCGTTGACAGTGAGTGGAGATATTGCCGCCCCCGTGAGCGCACCCAGGTCAGTGAACACACCTGTGGAATCGACGCCGCCGAGGTGCTCGGCACCACTGCTCAGAAAGGCACCGTAGAGAAAGTTGTCTGCGCGGTTGTAGCCGACGGCATTGAAGCCCGCCAGGAACCCTGAGCCGACACGGGTGAACTGCGGCACCGTCGCGTCCATTTGGAATAGACCGACGTTCGTCGGCGTTGCGACCCTCGAAGTTTGATAAAAGTTCGGCGAACACGTGAACGCCGTACCGCTCATCACGACCACTGACGCATGGGCCGGTGGTGCCATCAACACGCAGGTCATCAATTGAAGGGTCGCAGCCACCCCCATCAGGACAGTGGTCAGCCATGAGACACGTCGGACGGGGCGGCGAAAAATCTCCGCGAGGGTGGTCACGCTCTTACAGTGACCCGCTGGAGCCTCACCGGCAAATCGTCACGACTGATTTTGAGTACTTTCCGCTTTTGGGGGACGAATACGGGACGTGATGGTGGTTCGTGAGGTCGTTGCAGTTCGCAATAACGGAAACTACGCACTCCAGAGACGATTCCATTTGCCTCTCGACTAATGCTGGGAGACCCTCACCTCAACATAACAGCAACTCGACGCCACGATCGTGACATCGGGGTCGCTGGAGGGTGGCTGGTAATGCCTTCGGTCACTAATGGTGAGGGAATTGAATGCGCGCCAATCGTCTTCGAGTAGCGGTTATCGGTCTCAGTGTGGCTGCGGCCGGCCTAGTTGTGACCCCTGCAGTCTCTGCCGATGAAGTCTGGTACCAGTCTGTCGGTCGCGCTAGCGCGACTGCGACGTGTCAGGATTCGACCTCCAGTGAGTTGGCTACCGGATGGACCGTGTGGCGTCCCATCTGGGAGCAGTGGATGAATCGCGGCGCCGGCGGCTTCACCTGCTCGCGAGCTCTTACCTGGGCAAAGTCGAGCACGGCCGGTGGCGGCGGCGGCGGCGTAGTGGCATGTAAGCAGATCAGAAGTTCCGGAGGTGCACTGTATGTCGCCAACTTCGGCGTCGACACTCTTCGCGCCTTAGGCTCCACCCAGTATTCGAACTCGGGCTGTACGGCGACCAGCGGTACAACTGTGATCGACCTTATATATGCATCCACAGCCGGAACCGCGACCACAATCTGCACCGCTCTTAACAACACGTACTCCATCGTCCTGGTGACGGGTCTTACGGACGTCTACAGCTGCTCCTTGTGACCCGGACGGTACGTAGTCGGCAGATTTTCAACTGACGCCTCTTTAGCGTTGGTGTGTGGGGCATATCACAGGATGTCTGGCGTTGACGTGGTCGGCTGCACGACGTCCTTCAAGGCCTCGTCGGGCAGCACGAACGCCGACTGCGTGAGGTCCCCCGGGTCGAGGATCGACGGCCATGTGGCCGGCAACACCTGCACGTCGAAGATCTCCTGCACGACGCCCTCGAATTTTAAGTATCCAGCGGTCTGACCGTTGCGCGTGTCGACCAGCCACACGCCGCAGTTGCGCTCGGCGGCCTGCTGGGTGATCGGCAGAGATGCGAACACTGACTCGCGCACCTGCGACAGCCCGATGAGCGCAGACGGTCCGATGAACGCCAGCCCGCGCGTGAATCCCGGGACGGTCGCGATAGTGGTCACCTCGCCGGTCGCGATATCAACCGTGGCAAGAGTCCCCTTGCCGGACTCCAGCACCCACAGCCGGCCGTCGTACCAACGCGGTGAGTGCGGCATTGATAGCCCTGACGTGACGACCCTATTGTCAGTGACATCGATGATCGCGCCGGAGGTCCCCTTGAGCTCGCGCCATCCCTGCGCGGTGTCGGTCTGGGCGAGCACGGTGACGTAACGCGGCACGCCGTCGACAACAGCCAGCCCGTTGAGATGGCAACGGTCCTCAGCCGCCAGGCCGCTGACGAATGCCGGCCGCCAGATCGGCGTGAACGAGTGGTCGATGTCCTGTCGGCACAGGCAGCTGAAGCGGGTGTTGACGAAGTACAGGGCGCCGTCAGCTCCGTAGGCCATGTCATGGATGGCGATGTCGCCCGTGAACACGATGCTGCGCGACGAATAGGGAATGTCGACAGGCTTGGGTGAGTCGACCTTGGCGGCGATCCCCGGTGTGGCAGTGAACGCCAGGATCGCATCCGCGACGCCAACAGCCAGACGATTGCCGGCCACCGCGACACCCATGGGGCGCGCTACGTGTTTGAACTCGGTGTTGATCCGGCCCTCATCGTTGCGGGCGATGATGATGTGGCCGGACTTGTACGTCGTGATGATAAGCGACGCGCGGGCCTGCTCGAGCAGCTTCGGGATCGACGCCGTGTGCGACGACGAGAACGGGGTACCCGACGACGCGACCGCCCGGCTCGTCTTCTCAGGCGCCTTGGGCATGTCAAGGTCGGGCCATGGCAGGTCCGGGCGGGCTGCCTCCGCGAAGGTTCGGTAGCGGTTCGTCGTCTCCTGCACAGCAGGCAGAGCCACCGAGAGTTCGGGCCACTGGAAGCGCCACTTGTCGGGCTTGGGCGGGTTGACGGTAGTGGTGGTGACGGGTTGTGGAACCTCCACGTCACCGCTCCATGCAAGGCCCAGTGCTTCGGCCACGCGAGACGCTTCTGCCGCGGGATCGGTGATCAACGCCTCATACGACGCGACGGTCCACCGCTCATCCGGCAGCGCTGCAAGGTCGTCCATCACGGTCGCGGCGATGGCCGCCCATTGACCGGTCGCGACCTCGGCTGTGGTGGAGCCGATGAGGTCACGCCATCCGTCGATGAGCGGGAAAGCCCACGGGTCGCCCCACCACTCGGGCAGGTCGGGCACGGATGCGAACCGCTGCGACGCCCACGCGCTCATCAGCGAGGCCATCGCCGGGATGGGTCGGCGCACCATGAGCACAAACTTCGCTTCGGGTAACGCCTCGGCGAGCAATCCGATTCGGACCGCATTGCGCGGAGTCCAGTCGATCGTGGTGATGGCATCGCTATCACCGACTCCACGCTGCTCGGCCGCGCGCACGATGGCCGCAGACACCTCAGGCGTGACATCGGACGCGGACAGGAGATGCGACGTGTACGGCTACGCCCACAAATGTTGCCACAAGCGCACCCACAAGAGCCGCAGGGCGACGGTGGGACTGCGACATGCGGCCGATGCCAAGGCTCATGCAAGCACGATGCGGTCGTACCTCGGAATGATCAACTCGGCCCCGTCGCAATCTGCGTAGTTTCCGTCGCGCCGGGGCCAGCCCGCTGGTTTAGGAGGCGTAGCTGATCGTGATGTCCGCCTTGCGGGCGTTTTGACCGCTGGGGAGCGACCCGTCTCCGCGCGTGATGAGGTTGGCTTTGACCCCGTGTGAGGTGAGGTACTTCGCAATCGCCTTGGCACGCTGCAGGGCGAGAACGGGACTTGTCGAACCTTTGCCGTAGGGCTGCACGTATCCCAGGACCAGACCCGCGGTCGCCTTGTCACCGACTTTCTTGGCCAAGGCAGCCAGCGCCGTTGTGGCCTTCGCACTCAAGTAGCTCGAGCCAGACGAGAACCTCACGGTCGCCTTGGCCACCTTCTGGGTCGCAGCCGTGGGCGCCTGAAGCACCACACCCAGTGACAGCGACCTCACCGCACCATCAGTGCCGACGGCATTGACCTGAAGCGTGTGCTGCCCCAGCTCAATGTCCGTGGGAACTTGGAGAACACCCTTGAATCGCCCAGCGGCATCCGAATGGACCGTGCCAAGGAGCCTAGGTGTGGAGAACAGATAGAGGGGCACATCGCTGTTGGGTGCCACGCCAGACCCCTCGACCGAGACGGAGTTGTCCCGCTGCAGTACGAGCGCAGACTGACCTGAGACACCGAGCGACCCACCCACCGGATCAAGACCGGCGAACCGCATCGACAGTCCCCCACCCGAAGCCAGCAGAGCCGTCGGACGCACGGGTGATTCAGGCACAACCGTCACCGATTGAGGCGCACCATTGACCAAGAACACAGAGGAGCCCGGAGCAACACCGGAGGACGGCAAACTTGCCGCCGACCCCAACAGCACCGGCGCCAACACCGCAGGCGCCTGCACCACGACCGACGACGACGCTCCGGACGAAGATGACGAGCCGGACGAAGACGAGCCACCGCCCGAACCTCCCGCGCCGCCCGAACCGCCGCCGGAACCGCCGCCGGAGCCACCACCCGAGTTCGACGTAGTGGCCGGCGGCACGCTTCCGTAGAACTTCGCCAGGCGCGAATCAGGTGAACTGGCGAAGGACCCTCCGACGAGGATGTCACCGACACTCGTCACCGCAAGCGCATTCACGTCTCCGTCGAACGTTCCGAAATTCTGCGTGAAGGCATCGGGAGCGGCGTAAGGGTCATGAACCGTTCCGTCGGCGGCTACCTTGAATACATAGCCATACATGCCAGCCAGCACCGTGCCATCGCTGAGCATCACCATCGACGTCGGGTACGACCCGAAGGATGCCGAGAAGACGGGTGTGGTGTTAGCGAGGAACGTGTTGCCGCTGCCGTCCGTGGATACGTCGCGGCTGCCACTGGATGTCAGCTTCATCATCGTGTAGTCGTTGAAGATGTAGCCTGAAACGTAGATCGCTCCCGTGTCTGGGTCGACCACCATGGCCTGAACCTGCGGACTCGAGCTCTGGTCAAGCGCCGTGGCAGCCGCCGTATTGAAGGCGGCATCGGGCGTACCGTCGGATGCCAGCTTGATCAGCGCCGGGCCACCCGAGAAGGGAGACATCCCAACCAAGATCGAACCGTCACCGAGTACAACGATGCTGTAGACGAAAGCACCTCCCGTGAGACCGGACAGTGCGGCTGCCGCGTTCGCCGAGAACGCCGAATCCCTAACTCCCGCCATGGAGAATTTCGCCAGCGTTCCTGTGAAGGGCCCACCCGCGAATACTGAGTTCCCACTCACCGCCAGTGCGCTCACCACATTGTCGATGGCGGAGCCGGAAACAGCGAAGCCGGTGTCACGAGTTCCATCACTCACGTAGTGACGCAGGTAGCCACTGGAGTTCGACGGATTCCCTTGGTCGAAAACACCACCTCCGACGAGCACCGAACCGTCATCGCGCACCGCCAGAGACGCCACAGCGCTCGGCAGGCTGCTCCCCATATTTGCCGTGAAGCCGCTCGACTCGACACCGCCGCTGGAGAACTGCTTCAGATATCCGGAAAACCAGCCACCCACATATTCGGCACCGGTACTTGCCACCGCGACCACCGTTGGGTCGGCGTTCAGCACCGCACCGATCGCCGTCTGGAAAACAGTGTCGATGACCCCACTGCTACTGATTCTCATCAGTTTGCCAGGGATGTATCCCGTTGCGTAGAGGTACGACCCATCATTGGTCAAAGCGATTTTCGACACGTTGTTCCCGACAATCGCTCCGAGGCTGTTGGTGAAGAACGTGTCCACCACGCCCGACGAGGAGAACTTCTTGATCGCACCCGCGCTGGTGCCCACGTAAATATGACCGGCACCATCAACCGCCACCGACTGTGCATAGGCAGTGCCTGCACTGCTCATGGCGCCGTTGAAGGTCGTGTCGTCAGAATAGTCAGGATTGATACGCGTCAATCCTGTATCTGTTGCGACGAGCAGCCGTCCGTCAGGCATGAGGGCCAGATCTGTCACGTCATGAGAAAAGCCCGACCATGAATGGATAGAAGCGTTGGGGGTGGAATTGTCCCACTTGCTCAGGCGGGGTGAATGGTTGTGGCTGTTGGAGTCTCCACCAAAGAAACTGCCGGAAGCGTTCGCTACTACAACAAACGAATTGTACGGACCTTCAGAAGTGTTGTAATTGCCGAAATCAGAGACCGTTGGCGCGTGAGTGCCATCAAAATGGATCCGGCCCTTCTGTGTGTACAGCCCGCCTACCAGGACATCGCCATCACTCGCCACGGCCAGGGCATAGGCCATGGTGTTCATGGTCACCGTGCCAAAGGCTGTGTCAATGTGTCCCGCGTCGTCCATTTTGTGGACAACACCATTGGCGCCTATTCGACCACCCACGTAGACCGTGTTCCCCGAGACCGCGATTGCTTCGACTGTGTAGGTGATGGTTGAGTCAACATTGGACGAAAACGAAGTGTCCTCAACACCCGACGACGTGAACCTCCTCAGGTGGTGCCCTGACAGATCACCACCGACAATTACGGATCCGTCTGCCAGCGCGGCCATGTCCTGAATTGAGTCCCAGCCACCGAAACCCCGAGCCGGAAAATTGGCATTGAAGGCAGCGTCAGGAGTGCCGTCAGCGGTCGCCTGCGCCGGCTGGGCCAGGCCCACCGCCATGAGACCCAGTAGGCCCGCGGTCACAAGGGCGATGAGACGAGCAGGGCGGCGGATGGCAGAGCGCAGAGACACGACATAAAGATCCCCTGCCATGGGGACGCCCACAAACCGCGCGACACGGATCTTGCGTAGTTTCCGTCATCCCCCCGTGGTCGAACGGGCAGGGAGCACCACGGTGAAACAGGTCCTTCCCCCTTCCACCTCAACCAGAAACCATCGCCCGCCTGCAGCATCGATCGCCTTGAGTCCGAAACCGGCCGAGACTGCCCCTGATACCGGCCTACCGTCGTTGAGCAGGACCACCTCTACCTCGCCGGTGATCAGACGCCGAATCTTGATCTCCAGGTTTCGTGCATCTCCATGACGACTGGCATTGGTGATGCCCTCTTCCACCACATCCAATGCATCTAGCAGGAGGCCAGGATCGGCTCTCGAGGCGTCACGTACCTCCGCGGACATGTCAAGGGTGATGGTCATCAGTCCGCGCCAGGCGCGAGTGAGTTCTACGAATCGGGCACCTACATCGATCCTGTCCCCCACCGGCTCGTCCAGGATGTCGCGCAGTGTGCGAAGCGATTCATCAATGAGTGCCGTAGAGCGCACGATCACCTCACGCTGCCCCGCAGAAAACTCTTCGTGCTCTGCAGCAGCATGAATGCGAAGGGCCAAGGTGAGGGCGGCCAGATTTCCCTGAACCGGCCCGTGCAGGAGGCGGGACATCTGACGCTGAATTTGCAGGTGCTCACGCTCAAGGTCGCCCTTGGTTGCTCCAAAATTTTCTAGAGCAATCTCCTGACTTCCGAAAAGCTCCTCCCACCGACTCTGATGTTGACGCACCAAAGACGCCCCCAAACCGGTCACCATCGCAAAAATGGCGACAACGGATCGCAGGGCGATAGTGGAATGCACTTCGGTGCTTCCGGGAAACCACTGTGATATCTCACCGATGATCAGGCCGACTACCAGGTAGACGAGTGGCAGCAAGACTGCGCGCAGCCAGCCGGCAGGCACCATGCTCATCACCCACCGACCCACGAACAGAAGTGGCAGTGCGGCCGCGGCGACACATGCCAAGAAGGCGCACCCCACCATTCCCACTCGCGGGATGAGTAACAGCAGCCCGCAGGCGGTAAACAGGAGTAGGGCCAGTGTCACGGACATGTTCGCCGTCATGGCGTCGTACATCAGATTGCGAGTTCGCGGGGCCGCCAAAGCACGACGTCCTGCGACGTCCTCCGACGGTGCACGCGTCAGTTCATCTGCCCTGCTGACCGATCGCACACGATCAATGAGCAGGCCGCCAACACGATCTGCCAGTGACAACCACAGCGCGCGATCACCGTCAGTCGCCAAGCGCGCGATGTCGTCGCGCAGAATAATGAGGGAAGGTAGGAGTTCGTCTTGGACGATGTGGAGCAACCGTCGACGCTCAATCTGCAAGAGCTCGGCCTTGTGTTGGTCATATAGAGCTGCGGCGAGGATGAGCGAGTCCATCTGCTTCGATCGTTCGCGGTAGAAATGGGAAGACGCGAAAATGTAGGTGAATATCGCTGCCCACAAAAGACTAAAAGCGATATTGCCAATGAGGGTGAGCGCGTCCAGCCCTGTGATCGGGGCACCGGTGGCGGCGTAACCGCGGAAGCACGCCGCAAGGAACCACACGGCAAGCACTAGCCACGGATGCGAGAGACCGACGGAGCGATCACGAAGACAGGTGCGACTCGCGCCCCACAGGACGAGGGCTGACCCAATGGGACCGATGACGATGGTGAGCAACGTTGAGCCCGGAGCTATGTCCAGTGCACGGAGTCTCACAGCCAAAATGCCGACGCCCAGCACACTTTGGATCAGCCATACGTTCCGGGACAGTGACCATTCACCGAACAACAGCTGGCGCCACTGCGGCATACGCGCCTCGCGTGCAACGGATGCGAGCCACCGACCCCCGGGGCCCGGATTATCTGACAATGATCTGCCCTTGCTGCCACATACGCACGGCCTTCACTCTGGGATTGAAATGCGGATCCGACTCAATTCCAAGCGCGCTGAAAATACGCACCACCTGGCTCTCGGCAGCGCGCACCGAGGTCGATCGCATTTCAGCAATTCCTGCATTTGAGTAGCCCTCGGCGATGAGGCGCAGAATTTCACCCTGCGCGACGGTGAGCACGGGCTGCCCCTCAACAACGGGCGGAGGAGCGAGCTCGAGATTGCTGATAGCCGCGGCGGCAAGCGGAATCAGATCCGCGACGGAAGTCAGTGAAGACTTCACGACGTACACAACCGACTCCGGCAGGGTGCGACCATCGGATATCGCAAGTGCTGGCGAGGCATGCGCGGTCAGTGCTATCAGACCCACCCAGGGGTACTCCTCGGCCACTCGACTCAGAAGTGCAGCGCCGCTCGGACCTGCCCCAAGGTTGAGGTCACTGATCACGACGTGCGGGTCGAACTCCGTCAGGATTTCCAACGCCTCCGCGCTCGTACCTACCGCGCGTGCGTGAACCCCCAACCGAACAAGGCCGTCCAGCAACAGGCTGCGGGTGAACTCCTCGTCTTCGACGATAAGCACGCGACTGGCAAAACTTGTGACCATGGAGACACATTGCCCTTTCAGCACGTCGGGCGCCAACACAGAACGGGCCATGACAACGGAAACTACGCAGAACTCGCCGGATGCAGAGGCAACTCTGGTTTTCTTCACGCGCCCGCGTCTAGCGCGAGGAGGTCCTCGATTGTTTCGCGTCGCATAACGACGCTGGCTTCCCCGTCTCGGACGGCCACCACTGCTGGACGGGGCACCCAGTTGTAGTTGGAGGCCATGGACCGGCAGTAGGCCCCCGTGGCCGCGACCGCCAGGAGATCTCCCGCGGTGACATCGCCCGGCAGCATGGCGTCACGCACGACGATGTCGCCGGACTCGCAGTGCTTGCCTACCACGCGTACGAGGATCGGCTCGACGTTCGACTCACGCGATGCCAAGGCCACCGTGTAGTGCGCGTCGTAAAGAGCGGTGCGGATGTTGTCGCTCATGCCACCGTCGACCGAGACATAGGTGCGCACTGAGCCGTCGTCGAGGGTGACCGGCTTGACTGTGCCGACTTCATACAGCGTGATTCCGGCTGGCCCGATGATCGCGCGGCCGGGCTCGAAGGCGAGATGTGGCATCACAAGCCCGGCCTGCGAGCACTGCCTGCCGACAATGTCCCCGATCTGAGCCGCCATGTCGGTGACGTCAAGCGGGTCATCATCGGCCAGATACGCGATGCCCATGCCACCGCCGAGATTGAATTCAGCTAGCTCGACGCCTTGCTCGTCGCGGATACGAGTCGCGAGCGCAACAACCCGCTGCGCTGCCGCCTCGAACCCGCGTGCATCGAAGATCTGGGAGCCGATGTGCGAGTGCAGGCCGTCGAGACGAAGCGAAGGAAGCTTGACTATTCGTCGCGCGGCTTCCTCCGCGTCGCCGGAAGCCACGGAGAGCCCGAACTTTTGATCTTCGTGCGCGGTGGAAATGAACTCGTGGGTGTGCGCCTCAATGCCGGTGGTGACGCGGATGAGAACGGGCTGCAGGACGTCCGCGCGACGCGCGGCATCGGCTACTCGCACGATCTCTTCGAAGGAGTCGATGACGATGTGGCCCACACCGGCAGCGATGGCGGCCTCGATCTCGGGCACCGACTTGTTGTTGCCATGGAGGGTCAGGCGATCGCCTGGGACCCCGGCCCGCAGCGCCACGGCAAGTTCGCCTCCGGTGGCCACGTCGACCCCGAGGCCCTCCTCGGTCACCCACCGCAGAACGGCCGTGGCGCACAGGGCCTTGGCGGCGTAGGACACCAGATGGGCACCGGCCGCGGTGTAGGCCTCATAGAAGGCACGAGCCCTCGCGCGGGCATCGTCCTCATCCAGCACATATAGAGGTGTGCCGTACTCGGCGGCGAGGTCGCGGCAGTCCACACCCGCGATTGAGAGGGCCTCCCCCCACGCGGCCCCCGTGGGCCAGACATTCGCCATGGCGGTAACAGTAGATGGCAGCGCGTGGTCGCGCTCCGTCAGATGCGGTCAGGAGCGCCTAGCCGGATAGCAATTGGGACACCCGCGCTGCGGAGAGGCCCAGCATCTGCGCGCAATCTCGGACAGTGAAGCCTTGATCTCGCAGGGCGCGAACGGTGGTGCGAGACTGTTCTGATGCGATGGTCTGCGCCTTTGCAGCCGCCAGACTGGCGGACAGGGTGGCCTCGACGATCGAGTTCGTCTCTGCATCAAGTTCCACCTGAAGATCGAGATCCACCCAGCGAGTCCGCACGCCGGCCATCGTCAACGCTTCCTTGGCGACCGCTTCAGCTTGGTCCAGCCTCTTGCACTGCGTCCAGATCTCGCGCTGATCAACATTGATAGACAGGGCCCACCAGGCACCTTCGCGGTGCGCGTGCACAACATGCGTTGCCATCACTCCTCCTTCCAAGCACGGTCTTCGTGGAACTCCCGATGAACGCTGCGAAGAATTCCTCGTGCGGTCATCTCATTGATTTCACGATGTCGCGGGATTGGCACCAACAGCTGGCCGACGCGGAACTGGTCGTGCTCCGCACCGTGTCGGACTAACTCGAACTCCACTCCGAACTCCCCAGCAAGCCGCCTCAGCTCTCGGATGAGGTCGCGTCGCTTCACTCACAACAGTTAAGGGAGATATTACTCGGTCTGTCAAGAGCCCTTAACTTGCGTGTGGATGGCGCTCCGTCACATGCGGTCAGGAGCGCAGACGCCGAGCAGGTCTAGGCCGTTGGCCAGCGTCTGCCGAGCCGCCGCGCACAGCCAGAGGCGGGCGATGTGCAACGGCGCCACCTCTTCGTCGCCGCGGGGCAGCACCCAGCACACGTCATAGAAGCGGTGATACGCGGTGGCGAGATCCTCGAGGTAGCGGGCCACGCGATGCGGTTCCCGCAGCTCGGCCGCACCAGCCACGATGCGCGGGTACTCCCCCAGCATTCCCAGCAGTTCGTTCTCGCGCTCGTGAGACAGCATCGACGGATCAAGGCCCGCTGCCTGCCAGTCGATACCGACCTCACCGGCATTGCGCAGCACCGAGCTGATGCGTGCGTGCGCGTACTGCACGTAGAACACCGGGTTGTCATTGGTGTTCTTGGTCATGTCGACGATGTCGAGCGTGAGCGGTGAATCAACCGGGTAGCGAATGAGCGTGTAACGCGCGGCGTCGACACCGACTTCTTCGACCAGCTCCTCGAGCGTGACGATGTTGCCCGCTCGCTTGGAGAGCTTGACCTCTTCGC
>Ga0136641_1000716_pt1 | contig 14007 bp, 13 predicted proteins | sample EliLak1302023Y_FD_115312 | JGI IMG/M metagenome (GOLD analysis project Ga0136641, IMG submission 115312) | Freshwater microbial communities from Elizabeth Lake, Yosemite National Park, California, USA - 13020-23Y | ecosystem: Environmental > Aquatic > Freshwater > Lake ...
CCTGGGTGCGCAAATGCAGCGCTAAGGAAGCGGCCTGGCGGCGTAGCTCGGGCCATGAAAGTTCACTTACCCGACCTGATTCATCCTGGCAGGTGATGGCCGCAAACCCGGCCGTATGCGCTGCCTGCACATGGCGGAACACCTGCTGCGCATAGTTGGCTTGCGCGCCCGGAAACCACTGGGCGCCGGGCATCACATTGCGAGCCAGCACCGCGCTGTGCGGCGTAGGCGATTGCATGTCGAAGTAATCCCAAATGCTTTGCCAGAACGCATCCAAATCGGTCACCGACCAGCGCCACAGCGCGGGGTAGTCGGCAAAGTGCAACTGGTGTGTGCTTTGCAGCCAATCTTGGTAGAGGCGGATCTGAGGGACGTAGGGCGGTGTACGGTGGGTAGTGGCGGTCGGGCTCATGGACGCAAGCCTAGCAGGCTTGGCACGGCAGCGTCTAGTGTTTGCAGCGAATTTGGAGGCCTAAGGCGGTCTGTAGCTCAGGCCACACCCGCACCGCATGCTAAGGTACGCCGCAATCGCTTCAAGGCGCCTGCCATGACCACTGCACCTTCCGTCCCTCACCCCATGCCCACCGACCCGGAGGTGCTGGCCTATATCGCCCGCACCAATGCCTTCTATCCGGCAGATGCCTATACTTTTAGCGCCGAGGAAAACCGTACTTGGTACAACCGATACGCGGCCGAAATGCGCGGCCCCATGCCTGCCGAGGTGTCGACCACGGACTTCCCAATTGAAGCAAAAGCGCCGCAACGCACCCTACCCGCGCGACGTTACCGTCATGCGCAGCCACAGCATGCGGGCACCGTACTTTTGTATTTGCACGGTGGTGGTTTTTTGCTAGGGGGCTTGGAAAGCCATGCCGATGCGTGCAGTGGCTGGTGCGCGGCTTCGGGTATCGATGTGCTGGCGATCGCCTACCGGCTAGCGCCCGAGCACCCGCACCCGGCGCAATTGGACGATGTGCAGGCGGCTTTTGACTGTCTGCATTCGCAAGGTGCGCGCGTCATCGTGGGAGGCGATAGTGCCGGCGGCAATTTAGCTGCGGCATTGTGTTTGCGCCAGCGTGCCAAAGGCGGCGCAATGCCGGTCGGCCAATTGCTGATTTATCCGGGCTTGGGCGGCGATACCTCGCGGGGGTCTTATGTCAGCAATGCCTATGCGCCCATGCTGACCACTGCCGAGTCGGCCATGTACTTTGGCTTGCGCACCGGCGGCATGTACCGCGATAGCGCATCCGACCCGGAATTGATGCCGCTCAAGGCTGTGGATTTTCGGGGGATGCCACCAGCCTTTGTGGTGACGGCGGATATCGATCCCTTGCGTGACGATGGACGCATCTACGTGGAGCGCCTACAGGCCGACGGCGTGGCCGCGCAGTACCGCAACGAGCCTGAGTTGGTGCATGGCTATTTGCGCGCACGCCATATGTCGCGCCGGGCTGCAAGCAGTTTTGCGGCTATGGCTGAGGCCTTGGTGCGCCTCGCAAGCACCACCCTCTAGAACAAAGGTTCGGCGATTTAGTTAGCCACCGCCGCTGTGTCAGATCGGTTGTGCGGCTGGACCAAGAAAAGCCCCACCAGCATCACCGCCATCGCCGCCCAGACCCAGGCGCTAAATTGCTCGTCGAGCAGCAGCATGGCCCACAGCACGCCAGAGAGCGTGACCACATAGCTGGTCTGTGTGGCAAATACCGCACCAGCTTTCGCAGCCAACCAAACGTAAGCGGCATACATCAGCGCATGGATGGTGGACGAGGCCATCAGCGCCAGTTCCGGGGTGCCATAAGGCGGGCGCGGGTCTATCCACTGGCCTGTGCCCAGTGCCAAAGGCAAGGCCAGTAGTGCGGCTAGCAGGGAGGCCCAGAACATCGCTTGTACCGCGTCCAAATCGCCCATGCCCCACTTGGCCACGTAATTGCCCTCCAGGGCATAAAACACCGGGCCTACCATGGCCAGTGGTAGCCAGGCGGCCATCTCGGGCGTGGGCAAACTGGTTTGCGGAATGGCGATCAGCGCCACGCCGATAAGGCCGCACAAAAGTCCCAGCAAGCGCAGCGGATGCAAGCGGTCCATGCCCAAAGCCAAGGCCATGGGAAGCGAGAGCATGGGGATAGTGGAGATCAGGATGGACATGACCCCGCTGGGCAAATGCGCTACCGAGATGTAAAACGTGGAGTTGGGGATCAGGGTGCCAATGCAGGCGATGATGAACGCAAAGCGCAGCCCCGCCCGGTTGAGCGAAAAGTGCCCTCGCCGTATGAGATTGAGCGCACCCAGCACTAGGACGCCAACAGTCGCTTGCCAAAAAATAAGACCGAAGTGCTGGTAGCCGGACGACACAGCCATTTTGCCCAGGGCCTGGGTGCTACCCCAGCCCACCCCTAGCAGGATGAGCACGCCGATCAGGCGCAGACGCACTGGCAGTGTGGTTTCAGTAGTGTCCGATTCGAATTGAAACCCCATCAACGCACTGTACTACACGGTCATGGCGGTACAGCTTGTGGTGAACGGCCTCGTAAAGCCGCTCAACACAAGCCTGTGCGAGGGGCTGCCTTGCGGCAGGCCTCGCACGGCTTGCATGGCCGAATTAGGCGAACCAGCCTTTTTCTGCCAGCCGGCCATCACCCAGGTCAAAACGGCCCGAAGGCGTCAGACCTTGCAGCTTGGTGGTGTGTGCGTCCAAATAGTCCTGCACGGCATAGTTGATCATGCCGGAGTTTTGCGAAACCAACTCTTGGCAGCGCGAGTACAGATCCTGGCGCTTTTTTGGATCCAGTTCGACGCGGGCTGCTTCCAGCGCTTTGCTGAACTCAGCGTTCTCAAAGTGGCTGTCGTTCCAGGGGTTGCTCTTGCCGCCGTAAAAGGTGGAAGTGAACTGGTTGTCGATGGTGGGACGGTTGCCCCAGTACACCGCGCAGAAAGGCTGCTTGAGCCATACGTTATCCCAGTAACCGTCGCCCGAGACACGCTTGAGGTCCATATTGATACCGGCCCTGGACAGCGACTCTTGGAAGATCTGGCCCGCATCGGTGGCACCCGAGAAAGCGCCTTCGGACACTTGCAATTCGATCGCACCCGTATGGCCCGATTTTTTGTAGTGGAACTTGGCCTTGTCCGGGTCGAAGCGGTTCATGGTCTGGTTGGGGTTGTAGAACTTCATCTTCGGTCCGATGCAGTTATCGTTACCGATAGAGGCAAATCCGCTGTAGACGTTGTCCACAATTTTCTGGCGATCGATACCGTGCTTGAGCGCTAGCATCACTTCGCGGTTGGCAAAGGGCTCTTTGTCGGTCATGGCTACGAAGCAAAAGCGGTTGCCCATGCCAGGGGTGCGCGAAACTTTGAGTGCTGGGTTTTTGGCCAGCAGTGCCGCTGTCTTGGGGTTCACGCGGTTGATCACATCCACGGTGCCGGTTTGCAGCGCGGTGGTGCGTTGGTTGGCGTCGCCAATGTAGATCAGCTCGACACGGTCAAAGTTGCCACGATTGGGCTTCCAGTAGTTGCCGGGTTTGCGCTTCAAAGTAGCGCGTACGCCAGGTTGAAACTCTTCCAGCACGAAGGCGCCGGTGCCGTCGGGCTTGCTGAAATCTTTGAAACCATTGGGCAGCACCATCAGGTGGTAGTCGGCCAGATTGAAAGGCAGGTCCACATTGCCTTTGCTCATGGTGACCTGGATTTGGTGCGAAGACAGTTTCTTGATGTCTTTGATATCCGCCAGCAGGGCTTTGGCCGGTGACTTGGTTTCACCGCGGTGGATGTTGAGCGAGTAAATAATGTCGTCGGCATCTAAGGTTTTGCCCGAGGTGAAGGTAATGCCTTTACGCACATTGAAAATCCATTCGGCGGCGCCGGGCTTGGCTTCCCAGCTTTCTAGCAATTCGCCGGTGGCATCGCCGTTGTCGGCAATTTCGACCAGACCGTTGAACAGCATCATGCTGATGGTGATCGGGATCGAGTCTGCGTAGGTCAGTGGATCCAGGTTGTCCGAGGCAGATCCGCCTTCCAGACCCATACGCAGCGTGCCGCCTTTTTTGGGCGTACCCTGTGCCATGGCCGGCAGGGCGCCAAAGGTGGAGGACAGCCCCAGTGCCGCAGCGCCAGTAATGATTTGACGGCGATCCAAGATGATGCCCGATTCGGTAGTGCTTTCGAAATTGTCCAAGATGAAATCTCCATACGGTTTGGGGGCAGACATTTGCAAAATACAAACGCCCGATTTCGCGTGTGCCGCCTGCGACACAACGCCCTACATGATAAGAAGGGCGAAGGGCAGTAGGCATTAAGGTAAACCCTTAGACGTACGCCTTGGAGACTCGGTTAGGGAAATTCAGATGACCAATCGCTTTCCCGCTCGAAAGCGCGTCCTACCTCAATTGCGCTCAGCAGCGTTTAGATGCCGGTGGCGGTGCATATCCGCCCACCCGCGAGGTGCGTAAGCCTAGGCGTACCATGCTCTCGCAGAGCCCAACGGCGCAGGCCAGCCCGTCCAGCACAGGCACGCCAAAGCGTTCGGACATGGCCCTGGCCAGATCGGCCATACCCGCGCAACCCAGCACAATGGCCTCGGCCCTGTCCTCCAAGATGGCACGGCTTATTTCATCTTCAATTTTTTGATAGGCGCCGGGGTTGGCGTGTTCGAGTTCGAGTACCGCTACCTCTGACGAGCGCACACGCTGGCATTGGCGTTCCATGCCATAGCGCATGAGGTTGTGCTCCAGCGCCGGCACCGAGCGCGCCAAGGTGGTGACCACCGAGAATTTATTGGAGAGCATCGCGGCCATGCGGTAGCCCGCTTCGCCAATGCCGACCACCGGCTTGTCGGTCAGGCAGCGCAGCGCGTCCAGGCCGGTGTCGTCAAAGCAGGCAATGATGACGGCGTCGTAGTGCTCTGCCTCGCGCACGGCTTGCAGCAAGCCTGCCAGGCTCATGGCCTCGTCGTAATACCCTTCGATAGAGGCCGGGCCTTGGGTTGAGGTGAGCGCCACGATCTCGGTGCCCGGCGCTGCCACACGCCGCGCTGCCGCGGCGATGTTTGTTGTCATGCCGGCGGTGGTGTTGGGGTTAACAAGCAGGATGCGCATGGGATCTCAGACTTCCCCGCCCAGGTAGGCGGCTTTGATACGTTCGTCGCTCATCAAGGCGCGCGATTGCCCTTCGACTACCACCGTGCCGGTAGCCAGGGCATACGCACGTTGCGAAATGGACAGGGCCATGCGGCTGTTTTGCTCCACCAGCAGCACGCTGACTTTTTCGTCCCGTGAGATCGCCACGATGGCGCGCGCAATGTCTTGAACCAGCTTGGGCGCAATGCCAAGGCTGGGTTCGTCCAGCAATAACATGCGCGGCTTGGCCATAAGTGCGCGGCCTATCACCATCATTTGTTGCTCGCCGCCAGAAAGGGTGCCCGCCTGCTGTGAGAAACGCTCGCGCAAGCGAGGAAAGCGCTCTAGCACGTTGTCCAGGCTGCGCGCTATACCGGCTTTATCGTTGCGGGTAAACGCACCCATCAACAGGTTGTCTTTCACCGACATAAAGGGAAATACGCGACGGCCTTCAGGCACCATGGAAATGCCTTTTTTGACAATTTCGGCTGTTGGTGTGCCGTCCAGGCGCTCTCCCATGAAATGGATTTGGCCGGCGTGCAAGGGCGCAAGGCCGGTGATGGCGCGCAGGATGGAAGACTTGCCTGCGCCGTTGGCACCGATGAGGGCGACCGTTTCGCCCTCGTGCAGCGTGATGGATACGCCCTTGAGCGCATAAATTTGGTCGTAATAAAGTTCGACCTTGTCGAAAGTGAGCATCGCTGTCATGGCCTACATCCCGATGGCAGCGTCTTCGGCGCCCAAATAGGCTTCGATGACTTTGGGGTTGTTCTGAATCTCGCCGGGTGTGCCTTCGGCGATTTTTTCGCCAAAGTTCAGCACCACGATGCGGTCGGAAATTTTCATCACCGCTGGCATGTCGTGTTCTACCAGCAAAACTGTGACGCCGCGCTCGTCGCGCAGGCGGCGCACTAGCGTGACCATGTGCATGGTCTCGTCATGGTTCATGCCGGCGAAGGGCTCGTCCAGCAGCAGCACGGTGGGCTGCGTCGCCAGACCAATGGCCATACCCAGGGCCCGCAAATGTCCTTGCGGCAGGTTGGAGGCTAATTCGTCGCGAATGCTTTGCAGACCCAAAAACGCGACGATGTCGTCGGCCGATGTGGCAAACACGGCCTCATCGGCTTTGGCCAAGCTACTACCTAAAAAGAAACCGAGCAAAGAGGCGCGTGATCGCAGATGGTGCGCGACGATGATGTTTTCGCGTACCGTCATCGATTTGAATATAGTAGTTTCCTGGAAAGTACGAACTACGCCTTTTCGCGCCACGGTGTGCGGCGCCAAATCACTGATGCGCTCGCCGCGCAGGAGCACTTCGCCGGCACTGGTTTGTACAAAGGAGGCAATGAGCTTAAACAGCGTGGACTTGCCCGCGCCATTAGGCCCGATGACGGACAAAATTTCGCCTTCATTGACGGTGAAACTGACGTTATTCACCGCCACCAGGCCACCGTAGCGCTTGGTCGCGCCTTTGACTTCGAGGATCACACTCATGGACGTGCTCCTTTGCGGTCCATCAGGCTAAGCACGCCGTTGGGCAGCCAGAGCATGAGCGCGATCATGAGCGAGGAATAAATCAACAATTGGAAGCGCCCGGTGGCGAATAACAAATCCCAGCCGAAGTAGAGCAGTAGCGTGCCAAGCATAGGACCGAACACAAAGCCCAGACCACCCAAAAAGCAATTGAGCATGAAGTTCACGCTATCGGTAATTTGGAAGGAGGAGGGATACAGCGATTGGGAAATAGCCACAAAACTCGCCCCGGCTATGCCCCCTAAAAAGGAAGAGATCGCATAGGCCAGCACGCGCAGCCAAGCAATGTTGACGCCAATGGATGAAGCTAGCTCCTCGTTTTGCTGCAAGGACCGGCACAAATGCCCGAGACGCGAATTGACGATACGCGACAGCACCGCATAGGCCAGCACCATCATCATCGTGGCCATTAAATAAAAAGCTAGTTTGGGATTGGCCAGCGAATTGAAGTCTGGGATGATGGTCAGACCCAAGATATTGAGCTCAGCCGGTAGCCTAATGGAAGTGATGCCTTTGGCACCGTTGGTGAAAGGGATGGCCAGCGCGGTCAGACGGCTTACCTCGGTGAGCACCAGCGTCACCATGGCGAAATACACACCGCGCAAGCGCAAAATGGGCAGCCCGATCAATACCGCCAGCAGCGCGCAAAAGGCGCCAGCAAGTGGCAGCGTCCACCAAAAGCTGATGTCGCCTTTAGTGATCAGTAAGGCCGAGACATAAGCACCCACCAGGGCGTAGGCGCCTTGGCCGATATTGATACGGCCGATATAAAAAGTCAGCCACACACCCGCCGAGGCAATCGACAAAAGGGCTACGGACGTTAGGGTGTAGTACAAATCTACACGTCCGGAGGCAGTGATGGTGGCGGGCACGATGATGAACACCACGAGTAAAAACAGGGCGACTGCGGCCCAGCGTTGCTTGTTGCTCATATCAACCCCAGGGCTTACCCATCAGACCTTGCGGACGCACCGCCAGGAACACCATTAGCGAAGCAAAAATTACCAGGTAGGTGATTTCGCCGGAGGAGGCCAGCAGCGTCAGACCCACGCTTTCCATCATGCCCAGAATGAATCCACCCAAAATTGCGCCCGATATCACGCCGGCACCGCCGATCATGATCATCATGAAAGCATTAATGGACGTAGGCCCGCCCATGCCTAGGTTGATGCCGGTAATCGTCACCAGTAAGCCGCCGACGATACCTGCGAGCATGGCCCCTAGCGCGAACCCGATCATGGAGTAACGGTCTACATCCACGCCCATCAAGCGCGCCGCAATCTTGTCCTGGGCGAGAGCGCGCATGGCGCGACCGGTTTTGGAATGTTGCATGAACAAAATAAAGACGGCCACCATGGCAATGGCCAGCAGGCCGACCAGGATGCGGTCATAGGGCATGACCACAATGAAATCCCAGTTGAAAACGCCATCCACAATTTTGGGCAAGCCGCGTTGTTTTTCGCCAAAGCACAAAAGAATGACGGCGTCCAGAAAAAATGCGATACCCGCTGCTAGCAGCATGGTGCTTTCTTCGCGTTTGGAATTGCGAATCACCGGGCGGAACAAAAATTTTTCCGCCAGCGCACCTAGGGCAGCCAAGGCAATGCCTGAAGCCAGCAGACCCACGATAAAGGGCAGGCCAAATTGGGCAATCACGGTGTAAGTGACAAAGCCACCCAAGACATACATCTGTCCGTGTGCGAAGTTCAGCACGTTCATCAACGAAAAAATCAGGGTTAGCCCCAGTGCGATAAGCGCATATTGCGCGCCCAAGTACAGACCGTTTACAACAACTTGTTCCATGCATGCCTTGCAAGAGAGCCAAAAAAGTGGCAAGCGCAGCCGTTGCCGCGCTTGCCGCTCAATAAGCGGAGCTAGCAGTTAGTCAACGCTGGCTACGAACATGGTTTCAAACTTACCATCCTTGTACACATTGACCACCAAAGGCACCGAAACTTGACGCTTCTGACCAAAGGATGTGCCGCCCACGTATCTGAGCTTGGCGTCCCCCACCATATAGGGGTTGGGAGCCGAGAAGGAATCCATGGTTTTCTGGAATTCTTTCACGTCAGTCAGGCCTTTAGGGTTGGCTTTGAGGGTTTCCAGGATGTATTCCAGGGCATAAACTTTGGTATTGGACTCGTCGTTGTACTCACCGAATTTCTTGGTGTAGCGGGCGACGAATTCGCGCATCTTGTCCGAGGCCAGTTGGGGGGTGGAAGCACCACCCACCGAAATAAAGCCATCCGCCAATTTGCCAGCGCCTTCTTTCAGGACATTGGCGTCCTGGGCGGTTTCGGTGGAGATGAGGCCTTTATAGCCTTGCTCACGCGCTGAGCGGATCAGCTGCGGTGCTTGCGCAGGCGCCACACCCGACAAGACCAGCAGGTCCGGGTTGGTCTTGAGCACCGGCAGCAGCACCGGCATAAAGTCTTTGGTGTCAACCTGGTAAGTCACGTTGGCCGAGACCACTTGCAAGCCCATGGCTTTTGCCGCTGCCGCGCCGCTGTCACGCTGGCTCAAGGGGTCGGACTCATTGGCTGCCACGAAAGCGACCTTCTTGATGCCTTTTTCCTTCATCAGGTGCTTGTAGATGGCGGGGCCGGACTGGTAGTTAGCCACCATGCCCAAAATAGCATTGCTGGCAGGCTTGGTATACAGCTCTTTAGGAAAGGCGTAGGGGAAGTACATGATGCCGCGGCTCTCGGCGACGGGCCGTACTGCAGCAGCGCCGTCATCGACGTTAGGGCCGACAACGTAGTGAATACCTTCTTGGGCCATTTTTTCCATGCCGGCAATAGCGCGCTTGGGGTCTTTTTGGTCGTCAAAAGCGACGATCTGCACGTTGTACGTGGTGCCGCCAATCTTGACGCCACCGGTTTCATTGATCCAGTCCGCGCGGGTTTCCATCGAGCGCTGGTTGGAGATACCCCAGCTGGCAGCCGGGCCGGAGGTAACGCCCACAAAACCGATCTTGAGGACCGGGTTGGCTGCAAATGCAGCGCCGCTGAAGGTCGCTGCGATAGTGGCCGATAGCAGGCTAACCGCTAGAAAATTACGCTTTTTCATGAACAAGACTCCTTGGGAGGAAATGGAAGAAGGAAGGAATTTTCCAAACCTGGCAGTCTTTACGGCCTATCAGCTTGGTGGCGGCATCTTCTTTCCTGTTAACAATCTTGTCAACATCTTTTTGGATTTTTTGTCGTTTTAGGAAAGCGCCTGTAAGATGCCTTCCAGAGCTGTTTTTGCGGCCTTGGCAGGTATCTTGAAATCCTTACCAGCACGCTATTTTTGTACTTTTTTGCCCACCCGGTAAGCATTGTGCAATGGGTGAAATTCCGATACTAACCGTTAAGAAACAAAGACTTAGAGGCCATATGCCCCAACCGTTGAGCCCTGAAGACGCGCAAGAAGCCCATATCGTGGAACGCATCTACGAGGCAGTGATCGACCAACGCCTGGCACCCGGCGCCAAGCTGTCCGAAGCCAGCCTGTGTACGGCGTTTGGCGTAGGCCGCATGCGCATCCGGCGCTGTCTTTTGATCCTCGCAAGTCGCGAAGTAGTGGAGTTGCAGCCGAACCGCGGCGCCTATGTGGCGCAGCCCAGCGCGCAGCAGGCGCGCGAGATTTTCGAGGCTCGCCTGGCCATTGAGCCTTCCCTGGCGGGCTTGGCTGCCGTGCGGGTCAAGCGCGCCGACGTGAAGGCCTTGCAGGCTTTGTTGCGCAAAGAAGCGCAGGCCCACAAGGCCGCTAACCGGCGCGAGGCGATTCGACTCTCTGGTCAGTTCCATGTGACATTGGCCCAGGTGGCCGACAACTCGGTGATGCTGCGCATCGTCAAAGATCTGGTGACCCGCAGCTCGCTGATTATTGGTATGTATGGCGACCCCGGCTTTACCAACTGCCGCGATGACGACCATATGGCCATCGTCGATGCGCTGCTGGCCAAAGACGGTGTGCAGGCCGAGCAGCTCATGAAAGCGCATTTAAGCCACATCACGGAGCACCTGGATTTAGAGCGCCAATTGGTAGCGCAAGCCGACCTCGTTTCGCTTTTCGGTGAAGCTGCGCCGCTGTTGAACGCGCGCGTCTAGGGCGGCATGTCGCGGGGCGCGCATCGCGCGGCACCCGCACTCGGGATAAAGAAATTGGCTGCGCCAGACCTCAAGCGCGCCGGTCAACGTGCTGGCCTTTGGCCTTGACCTGTTGCGATTCTTGGCGATGCTCTACAGCCTTGGCTTCTACTACTTTGGGTGGCGGCTCATTGCGCACTTTGGCTTCGATCTTGTCCATCGTGTCCGCGCGTGTCTGTTGCGGTGGTCGCGGCACGTAGTTGGAGGTACTGACATTGGATATTGGCATACCTAAGTCCTTCTCTTGTGTGGGCCTGGGCGGCACTTAATTGGTTTTACCCAAATTGAGTACCGCATCGGCTACCTTACCGGAGTCTTTTTCCAGTGCCAGCACGTCGGTACCCAGGCGCACAAACTGGTAACCCGGATAAAAACTCAGCTTGCCAAGCAGTGGCTCAGGAATGGGGAAAGTCTTGGCGCTGGAAGGCAAGGCGTCGCCAAACTTCCAGGCCACAGGGTTCTTGGTTTCACACCCCGCTGCCTTGCTAAAGCTCAGGCCTTCGGGGCAACTGCCCGGCGAACTATTTTCCATAAAGTAGTTGCGAATCATCTCGGTGCGCAGCTTGCCGAAATAGTTTTTCATTTGTTTGCCACGCTCGGGTGGGAACACCGGCTTAGCCTCGGAATCTAAAGGTAATTTGCGGCTCAGGTCTTCAGGCTGCGGGCTGCTGGCGCCCAAAGAAATATTGATGCTGGGCGCTGCTGGGGCTGGCGCGCCTCCCACTGGTGCGGCCGCGCTGCCGCTGCCCACAGCCAGGGTGACGGTGCCCGGTGGTGGCGCAGCCCCAGCCGCCGGAGCTGCCGGTGCGCCGCCCGCGCTGGTTTCCTCGGCACCTTTTTTACTGCCGCTACTTGCCGTCGTGACACCTTCCGATCCGTAGAGGTATTTCAGTGCCAGCGGATCATTTTTCAGCTTGTTTTCAATAATCTGGTCAAACACTCCGGCGATCTTGACCGTATTGGCCGAGCCCAGCCATTGGGGCCGGTTACTGCTGAGCAGCAGCACCTGGGAGATGGAGCAGGAAGGACCATTGGCCTTGAGCCATTGGGCCGCCAAGTCGCCGCGCTCTTGTGGGTCATGGGTGGTCAGCGCCATAGTGCGAAATTCCGCAATCGAGCAGGTATAGGCGTTCACCACGTTGGGCGCCACCGGCAAAGGGTTCTTCTTGGTGGTTTGCGCGGGCGCGCTGCTGGCAAAAAAGAGTGACATTCCCATTGCCGCTAGCAGAGGGCGGCTACGCGCAAAAAAACCTTCAATAGATAGCAGGTTTGGCAGGCGCATGGGTTCCTTTAAAAAGCTCGTCGGTTCACCGAGGGAAGTCTAACTGAATATCACGAAAATAATGAATTTAGCGAATGTCTTAGAACCCTTGGATTACGCTGATTACACCGTGACCCCGGCGCAGCCGGTAGCGCCCTCAGGCAAGTCAAAGCACGCCGCCGCGCCATTGGCAGTTACCATCATGGCCTAGAGCGAGAGGGCAGATAAGGCCCCGCTCATCAACGTAGGAGACCAAACCATGCAAAGACGCCAGATTCTCGCCGCCAGTGTGGCAAGCGCCGTTTTCCCTTCTCTGGCATGGAGCCAGGCGCTGGAAAAGCCGCAACTCAGTATTGCCGTAGGCGGCAAGAACTTGTTTTACTACCTGCCGCTGACGATTGCTGAGCAGTTGGGCTATTTCAAGGCCGAGGGTCTGGACGTCACGATTGTGGATTTTTCCGGCGGTGCGCGGGCTTTGCAGGCGGTGGTGGGTGGCAGTGCGGACGTGGTATCCGGCGCGTTTGAGCACACGGTCAACATGCATTACAAAGGCCAGCCTATGCGCGCTTTTGTGGTGCAGGGCGCCGCGCCACAAATCACCCTGGGCTACAACCCTAAGACCATGCCCAATTACAAATCGGTGGCCGATCTGAAGGGCAAAAAAATTGGCGTCACCGCGCCGGGCAGCTCGACCAATGTGGTGGTGAATTTTGTGCTGGCCAAAGCCGGTCTCAAGCCCAGCGACGTCAGCATCGTCGGTGTCGGCGCAGGCAATGGCGCGGTGGCTGCGATGCGCGCCGGTCAGGTCGATGCCATGAGCAATCTGGACCCGGTATCGACCTTGCTCACCCGCTCGGGCGATATGAAAATCATTAGCGATACCCGCAACCTGGTCGAGGCAGAAAAACTCTTCGGCGGCCCCATGCCCGGCGGCTGCCTGTACTGCCCGCAAGCGTTTATTGACAAGTACCCTAACACCACGCAGGCGCTGGCCAATGCCATCGTGCGGGCGGACAAGTGGATACAACAGGCCGGGCCCAGCGATATCGTCAAAGTGGTCCCCGAAAGCTATTTTCTGGGCGATCGCGCGGTCTATTTGGAAGCCTTTTTGTCGGCCCAGAAAGCTTTATCGCCCGACGGCGTGTTCCCCACCAAAGCGCCTGAGACAGCCTTTCGAGCCCTGGCCAGCATAGATGAAAAACTGGCCGCTACCAAGCTGGACTTGAGCCTGGTCTATACGAACGACTTTGCGCGTAGGGCCAACGTCAAATACCCCAAAGGTTAAGTCCCTTGGCTGCTGCCATCGAACTGCGCGCGGTCGCCTGCACCTTCGTCAGCAAAGACGCGCCGGGCCAGCGCTACACCGCTGTGCAAGACGTATCGCTCACGGTGGGCGATGGCGAATTTGTCAGCGTGGTCGGCCCCACTGGCTGCGGCAAAAGCACTTTGCTCAACGTGGCCGCAGGATTGCTGCAGCCCAGCCAGGGCGAGGTGCGCGTGTTTGGCGAGGTTTTGGAGGGTTTAAATCGGCGCGCCGGTTATATGTTTCAGACCGACAGCCTGATGCCCTGGCGCAGCGCCCGCGACAACGTGCTGGCGGGTTTGCAATTTCGCGGCCTTCCCCTGGTTCAAGCGCAGTCTCAGGCTGAGGACTGGTTGCGCCGCGTGGGCCTGGGCGGTTTTGGCGACCGTTATCCCCACCAGTTAAGCGGCGGCATGCGCAAGCGCGCGAGCCTCGCGCAAACCCTGGTCATGGACCCCGACATCATCTTGATGGACGAGCCTTTTTCGGCCTTGGATATCCAGACGCGCCAGCTCATGGAAAACGAGGTGCTCGCTTTGTGGCAATCGCGCAAAAAAGCAGTGCTGTTTATTACCCATGATTTGGACGAAGCGATCGCGATGAGCGACCGGGTGATTATTTTGAGCGCTGGCCCGGCATCGCGCCCCATCGGTGAATTTGTGA
>Ga0136641_1000717_pt1 | contig 14004 bp, 20 predicted proteins | sample EliLak1302023Y_FD_115312 | JGI IMG/M metagenome (GOLD analysis project Ga0136641, IMG submission 115312) | Freshwater microbial communities from Elizabeth Lake, Yosemite National Park, California, USA - 13020-23Y | ecosystem: Environmental > Aquatic > Freshwater > Lake ...
AGACGAACCATGTAAAAAAAGAAAGCGTTTTTTGAGCATTAAATCAGTTGCACGGTTTATAGCTGGCATCAATATTTGTCTGGCCGCCAAAGCGCTCAACATCACAAAAGCCAGCCAAGCAGCACTTTCAATATCTGACCGAAAAGATAGAAGCATGGCTAAGCCTGATGAGATGATCACGAAGAGGTAAAACGGTGGAAAAGCTTTTCGTATCAGCATTAGAGCGTCTTGGGGTGGCAGGTAACGAAACAAAAATTAAATTCTTCTTGCTAGCATTACCGCGACTGCAGATCCCCAACCAACCAGCCAACACCACGCTTGAATATAAAAGCTTGATTTCTCTGAGGCCAGTGCCAGCGATTCATCTCTGTGAGCTTGTTCATCAGCTTGGCATTTGATTAAAAGAGACAGTAATTCTGTCGGTCCGCCGCATGACTTTATATGGTCAATTTGCTGCTGATAGTGGTGGTCGACAAATGTCTCGACGGCGGCAATAGTCCTGTAGACAGGTTGCCTACCAAATATCGCTGGTAACGCACCTGTTACCCATCCAGCCAAGCGCCATGGGCCCAAGAGAAAACTCCTTTGTGCAAGTGGAAGCCAATCTTCAATCAGGCTCAAATGCTCAGACTCCGTCACACCATGCGCCTTGGCGAACGAAAGCAGTTCTGAGTCACCACGCCAACTCGCAACATCAACAATACCCTTGTAAATGTATACCGCTCCAGTCTCCCCCGCATGATCTGAACGTAGTTCGCGTTGAAGATGTACAGATAAGTTTCTTATCACGATAGATTGAAGATTGATTTAATGCTTACGAAAAGACGTGATTTGACCCAAGGCAAAACCTTGAAATCAAATCAGCCTGAAATAAAGAGAGTTTTTGTAAATTAGATACCGAGCATCTTTTTGGCTTCGCCAAGCGCTTTCATGGATTCATCATGCTTGCCGGCTTTGTGAAACTTTTCGCCTTCCTCACGCAAGCTTTTGACTTTGACCATATCAGACTCAGACAACTTAGCTGTAGACAGCTTTGCATCTATAGCTTTCATCTCATTGGGACAATTGTGAGCAAATGCAAAACTCGCGCTCAATGCAATAGCAATTAAAAAAACTTTTTTCATCTTTCGCTCCTTGTAAAAATCAATCATAAATTCTCTGCTTCTTCTTCATCTCGAAGGTCTTCATTGATGTAAAAAATTCTCTCAGGTGTGATTTTTTCATCGTAATAAATTTGGTTTCTGATGATCTCATGAGCCACGCCCATGAATTTTTCCAAGTCATTTTGCTTGTCAACTTTGAAATTTGCGAAAGTTAACCAGTTTTCCTTGATAATTTTTTGTACTTTTTTCAAAATCGGAACCAGTTGCTTTTCATGCTCAATGCAATGGATCCACTGCCACGCCATACCCGCAGGTACCCCATTGCCCATGTCTGAATTGTTCAACAGCATGTAACTTACTTTCATATTGATCCTTCTTAAAGCGGCTCAAAACCTGTACACATTATGAGACAACTTGAGAAAAACCCTCGTTATTTGACGAATACTGTAAGGTTGTTAAGGTTATTTTCAATAAAACCTAAACAAAACCCGTTCAATGATAACTGCCACCCGTGTCTTTTTTGGTATGGTTGAATGCCAGATGGTCAAAAATATACAAAGCTATAACTACAAAGAGCGTCATGCATGATGAGATTTAAAAAATCACTGATTTTTCTTCCTCTGGTAATTTTCCTGGTGCTGCTAAACCATATCAGTTGGCAAAGAAATGATTTAGGCGTGATGTTGACTGTTGATGAAATACCGATTGATGTGCTGGGCAAAATTCTAAATAGCATCAATAAATTGACCAGGAACTGTTCAAATGTTGTTTTGTTGCCGGACACACATCCAAAGTATCTATTGGCTCAAAACTTAATTCGAAACTACAGCCCGCCGGATTCTGTTTCCTTGGATATTGCAGGTGCTTGGTCGATGAATGGCTGGGTCTTGGTAGAAGTTGAGTTCAAACATTTATTACCTGCTGTTGTCATGATTCAAAATGCAGATTCTGTAGCCGAAATCGTACCTGATGCCATTTGGAGTGGTTATACAAATCCACATGTACCTGCCCCATTCATCAGGAATTTTTTGACTGAAAAAATTCAATCGCCCCCCCAATCTTTAATTGATTGTTTTGAGCCTCTGTCAAAATCTTTCAAATCAAATAATGAAAAATAAAGCCCAAAAGCCCTATACAGCCGCTTTATTTCTGGTTGGTAGTTGATACGATAAACAATTTAATACATAACTCACCAAAGTGGCTAGATTGGAGACTGACTCATACTTTGCAAGCGAGTATTTCGCTAGTCATTGCCGCAATAAATGTCAATATTATTTGAGTATTTGAAAACCTGGCGGTTTAACCGCCAGGTGGTAAATAAAGCTAAATAGTATCAGGCTGCTGGTGGCAGTAAGACTGAATCAATGACATGAATCACACCGTTAGTGCACTCGATATCTGTTGAAACAACTTTCGTTGAGCCATTGAGATGAACGCCATCATGGGTACTGATGCTAACCATGCCGCCGTTGACTGTGGCAGCTGACTTGCCGTCCATTGTCATGACGTCAGAAGCCATGACTTTTCCTGCGACCACATGGTAGGTGAGAATCGATACTAATTTAGGTATATCAGCCAGCAGGGCTTCTACGGTACCTGCAGGCAACTTGGCGAATGCTTCATCAGTTGGCGCAAAAACCGTGAATGGGCCAGTACCCTTGAGGGTAGTAACTAAACCAGCCGCAGTGACTGCAGCAGCCAGCGTCTTAAAAGAACCGGCAGCAACCGCGGTGTCAATAATGTCATGCATGAGAAAATTCCTTGGAGATTTGATCAAGATGGATCTACTAAACACGTGTAAATTCATGTGTTCAACCCCATGGTAACTATCAATCAAGTAATGCATATGACAGTGGGTATTAAAAGTTTGCAGAATTTGATTTACGATTGCTGATTAATGTGTAAATTAACGAAATCTGGATCATTGTGAAAGCTATTGGAATTAAAACCGACAATGGGTATGAGTTTTATTTAAAGAGGAATTGCTCTATTTCGCCTATTCAACTAGCAGTGATTTTTCTCTTTTTAGGTTCTATTTCGTTAGTGATAGGCGTTGTCTTTTATATATTTGGAGCAACGTTAATTTTGCCATTTACATTTATCGAATTTTTTGCTTTAGTAGCAGCTTACTTCTATAACGCAATGCACGCTAACAATTACGAGCGACTCAATATAGATAAAGAGTTTGTTTTTTTTGAATCAAAGTTTGGTCGTAAATACCGTCAAGAGAAATTTATAAAGAGTCTTATCAGAGTTTTACCCAGTGATCATGAACAATTAGTTCATCTAGCACAAGGTCTAAACAATATACATTTCGGGAAAAACCTTCATCTCACACTCAGACCGTCACTTGAGACGGAGGTCAGGAATGCCCTCAGAATTCAAGCTTATTAGACCCATAAGTGATGAATAGAGACCGTTTGCATGCTCTTGGCACGCCTCTTGTGCCATGCTCATTCAACCGATTAACAAATTTCATCAAGTTGTTTTAGCACTCTAGGCTTTTTTGGAAAGTTCGCACGTTCAAGCGCTTGAATATGTGGTGCTTTTGGAGCTAAAGTCCTGACACTGGAAATTAAGACCCCAAATCCTTTAACTTTGAGCGTCTTTGTTCATCTGTCATTTCGTCACATCTACTTCCCCTGTCTGGCGAACGTAGCCAGTCTTGTGTACCAGCCCTAGGGCTGTAGAACCTGTCGAATTGCTTAAAAACTCCCCATGTGATGAAACCCATGCTGATAATGGCAATGTGCCCTAACATGTTGTAGCCGATGTAAAGAAAATCTTTGAAATATAGACCGAATGCCAAACACCAAAAACAAGCAAGAATGATAGTAGCGAAGTACCTTACGTGAGGGGGTGCATGGCGCAAGGGGTTTAAATTCGGATTTAAAAGGCTATGTCCTTTTTGAAATAGAAAATAAAAAAACTTTAAAGCTGAGAACATTTATTCCTTTTAGTAATTGATATTTGTGATCAAAGGTAAGTACTTGATTTGATGTTGTATTTGGTGGTTGTTTGACGTTTTTGCTCTAAACAGCTTTTGAGTGCATCAGACTTTAAGCGCCTCAACCAGTTCGGATTTTTATTCTTCATGTCAGGTATTTGACTAAGCTGATCTTTGGTTGCATTGTCAATGACAAATTTCGATTCGCATTTGCAATAGCCTTCAAAATCACTTGATTCCAATTTTTGTTCTTTGATGCTTTTATGATGATTGACTTGCTCTGAAGTACAAGTTTTTTGTAAATTCAATGAAAGATCATTGGCATATGCGCTTGAGAATATGCAAAATAAAAAAATAAGTGAGGGCTTGAAAAAAATATTCATTTTTGAGGGTTTAAAAATTTCACATGAAGGCGAGGATCCCCCACCTTCACAGAAAAAAATGTCCAGGCTACAGAAAATTACTTGGGCATGATGACTGTATCGATGACGTGTATCACGCCGTTGTCAGCAACGATATCAGTTTTGATTACTTTGGCGTTGTCAACCATCACACCTGATGAAGTCGAAACAGTCAACTCTGAACCTTGAACAGTTTTAACCTTACCAGCCTTGACATCAGCAGCCATTACTTTGCCGGCCACTACGTGATAAGTCAACACAGCTTTGAGCTTGGCTTTGTCTTTCAACAAAGCTTCTAAGTCTGCTTTAGGAATTTTGGCAAAAGCTTCATCGGTTGGAGCAAAAACCGTAAACGGGCCCTTAACTTTAAGCGTATCCACCAAGCCAGCCGCACCCAGCGCAGTTGCCAAAGTTTTAAATGAACCAGCGCCAACAGCAGTTTCAACGATATCCATGGCATGGGCAGAAATCGTCACACCAAAAGCAACAATAGTAGCAATCAAGATTTTTTTCACAAAGAATTCCATTCAAAATAGTTGTAGCACCAAAAATATGGTGCTAGATCAGTTTGCACTACTTGTGTGAATACTGAAAGACAAGGGTCATTACTATGAAGACTCAAATTAGGTTTCCTTAGTTGGTGTAAAACTAAGCCCTATTTTGCTCAAGACCATTCGGTATTTAACTGACTGACTTTTCTAGCAGATAAAAAATAGACACATAGGGGAATTTATAACCCAAGATAACACTGGCTATTTAATTACGTAAAAATCGTCTGGTCGTTTAATTTTCATCAATTTCAAGTAACCGCTATGTACAAAATTATGTTGGTAGATGATCACCCTATAGTGCGCGAGGGAATTTTTCGATTGATTAGCACTAGAAATGACATGAAAGTTGTAGCTCAAGCAAATTCAGGAAATGAAGCCTACGAATTGCTTAAGGAAATTGAGTTAGACATAGTGATTACAGACTTTTCCATGCCAGGTATTTCAGGCCTGAAGTTCATAGAAAAAGCCCTGGCTAGAAAATCCGGCTTGAAAATTATCATGTGCAGCATGCACTCATCCACTCAAATTGTAAATTTTGCTTACAAACTTGGCGCTAAGGGGTTTGTAAGCAAGTCTGCCAACCCAACAAATATTCTTGATGCCATCAAGGCTAGCAATGAAAATAGATTTTTTTTGAGCGAAGACCTTCAAAACCGCTCTGACTATGAAACTTGCAATTTAGATCAAGTACTTCTGGAAAGTTTGTCAGTCTCGGAATTTGAAACATTCAAGATGCTTGCTAAAGGTTCATCTCTTGCAACGATAGCCAAAGACCTAAACCTTTCTGAAAAAACAATCAACAACTACCAAACCAAGATACGTACCAAATTGCAACTGCAAACACCTGCACAACTTGTGCATTTTGCACTTCGAAATGGAATCATCATGCAAACTTTACCTGTCAAATTTGAATAATATTGGCAAAGCCGCATCTTTAGATTTGGGAAAATTTCACATAATTATCCCTACGAGTGTTTGTACCAATAAACATAGTCAAAACTGAAGGAAAAATAATACTGTTCATAAAGGCGATTGATTTTTTCAGTTGTCTCATGGATGGATCTCACAAGTTTGCGGGTTTGACCCTCTACCTATGAGGTGTCTTGTTCTACTCAATTACTCAAATCGGAGTTTGCATGAAATTTGGAACCACATTTAAATCAGGAATGATTGTTGCGGGCATCGCCGCATCAGGACTGATGGGCACTTCATCTGCCATGGCGGTCAACGTCAAAGCTGAAGTTTTTCAAACCAGCGAAAGCCCTTGGGACATGTCTTTCTTGCCAGACGGCACCATGTTCTTCACAGAAAAGTGCAAAGGCTTGTCTGTTCGCATGCCTTCTGGCAGTGTCAACAAATTGTTAGGTGTAGGCGGTAGCAGCGGTTACTCATCCACCAAAGACGATTTGTTCTGTGACGGACAAGCAGGCGTTCAAGGCGTGGCCGTTGATCCTGACTTTGCCAAAAACGGATATGTTTATTTGTACTCCAGCTCCAAAGGCCCTAACCGCACCTATGGTGGATACAACAACATCCTTATGCGCATGAAAGTCAATTCATCGATGAACGGCGTGTCCGATATCGTGGAAATCATCAATGACTTGGGCTACAAGCCATTGAAATCTAACCACCCCTTCGGTGGGCCAGGTGCTCACAACGGTGGTCGCGTTCGTTTCGGTCCAGATGGTTTTATTTACGTGACCATTGGTGATAACCACAACGGTGCTGGCCCACAAAGCCCCACCGAGTTGCGCGGCAAATTGTTGCGCGTGGACCGTGACGGCAAAGCTGCTGCAGGCAACAACCCACCCGCTGGCTTTGACAAGCGTATTTTTGCCTACGGTTTCCGTAACCCTCAGGGTATTGCATTCCGTCCAGGTACTGGCGATGTCTACACCTCTGAAAACGGACCTTGGCACAGCGACGAAGTCACCAAAGTGGTCAACGGCGGTAATGGCGGCTGGGATCCACGTGATAACGTGAATGGCCGTGGTGAATGCCCTGACCATTACTGTGGATACTCTCCCAATCAAATGGGTGCAATGCCCCCTTCTGAGCGTGTGAAATTCATGCCCATGACCGACCTGAAAGCTTATCCCAATGCCATGAAACCAGCTTGGAACAACAACGGTTTGTCACAAGGTATGTGTGGCAGCGTGTTCATCGTTGGTAAGCAGTGGAAAGAATGGGAAGGTCGTTTGGCCGTAGGTTATGCAGGTATCGGCATTCACGGCACGCCAACCGGCAACCGCATTGACATTCTTGATATTGCCAAAGATGGTCTTTCAGCCAAGCGTGAAGAAGTGGTATGGCCCACCTTTGCTGGTCGCTTCCGTCACATCTCACAAGGCCCCGACGGTGCGCTTTACGTAGCTGATGAAGCCAGTGGCAACATCTACCGCGTAACACCCGAGAATTGATGTTATTCAATCTCGCTTGAGAAACGCGCTGCATTTATGTGCAGCGCGTTTTTTGCTTCCTAATGCATTTCACAAATTTTGTTAGCTAATTGTCCAAACAGTTGGATTAATTTTTAACCATGCACCCATTTCGATTACCAATGTCACTCAAATATTCTCTTCACCTAGCCAGTGTCTCTGTGCTTGTCAGTACCACGCTGACGACCCCAGCTGCACACGCAGACAATGATGCACTCAAAAAGCTGATGCTAACTAATAATTGCATGGCTTGCCACATGATCGATAAACGCAAATATGGACCTCAGTTCAATGAGGTTGCAGAAAAATACGTGGGCGACAGCGCCGCTGCTATCAAGCTAGCCGCCAAAATCAAAGCCGGTGGCTCAGGAGTTTGGGGGGAGGAAATGATGCCGCCTCAACCCCAGGTGTCAGATGCAGATGCCAAAACCATGGCAGAACTGATAATGGCGCTCACACCTAGTAAGTGATTAAAAGTAATTGCGTCTTATGCCAAACCGCCAGTGAAAACTGGCGGTTTTTTTTAATCGTCTTTGCCGCTCGGGCAGAGTAAGTCCACAGTATGTTGGCCAAAAGGTGTTTCTGGCAAAGCTTGCCACTCGTTGGTCTGGGATGAAAGAGTTGACAAAGCTACTTTGTCACCGTTACCCCATGGCTGGGTGAAACCCGTGGTTTGCAACACCCGAAGTTTTGCATTCATGCAGTCATATTCGTTCAGGGAAATGGCGGACTCCAAAGACTGTGACTTGAATGCAGGCGCCTGAATGAGCACCTTTACTTGGCGGTATATCGACATGGGGCCGGTCTGCTTGACTGATTGCATGTCCAAATAATATTCCAAGGATGAAGCCCGCTCCTCTCCCACTCGTTCCCATTCAGCAAAAACTCCCGTGCTGTTTAAGCACAAAAAAAATATCACAAATGCACTTGACTGTGATCGTTTGAAAAAATTTTGAGTAGCTTGATAGATTGAATACATGGTTTTTGCGAAACTTGTTAAGGGTATTTTTGAATTATCTATGATGCTGTTGAACTTAATTGAATTTTTTGCTAGCTGCTATGAAAAAAATCATGAATGATCCTGACTCTTTGCAACTGGCACGCGAGCAATGGCGTTGGCGCGGCAAGGACCACCCTTTCTTCGCAGAAGTCCCTAAAGAAGGCCAAGTCTCAGTATGGGATTTCCCGCGCCCACCAGAGCTCATCCGTGATGAGCGTGAGATCTTGGTGAAATGGGGAAATACCCTGGTGGCTCAAACACGTGGTGCTTGGGCTGTCAGGGAGACTGCACACCCGCCTACTTTTTATCTTCCGCTGGCGGACGTAGACAAGACATTTTTGCGCTCTGCAGGTAGCGGGTCTTTTTGTGAATGGAAAGGTCCTGCCCTTTATTGGGATCTGTTTGATAGCGAACGATGTTTACCCAGAGTGGCTTGGAGCTATCCGCAACCGTTGACAGGCGCAGAGCCACTTGCTGATTGCATTGCTTTTTATGCACACCATCTTGACTGCATGATAGATGGTGCAAAGGTTGTTCCACAGTCTGGTGGTTTTTATGGCGGATGGATCACGCCTGATTTGTCAGGACCCTTTAAGGGTGAACCAGGTAGCAGCGGCTGGTAAGGGATATATTTTTTAGTTATCTGGCAATGCCTTCGAGCTGCGTTGCAGCCAAGGGCGTAAGCGCACAAATACTCTAAGCAAGCGCAAAACATCATTTAAGTGGCCAAAAGCTTGCGATGTGTCTTGCATTTTTTCAAGCCCTTGGTAGTTAATTCATTGTTTTTGTCCCCCACTTACAAACTCAAAGCATGACCATACATTGAGTTAACCTAGCATAAATTCACAAAAAATTGTATTATTCACAGGGTCAATACTCATAAATCTAGTCAGAATTTTTCAATCCTTCACCTCAGATCTCAACCTACTACTCTCAATGTCAGTCCTCAAATTCATTAATCACAAGGGCTTGACTGCAGGCGACATATCCCATGTTATACAAATGGCATGGGAAGACCGCACTTCTTTTGAAACTATCAAAGAGCGCTTCGGGATGACAGAAGCAGAGGTCATACGTCTCATGCGTTCTGAATTAAAGCCCCCTTCTTTTAGGATGTGGAGAAAGAGAGTTACTGGTAGAGCAACCAAACATCGTGCCTTGAGAGATCCATCTATGAAGTTCAATGACCGCCACATTGCAGATCACCGAAGAGCCAATTGCTAAAACTTACACCTGAGAAAAAGGAGCAACCATGAGCGAAGACCCAAGATGCTGTGGTACTGGTACTTGCATCATCAATACTGAAGGTGTTTGTTGGTGTGGCCAAGTTTGGGACGGCGAAAAAATGTGCATGCCCACAGTATCAACATATGAAGCCTCAGCAGAAATAAAAAACTCAGTCGATATTACTGAGCATAGTTTTCAGAGCAGTCGCAACCCCTCTCTTAAATTGGATTAAAAATGACTTGTGGTCTTTATTTACTATCGGCGGTAAATCCATAAATTTGATTGGGGGTCTGAACAAAGTCGTGTCCAAAGTAACACGACATGGTAAGCGTGTTGTTATTGAGTGGTTACACCAAACGGCACAAGGCCGCGTCTTTCATCCGTGACTTCCTGTCTCACAAAGTCTGTACCGTAACTACGCTGCCAATCAATTGCTAGGGTTCTACTTTTAAATCATTCAATTGAAACTACTACATGATGCATACAAATCCCTCATCACCGTCCTTGATAGCTAAAACCATTGGATACGCAGGACTCATTCCATTTATTTGCTTATCTGCACTGTCGGTTTTATTGAATGGCACACAACAGTCAACCAACTTGTTCAGCTTACTGGCTTATGGAGCAACCATAATCAGTTTCTTGGGCGCTATCCATTGGGGACTGGCCATGCGTGAGGAACAGCCTGATCCTATTGCCATTATGTGGGGCGTTATTCCTAGCCTCATGGCATGGGGCAGTTTGATTGTTGACACCCATTGGGGGCTGGAAATTCAATTCATTACCCTGTGGATTTGTTTTTTTGTAGACTTCAAAAGATATCCGCAATTTGGTGTGTCGCAATGGTTGAGCATGAGACTTCAACTCACAGTAATTGCTGGTATTTGCTTGGCAGTACCGTTTGTGAAAAATTTTTCTAACGCTTCTAACTGGTAGGTATTTGAAATGAGTTATGCCTTAGTCTGGTTCAAGCGCGATTTACGATGGCACGACCATGAAGCGCTTACGCAGGCTAGCAAACAAGGACTAGTGCGCTGTATCTACGTCGTTGAGCCAGAACTCTGGCTTCAACCCGACACGGCACTTCAGCACTTTGAATTCATCCGCGAGTCCTTGCAAGATGTGGATGCACATTTACGCAGTTTGGGTGGCCAAATTGAGATTCATCATGGCGACATGGTCACAGTTTTGTCTGACATTTGGAAAGAGGCGCCATTCAATGCTTTGTATTCACATGAAGAAACAGGTAACGGATGGACTTATTCGCGTGACCAGAAAGTAGCTGATTGGTGTCGACATCAAGCTATTCCTTGGCATGAATTTGCTCAGTTTGGCGTTGTACGTCGTCTAAAGAATCGTGACGTGTGGCAAAGCGCATGGGAACAGCATATGCGCACGCCTCAAACACATTGTGAGGTCTTGCGTTTTTGGCGCCCACCCAACACCGATATTTTGACAATCAACGCCCCATCACACTTACAACATAACCCACCTCAGCGACAGCTCGGGGGTCGCACACTCGCGTTGAAAACTTTACACAGTTTTCTACATGCACGCAGTATTGGTTATCGAGGCGGTATTTCCTCTCCTCTGTCGGCACCCGAGGCATGCTCGCGAATATCCGCATACTTGACCTATGGTTGCATCAGCATGCGCGAAGTGGTGCAGCAAACCCGAGCACAACTTGTTCAACTTCCACCACAGGCCAGTCGACACCGTGCGGGCCTAACCGCTTTTATCAGCCGCCTTCACTGGCATTGTCATTTCATACAAAAACTGGAGAGCGAGCCTGCTATTGAGTGGCAAAACATGCACCGTGGCTACGATGGACTTCGGGAGAAAGAATTCAATGACGAATATTTTGAAGCGCTCAAAGATGCAAGAACTGGTTGGCCTATGGTTGACGCCTGCGTAGTGATGCTCAGGGAAACGGGATGGCTGAATTTCCGCATGCGTGCCATGTTGGTTTCAGTCGCAGCTTATCCGCTTTGGCTGCACTGGCGTGAGGTGGGGAATTGGCTGGCTACACAATTTTTAGATTACGAGCCCGGTATCCATTGGAGCCAACTGCAAATGCAGTCCGGAACCACGGGCATCAACACGACCCGGGTATATAACCCTATCAAGCAAGCGCAAGACCATGATCCGAATGGGAATTTTGTCAGGTATTGGCTACCCCGAATGAGAGCTGTTCCACAGCCTTGGTTGTTCCAACCTTGGCTGATTCCCCAAGACTCACCCATTCCCAGAGTTAATGAAATCGACATCGTTGAACCTGTGGTGGACTTGGCCATGGCCATGCGGGAATCTAAACAAAGACTTCACCAACTCAGACAAACCCCATCAGTCAGGGCTGGCAAAAAAGAAGTGGTTGAAAAGCATGCATCTCGTCAAAAGCACAAACCCGTTGTCAAACAATCTCGGCAACCCCAAAAAGACGACATACAACTCGGATTTGATTTTTAACTTTTCGTAAAAAAATGAATGACCACAAACTCAAAATCCTGTTTGTTTGCATGGGCAATATTTGTCGCAGTCCTACTGCTGAAGGCGTATTTAAAACAAAACTGAAAAATAGCAAACTCGATGAACAAATCCATGTAGATTCAGCTGGTACGCACAACTATCATCCTAACTCTCCTCCTGATTCGCGCAGTCAATTGCATGCACTGAAACGTGGATACGACCTTTCCAATTTAAGGGCGCGGGCTGTCAACGAAGGCGATTTTGAAAACTTTGACTTACTGATCACCATGGATTGGGACAACCGCGCCTTACTTGAGCAACGTTGTCCTCCTCTTCTACACCACAAAATAAGAGGGTTTGCAGAGTTTTTAAAAACTTCCGATGCCACTGCGATTCCTGACCCCTACTATGGTGACGAAAAGAATTTTGAATACGTTCTCGATTTGGTTGAGGAAGCTTGTGAGGGATTGATGGAATTTGTGATCAAGAAAATGCACGCTCATGATTAAACAAACCCTCAACGTACTTGGTACTGAATTGATTCCATGCTCTTATGACCCGCTGACTGGATTTTTCAGAGATGGCTGCTGCAAGACTGACAGTCAGGACCATGGAAGTCACGTCGTTTGCGCCCGTATAACGCAGGATTTTTTAGATTTCACCCTCAAGCAAGGAAACGATTTGAAGACACCGCGGCCTGAATACAGATTCAAAGGACTTAAACATGGCGATAAGTGGTGCTTGTGTGCCTTGCGTTGGAAAGAGGCCTTTGCAGCTGGTGTGGCACCTCCTGTGATTTTGGAAAGCACGCACTCAAAAGCCCTTGAATTTGTCACGCTGGATCAACTGAGATCTGGGCATTGAGCTTTTTTTCTTGAAGCCTAAAGAACGCTATCTGCAGATTGAATAGATTGAGCCGTGGCATGGGTGTCGCACATCACCTTGGTCAAAATAAGTGACAACATATCGGACGAGGATTTCATGAAAAGTGTCTTCTTCTAGCTCAAAACCAACACGTTGTTGAGTCGAGCCATGGGACGCGGAAAAGTCAAATCCATCACTGCCTTTCCCCCCGTACGCTTGAGCAATGCAGCGAAGCGTTGCGACGCCTCGGATGACATTGCATGCACTACATTCTGCGTTAATTGAAACAACCACAAGCTATGAACTGCACTAGCGCGTTGCACACGAATACCTCGCCATTCATAGCTGACCATGCCCAGTGTGGGGTGAACCAATCGACTGTCGTTGACGTTGATGAGATCTCCAGTTTGTTTGTCAGGATGGGCGTTGATCCATCGCTGGTAAATGGAAAGGTCAGCCACAAGCTGTGGCCCCCAGTCCTTGAAAATCAATGCCAGCAGCGGCTCCAACGTCATCGGAATGGCGTCTTCCGATAACCAATCAGCAACATCTGTTGTGTATTCGCCATCTGGCATATTAGGCATTTGCATGCGCTCTACCCAACGTGCAACATTTGGCGCACGCTTTTTCATCAACGCAGCAGGGTATGGATCTCGCCCGAGGTGAGCGTACAAGGGTGCGATGAGGCCAAGGTCGGCAATGCTCACGCGATATCCCATCACATAGGGGTAACGCTGAAAATGAATATCTAATATTTCCAGCAGTTCCTCGTATGCAGTTTCAATCAAAGGGGCTGTCTGTGGATTGATACCCAGCGCTGGCAAACTGGAACTGAAGAAATCCATCACCCGCCTGCCAGCCGCACGCCTTGCTTCGCGATCCTCACCGCCATACAGTCCCCGCCCAAATTCGGTCTGTAAGTACAGCTCTTGCTCATCGCGGTAGCTCCATCGGTAATGCATTGCAGGCTGCAACATACCTTCAAGACCAAAACCATCGATCAATCG
>Ga0136641_1000718_pt1 | contig 14003 bp, 12 predicted proteins | sample EliLak1302023Y_FD_115312 | JGI IMG/M metagenome (GOLD analysis project Ga0136641, IMG submission 115312) | Freshwater microbial communities from Elizabeth Lake, Yosemite National Park, California, USA - 13020-23Y | ecosystem: Environmental > Aquatic > Freshwater > Lake ...
GGCGCAATTGGATTGGAATCACTGTCTCGTGGTGCAACATCTGTCCACATCGTTGAAAAAGATGATGAGGCACAGAAAACTATTGAAAATAATTTTGAGATCGTAAAGAAATCCAATCCAACTGGAAGTTTTCATTTGTATGGAATGAGCGCTGAACGCTTTCTGAAAGATGCGCCTAAGGATAGATATCACCTTGTATATATTGATCCACCATATGATTTTTCTAATCAAGAAGTTGAAGACGTTCTGAGTGCTTTACATGATTATGAATTTCTAAGCAGTGATGCATTTGTCGCAGTAGAGCGCACGACGCGCGGTATACAATTCATATGGCCAGATGCATTTGTGCCTGCACGTGAGCGAAAATATGGGCAAGCGACCATTTATTACGCTAATTACCAGCCCTAAGAATGGATAACTGGGCTCAGTATTGCTAGCGTTTGGCACATGAAGCGCGCTGTATGCCCAGGATCCTTTGATCCCATCACATATGGACACCTAGACATTATTGAGCGTGCGGCACAGCAGTTTGATCATGTTGTTGTAGCTGTCCTTGAAAATCGCACTAAATCAAGTCTTTTCACCGTGCCTGAACGAATTGCAATGATTACCGAGGTGTGCGCCAAGTTTCCTAATGTTTCAGTAGATTCGTGGACCGGATTACTTGTTGACTATTGCAAGAGCAACTCAATTCAGGCAATTGTTAAGGGCCTAAGAGCTGTGACTGACTTTGATTACGAACTGCAGATGGCGCAGGTTAACCTGCAGGGATCAGGTGTCGAAACAATGTTCATGGCAACATCGCCCGCTCATTCATTCTTGTCATCATCACTAGTTAAAGAGCTCGCTCATTACAACGGTGATGTCTCAACAATGGTTCCACCATCAATTAATGAAGCACTTAAAGCACGAGTAGCGGGGAAGTAAATTATGGATTCAGTAGAGAAGTTAACTTCAGCAATCACATTAGTTGAGGAAGCTCGCGGAGTTCCGCTTTCTGCAAGCTGTGTTGTGCACCGAGCCGAGATGCTTGAAATTCTAGATGATGCCCGCGAAGCACTTCCAAAGGATTTTGAATCTGCACGAAAAATTATTGATACCCGTGATGCAATCATTGAAGAAGCGCGAGTAAGTGCTGAGCAATTAATCACTATTGCGCGCGAAGATGTGTCACAAATGGTTGAGCAAACATCAATCGTCCAAATTGCCCGTGATGAAGCGCGCAAGATTTTAGATGATGCCCGCGAAACCGCTGAGTTAGAAAAGCAAGAAGTCGAGGAGTACATCGATGGACGTCTTGCAACTCTTGAAGTAATCCTGAACAAGACGATGGACGCAGTTTCTCGTGGACGAGATCGATTAGCTGGCGCTAATGACAAGGATGTCTTGTCACAGCTAGCTGACGAGTAATGGCTGACGAGTAAAGGCAGATGAGTAAAGCCCCAGATTCGTTTCAGCTCAATACTTACGAGTTACCTCGTCGTGCGGGTGAAATGAAAGAGTATGAGTTAGATATTGTCGTCAAGGAAAAATTCGGTGTTGATTTAATTTCTGTTCCGGCTGGTGAAATAATTGAAATTGATGCCCGCCTGGAATCTGTCACAGAAGGCGTTTTGCTCAGTGCCGATGTCTATGCCGTCGCGCAGGGAGAATGTATTCGTTGCCTGGATCCAGTTGAGATTGTGATTGAACGCAAAATTCAAGAGCTATATAACTACGAGCCTACAAATGAGCGTGGGAAGAAAAAGAGAAAGAGTTCGACAGAGGATTTAACGACCGAAGATCTAGATGCTGCAGAAGAGTTCATGATGGATGGGGACATCCTTGATCTTGAGACCCCAGTTCGAGATGCGATTGTTTTGTCATTGCCGAGCAATCCGCTGTGCAGTCAGGAATGCCTGGGCCTGTGCCCAGATTGCGGAGGCAAGTGGGCCGATCTGCCGGAAGATCATGGGCATGAAGTCATCGACGCCCGCTGGGCCAGTCTGGATGGCCTGAAACTTGAGGGTCTCACCCTTGAGGATCCCGATTTCAAGATTTAGCCTTTTTAAGGGATACTTACCCTCTGCAGCCCAGCGGCTGCTTCAGGATTGAGAAGAGGTTCGAACAGTGCCAGTACCAAAGCGAAAAATGTCGCGTTCAAAGACGCGCTCACGACGTAGCCAGTGGAAAACTACTGCAGCCTCCCTATCAACATGCGGACAATGCCAGCAGCCTAAGTTGCAGCACACAGCATGCCCAACGTGCGGTACTTACAACCGTCGCCAGGTATTAGAGGTCTGATCTGAGTTCATTGCTCAGTGAGCAGCTGGGAGTAACACTCGATCCAGCTTTACTCGAGTTAGCTTTTACCCATCGTTCATATGCTTATGAATCTGGAAGTAAAGAGACTAATGAGCGCCTTGAATTTCTTGGTGATTCAGTTCTTGGTTTAATTGTTACCGAAGAACTATACAAACGTTATCCAGAGTTTGATGAAAGCCGTCTATCACCGTTGCGTTCTGGTGTTGTTAATATGCGTGCGCTCGCAGATATTGCGCGCGGATTACAACTTGGCCAATACATCCGTCTTGGTAAGGGCGAAGAGGTAACTAACGGGCGAGATAAAAACTCGTTACTTGCCGATGCGCTCGAAGCATTGATTGGCGCTATTTATATGCAATTTGGTTTTGCCCAATGCACAGAAATAGTTAGAAAGTTAATTACACCGACGATGGATTCTGCTGTTGCGCGCGGTGCAGGACTAGATGGAAAAACGGCGCTTCAAGAATTGGCGGCAACACTTGGTAAAGGTGCACCCGAATACATTGTTAGCGAAGATGGTCCAGATCACGATAAGAACTTCACCGCGGTTGCAATGTTGAGCGGACAAGTGATGAGCGAAGGAACTGGAAAAAGCAAGCGAGAGGCTGAACAGGTAGCCGCACGCGCAGCCTATGAAGCGTTAAAAACCGCCTTTCCGCAAGCCTAAATTCACTAAAAACACGCTCCTGAAGCGATAGGTTTACCGCGTGTATTTGAAGAGCATGACGCTTAAGGGCTTTAAGTCCTTTGCCTCTGCGACGACGCTTCGCCTAGAGCCCGGAATCACCTGCGTTGTTGGTCCTAATGGTTCAGGAAAATCAAACGTTGTAGACGCACTTACCTGGGTTATGGGTGAGCAAGGCGCTAAATCACTACGTGGCGGAAAGATGGAAGATGTCATCTTTGCCGGAACAAGTGGACGTGCACCACTTGGTCGAGCTGAAGTTTCATTAACAATTGATAACTCAGATGGCGCATTACCTATCGATTACACCGAAGTAACAATTTCTAGAATTCTTTTCCGCAATGGGCAGAGTGAATACCAGATCAATGGTGAAGCATCTCGTTTGTTAGACATTCAAGATTTACTGAGCGATTCAGGTATCGGTCGCGAAATGCACGTGATCGTTGGTCAGGGTCAACTAGATGCGATCTTGATGGCAACACCTGAAGAGCGCCGCGGATTTATTGAAGAAGCAGCTGGTGTACTAAAGCACCGTAAGCGCAAAGAGAAAGCGCTCCGTAAATTAGATTCAATGCAAGCAAACCTTGCGCGTATTCAAGATTTAACAGTTGAACTTCGTCGTCAACTACGCCCGCTCGGCAAACAAGCAGAGGTTGCTAAGAAAGCTGCAACGATTCAAGCGGATCTGCGCGATGCAAAACTTCGTTTATTAGCTGATGACTTTATCTCAATGTCAAAAAATCTCGAACTTGAAGTTGCTGATGAAACCGCTTTGCGCGACAAAAGGTCTTCAGTTGAGGCCGAGGTTGATTCTGTTCGCCGTCGTGAAGAAGCACTTGATGCACAAGCGGCATATGAAGGCCCATTATTGGTTGCAGCACAAGAGACTTACTACAACCTCAACTCTCTGCGCGAAAAGTTCCGCGGAACCCAAAGTCTTGCGCAAGAGCGTTCACGTTTTCTTAATGAAGAAGCAGAGGAAGCTCGCACCTCGGGTCGCGATCCAGAGAGCTTGGATAAAGAAGCAGCCTCATTGCGAATCGAAGAAAGCGAACTTCGCGCAAATGTGATTTCAGCCCAACAAACTTTGGCACATGCCTCATCACAACTGCTTGCGGCAGAAGCTGCCCTGAAAAGTGATGAAGACACAATTGCTGCGGCAATGCGAGCAATTGCAGATGCACGCGAAGGCACAGCGCGCCAAGAAGGCCACATCAAGTCATTACATGCTCGTCTAGAAGCAATCGCAGAAGAGATTGAGCGTCTGACTAAATCCCGTGATGATGCTCAAGCGCGTGCAGATAAAGCACAACGAGAACACGCCTCGTATGAATTGGAAATTGCTAGCGCAGATTCGGGCGAACTTGGACTTGATTCACAGTTTGAAGGCGCGAAGTCTCAACTTGATGCTGCAAAATCTAAACTCACTGAATTAGTTGACGCGGAGCGCGCAGCAGATCGTGAAAGAAACGCTATCGAAGCAAAGCTAGAAGCGATGAAGTTAACCTCTCAAAATCGCGATGGCGCATCAGCCCTTCTTCGCGATTCACGCGGAGTTTCTATTCTGGGCAGCATTGCAGGTCTAATCGAAATTGATAGTGGCTGGGAATCTGCCGCTGCCGCTGCACTTGGCACATTAGCTGATGCAGTTGTTGTGCAAGATCTTTCATCTGCCGTGACAGCGCTGACAACTTTGCGTAATGAAAATCTAGGACAGGCTGATGTTTTGGTCTATGAGCCTGGGCAAACTGGAAATGGCAGTATTCCTGCTGGCTTAACACCGTTATCGGCTCATATTCGTTCAAGTGCAATAGGCGATCTTCTTGCATCGCTACTTGCTTCAACGGTTGTCGCGGAAAACGCTAATGCGGCTGAGGCCATCTTGAGGTCACATCCAGGTGTAACAGTTGTAACGCGAGATGGAGATGTAATTTCTCGTGGTCGCGCACGTGGTGGTTCAAAATCTTCATCCTCACTTATCGAAATCAAAGCTCTCATCGAAGGACTTGAAAGCAAGTTGCAGGATATTACGCACAATTGCGATCGCTTAAAGTTTGAAATTTCAACTGCAACAACTGAACTTTCTTCACGTCAAAGTGATTTTGATGTTGCTCTGTCAAAGCTCAATGAATCAGATGCGCGTATTGCGGCTCTTACTGAGCAGTTGGCCGTTTCTGGTCAAAACATGAAGTCTGCGGTGGCAGAAGTTGAGCGTCTAAATACCTCGATAAGTGAGGCAACTGCTGCAAAATCTCGCGATGAGGGCGAAATTGTAATTGCACAAAATCAATTACAACAGCGTGGTGAAGTTGCAGAGCCTGATCATTCACATGCTGAGGATTTACGTAATCAAGTGTCAGTTGCACGAACTACAGAAGTTGAGGCTCGCTTGGCTGTTCGCACGACGGAAGAACGCGTTGATTCAGTGGGAGCACGAGCGTTGGCTTTGGAGCAATCAGCACAAGCCGAACGCGATGCTTCAGAGCGGGCAATCATTCGTCGAAGTGCTCGCGCACGTGCGGCCGTCATTTCACAAGGTGTCGCCGAGGCAGCGTACGAGGCGCTAATTCACATCGAACGCTCCATTGCAAAAGCTGCTGTCGAACGTGGACGTCTTGAAGAGTCTCGCGCAGCGCGTGAAGGTGAGACGCTAACCGTTCGCACTCGCGGACGTGAGTTGACCTCAGAGCTCGAGCAATTAACAACAAGTGTTCACAAAGATGAGATCGCACGCGCCGAGCAAAGACTTCGTATTGAAACTCTCGAAGCTAAAACTGTTGAAGAGTTTGGAATTGATACAACTACTTTGGTCAACGAATATGGTCCAGAAAATGACGTTCCAACTTTCCACGAGACCGATGAAGGCGAAATTGTTGCAACTGAGCTAGTTCCATACCGTCGCGATCAGCAAGAAAAGCGATTGGCATCTGCTGAACGATCACTGAACTTGTTGGGCAAGATCAATCCACTTGCCCTTGAAGAGTTCACATCACTAGAAGAGCGCCTGAAGTTTTTGGCGGAGCAGCTCGAAGATCTCAAAAACACTAAAAAGGATTTGTTAGACATCATCAAGGAAGTTGATGACCGTGTTCAATCGATCTTCATGGAAGCCTATACAGAGACAACAAAGCATTTCGAAGATATTTTTGCACGCTTGTTCCCAGGTGGAGATGGTCGTTTGATCCTTACCGATCCAGACAATCCACTAACCACCGGTGTTGATGTTGAAGCCCGTCCACCTGGAAAGCGCATTAAGCGTCTTTCCTTGCTATCAGGTGGAGAAAAATCTCTCACCGCAGTTGCGATGTTAGTTGCAATCTTTAAAGCACGTCCTAGTCCGTTCTATGTACTAGATGAGGTTGAAGCGGCCCTGGATGATGTCAACCTTGGACGCTTACTTGTTGTATTAGAAGAGCTACGTGAGAGTTCACAGCTCATCATCATTACTCACCAGAAGCGCACAATGGAGATTGCAGATGCGCTCTATGGCGTGACGATGCGTGGTGACGGTGTAACTGAAGTTATTTCACAGCGCCTTCGCGAATCTGACGCTAGCTAAGGTTTAGTTCGATGGGTCTTTTTAGTAAGTTCATCGCCAAAATAAAAGGCACAAATGATTTTTCACCTGCCGATTGGGTTGAACTAGAGCAAGAGCTATTAGCATCTGATCTAGGCCCAACTTTGACTAAGAATTTCTTAGAGGCTGCCAAGAAGGTTAAGAGCGATAACGCAGAGCTAGCGCTAATTGAAATTTTGACTTCAAATCTTTCTAAGAATTCTCATGAGCCAGTACTTGTTACTGGAACAACCACAATCATGGTTGTTGGTGTAAATGGAACGGGTAAAACTACATCTGTTGCAAAGCTTGCCTCGTATTACAAAAAGAGCGGTAGAAGTGTTGTGCTTGCAGCAGGTGACACCTTTCGTGCCGCTGCGGTTGATCAATTAAAGACCTGGGGAAGTCGTATTGGAGTTTTGGTAGTTTCTGGAAAAGATAGTGGAGATCCTGCTTCCGTTGCATTTGATGGAGCAAAGAGTGCCCGCGATTCTGCGAGTGATATTTTTATAATTGACACCGCTGGTCGTTTACACAACAAGAATGATCTAATGGCAGAGCTCAGCAAAGTTAAGCGCGTTGTTGAAAAGGTTTCACCTATTAATGAAGTTCTATTGGTTATCGATGCAACAACTGGTCAAAATGGTTTGCAGCAAGCGAAGATATTTACTGAATCCGTTGAAGTGACAGGAATTGTTTTAACAAAGCTGGATGGAAGCGCCAAGGGCGGCGTTGCCCTTGCAATCGAGGCAGAATTGGGAATACCCATCAAATGGGTTGGTACGGGCGAATCTGAGTCTGACTTTGCCCTCTTTAACGCGCAGAGCTACATCAAGGGCCTGCTCTCGTAACGCCAGCTCTATTAACCCAAATGTAATGCCAGTCCTTTTAACCCAAACGTAACAATAAAGGGGTTTTTGTCACGCCCCTGAAACCCTATGAGCGATGTTTCGTAACTGCGCTGGTAGATGGTTTGGCCATCTCAAAGGCGAGAACTTTTCATTACTTTTTGAAAGCAGATACAACTATGAAAGAGATTGTCTTAAATTCTGGTGACACAGCCTGGATGTTGGCAAGCACCGCTCTCGTTCTTCTCATGACACCTGGACTAGCGTTCTTTTACGGTGGAATGGTTCGTACCAAGAGTGTATTAAATATGATGATGATGTCTTTTATTACGATGGGAATCGTCAGTATTCTTTGGGTAATTTATGGATTTGAATTAGCATTTGGATACAAAGCTAATTCACCGTGGTACGGAAATATTTCGTTTTCTGGCCTTGGTGGAATTGTTAATGACTTCACTAATAATGGTGGAATTTATCCAATTCCAGTATTGGTATTTGCAGCCTTCCAGTTGATGTTTGCGATTATCACGCCTGCACTTATTTCGGGCGCAATCGCAGATCGCACAAAGTTCACCGCCTGGGCTGTCTTTGTTGCAATTTGGTCAACAATCGTCTACTTCCCAGTTGCGCACTGGGTTTTTGCATTTGGAAATAAGGTTGGCGACACAGTTACAGGAACAGGTTTCTTAGCTGGTAAAGGTCTCGAAGATTTTGCCGGTGGAACTGCAGTTCACATCAACGCAGGTGCGGCAGGACTTGCACTTGCAATTGTTCTTGGCAAGCGAGTTGGGTGGCGTAAGGAAGCAATGCGTCCACATTCATTGCCATTAGTCCTCCTTGGTTCAGGACTTTTGTGGTTTGGATGGTTTGGTTTTAATGCCGGATCAGCACTTGCTGCAAACGGAATTGCAGGTCTTGCATTTATGAATACACAAGTTGCCACAGCTGGTGCAGTATGCGGCTGGTTACTCGTTGAAAAGGTTCGCAACGGACACCCAACATCACTTGGAGCAGCATCTGGAGCCGTAGCTGGCCTTGTTGCGATTACTCCCGCTTGTGCCTTTGTGGCACCTTGGGCAGCAGTTGTAATTGGTTTCATTGCCGGAATCCTCTGCGCACTTGCAGTTGGACTTAAATACAAGTTCGGATTTGATGATTCGCTAGATGTCGTTGGAGTTCACCTTGTTGGTGGAATCTGGGGATCACTAGCGATTGGATTATTTGGAACCCATGTTGTTAACAGTATTGGGCTAGATGGTTTGCTTTATGGTGGAGGTTCCACATTGCTAGTAAAGCAGGCACTTGGCGTTGGACTAGTTGCTGGATACTCATTTATTGTCACTTTAATTCTCGGATTTATTATCGAGAAGACCATCGGATTCCGAATCACAAAAGATGCCGAGGTTGAAGGTATTGATCTTAGCGAGCACGCCGAGACCGCATATGAAATGTCTAGCTCATCACGTGGAGGTGCCTTCTAATGAAACTGATTACAGCAATCTTGAAGCCATTTAAATTAGAAGATGTAAAGAACGCGCTGCAAGCTGCAGGCGTGACAGGTATGACCGTTTCTGAGGCCAGTGGTTTTGGTCGCCAGCGCGGACATACCGAGGTTTATCGTGGTGCGGAGTACACAGTAGATCTAGTTCCAAAAGTTCGGTTAGAAGTTTTAGTTGATGACAAAGACTCCGATTCCATTGTCGACGTCATCGTAAAAGCAGCTTCGACAGGGTCAATTGGTGACGGAAAGGTTTGGACGACACCAGTTGACCAGGTAATTCGGGTTCGTACGGGAGAACGCGGTACTGAAGCAATCTAGACTTCCCCTATGAGTACCCGTGAGAGGCGAGATCGATCGAACGAGAGCGATCGATTTCTCTCAGAACTATTTCACACTGCGATTAACACTCATTGTGAAGTGGATGCGGGCAAGGAGATAGCACTCGCCGCGGTTGGTGGCTACGGCCGCGGTGAGTTATCTCCAGGTTCAGATCTCGACATTTTATTTTTACATAGTGGGAAAATTGCACAGGAGAAGTTGAAGGCGGTCGTAAACGAGGTTTTATATCCACTCTGGGATAAAATGAGTGTTGATCACTCGGTCAGAACCAGAAGTGAGACGAGGGAATCCTCAGAGAGTGATCTGAGAGTTGCGACAGGTTTATTAGATATTCGATTAATTGCAGGTAATGCAGATTTGGTTGCAGCGGTACAAAGTGATGCCATCGAATATTGGCGCAAAAATGCCAAGGAAAATTTAAGTAAATTGCAAATGTCGCTTTCAGAACGACATGATCGGGCCGGCGAGTTAGCCTATTTATTAGAGCCTGATCTGAAAGAAGCGCGAGGAGGATTGCGTGACATCCAGGCGCTTCGAGCGATTTCACTATCAGGCGCGGTCCAAGTGCCGCTTGCAAAAATAAGTTGGGCAGAATCAACACTTAATAATGTTCGTGAGGCGCTACATACAGCTAGTGGACGCGGTAAAGATCGATTGCTATTTCAAGAGCAAGATAAAGTCGCTGAAAATCTTGAGTACAAAGATGCTGACGCAATGATGAGTGATGTCGCAAGAGCAGCCCGATCAGTTGACTACCTATTGGATTACACCTGGCATGCATTGGAACACAAAGGCAAAGATGGTTTAGGACGTATTTTGCGTCGGCCCCGCGTTACAACTGTGGCAAAAAATGTTTCAGCTGCAAGTCGTGAAATTGTGATTGATCCATTTACATCCTTGGATGAAGATCCTGTGGTTGGTTTACGAGCCGCAGCAACTGCTGCCCAACTTGGACTGCCGCTCTCATTAAATACCTGCACCGAATTGTCATTGGCTTTAAATAGTGGCCAGGGTACCTTGCCTAATCCATGGCCTCGAGAAGCACGCGAGTTGTTAATTTCATTAATTGGTGCCGGTGAAGCGATGATCGGTATTTTTGAATCGTTGGATCAAGAAGAGATTATTTTTCACTGGATTCCTGAATGGCGAAGTGTCAGATCTTTGCCGCAAAGAAATGCACTTCACCGTCACACGGTTGATCGCCATATGGTTGAAACTGCCGTATCAGCAGCACAGTTAACTCGAAAAGTGCACAGACCAGACCTTTTGCTTTTTGCGGCCCTATTTCACGATATTGGTAAAGGAACCCAAGAAGATCATTCCGAACGAGGAGTTCGTTTAATTGATCCAATTGCTCGTCGAGTTGGATTTGATGACAATGATGTTGAAACTTTGAAACTATTGGTTCGGCATCACTTATTGCTTTCATCGACTGCGACCCGACGTGATTTAGATGATCCTGCAACTGTTCAATCTATTGTTGCAGTTATACCGGATGCAAATACGTTGGAACTTTTGCATGCTTTAAGTATCGCCGATGGCGAAGCAACTGGTAGCGCTGGATGGAGCGATTGGAAAGCAACCTTGGTTGCTGAGTTAGTGAGTAGAGTCAGAAAAGCAATGACTGGAGTAGAAGTTGCTCAGCAGCCATTTGTAAGTAATGAGCAGATTGCATTAGCTCAAAAGGGTGAACTTCGGGTTAGCATTCAAGAACATTCGAGCGGATATGCAGTTGAGGTAATTTCGCCAGACAAACCAGGTTTGCTATCAATCGTGGCCGGAGTTTTCAATATTTCTCGCTTAGATGTTAAATCAGCCCGAACTAAGACATTGGGTAAATCGGCGGTCATGTACTGGATTGTGACACCTGAACCACATGCACCTGATGTGACCGATAGTAAACTGCACCAGCTGATTTCTGATGCATTGCTTGATTCTTCAGATGTCGAGGAGAAACTACTTGCTCGGGCAAAGGCTTATGCATCCATCCCTACAATTCCAGTTCCAGATCCAGAAGTTGAGATCTTTACCGATGCAGCAACAGATGCAACTGTTATTGAAGTACGAAGTCATGACAGACCAGGGCTGCTATTTAGAATTGGCGCAGCAATTACCCAATCTAAAATCGATATCCGATCGGCAATTGTTACGACCCTTGGAGCCGAAGCTATTGATACCTTGTATGTAACCGAGTTAACAGGTGGACCACTGACACCTGAGCGGGCTAACGAGGTCGCTTCGCATCTGAAGCAGGCCTTGAAGTAGTCTTGCCGTCTTATGTTTGAATCACTGACATCCCGCTTTAGCGGAGCGTTCTCTTCTTTGCGTTCACGTGGAAAGATTTCACCCTCAGATATCGAAACTACCTGCGAGGAAATCCGCCAAGCACTATTGGAATCAGATGTGGCGCTGGCAGTAGTTGAAGACTTCATTGCAGATGTTCGCCAAAAGTCATTGGATGCTCTTCCTACATTGCAGTCAGGCAGCAATCAAGCAAATGCGATCTTTGAGATTGTTAATTCAAGCCTGATTGAAATCCTTGGGGGACAGGCTCGAAGAGTTCGCTTTGCTAAGAATCCCCCAACAGTGATCATGCTTGCTGGTTTGCAAGGTGCAGGTAAAACGACATTGGCTGGAAAGCTGGCAAAGTTTTATGCTGATCAAGGAAATACACCTCTATTAGTTGCATCGGATTTACAACGCCCCAATGCGGTTACACAGTTGCAGGTAGTTGGTGAATCAGTCAACGTTCCTGTTTTTGCACCGGAATTGGGAAATGCCGAAACATCAGGACTCTATGGCGGCGATCCTGTAAAGGTGGCAAAGGCTGGTATTGAGTTTGCAAAATCTAAGCAGTACAACATGGTCATCGTTGATACCGCAGGTCGTTTAGGTGTTGATGAAGATCTAATGAAGCAAGCATCTGATATTCGAGATGCTGTTAATCCTGATGAAATTTTGTTTGTTGTTGATTCAATGATGGGCCAGGACGCTGTCAGAACATCCCAAGCCTTCTTAGATGGCGTTGGTTTTGATGGAGTAGTGCTAACAAAGCTTGATGGTGATGCCAGAGGCGGTGCAGCCCTTTCTATTGCATCAATGACAAAGCGCCCGATCATGTTTGCATCAACAGGTGAAAAACTGCACGAGTTCGACATTTTCTATCCAGAGCGCATGGCTTCTCGAATCCTGGGTCTAGGTGATGTTGCAACATTGGCAGAGCAGGCCAAGAAAGCTTTTGATACAGATACTTCAGCAAAATTAGAGGCAAAGTTTGCAAGTGGTGAAGATTTCACATTAGAAGATTTCCTAGAACAATTACAGGCAATGTCCAAGATGGGGAACATGTCTAAGCTCCTTGGAATGTTGCCTGGTGCTGGCGCAATGAAGAAACAACTTGAAAACTTTGATGAGGGCGAGATTGTTCGAACAAAGGCGATTGTTCAGTCGATGACTCCTACGGAACGCCGGGATCCGAAGGTATTAAATGGCTCGCGCCGTGCACGTATCGCACTTGGTTCTGGCCGAAAGGTTTCAGATGTAAACAATCTGGTGGACCGTTTTGCGGCGGCGCAAAAGATGATGAAGCAGGTTCGAAACGGCAGCATGCCAGTGGGGATGCCTTCTGGCATGGGAATGCCTGCGATGCCCAAGGTGAACAAGCCAATAAACAAGAAGAAGTCCAAATCAGGTAATCCAGCTAAGCGAGCGCTAGAACAGGGTCAATAACCCTCGATTTCGCATCTGGCGCCTTGAATGGCAGAATTGGGAACCTGTTGAAGGGGCCCTCTACCCCCAGCAACATCCACAATTCGATAGTCATATGAATTGATCGCGCACCCCGCTGCGATTGATCCGCATGGCACACATGTACAGGAGTACAACTTTCTTGGCTACAAAAATTCGTTTAATGCGCATGGGCAAAATCCGCACACCGTTTTTCCGTGTTGTTGTTACAGACGCACGTAAGGCACGTAACGGTCTATCAATTGAAGAAATTGGTCGCTACGTTCCAGGACAAGAGCCATCACTTATCGAGATCAACTCAGAGCGCGCTCTGTACTGGCTCGGCGTTGGTGCACAACCATCTGAAGCAGTAGAGGCATTGCTTAAGGTGACTGGCGATTGGCAGAAGTTTAAGGGTCTTCCAGGAACTGAAGGAACTCTTCGCGTTGCAGCTCCGAAGCCATCAAAGGTTGTTGCTTATGAAGCAGCGATGAAGGCTGCTGCTAACGAACCTGCAGAAGGTGCAACAACAATGAAGAAGAAGGCACAGGAGAAGCTTGCAGCTAAGGCAAACCCTGTTGCGGAAGAAACCGTTGTAGTGTCCGAAGTAGAAGCAAGCCCCGAGGTGTCCGAGGTTCCAGCTGTAGAAGCGACTGCAGATGTAGTGGTTGAAACACCAGCTGTAGAAGCGACTACAGACGCTGTGGTTGAAACTCCAGCTGAAGAAGCGGCTGCAGAGTAAACATGATGGATGAAGCCCTAGAGCATTTGGTCAAGGGAATCGTCGATAATCCCGATGATGTTGTTGTCTCTGAAAAGAGTGGACGTCGCGGAACGACTTTAGAGGTTCGAGTTAACCCTGAAGATATCGGCAAGGTCATTGGTCGTAATGGTCGTACAGCAAAGGCACTTCGTACCGTTGTAAGTGCGCTCGCAGGACGCACAGTGCGCGTCGATCTCATCGAGACCGACGAAGCTCGATAACAATGCGCTTACTCGTGGGGCGAATTGGTCGCGCTCACGGGATTCTTGGTGAAGCGACGA
>Ga0136641_1000719_pt1 | contig 13998 bp, 15 predicted proteins | sample EliLak1302023Y_FD_115312 | JGI IMG/M metagenome (GOLD analysis project Ga0136641, IMG submission 115312) | Freshwater microbial communities from Elizabeth Lake, Yosemite National Park, California, USA - 13020-23Y | ecosystem: Environmental > Aquatic > Freshwater > Lake ...
CGTGGCCAGATTTCCTTGCTATGGCGCGAACATCGCCTGGTCTTTCTTGTAGTTCTTGGACTACTTGTTATGGGCACCCTCTCCATGATGGTTAGCAAAGCTCCACTGACTCAAAACTTCTATGGTCAATCTGGGCGGCAGACTGGATTTCTTACCTACCTTTCGCTCTCCATAGTCTTTCTTGCCGCTATGACATTTCGCCAATACCGAAACGTGCGTAATGTAATTTGGGCACTTCTTGTCGCAGGTGGCATCAACATTCTTTACTGCGCTATTGCGCTTTGGGGTAAAGATCCAATTCCCTGGAGCAATCCGTATAAGACAATTCTTGGCACTTTTGGTAATCCAGACTTTATTTCAGCATTTTTAGGATTAGCCATAACAGCAGCACTTGCCTTAGCTTTTCGAAAAGGTCAGAGCTTGGCTTTTAGGGTGACGGTAGTCCCCGCCTTCCTCTTGGGCCTCTACGAAATTAAACGCTCCCATGCAATCCAAGGTTTAGTTGTAACAGGTTTTGGTCTAGCGATACTTGGATTCTTTTTAATACGCGCTTGGACAAAAGGTAAAAGTTGGACTTGGATTTATTCGCTATTGGTTGCGGGAGTCGGACTCCTTGCGTTAGGTGGCGCGCTACAGAAGGGCCCGCTGACTCAATATATTTATAAAACTTCAGTTTCCCTTCGCGGTGCTTATTGGCACGCAGGCCTGCAAATGGCAAAGGATCACCCAATCCTTGGTGTTGGCTTTGATACCTATGGTGATTGGTATCGTCAGGCACGATCTCTACGCGCGGCAACCGTTCAACCAGGCCCAGGTGTTATCACCAACGTTGCCCATAACGTATTTATCGACGCCCTCGCGACTAATGGCATTTTTTACTTTGCCTTTTACGTTGGGCTAGTCGCTCTGGTTTTACTCTCAGCAATCAAGGTAATTCGCAGGTCCCGTGAATTTGACGCCACTTTTGTTGCACTCTTCATCGCTTGGGCTGGATATCAACTGCAGTCGATCGTGAGTATCAACCAGATTGGCCTAGCCGTGTGGGGTTGGATTCTGGGTGGTGCGATCATCGCTTACGAAAAGATTAATTCCCAAAGTGAGAGTGCTTCGGTACCGGCGAAGGTGAATGGCAAAAAGGTTCGTAGCGCTCAGGGATCAACCTCATCCGCTGCAGTTGCGGTATTTGGAATAGTCGGTTTTATTGTCGGCCTGCTCATTGCACTTCCACCATTCGTAAGTGATGCAAAGTTCCAAGGCGCAGTGAAAGCTGGGAATTTGAAGGCGGCTGTGAGTGCCATTAATGCCTGGCCATTGGATTCTGAGCGTGCCGCAAGAGCAAGCCAGTTGTTCTATTCAAACAAGCAGGAAGCCATCGCTCTGGAATTAGCACGTAAAATTGTGAAACTTAACCCCAACTACTTCGACGGATACACGTTAATTACTTTCTCAACGAAAATTACTCCGGAGGAACGGGCTGCGGCAGAGGCTCAAATGGATCGCTTAGATCCATACCGGAAAATTTACCTTAAGAAATAAGATGAAAGTTTCTATTATCGGCCAAGGCTATGTTGGCCTCACTATCGCGGTAGCTGCCGCTGGGCAGGACCATGAGGTAACAGGCTTTGACATGAATTACACTTTGGTGGAGCGGCTAAATGCGGGTAATTCTCACATTGAAGGCGTGGAGAGTTCACTGCTTGCAGGTTTGATCAAGAGTGGTAATTATCGTGCAACAAGTGGCGCTTCGGATATTCGTGGGGCAGAAGTAGTTGTAATTGCAGTGCCAACTCCGCTAGATAAAGAGCGCAGGCCAGATTTAGCCTTTGTGGAGGCTGCCTGCAAGAGCATAGGCGAGAATTTAGATTCTACAGCGCTTATTATTAATGAATCAACTTCGTTTCCTGGCACAGTGCGTAACTTGATTGCGCCGACAATCGAGAAGTATTCAAAGAAGAAGCTAAACCATTTATTCGCGGTATCGCCAGAGCGGGTAGATCCAGGTAACGAGAAATTTAATCAGAGCAATACCCCGCGTCTTTATGCAGGTCTTACACCTGAGGCAAGTACAAAGGTGAGAGATTTTTATTCATCCTTCTGTGCCAAAATGGTCGAGGTGTCATCACCTGAAGTCGCAGAAGCTGCGAAGTTATTTGAAAATACCTTTCGCCAGGTGAACATCGCTTTGGTAAATGAATTTGCGCAGATAACAAATGCGCTAGGTATTTCAGTGCATGAGACCTTGGATGCTGCGGCGACTAAGCCTTATGGCTTTATGAAATTTAATCCAAGTGCTGGAGTGGGTGGACATTGCATTCCAGTAGATCCGTCTTACTTGGCATATGTATCTGCCGGTTTGGGTGTGCCGGCGACATTTATTGAGCGCGCAAATGAAGTGAATTTAGAGATGCCAAAGTATGTGATCGCCCGAGTTATTGCAGATATTGGAGTGCTTCAGGGTAAGAAAGTTTTAGTTGTTGGTGTTGCTTATAAACCAAACGTTGCAGACACGAGAGAGACTCCGGCGGAGTTAGTGATTGCACAACTTAAGGCCGAGGGTGCGATTGTTAATTGGCATGATGATGTAGTTGGTCAGTGGCATGGGGAGAAATCGGCGCCTCTCAAGGGAAATTACGACGCTTCGATTGTGGTCACGTTGCATAAGAGCGTGAATGTGGCAGATGTGAAGGCAGGTGCAGCGTATGTATTTGATACAACTGGAAAAGTGCCTGGAGTTAAAGGGTTGTAACGCCTTTACTTGCTCTGCTCGGCGGCAACGTCACGAATAATTGTTGCTAAATCGCGCTGAGGGGCCCAATTGATAGTGGCCTTGATCTTGCTGATATCTGGCACGCGACGTTGCATATCTTCAAAGCCGGCTGGGTAGGCATCGGAGTAGTTAATGTGCGAGATAGTTGATTTCGATTTAGTCTCTTTAATAACGGCTTCTGCAAGTTGGTTGATGCTGTTTTCACCAACGCCGCCGACGTTGTAGACCTCACCGATTGTTTTGGCTTCAGAAGCAAGTGCCAAGATTGCGGCGACGGCATCGGCCACGTGGCAGAAGACACGAGATTGTGTGCCATCGCCATAGACCTGAATGTTTTCATTCTTGAGCGCAGCTGATACGAATCGAGGAACGACCATTCCGTAGCGTCCGGTTTGGCGTGGGCCAACCGTGTTGAAAAGACGGACGGTGGTAACGGGAAGTTGCTTAGAGAGAAAGAGTGCATGAGCAATTGCTTCTTCGAGCGCTTTAGCATCCGAATATGTCCAGCGAATTTTCTGTGGGGTGCCGACAACGCGATCATCAGTTTCGGCAAGTGGTTGTTTTGGGTTCTTGCCGTAAATCTCTGAAGTGCTTGCGATGAGAATGCGCTTCTGTAATTTGGTGGCGGCAGTTAAGACAACTTCACTACCGGTGAAATTTGTAGAAATTGATTCAATCGGATTTTCCAAAATCGTATTAACGCCAAGAGCGGCGGCCATGTGCAGGACTAAATCGGCACCCGCCATGGACTTTTCAACAAGGGCAACATCGCGGATATCGCCAGTGACAATTTCAATCTTGCCTTGCAGATGCGCAATGTTGGCGGCAGAGCCAGTGCTCATGTTGTCGAGGATTGTTACGGAGTCACCGCGAGCAATAAGGGCATCAGATAAGTGCGAGCCAATAAATCCAGCGCCGCCAGTGATGAAAACACGCATGGGGCAATCTTATTGCCTACGCTGGTCAGATCTTCATAGCCACCGCGGAGGATAGGCTGATGAAACTCTCAGCCAGAAGGGATTTGCTAGCCCCATGTCAATGAATGTGAACACACCGGCCCGCCCGAAAATCTGGGGCGTCGATGCGGCATCGCTCATTCTTGGCTTAGGACTTGGCTTCACACTCGCGCTACAAGTGGTGAGTATGCGACATAGTGACATCGCAAATTTCTATGCGATCGTCGATACCGTTTCGCGATTTTTTGCACTGATCGGTTCGTACTTTGCCATTGTTGGAGTGATGTTAGTTGCGCGAATTCCGTGGGTAGAGAAGGGTGTTGGCCACGATCGTTTAGTGACCTGGCATCGCAAGCTTGGACCATGGTCGTTGTATTTAGTTGGTGCACATGTGCTCTTTGTCGTCTTTGGCTATGCCGGACAAGATCATATTTCACTGGCGGTCGAGCTATGGCGCTTGATGCATCACTATCTCTGGATGTGGCCGGCACTTGGTGGTTTTATTTTAATGGTCTTAGCAGGTGTTACTTCCTACAAGAAAGCGCGTGCGAAACTCAGTTATGAAACGTGGTGGATCATCCATGTTTATACCTACGTCGCTATTGCTCTGGCATTTATGCACCAAGTCCTTAATGGACCAATGTTTATAGAACATAAGTTGTATCGGGCGTACTGGACTGGGCTCTATCTCATTATGGCCGGCAGCATCATTATTTGGCGAATTGGAATTCCAGTTGGGCGCTCGATTCGCCACAACTTGAAAGTTGATCGCGTTGTTGTTGAAGGTCCTGGCGTCATCTCGGTAATTATGCGCGGTCGCAAACTCGATTCACTTGCCGCAGAGGGTGGTCAATTCTTTGGTTGGCGCTTCTTAGCCAAGAGCCATTTCTTAATGTCACATCCCTATTCACTCTCGGCTGCACCAACTCCACATCTGCTGCGAATTACTGTGAAAGATTTGGGTGATCACTCCCGCACACTTGTTGATTTAAAACCAGGTACACGGGTATTTGTTGAGGGCCCTTACGGTGCATTCACTGCCGGGCGCGCATCACGGCCACATGCAGTGCTCATCGGTGGTGGAGTTGGCATTACTCCAATCCGCGCAATTCTTGAAGAGTTTCGCAATGGGATGCAGATCGATGTTCTTTATCGCGCATCGAAGGCGGAAGATTTGGTTCTGCAGAAAGAGCTCGATTATTTGGCGGCCAAGAGTGAAGGAACAATTCGGATTCACTATCTAGTTGGCTCGCGCAAAATCCATCCCATGGATGCCAAGACACTTCAGAAACTGTTGCCACGTATTGCCGATTCCGATGTCTACATCTGCGGCCCATCGCCTCTGGTGCACACCGTGAAGCAGGCCTGCCGCGAATTAGGCGTACCTAAGAACCGTTTCCATGACGAAGCCTTCGCCTTTCACTCAGAGTAAGGGCGCACAAACTCCTATCGCCGCCACTGGCTGCGCTCAGGATCCTCTCAGGTAGGTGCGAGAAGGTAAGCGCAGTTAGGTAGTCGAGGGTCTGCCACAACGGTTAATGAGGGAGAAGTAGATGAAGCGGGCGTTGCTAATAGCTGGAGGCACTATCAGTGGCCTCGGCGCGGTATTAGCGATCACGCCACCACAACTTGGTTCATCCCAAGCTGTAGGAATGTCCAGTGGAATGGGATCGACTATCGGGGGAGCCGCGAGTTCGACAAGTAGCACTGCTGCAACAACAGCAAGTGCTGCACCGTCCACTTCATCTGCTTCTGCAACTCCTGCAACAACTACAAAGAAGCGAGTTGTTAAGAAAGTAGTTCGCCAAACATCAACGAAGGCAAATACAACTACTCAGAACACTGCAACTCAAGCTTCGCCATCTGCAACACCAACACAGACACAATCTTCAACTCCAACACCGGCACCTGCGAAAAATACTTCATCTGGAACTTTCACCGGTCCATCGGTATTCGTAAGCTATGGCAACGTTCAAGTAGAGATCACAGTCCGCGATGGAAAGATTGTCGATGCACAAGCGCTCCAATCTCCTAATGGTCGTAGCCAACGTTTTAGTGATTATGCACTCCCACAATTGCGCCAAGAGACTTTGGCCGCGCAGAGTTCCAGCATCAGCAACATTTCTGGTGCCTCATACACCTCGTATGGTTGGTACAAATCCTTACAAGGAGCGCTCGCCAAAGCTGGTCTGTGACATCATCAGACCATGGCACGCATTCAAGAGGAGATAGAAGTATGGGGAACCATACTTTTCATTGACATCGCTTCCCCTGATGCCAATGAAAGCGAGCTTCGTAAGGCACTGATTCCAGTGCGTGATTATGTGCACCATGTTGATGAAGTTTTCTCGACCTATAAACCCACCTCTGTGATCTCGCAATTGCGCCGCAGTGAGATAAAAATTGGTTCCTGCAGCGCTGAAGTTATTGAAGTCTGGAACCTCTGTAACCATGCGCGCGAACTCACCGATGGCGCATTTAATCCATGGGAAGTTGCCGGCGGGTTTGATCCATCTGGTTTAGTTAAAGGCTGGGCAGCCGATAAATGTGCCGATATTTTGCAAGAAAAAGGCGTGCGCCACATCTCCATTAATGCCGCGGGAGATATCACAATGCGCGGTGGCCTGCTAGAAAATGGCGAAGTAAAGCCATGGGCCACAGGTGTTGTGAATCCAGAGAAAAAACTAGAAGTTGTAAAAGTCTTTGAAACCTTTGATGGCGCAATTGCAACAAGTGGAACATACGAACGCGGCGCACATATTCATGATCCTTACACCGGACTCATCGCTATTGGCGGGCTCTCTGCAACAGTGAAGGGCCCAGATGGTGCGATAGCAGATGCACTTGCTACAGCGCTGATGGTGGCCGGAAAAGATGGTGCAGTCTGGTTTAGCCAACCAGAGTTAGCGAATTACGAAGCGTGGGTAGTAGAGCGCGATGGAGTAAATGCTTGGGGCGTTGGCCCGACTACTCAGTGATTTCGTCGAGAGCTTTCAATTGATCTTTTGATAAATCAATCACCTGAGTAATTTCGCGAACTTGTTCGACTGTACGAGCACTAGCAAGTGGTGTCGACACATGCGGTTGGGCACGTAGCCATGCCAGTGCAACTGCAGAGATTGAGCAACCAATATCATTTGCGATTTCATCGAGGGCCGCGATAACAGCCCAACCTTTATCGTTTTGATAAGCCGCAACACCGCCCAAGCGCACCGATTCCACACTCTCGCCTTTGCGATATTTGCCGGAGAGAAAACCGCGAGCAAGTGAGAAGAAGGGGAGCATCGAAATACCGAATTCTCCGACTACTTCGGATTGGCCACCTTCATAAACCGTGCGCTCCATGAGGTTGTAGTGATCTTGCAAGCCGATGTAACTTGCATAGTTTTCCCGCTTGGAAATCTCTAACGCACTGCGCAAACGATCTGGCTTATGTTGTGATGCGGCGATGTATCGGACTTTTCCGGCAAGTACTAACTCATTAAATGCAGCGAGAGTCTCCTCTTGTGGCACATCTGGATCATCGACATGTGCATAATAAATATCAATGTAATCACTCTGCAGTCGACGCAGCGAGTCATCGCAAGCGGCTGCAATGTTTGCCGCGGAGAGGCCTTTTCGGGTGGAGAGCATGCTCACCTTTGTAGCGATCACAATCTTTTCGCGGTTCTTGCGCGCTCTCTGCCACTTCCCAATGATCGTTTCGCTCTCGCCTCCGACATTGCCATCTTTCCACTCAGAGTAGACATCGGCGGTGTCGATGAAGTTGCCAGCGTTATCGAAGTAGGCATCGAGGACTTGGAAGGATTGCGCCTCATCTGCGCTCCAGCCAAATACATTTCCGCCGAGGCAGAGGGGATGAACCACGAGCGAGGTTTTCGGGAGAGTTAACATGGGTTAAAGATAGGGCAAGATGTAGCCATGGCTGAAACGACAGGTGGCTTCACATCGAGTGAGTTATCTCGCGAAGCACAGACTCTGCAATTACTTTCGCTAACAAATCTTGAAGCAATTGAAATTGGTGAGATCGCGCTGAATTTCGGGCGCGAACGCGAACTACCGATTGCAATTGAAGTACGACTCAAAGAGTGGATTGTCTTTCACGCCTCACTTCCTGGTTCTAAACCTGAGAATGATTGGTGGATTGGTCGCAAAGCCGCGGTAGTTCTCAAAACTGGAAATTCAACAATGTTCGAAAGAGTCAATGCTGAAGAGCAAGGTTTTGATTGGTATGAAAAACATGGCGTTGCCGAAGCGCTTTATGCAATTCATGGTGGCGCCATTCCGCTCAATGTAAAAGGCCTTGGCCTTGCTGGAATTCTTCTCATTAGTGGCTTGCCGCAAGTTGAAGATCATTTACTCGGCGTTGAAGTTATTGCGGAATTTTTAGCACGCAAGGGAGAGCTTGCGTGAGCATTTGGGTCTGCGGTGAAGTCCTCATCGATTTGATTCCAGGTAGTGCCGGAAAAGTTCAAGCAATTGTTGGTGGCGGTCCCGCTAACACTGCTAAAGCGTTGGCGAAACTTGGCGTAGGTGTTGAATTTATCGATGGAATTTCATCTGATCACTATGGAAAATCTGCACGGAGTGAATTAGAGCAAGCAGGTGTCGGGCTCTCCCTTTCCTATGCAAGTAACAAACCAACGTGCACTGCGAAGGTGAGCATCGCCGTCAACGGCAGCGCCACTTACGAGTTCGCAATTGATGGCACTGCCACATTTGATTTTGCGCATTCTTGGCTACCTAGTGCGCAGCAATTAAAGCCCTTGCTTTTACACATTGGGACACTCGTTACTGCGATCGAACCGGCCGCTGGAATTCTCCATGAATGGGCACTTGGGGTAGCAGATTTTGCACCGATTGTTTTTGATCCCAACATTCGCTCGGCGGTTATAAGCGATCGCGATCTCTATGTTGCAGCTGTTGAAAAATGGGTGGCAATTTCGACTGTCGTAAAACTCAGCGATGAAGATGCGCACTGGCTTTATCCCGATATTTCACCAGTTGCTTTGGCCAAGCGTTGGATTAGTGAGGGTGCGGCACTTGTCGTTATCACTCAAGGTGAAGCAGGAATTATTGGCGTAACAAGTGATGAAGTGGTTGAAGTACCAGCGCGCAAGACCACTGTTGTAGACACAGTCGGCGCCGGAGACACTGTCGGTGCAGTTCTTGTTGAAGCGATTGTTGAAAGTGGCGTACTCGCAATTAGCGGTGAAAAACTTAAATCCGTTCTTTATCGCGCAGCAGTGGCTGCCGCAATCACCTGCAGCCGCAGTGGCGCACAACCACCAACTGCTGGCGAAATTACTACTGCAATGGTGGGCTAACTCATGCAATTTATCGATGATGCAGATTTTCAGGTAGCAATTGATTTAGATCAAGGTGCGCGTATTGCATCTCTGACGTGGCGTGACATGCAATTTGCAACGCCCTTTCGTGGCGACCTGGCAAGTTATGGCTGGTTTGCAATGGCGCCATGGACTGGTCGAGTTAGCGAAGGTGAAATTGCAGATGCCAGTGGCAAGACTTTTACTCTGCCACAAACGCTCTATCCACCACATGCCGCACTTGGTTTTGGTTACACCGCATCATGGCAAGAGGTGGGCCCTGGTCGCTCACGTTTGGAATTACCTAAGCCCTATCAAGGTGCAACTATTGAACAGACCATTGAAGTACTCGATGATGCAATTCGCTGGAGCATTGAGTACGACGCGGGTAATTGCGAACTTCCAGCCTGGCTGGGTTTACATCCTTGGTTTAATCGCGATCTGGATCAAGGCGATTCTGCTGAAGTAATCTTTACTGCCAAGAAGATGCTGGCGCGCGATGATGAGAAAATTCCGTTAGATCTTGCAAGTGGTGGAAAGTTAATTTCACCAACGAGTGGACCTTGGGATGATCAATTCACTGAAATTTCTGGCGTTCCATCAATTGTCTGGGGAAATGCAGCACGAATTGATATTGAAAGTGATGCACCTTGGTGGGGAGTAAACACCGAAGATAATGACTCAGTTTCGCTACAACCTATGAGTGCACCTAGTGATGCAGCTAAATTAGGAATTGTTGGCGAGCATTATGTTGAGGCGCTTTTTACCTTCAGCGTCGAATAAAACTCTAAACTTTAGAGAGCGTAAAGCGATACCCAACATTGCGCACAGTGCCGATGATGGATTCAAATTCTGCACCTAACTTGGCACGCAAGCGACGGATATGAACGTCAACAGTGCGAGTCCCACCGAAGTAGTCATAGCCCCAGATCTCTTGGAGCAATTGTGCGCGGGTGAATACTTGCCCAGGATGTTGTGCAAAGAATTTCAATAACTCGAATTCTTTAAAAGTCAGATCAAGTGTGACACCTTTAAGTTTTGCTGTGTAAGAAGCCTCATCAATGACAATGTCACCAGTGCGAATTTCACCAGCATTCGGATTTGCAGCAGTAGCGGCCGCAAGATGCTCACCGAGAGCGATGCGAATGCGCGCTTCAACTTCGGCAGGACCGGCAGTATCGAGTATGACATCTGATACTTGCCAATCTGCGGTCATCGCAGAGAGGCCACCTTCTGTTGTAATGATGATGATTGGGGCACTGATACCAGTCGTGTTCATTAATTTTGTGAGTGACTTTGCACCAGGAAGATCGCGACGCGCATCAAGAAGTACAACATCAACTTCTGGGACATCAACGAGAACGCTTGCCTCTGCGGGAAGAATGCGAACTTGATGTTGAAGCAAACCGAGTGCAGGTAGGACTTCAGCGCTAGCACCAAGAGTGTTGGTGAGTAAAAGAACGCGAGCCACTTTTTTCTCCTGCGGATTAATCTGCCAAATCTGACCGCTTTGTCAGGTGGCGATAATTAGGTAAGGATAGCGCTGTGAATTCACTTGCTCCAATCGTGATCGTGTTAGCACTCGCTAGCGCGTATGGCTTCTGGCATAAGAGCTCTCAGGGGCGAATTCGTACAAAATCTGGTCCCGGAAAAGGCGCTCTCACCGCAGCCCAACTCGGCGCACCACTGGGCTCGCGAGTGACGCTGCTGCAATTCTCAACAGTCTTCTGTGCCCCATGCCGCGCTACCCGATCATTATTAGAAGACATTACTTCACAATTACCTGATGTTGCGCATATTCATTTAGATGCGGAATCGAATTTAGAACTAGTGCGTGAACTTGATATTCGCTCGACACCTACGACCCTGATTCTCAATGCAGCAGGAGTCGAAGTTGGCCGTGCAGTGGGCGCTCCTAAGCGTGAACAAGTCCTGAAATCCCTGGCTCAAGTGCAATAACTCCTGCGAATTACTCGCAATTAGGTAGAAAGCACTGGCTAATTTAGAATTCAACCATGTTCCACATTGAGCCAAGTTTCTTCACTAAGCGCCGCGTTTTAGATTTCGGCCGCTTAGCTGGCTCGTTATGTCGTATGTGAAGTCTTTTTAAAAAACTTTCACATCCATAACTACTTTTACAAAGGAACAGAATGACTCAAGTAATTCCTCGGAATATATCTTCGCCCACCGTAATCGACTCACGCGGTCCGCGCTTTTCTGCAGTGCTTACAACACTGGTGTTGGCAACAGCACTAGTTACTCACTCAGCAATCGTTATTGGCCTACAAGCGATTGTCTTTGCTATCGGAGCATTTAAAGGTCCACAGTTCACACCGTATGCTGCAATTTTCCGAAATGCAGTAAAGCCACTACTCAAAGGCAGCCTTGAGTTGGAAGATGTTCGTCCGCCACAGTTTGCTCAGAAAATTGGTTTATCCTTTGCGGTTGCTGGTCTCTTGGGAGCAATTCTTGGTTCAAGTGCTCTCTTCACTGTTGCAGTTGGCGGAGCACTCTTCGCCGCTTTTCTTAATGCCGCTTTTAATTTCTGCCTGGGCTGCGAGATCTATCTCATTGCCCTGCGTCTTCGTACTCGCTAATTAACGAAAGGTTTCAAAATGACACGTAAGACTTCACTTGTTTCAGCTGATTGGGTTGCTGAAAATATCAATAATAAGAGCATTGCAATTATCGAAGTTGATGAAGACACCACTCTCTACGACATCGGCCACATTGAAAATGCGATTCGCTTCCACTGGCGCGATGATCTCCAAGATGGACTCATTCGCGATCTCATCTCAAAGGATAAGTTCGAAGCGCTGCTTTCGAAGTTCGGTATCTCTAATGACACCACAGTCATTCTTTATGGCGGCAATAACAACTGGTTTGCTACTTATGCATTCTGGTATTTCAAGGTTTATGGTCACGAAGATGTTCGCCTACTCGATGGTGGACGCAAGCGCTGGGAGCTCGATGCTCGTCCGCTTGTGACTGCAGTACCAAGCCGTACTGCTACTCGCTATGTTGCCAAAGATCGCGATAATTCAATTCGCGCCTTCCGCGATGAAGTCATTGCAGAAATCGGTAAATCAAATATCGTCGATGTTCGCTCACCACAAGAATTCTCTGGTGAATTAGCAGCTCCGGCTCACTTGCCACAAGAAAGTGGCCAGATTAAGGGCCACATTCCAACTGCCAAGAACATTCCGTGGTCCAAGGCTGCAAATGAAGATGGCACCTTCAAATCAGATGATGAGTTGAAGGCACTTTATGTTGGCGCAGGAGTAGATCTCAGGAAAGACACAATTGCTTATTGCCGCATTGGCGAGCGTTCTGCATTCTCGTGGTTTGTACTTCATGAGTTGCTTGAAGTAAAAAATGTAAAGAACTACGACGGTTCATGGACTGAGTACGGTTCACTCGTCGGCGTGCCGGTAGCACTCGGCGCATAATGCGAACTTGCGGTGCAACTCCAGGGGGTCCAGATTTAACAGGCGTTAATGTTGCAACCCAAAGCATTATTCAGGGTGCAGTTTTATGTGAAGGTATTAACGATGGGGTACCAAATGGTGCACCAGTGACTAATGCCTACGTTCGCTTGCTTGATTCTGCCGGAGAGTTCACCGCCGAAGTTCCTACTAATGCGCAGGGTCAGTTCCGCTTCTTCGCTGCACCTGGTGCTTGGACTGTTGTAGTCCTTGCAGCAGGTGCGCGAGAGGAAGTGAAGGTGCAAGCTCAGCAGGGCACACCAGTAGATCTCATTATTGAAATCAAAGATTAAGTAAGGTTGCCACATGGCCGATCAACATGAATTACGCGATAAAGGACTTCGCCTCACACCTCAGCGCGAATTAGTACTTTCCGCAGTGCGCTCTTTAGGACATGCAACACCTGAAGAAGTTGCAGCAAAGGTGCGCGAAACTCATCCAGGAATTAATCTCTCTACTGTTTATCGCAATTTAGAAACACTCGAGAATGTGGGATTAGTTCTCCATACTCACTTGGGTCATGGCGGCGCTACGTACCATGCAGCCGAGGAGCTCACTCATCTTCACCTGGTCTGCGGTGTCTGCGGATCTGCAGCCGATGCCCCTATCGATGTAGCGGCGCAATTTGTGAATTCACTCGCCGATGAATTTGGCTTTAAGACAGATGTCACACACTTCGCTGTGTATGGCACCTGTGCTGCATGTACTACTCCAGAGGACTAGATTTATCGCGTGGAGTACGCACTCGTTGAATCTGGCCCCGATAAAGGTGCCATCTGGCATTTTGGGGATCCAGTAAAAGAACAACGAGCACTCCTTTCCGGAACTGGTTGGGCTGATTTATCTCATCTGGAAATACTTTCGATCAATGGAAAAGATCGCCTGACTTGGCTCCACTCGCTCACTACGCAATTTCTTGAAAATTTAGCGCCAGGTCAATGGATCAGCGCGCTAGTCCTTGATCCACAAGGCCACATCGAATATCAATTTAATCTGGTTGATGATGGCGAAATTTCTTTTCTTGTTTTAGATCCTGGCTATGCCGAACCACTTCTTGCATATTTAACAAAGATGAAATTTATGCTCGATGTGAATCCCCAAATAGCTAATGATTTTGTGATCTTGCGCGCCCCAGGAAAAGCCACAGAAATTGGCGGTCCATTTGCGCTAGTTCCTAAGAACGAAGTAGAAGAGATGAAAAAGACTTTCCAACTGACTTCACAACAAGTTGGAGTATGGGCGCTAGAAGCCGAACGTATCGCGTCCGGACGAGCACGAGTGGGGGTAGATACCGATCACAAATCAATCCCTAATGAATTGGGATTTCTCAATGGCTCGGTACACATGAATAAGGGTTGCTATCGCGGGCAAGAGACAGTGGCAAAGATTGCCAATCTAGGAAATCCACCACGTCGCTTAGTAATGCTCCATCTAGATGGCAGCGTCGTTGATGTTCCAGCATC
>Ga0136641_1000720_pt1 | contig 13990 bp, 13 predicted proteins | sample EliLak1302023Y_FD_115312 | JGI IMG/M metagenome (GOLD analysis project Ga0136641, IMG submission 115312) | Freshwater microbial communities from Elizabeth Lake, Yosemite National Park, California, USA - 13020-23Y | ecosystem: Environmental > Aquatic > Freshwater > Lake ...
GCAGATGCTACTGCCCCACCCAATTGGGTTGCCATGGTTTGCATGCCATAACAAATACCAAGAACAGGAACGCCTAATTCAAAAACGATTTGCGGGGTACGGGGACTACTGTCTTCAGTTACAGAACTTGGACCACCAGAGAGAATAATTCCCTTTCCACCCTGCTCTTGGATGAACTTGCGGATGAATTCTGGATCGCAATCATAAGGATGGATCTCTGAATACACTCGTGCGTCACGCACACGTCTAGCAATCAGTTGAGTTACTTGTGAACCAAAGTCGAGAATCAGTATTTTGTCGTGCACGAAAGAAGCCGTCTTAATCAATGTGGTAATTCGGCGCTTCCTTAGTGATCTTCACATCATGAACGTGTGACTCGCGTACACCCGCTGAAGTGATTTCCACAAAATTGGCTTTTTCATGTAATTCGTCGATCGTTTTACAACCGAGATAACCCATTGAGGAGCGAATACCACCAGTGAGTTGATGCAAGATTGCCAAAACACTTCCCTTATAAGGAACCTGTCCTTCAATGCCTTCTGGGACCAGTTTTTCAGCATTTGCCGAACTGATGTCGCTCTGGAAATAACGATCAGCGGAGCCATCGGCCATCGCGCCCAAAGAACCCATACCACGGTAACTCTTATAGGAACGTCCTTGATACAAGAACACTTCACCCGGCGCTTCTTCAGTGCCGGCAAAGAGGCCACCCATCATCACAGCACTAGCACCAGCGGCTAATGCTTTAGCAACATCGCCAGAGTAACGAACACCACCATCAGCAATCAATGGAATACCTGTGCCTTTAAGTGCAGCAGCGACATTCACAATCGCGGTAATTTGAGGAACACCTACACCCGCAACAATACGGGTTGTACAAATTGAGCCCGGTCCAATACCAACCTTCACGCCATCAGCACCATGATCAGCCAAGGCTTTGGCTGCATCACCAGTAGCGATATTGCCGCCAATCACTTGAACCTGTGGAAAGTTTTTCTTGACCCATTTGACACGGTCTAAAACGCCTTGGCTGTGACCGTGCGCAGTATCTACCACAATCACATCGACGCCTGCTCTAACGAGGAGCTCAATCCGCTCATCATTATCTGGGCCAACACCAACGGCCGCACCAACGCGTAACTTACCTTCGCTGTCTTTACAAGCATTAGGATGCTCAGTCGCTTTCAGAATATCTTTTACTGTGATGAGGCCGCGTAATTCGAATTTGTCATTGACAACCAAGACACGCTCTAAGCGATGTTGACTCATTAAGCGCTTAGCTTGATCAAGGGTACAACCCTCTTTGACTGTTACCAAACGCTCGCGTGGAGTCATTTTGGTTCTTACTGGCGCATCTAAGTCCTCTTCGAAACGCAAATCACGATTCGTAATAATGCCGACGACTTCTTTGCCAACCAATACTGGGAAGCCAGAAAAACCATGTTCACGAGAAAGTTGAATGACTTGACCAAGTGTGACATCTGGACCAATTGTGATCGGATCACGCAAAACCCCGGATTCGTAACGTTTTACTTTTGCTACTTCTCGCGCCTGTTCAGCTGACGTTAAGTTTTTATGAATAATGCCAATACCACCCTCGCTGGCCATGGCAATTGCCAAGCGACCTTCGGTAACGGTATCCATCGCAGCAGATACTAATGGTGTATTAAGTGAAATATCCCGAGTTAATTTACTTGCCAGACTGGCATCTCGAGGGAGTACCGAGGAATAGGCCGGTACGAGGAGCACATCGTCAAAAGTGAGTGCTTTTTGAATGAGTCGCATGCAAAACCCCTAGTCACAAAAACAGATTATAGCCTCCTGGCCTTTCTTTTGGCTGCAGCGGCCTGGAATTTGGCATCCTGGTTCTGATTCGCCTTCTTTCGTCGCACGCTTTTGGGGTCAATTAACAGCGCTGAATACAGCTCCAAACGATCCCCAGAGTAAATGGGGCTATCCCAATCCTTACGCTTCCCAAAGACCCCAAAACAGCCTTTTCTGATGAGAACAGGATCATCTTGACCTTCAGCAATGCCTGCCCTTACTAATGCTAGGCCTACAGTAGGGACCTCGCCCTTTTGAAGAGTGAGCTGAAATTGCCTCAGTACGGGCTCACCCCGTCTGGCATCACAGATTGTTAGTTCCAGGCTTTGCTCAGCCATACAACTCTTCTGCCCGCTTCACGAAGCAATCCACAAATGTCCCAGCAATATGCCCAAAGACGGGGCCAATGATCTTATCCAGAATGGCGCTCTTGAATTCCCAATGGAGCTTAAATTCCACCTTACAAGCATCTTCCCGTAAGGGTATGAAGTTCCACTGCCCCGAAAAGTGCTTAAAAGGCCCATCTACAAAAACCATATCAATCGTTTCTGGACGGTGATTGACATTACGCGTATGAAAGTACTGAGTAATCCCCTTAAAGCTGATGTTGATTTTGGCATCCAATATAGTCTCGGTCTGCTCAAAAATTTCCACCCCGCCACACCAGGGTAAAAACTCTGGATAACGCGCGACATCTGTCACCAAGCCATACATGCGGTCGGCTGATTGGCCAATTAAAACGGTCTTGTTGACGTCTGCCATAATCGATCTTGGAAGCTAAATAACTATGAGTATCGTCGATAACAAAAAAGCCTTCTTTGATTATTTTATCGAGGAACGCTTTGAGGCAGGGCTTGTATTGGAAGGCTGGGAAGTCAAAGCCATTCGAGCAGGTCGCGTGCACGTCAAGGAAGCGTATGTCGTCATTCGCCAGGCGGAGCTTTTTCTAATTGGTTGCCACATTACCCCCCTGCTCTCAGCCTCTACCCACGTTCTACCAGACAGTACCCGCACTCGGAAATTACTTCTCAATGCAATTGAGATCCGTAAACTGATTGGCAAAGTAGAGCAGAAGGGTTACACCCTCGTGCCACTCAACCTGCATTTCTCCAAAGGCAATGTGAAGTGCGAAATTGGTCTGGCTCGAGGAAAAAAACAACATGACAAACGCGCAGCTACCAAAGAGCGTGAATGGGAAGTGCAAAAAGGTCGAATTGCCAGAGGCGATTTAAACGCGTAATTTACATATAAGTTAGCGCCAGACCCTGAGAAACTGCAGTAGACTGATCCTGAGGCTAATATCTTCTCCCCCCAAGCATGCACTAATTAAGTGCAGCATGGCACCAAGCTGCTTCAGATCTCGCTAGCGCATTCTTTTATAGGCATTATTTTGTAATCATGAAATTGCCTTTTGACGAAATGCTCGACGCCGCAGGCAAAGCGCGTCCCCACTACCAAATTTTTCATGATTGGTTGCGACAGCAGAGTGATAGCCTCATGGGCCTGAAGCGTGCTGAAGCAGACCTAATCTTCAGAAGAGTGGGCATTACCTTCGCCGTCTATGGAGATGATCTTGGCTCCGAAAGAACCATTCCCTTTGATCAAGTACCTCGTATCTTTACCGCAAAAGAATGGGGACAATTAGAGGCGGGTTTACGTCAGCGTGTCAAAGCGCTCAATTGCTTTATCTATGACGTGTACCACGACGAAGACATCATCAAAGCAGGCATTGTTCCTGCTGAACAAATTTATAACAACGCGCAATATCGTCCAGAGATGCGCAACGTCAGTGTGCCTCGCGATATCTACGCTCAAATTGCTGGCATTGATATTGTGCGTGCTGGTGAGGGTGAGTTCTACGTTCTCGAAGATAATTTACGCGTTCCATCGGGTGTGTCATACATGGTCGAGGATCGCAAGATGATGATGCGACTCTTCCCGGACCTTTTCCAAAAATATCGCATTGCCCCTGTCGAACATTACCCAGATCTGCTATTGGAATGCCTGAAGTCAGTCAGACCTGATAATGTTAAAAAGGCCAATGTTGTTGTCTTAACGCCAGGTATGTATAACTCTGCATACTTTGAACACAGTTATCTAGCGCAGCAAATGGGTGTGGAATTGGTTGAAGGCAAAGACCTGTTTGTAAAAAACGAACAAGTCTTTATGCGAACTACTCAAGGCCCCGAGCGGGTTGATGTAATTTATCGCCGCGTAGATGATGACTTCTTAGATCCATTGGCATTCCGCTCAGATTCCACTCTAGGGGTTGCTGGCCTCTTATCGGCCCATCGTGCTGGTAATGTCACTTTAGCGAATGCAATTGGTACGGGTATTGCTGATGACAAATCCATCTATCCATACGTACCAGAAATGATTGAGTTTTACCTTGGCGAAAAGCCCATTCTCAACAATGTACCCACTTTCCAATGTCGCAAGACTGAAGATTTGGCATACACCTTAGCCAATCTTGAAAAGTTAGTTGTCAAACTGACTCATGGTGCTGGTGGCTATGGCATGCTAGTTGGGCCCGCCTCAACGAAAGCGGAGATCGAAGAATTTAGAAAGCACCTGATCGCCCATCCCGATAAATATATTGCTCAACCTACTTTGGCACTTTCCACTTGCCCCACATTTGTTGAGTCTGGCGTTGCTCCTAGACATATTGATTTGCGACCTTTTGTTCTCTCTGGCAAAACCATCAAGATGGTGCCAGGTGGTTTAACCAGGGTGGCCCTCAAAGAAGGATCTTTAGTCGTGAACTCCTCTCAAGGTGGCGGCACTAAAGACACCTGGGTATTAGAAGAGTAAGGGGAATAAAAGAACATGCTAAGTCGCACCGCTGATTGTCTTTATTGGATGGCCCGCTACACCGAGCGTGCAGAAAATACTGCGCGCATGTTGGATGTGAATCATCAAACCTCACTACTCCCACAGCCTGCCGAGTTCTTAGAGCAAAGCTGGAAAAAGTTACTCACCATCTCCAAATTGGAAGATACCTTCTTGAGTCAATATGAGCTTGTCAATCGTGAAAATGTATTAGATTTCATGATCTATGAAACGAGTAATCCCTCTAGCATCGTTTCTTGCTTATATGCAGCTCGTGAGAATGCCCGCGTCATTCGTGGCAAGATCACTTCTGAGGCATGGGAAACCCAAAACACTACCTGGCTTGAGTTGCAGCGCATTCTAGAGGCTAGACATCAGGCTGACCCTAGCAGACTGCTTGAGTGGGTGAAACACCGTTGCCATCTATTTAGAGGTGTGCTCTATGGCACGATGCTGAAAAATGAAGCCTTCTACTTTATCAATGTCGGAACACTTCTAGAGCGGGCTGATAATACAGCTCGTATTTTAGAAACAAAATATGAAGATCAGGCTAGCCTCAAAGTATTAGATGTTGATGAGGGCGCTGGTGGTAAATTCTTTGATTTCTATCACTGGGCAGCCTTACTCAGGTCAGTCTCTGCTTTTGAGATCTATCGTCAAATTTATTCTGATCAAGTCACACCCAAGCAAGTAGCAAAACTCTTGATCTTCAACAAACAAATGCCTCGTTCATTAGTTTGTTGCGTCAATGAGCTTATTCCATTAATTTCAGAAGTCAAGAATCAACAATCTAAAGAGATTGAGCGTTTATTGGGTAAGCTAAAAGCTAGCTTAGATTACTCCGATATTGATGAAGTCTTTTTACAAGGTCTAGAAGAATTTATCGAAGGCTTTCTAGAGCGTATCAACCATATCGCCGATGAGTTTAGTAGCGCCTACCTCATCCCATTAGCGACTAATTAGGCGTTTGTAAAACAATATGCACTTAAAAATTCGCCATCGAACCGAATATCGCTACGAAACTCCTGTACGTTACTCGATTCAGGAATTGCGTCTCACGCCGCCCTCTGTTAAGGGTCAAGAAATTGATAAATGGAAAGTGAGTACCCCCATTAAGGCATCAACATCAATCGATACATTTGGCAATGTTTGTAGCGTCTTTGTCCAAGAAACTCCATACACCTCAATGATGATTGAGGCTGAGGGTGAGGCACATACGCAGGATGCCTTTGAGTTTCCTGATGATGCAAAAGCAGTCTCTCCTTTTTATCTCTTGCAGCAAACTAATCTGACGGAGCCTACAGATGAAATGCTGGAGTATTTCTCCTATAGCCTTCCAAAGAGAAATTCAGTAGATCAAGTCCTTAAATTAGCTGAGGCAATTCAAGGCTTGATTGCATACTCGCCAGGCCAAACCAACTTTGCAACAACCGCTGTCCAATCTTTTGCAATGAAATCCGGCGTATGCCAAGATCACGCTCATATCATGCTCGGACTATGCAGAGCGTCTAATATCCCAGCCCGTTATGTGAGTGGCTATTTCTTTGCCGAGGAGTCACCAAACCTTGCAAGCCATGCTTGGATAGATTTCTGCAGCGATATTGATCAAGGAATTTGGACTAGCATTGACATTACTCATGCCTGCCTGATTGATGCACGCCATATTCGCCTGGCTATTGGCCGCGACTACTACTCGGCAGCACCCGTTAAAGGGGTTCGGTCTGGTGGTGGCGGTGAAGAACTGAGTGCCAGCATCTCTATACAGCAACTGTCTTAATTGCCTTCCCAGACATTTAAGGGATAATTCCATGAAATTATTCAAGGTGCTAAGGGATTAAGCTATGACGTACTGTGTTGGACTTTGTCTTAAAGACGGTTTGGTTTTTTTATCGGATACCCGTACAAATGCTGGCGTAGACCAAATTGGTACCTTTAGAAAAATGAGCATTTTCCAAAACGCTAATGATCGTTTTTTTGCAATCATGAGTTCTGGCAATCTCGCCATTACTCAGTCTGTCAAAGAAATCTTACTTCAGGGACAACTTTTTAAAGGTAAGAATCTCTGGACGGCCAAAAACTCTTATGAGGCTGCTACTGTTGTAGGTGATGCTATCAAACAAGTTTATGAACGAGATCACTTAGCGCTTGAACAATCAGGATTCGAATTTAATTGCAATATGATCTTCGGCGGCCAAGTTAAGGGTGAAAAACCGCGCCTGTTTAATATTTACTCAGCTGGAAATTTTATTGAAGCTACTCCTGAGAATTGCTATTTCCAAATTGGTGAATCTAAATACGGAAAACCTATTTTGGATAGAGTACTCAATTTCACTACGCCATTAAACCTAGCAACTAAGTGCGCCTTGATCTCCATGGACTCCACTCTGAAAAGTAATATTTCAGTTGGGCTTCCTTTAGATATGCTCGTTTATGAAAAAAATTCCCTAAAGGCTACCAAACTAGTCACCCTAGATAGTGCCAATCCTTATTTCGCAATGATTCATCAATTATGGGGCGAGAAGCTGAGAGAGGCTTTCAATTCAATTGCTGAGCCTAGCTGGAGTGGCGCTCATAAATCGAGTGACATTTCTATTCCCGCTAAAAAAATGGGAGCCGTAATTATTAATCATCCCCCATCAAAAGCACAGATGGCTAAATTACGAACTACTTGTAAGGCAAGCAAACCAGTAAAGAAGGTGGCGAGTAAAAAGGCTGTTGCCAAGAAAAAAGCCTAGATTGAATCTAGGCTTTTTAGGCGCTTCTTTACTTTCTTACTTAGGCTTTTAAGCTTTTACCCAACATCTCCCAAGTTTCCACTACGCTATCTGGGTTCAATGAGATTGAGGTAATCCCCTTTTCCACCAGCCAACGTGCAAAGTCTGGGTGATCTGATGGGCCTTGGCCGCAGATACCGACGTATTTGTTTTGCTTACGGCAAGCATCAATCGAGCGGGCAATCATGAACTCTACAGCTGGATCACGCTCATCAAAGTCAATCGCCAGCAGCTCCATACCGGAGTCCCGATCTAGACCTAGGGTTAATTGAGTCATATCGTTCGAACCGATGGAGAAACCATCAAAATATTCGAGGAACTGATCTGCCAGAATCGCATTTGATGGAATCTCGCACATCATAATCAGACGCAAACCATTCACGCCACGCTTAAGACCAAAATTTTCCATCATGTCGATCACACGCTTCGCTTGATTAATGGTACGCACGAAGGGCACCATAATCTCCACGTTATCCAAGCCCATATCTTCACGCACACGCTTCATTGCGGCGCATTCCATTGCAAAGGCTTCACCGAAATCTTCTGACACATAGCGGGAGGCACCACGGAAACCTAGCATTGGGTTTTCTTCATCAGGCTCGTAACGTGAACCACCAATCAGCTTCTTGTATTCATTAGATTTGAAGTCTGATAAACGGACGATAACCGGCTTTGGATAGAAAGCGGCAGCAATTGTTGCCACGCCCTCAACCAGCTTATCTTCATAAAACTGACGTGGGCTAGCATAACCACGAGCAACACTCTCTACGGCACGCTTAAGGTCTGGATCAATATTGGGGTATTCCAAAACAGCGCGGGGGTGTACACCAATATAATTATTGATGATGAACTCGAGACGAGCAAGACCTACGCCTGCATTCGGAATTTGGCAGAAATCAAATGCTAACTGAGGATTACCAATATTCATGGTGATCTTCACCGGAATCTCTGGCAACACCCCGCGGGATATTTCAGTCACTTCAGTCTCTATCAAACCATCATAGATATGACCTTCATCACCCTCTGAACAAGAAACCGTCACCATCATGCCATCTTGTAAATGTTCAGTAGCATCACCGCAACCAACTACCGCAGGAACTCCTAATTCACGAGCAATAATCGCAGCGTGACAAGTACGGCCACCACGATTAGTCACGATTGCAGAGGCGCGCTTCATTACTGGCTCCCAGTTCGGATCAGTCATATCGGCGACCAGAACATCACCAGGCTGTACACGGTCCATCTCACTTGGGTCACGAATGATTCTGACGGGGCCGGCACCAATCTTTTGACCAATCGCACGACCTTTGGCTAATACCTTGGAGCTGCCCTTGAGCTTGTAGCGCATCTCTACTTGACCAGCCGCTTGACTTTTGACTGTCTCAGGACGAGCTTGCAGGATATAAATACGGCCATCTTGACCATCTTTACCCCACTCAATATCCATTGGACGACCGTAGTGCTTTTCGATAATGACAGCGTATTTCGCCAACTCAGTAATGTCAGCCTCTTCCAAAGAAAAACGATTACGCTTCTCTGGGGAGACGTCAACCGTTTGCACTTTCTCAGCAGAACCTTGCGGTGCAAATAGCATCTGAATCAGTTTAGAGCCCAATGAGCGACGAATAATGGCTTTCTTATCCTGAGCTAATGTAGTTTTAAACACATAAAACTCATCTGGGTTAACGGCGCCCTGCACCACTGTCTCACCCAGGCCATAGCTTGAAGTAATAAAGACCACATCCTCAAAACCAGACTCAGTATCTAAGGTAAACATCACGCCTGCAGCGCCTAAATCTGAACGGACCATCCGCTGAATACCAGCTGATAGCGCGACTTCAGCATGGGCAAAGCCTTTGTGTACACGGTACGAGATCGCACGATCGTTATATAGCGAGGCAAATACTTCTCGAATTTTCTTGAGGACGTCATCAATCCCTTCAACATTCAAGAAAGTCTCTTGCTGCCCAGCAAATGAAGCATCTGGCAAGTCTTCTGCAGTAGCGGATGAACGTACCGCAAAAGAGCCTTTACCAGAATCATCCAATACGGCAAATGCCTTACGCACTTCTTCATCCAACTTTGGTTGAAATGGTGCAGTTTCGATCCAGTTACGAATCTCAGCACCCGCCTCAGCCAATGCACGCACATCATCAATGTTGAGGCCTTGCAAACGTTGCTGAATGCGCTCTGTCAAATTATTGTGTTTCAGGAAATCCCGAAATGCTAATGACGTAGTGGCAAAACCGGTGGGCACACGCACCCCTGTAGAAGCCAGCTGAGAAATCATCTCGCCTAATGAGGCATTCTTACCGCCGACTGACTCAACATCCGTCATCCGAAGCTGCTCAAAAGGTAAAACATAGGCGTCTGCCACACTACTATTTTGTTGCTGTTGGTTGGACATAAAATACTCTCAAAAGATAAAGAAACTGGTCAAGCGGCCACTCAAATGGGGCATACTTCAATAAACCATATTGTAGTGCTGTCACCTGACTGTTAGGCCAAATCCATGTCTTCCGAATCCCGTATAGTTTTCATTGTCTCTGACGGTACTGGCATTACCGCCGAGAACTTCAGCCAGTCGATTTTGGCCCAATTTGAGGCCAGTTTTAAGCACATTCGCATCCCTTTTGTCGATAGCGTTGATAAGGCCCACGAGGCAGTGAGTAGCATCAACCAGGTGTTTAACAAATATGACGTACAACCCATTGTTTTTACTACTCTAGTAAACACAGAACTGAACGCCATTGTCGCCAAGGCGAATGGCCTCATTTTGGATATGTTTCAGACCTTTGTGGCTCCGCTAGAGGACGCCCTAGGCATGAAATCAACTCACGCCATGAACCGTCTTCACCACAATGCGGATACCGAGGCCTACAAGAACCGAATTGAGGCGATTAATTATTCTTTGGCCCACGATGATGGGCAGTCAAATCAAAATTTAGCCGAAGCCGATGTGATTTTGATTGGAATTTCGCGAGTGGGAAAAACACCAACCAGCCTCTACTTGGCAATGCAATATGGATTAAAGGCTGCAAACTATCCACTCATTCCTGAAGACTTTGAGCGAGGGCAACTTCCTAAAGATCTCATGCCTCATCGCCAAAAAATCTTCGGCCTGATGATTGACGCTGAGCGCTTGTCGGAGATTCGCAATGAGCGTCGCCCTGGCAGCAATTATGCCAAGCTAGAAAATTGTCGCTACGAGATTAATGAAGCTACCGCCATGATGAAAAAACAATCGATCCCTTGGGTCTTAACTACCAGCAAATCGATCGAAGAGATTGCAACTACTGTGTTGCAAGCAATCAAATCGGATAAAACCATATTGGGTTGACTCTAAGTCTGTCACTTAACTACGTCTCACCCGCATCGTCTCAAATAGACACACTGCAGTTGCAGTTGAGACATTCAAGGACTCTACTCTTGGGTCAATCGGAATTGATACTCCCCTAGCTTGAGCCAGTAGGTCATCTGATACGCCCTGACCTTCACTTCCCATGATCCAAGCAACTGGGTGCAATAATTCTTTTTTAAGATCAAAGAGATCTTGCTCTGCATCTGCGGTAGCTACGAGCATGGGCGCAGTGACCGCACTTAAGACTTGCTGATTGGTCCAACCCTCATAGAGATCTAATAAGCGATGAGCACCCATCCCAGCGCGTAATACCTTGCTTGACCATAAATGCGCGCATCCCGATAGGGCAATGACTTGAGTAAATCCTGCCGCTGCTGCAGTTCGTAAAATAGATCCCACATTACCCGCATCCTGAATCCGATCCAAGATCAGAACATCACCTTCCAGGATTGCGAGGGATTGCGGCATTGCGAGAGCGGCTTTTGGTAAATTCAGCAGGCCCGCAATCTGCGGCGCATTAACCAAATCACTCAGCAAATCCCAGAGTGCGCTGTCTAATTGATAAACTTTAGTATCGGGACAGATCTCAATATGTTCGTAGACCGCTGCCGAGATCTCAGTATTCTGTAAGCCAACTTCAGAGGTGAGTAGAATCTTCAGTGCAGGGTCACCAACCCAAGTCTGCACCAGATGAATCCCTTCTAATAGGGCTTGGCCGCTTGCTATTCTGGCCTTCTGTCCTTTAGAGCCAGTGGCTTGTAGATTACGGATTTCCTTAAATAAAGAATTTTCTTTGGAAGTGATGAGATCAAAGTTCATGGCTTAGTGTGTTTGTAGCTCGAGTACTTTTCGGACTGGAGAAAAACTTTTACGGTGCTCAGGGCAAGCACCATATTCTTTGAGAGCAGCAAAGTGGGCTTCAGTTGGATAGCCCATGTGTTGTGCGAAGCCATATTGCGGATGACGTTGATGCAAGATCTGCATCTGACGATCACGTGTTACCTTAGCCAAAATGGAAGCAGCAGATATCGCAGGCTCTTTGGCATCACCTTTAATAATTTCTTCTGTTGCGATGGGTAGCTCAGGACAACGATTACCATCAATCAGTGCTTTGTCTGGCCAAGCGCCCAATCTGTTTGTTAAATCTTCAACCGCTCGCCTCATAGCCAACATAGTGGCTTGCAAAATATTGATGTCATCAATTTCTGCTGGGCTCGCTTCGCCAATACCCCAGGCTTTTGCCTTTTGCATAATCTGCTCATAGAGATATTCTCTACGGGCAGGTGTTAATTTTTTAGAATCTTTTAGGCCCTCGATAGGATTTTCTGGATCAAGTACTACCGCACCAGCAACCACAGCACCAACAAGGGGGCCACGCCCTGCCTCATCAACCCCACAGATCCAAATGACACTCACGGCTTTGCTCTTTTCTGGCGATGATTTGCGATCGTTTGTGCAACCGCTTGTGCAACTAACAGGCCCGTTGGACGACGAAGTGTTTCATGCATTTGCGTAAAGCGGGTTTTTAGTTCAGCTACTTGATTAGGCTTGTTAAGCCATTCTTGGATAGCTGTTGCTAATTTTTCAGGGCTTGCATCATCCTGTAATAGCTCAGGAACAACAAACTCACCACACAAAATATTCGGTAAGCCGACATAAGGTAGATAACCTTGACGCTTCATGATTTGAGCAGTCAACCAAGGCACTTTATAAGAAATCACCATAGGTTTTTTCCATAAAGCAGCCTGCAAAGTTGCTGTACCGCTGGCAATCAGCACCACATCGGATGCTTCTAATACTTCATCAGCCATACCGTCAAGTAAATGGATTTGTATATCAGGATGGCTATCTTTTGTCTTCAGTAAGAGCTCTTCGATTGGTGCGCGCAAGCTCGGTGTTGCGACCGGAATTAAGAAGCTCAGCTTTTGACCCTTGAGTCGCTCCGCAAGAAGCTGCGTCGCTTCAAAGAAGACTGGTGCAATTAGCTCAATTTCAGAGCCGCGACTGCCAGGCAATACGGCGATCACAATTCCATCAAGTGCATTACTTGAAAGTTTTAATGTGCGCGTGATTTTTTCTCTTGCCTGCTGTGAATCAGGCTCAAGCGGAATATCGCTGGCCAGCGGATGGCCAACATAAGTGGAGGCGATACCGGCGCGGTCATAGATTTCAGTTTCAAAAGGGAAAATACACAATATGCGCTCAACCGCTTGGGCAATTTTTTTAATTCGGTTCGCACGCCAAGCCCAAATAGAAGGTGATACTAAATGCAAAGTCGGAATACCTGCCTTGCGTAAGTGCTGTTCAACACCTAAATTGAAATCAGGTGCATCAATTCCCAAAAACACATCGGGGCGACCTTCATGGGTGAGATGTTGAATGAGTTCTTTACGCAGTTTCAGAATGGCGGGAAGCTGTTTGATGGCCTCAACATAACCTCGCACACTTAAAGTCTCCATCGGCCAATCAGAGCGCATCCCCTCAGCCTGCATTCTGGGTCCGCCAATACCATAAACCTCTAGACCTGCCATATCTGGAATTTGATTTAAGGCACTCAGGACCGGTGCTGCAAGCAAATCGCCAGAAGGTTCGCCGGCTACACAAGCTAACTTAGGCAAAGTAGACCTTAACGAATAATGCCGCGCGTAGAGGCGGCAATAAAATCATGAAACTGGGTCAGTTTTTCTGTAGTTGCTGCATCAGATGCACTTGCCACAATCATTTTCTGAATTTCTAGCTTGGCATCTTCGAAGCTCAGGCCGTCTTTATAAAGTATCTTGTAAGCCTGACGTAGCGCAGCAATCGTTTCACTAGAGAAGCCGCGGCGCTTTAAGCCTTCAACATTAATACCATGCGGAGAGGCTTTATCGCCAGCTGCAATCACAAATGGTGGAATATCCTGAACTAAAACGGAGGCGCCACCTAGCATGACATGTTGTCCGATGCGGACAAATTGGTGTACACCAGACATACCACCCATAATGGCCCAGTCGTGTACTTGCACATGGCCAGCAATTTGCGCATTACTCGAAAAAATAGTGTGGTCACCCACTTGGCAATCATGGGCAATGTGAACATAAGCCATGATCCAGTTATCGCTACCAATTCGGGTGATACCTTCATCCTGAGCAGTGCCCGTATGAATTGTGGTGAACTCACGAATCGTATTGCGATCACCAATAATGAGTTGCGTTGGCTCCCC
>Ga0136641_1000721_pt1 | contig 13983 bp, 13 predicted proteins | sample EliLak1302023Y_FD_115312 | JGI IMG/M metagenome (GOLD analysis project Ga0136641, IMG submission 115312) | Freshwater microbial communities from Elizabeth Lake, Yosemite National Park, California, USA - 13020-23Y | ecosystem: Environmental > Aquatic > Freshwater > Lake ...
CCTAAAAGACACAAAGCATCGAGAAGTAGACTCATGCACGGAAGCGTGCGAGAGCGGCCGAATCGGGCAGTCTCGAAAACTGCTGTGTCTACGGGCACCGTGGGTTCAAATCCCACCGCTTCCGCCAGTAAATGAAACGGGTGACCAAAAGTCACCCGTTTCTTTATGACCTATTGGCATTTTGCAAATCGGGAACTACGCTAGATACGTCTGGCAAATGCCAAAACACTTAGAGGAGTCGCTGTGGTCTCGTCAATTGAATCTTCCGTAGGAACAGAGCGAAAGCTCGTAACTGCCATCCCTGGACCGAAGTCGGTCGCTATGCACGAACGTCGCAAGAAGTCAGTGAGTGCAGGACTCACTCAAGGCTTCCCTGTTTACATCGAGCGTGCTGAAGGCGCCATCCTTCAAGACATCGATGGGAACCGAATTCTCGACCTGGGATCAGGCATTGCCGTCACCACAATTGGTCACGCAGTTCCAGAGCTCGTCGCCGCCGTAAGTGAACAAGTTGCTGATTTCACTCACACTTGTTTTATGGTGACGCCGTACGAGAGTTACATCGAAGTATGTGAAGAGCTCTCCAACATCACACCTGGAACGCACGCCAAAACTTCAGCTCTCTTTAATTCTGGTGCAGAAGCTGTTGAAAATGCCGTGAAGATTGCACGACTCGCAACTGGCCGCCAAGCAGTGATTGTTTTTGATCACGCGTATCACGGACGTACAAACTTGACAATGGCACTCACCGCTAAGAACATGCCCTACAAGGACCGCTTCGGTCCTTTTGCTGGCGAGGTCTACCGCATGCCAATGAGCTACCCGTACCAAGATGGTCTTAGCGGCCAAGAGGCAGCAGCTCGCGCGATCAAGATGATTGAGACGCAAGTTGGTGCCGGGAACGTTGCGGCATTGCTTATTGAACCAATTCAAGGTGAAGGTGGATTCATTGTTCCAGCTCCTGGGTTCCTTCCAGCTCTCTCAGAATGGACGACCAAGAATGGTGTTGTCTTTATTGCTGACGAAATTCAGAGTGGTTTCGGCCGTACTGGTGAATGGTTCGCAGTTGACCACGAAGGCGTTGTCCCCGACATGATTACAACCGCCAAGGGGCTAGCTGGTGGAATGCCACTTTCTGGCGTCACGGGTCGCGCAGAACTTATGAACGCAGTTCACGAAGGTGGACTTGGTGGCACCTATGGGGGTAACCCAGTTACTTGTGTTGCAGCGCTCGCAGTTATTCGTGTGATGCGAGAAAGAAACCTCATTGCACGTGCTCGCGAACTCGGCGACGCCATTACTGGTGCGCTGAAGGCTCTCCAACAAGACGTGGCGATCATTGGTGAAGTACGTGGAAAGGGCGCCATGATTGCAATGGAGCTCGTAATGCCTGGTACCAAGGATGCCAACGCTGCTGCAGCGAAGGCAATTGTTAGCTACTGCAACTCACAAGGTGTTATTGCGCTGGCGTGTGGAACATACGGAAACGTGATCCGATTGCTGCCACCGCTTACCATCACCAACGAGCAGCTTGCTGATGGTCTTAGCGTGCTGGCAACTGCTGTTCGCGCTGCTGGTTAAGAACAACAATGCGTTCTGCTCGCGTGCTTATTGTGGCGTCTATCGCCTCACTACTTCTCGCAAGTTGTTCGACAACTTCGCAGTCCTTGTCCAGTGGCCCGACAATTACCGCTACTCCAACACTCAGTATTAATGATGCGCTAACGAGTGCATCATGCACCGCAACTTCGTGCATTGCGCTGAGCAACTCACAGTACGGAGTTGGCGAACAGTACTCCGAGTCTTCAAAGAAGTGGACATCACTGAATCTTCCTGCGGTTGCAATCGCGATTTCAGCGACATCATGTTGGACAAATGGTTGTTTGATCGCGGGCAACACCACAACTTCTCAGTTTCTATGGAAATACAGTTCTGGATTTGTAGCAACGGTGCAGCCACCAACAATCTTTCAAACAATTGAGTCCATTAATTGTTTTGCTGACAACACATGCGCAGTTATTGGCTTTAACCCGAGCACTTCTTCTATGGAGATGATGTACAGCCACGATGCTGGCGCAATGTGGACATCGCCCACGTCGCTGCCTGCAGCGCTATCTGTAACCGGAACAATCTCTATGTCCTGCGACGAGTCGAACAATTGTCTCGTGAGTGGAGCGAGTCGAACAGGTCCTTCAGCTCTTCTTTATGCAACGCACGATGCTGGCGTCACATGGCTGCAGCGAACAATGAACTCTTCATGGGTGACACTTCATTCACTTACTTGCAGTGCACTCAAATGCTTAAGCGCCATGACAGATTCATCTGGAAATAGTTACATTCTCAATACCAACACATACGGTCGAATCTGGAAAAAAGTTAGTTCTTCAAATAGTGCCGTCACCGCAATGGCATGTGCCAGCGTCAGTTCGTGTGTCGTGGTTGGCACCAACAAGATCGATGGCCCGTGGCTCGAAACATTGCACAATGGTGTTCTCGTACTGAACAAGCTCAACTACGTCACGACACCGTTTAACGATGTCGCTTGCCTACCTGCAAAATGTGTGGTTGTTGGCAACACGAATGTCGCCACAGTGCCCTTTAGCTCTTAAGCGCTGCCTTTAGAAGCCCTGGAAGCTTTCCCCACGAAGGCTTAACTTCAAAGTTCAGAAGCTTGCGCATAACTACAGCGGCATTGCCATTCGTTGAGAACCACGCTGGTGCGGGTGACGCCACAAACGGTCCACGAACCACAGACTTCTGTGGTCGAGCAAACATAAAGCCATTGCCCACGAAACCGCTACCTGACTGGATGTCCGTGATCAGGTGACCAGGGTAGGCACCCCACACGGTTGTAGAGAACGCGAAGCTCATTGCGTGCCAGAGGTTGAGGCCAATTGATCCGTAGCGAAGGTCAGCGATTGCTTGCTCAATTGCAGGACCAGTTTCTGCATCCTTCAATGCACGAGGATCAGCGATCATTGTCATTGAGAGTGTTCCCCAAACAACGTCGTTACAGAAGTCAGTTGCTTTTCGAACGAAATCTGCTGGTGACGAAGCGTCCAGTCCTGTCTCACTAGTGAGCGCACAGAATGCTTCAACGTTAAGACTCATGTCAGCTTTGTTATTTGGATCAACATTTCGAATAATTGTCCAAGGCATCTTGTCGCCGCTGCCGTCTCCAATTTGGTGTGCGTCTGGATGCACGCTCAAGAATGAATCGCGGCGTGCCAGCGCGCCAGGGTAGTACGCACGGCGCGTTGGGATACTGGCGAATACTTTTTCAAGTTCGCTCATGAACTCTTCACGTTGTTCCCACTGTGCGTGAGTAATGATGATGCGTGGTGACAGACAGTTAAACCCAGCATTGTTCGCAAGCATTGTTGCAACGTGCTTGGCCTGGTACGCAATCTCTTTGGCTGACCACTTGCCCGGAACAATCACTACTGGTGAGACATTTCCAAGCTCGCAAGAAACCGGCTTAGTAATAAGTGGTTCATTTGCAGCCTTACGACGTTCGCCTTCTGGTCCGACACCGAAAACAATTGCATCATGTGTCTTGTCTGAACCAGTTACGTGAATGTCGTCGACACCGTCGTGCGTAGTGAGGTACGCACCAACTTGCGCACCACCGCTCACGATGCGAAGAAAGCCAGCATCAATCAATGACTTCAACGACTTGTTCCAATACGGAACTAAGTAGTCATTTACTGGGTTTGCCTTTAGAACTACAACCTTGCCTTCAGCAAACATTTTGGTGAGCACGTCTCGCGGCCCGAGTGAAGCAACATTGCCAGCACCTAGAACCAGCGAAACACCAGCGTGAGCTTGCGGCTCTTGATACGCCATTGCCTGAGTGGATTGCACTTCAGCTTCGCTGACACCAGGTTCCATCCAGACTTCACCGGTCATGCCGCTGTAAAGAATTTTGTCAAAGATGTTTCCCGGAATTACTTGAATTGCAATTCGGTTACCTGGCTTGTGACGAACTGGGCCTGGGTACTGGGGACGACCCTTGGCATTGATGTCGAGCATTGACTGGCGAAATGCTTGAGCCATGCGCAGGTAAGTTCCAATGCCACTGAAGAGTTCTTCCCCCGCCTCTGGACTCTTCGGATCAAGTCCCTTCGCAAAACAAGCCGCTGTATTCCACTCTTCGGAGACTGCGTAGGTGTCAGCAACTATTCGTGCGAGAAACTCAGCGCGCTGCATAGGTGACGTTGCCGCCCAGGCTTGGGCATTCTTCGCAACGTCGTTGATTGCTTGATCTAGTTCTTGAGTGTTTAACTCAACGTGATCTTGTAGTCCTGAAGTAGGCGCTGCGGCCCCTCGTGTCTGGCTCATTTCTATTCCCCCCGTTTTATGCGAGGCTAGTGCCATGAGTTTGCCTTCGTCTAGTACCACGCCACCGGGTTGGTATCCCGACCCGAGTGGTGAGAGAAATTGGCGTGTCTGGACTGGAACTTCCTGGTCGGAGCTGACTCGACCCTATGGTGAGCCAATCCATAAAGACTCCGCTCTGACATCCCTTGGCCTCATCCAGGCTCTTTCGCGTCTAACTAAATACGGTGTTCTCGCAGTCTTCGTAGGACTCGGACTCATTGTCAACGTGCTCCAACACTGGCCCAAAACAAGTCATCCGGTGCCACTGTGGTTCGCGGTTACTGCATCGAATATGGCTATTGCGATGTTGTTGATTGGGACGCTCTGCTTTGCTGTTGCCCTCAAAGAACTAGAGGGTAAGTGGACAGTCGCTTCATTCATTCCGCTCGTAAATGTGATGGTTACGAGCTCACTGATTGCAGAACGCCTTGGGGCTAAAGGCCTTCGAAGAGCGTTCTCTGAAACTCTGCTCGTGGCTCTTTTCATTGTTCAGAGCAAAACCCAACCCTGGATAATTGTGGCCCTCGTCATTGCAACCTACGACAATTTACGTTGGACGTATGGGCTTTACGACCAGTTACTGGACAGTCGTCCAAGCGCATAACATCTTCAAGGTTTACTAATTACGGGAGAGTCATGTACGACTGGTCAGAAGAACATCAAGCAATTATCCAAGTAATGCGACGCTTCGTCGACGAAGAAATTCGTCCACACCTTGACGACCTCGAACACAACGGAATGCCACCATTCGACATCATCCGAAAGCTTTACGCAACCTTCGGTCTTAAAGAAATGGCGCAGGAGAACTTCAAGCGTCAACTCGAACGAAAGATTTCTGGTGAAGAAGCGCCGCGCACTTCACGTGGCTCAGACCCAGCAGCACAATTAATTTCAACAATCGAACTTTGTCGCGTCAGCCCAGGGCTCGTAACGTCAATGGGTGTTTCCACCGGTCTGGCTGGTGGAACGATTAACAAGCTCGGTACTCCTGCACAAATGGAGCGATGGGGACTTGACCTCGTGACCTTCGACAAAGTTGGATCATGGGCAATCAGCGAACCAGACTCTGGTTCTGATGCACTTGGTGGAATGCGCACATCAGCCAAGCGTGATGGGGATGGCTACATCTTGAATGGTTCAAAGACATGGATTACTAATGGTCCATACGCAGACACCATTGTTCTCTACGCAAAGCTCGATGACGGCAGTGGCGAAGACATCCGCAACCGCAAAGTGCTGACCTTCGTGCTCGACAAGGGAATGCCGGGACTCGTCCAGGCAAAGCCAATGAACAAAATGGGCCAGCACGGTTCACCAACTGGTGAAGTATTTCTCAGCGATGTTCATGTTGGCAAGGACCGTCTACTTGGAGAAACTGAAGATCCAAAGGGTGGCGGTCGATCAAGCGCTAAGGACAACTTTGTTTCTGAGCGCGCTGGAACTGCAGCAATGGCTCTTGGAATCATTGAAGAGTGTTGCAAGCTCGCAGTTGACTACGCCAAGACTCGTAAGCAGTGGGGAACGCCAATTGGTGAGTACCAACTCGTTCAGCAGAAGCTTGCAAACATGGAAGTTGCTCGTGTCAACGTCCGAAACATGGTCTTCATGCACATTGAGCGCTCTGGTGCAGGTGTCGTTCCAAGCTTTGCAGAAGCCTCGGCAATGAAGCTCTACGCCGCACAAGCAGCGTGTCAAGTGGCTGATGACGCAATTCAAATCTTCGGTGGTAACGGCTACATTGCTGAATACCGTGTTGAACAGCTATGCCGTGATGCACGTGTACTTCGTATTTACGCCGGAACTGACGAACTGCAGATCATCGCAATCGCCAAAGACCTAATTCGTAACTAACGAAGCTCGTCTCGGAGTTTGTCAGCAACACCCACCCAACCTTTGTAACCCTGCATAGCTTCAGGCGCTGTATCGAGTGCAGAGAGAAGGTTTTCTCCGAATTCTGGGACGACTTCGCGCAACGTTTTTGCTGAAGCAACGTGATTACGAATTGTGAAGACAATTGCCTTAGTCGTCGGAAGCTGGCGAAGCGTTTGTCGTTCAACTCGGAAAAACCAATCCTCAAGGTCACCACTAGGGCTGCGTCGAATGCTGAATGGCTGGTGCAACGCTGGGTTATCTAACAGTGTCCAGTTAAGTCGCCAAAACGAACGGTCGGGTTTTAGACGGTCAAAGAAAGCATTTGTAGGACTTCTTAGTTCAGCGCTGTAACCAGGAACTGGACCATGAATTGCGTCAAGTGTTGTGCCAATTTTTGTCGACAGATCCCACCTAGATGGAAAACAGACTGATGCGGCTTGCAAGCGCCAGACGCCTGACTTAACTAGGACGCAGAGATCTTCTTGCACCAACCTGCTCGCGCTAACAATCGGGTGCTCATTTCGATCAACTTTATATGAAATCTCTGGGTGAAATTCCTTGAGTGATTCTTCTATGCAGGTGAGCAATTCTGCACTCGCTTCATAACCTTCTGCATTAGTTGCTACAACTGTTTCAAATTTGTCAGCAAGAAGCTCTTGCTTTAATGCAAGCTCTGCATTTCGCTGGTCATCAACTTCTAGCCAGTTGGAGAGATCAAGTGGACGAAGTCCCATCGCCATTCGCCATCCCTTATTATCGAGAGGGACGTAGGGGAAGTCTTGATTGCTCACTTACCTCGGCGAGTTAGAGTCCACCAGACTCCTGTAATCAAAACGGCTGGTACCCCAAGAACGATTATCCGACCAGCCCATAAAACCGCTCCGCGGTGAACGGACTTAACTTCATGGAGTCCTAGAGCTACTAAGTGAATTGTCGACACTATTTGCTTCCTTCTGGCAGCTTGGTCACTAGTACTTCGATTCTTTCAAGAATGTCTGAAATGGCCTTGTCTTGAGCTAGCAGGTGATTTTGTATTTCAGATGCTTCTTTTAAGACCGCTTCTGCATCTTTGTAGGTATCTTCCGCTCGCTTGTCTGCAGCAGCAGCTTGAATGTTTTGTCCCACAATGATTATTGGTAGAAGTACTAATTGCAAGAAGCTGCTCGAGAGCCAAACAACAACAAAATATGTTCCCTGTCTGATCGCCGATGGAAGTGCGAATAGTGCAATCGTCGTAAAGACATATGCAGTCCACATTGTTCCGACAACCAGGGTAATTTTTAACCCGAATTTAGAATTAAACCTAACGAATGGGTTCGAGTGTTTTGTATTCCTAAAGTCGGTTGATTTCGATGGGCTACCAGTACGTAATTCTTCGGCACGAGGGTGTCGCACATAGTCGTAGATTTTGGACATGCTTGAATTCTCGCACGTCAAGTACCGACGTGCATAACTCCGTTACTTACTTAACGAGGTCTGGGGCAGTTTCCATGCCTTGACGCCATACTGAACGAGCAATGATCTTGGTCGTATCTGCACGGTCGCGGTACTTGGTTGCAATGTCACGTGACTCTTCCAGCAAGCCCTCAGAAAGAAGCGTCGGGTTGAGTCCTAGTGCTTGGAACTTTTCACGGTCAACGTTGAGTTCATTTTCTGCCGCTTCAACACGTGGGTTTGGCAGGTTGGCAATTTCAACGCCAGTGAGCTTGGAAATAAGCTCAGCAAGGTCACGCACTCGGTACGTCTCGGTTACTTGGTTGAAGACTTTCACTTGATCGCCACGCTTTGGCGGGTTCTCGAGGGCAATCTGAATACAACGCACCGTGTCACGAATGTGGATGAATGCACGAGTCTGTCCACCAGTTCCGTGAACGGTAAGTGGGTGACCAATGGCTGCCTGCATCAAGAAACGATTGAGCACCGTTCCGTAGTCTCCGTCGTAGTCAAAGCGGTTTATGAGTCGCTCATCACGTGCGGTTTGTGGAGTTTGTGTTCCCCAAACAATGCCCTGGTGCAAGTCGGTGACACGCAGTTGGTCATTCTTTGCGTAGAAGGCAAAGAGAAGTTGGTCGAGAGTCTTTGTGAGGTGATAGACCGACCCAGGGTTAGCTGGGTGAAGAATTTCACGGTCAAGATCTCCGTCTGGAGTCGGAACCTTAACTGTCAGGTAGCCCTCTGGGATTGGAGCAGTACCTGACCAGCCGTACCCGTACACACCCATTGTTCCGAGGTGAACAAGCGCAATGTCGAGACCGGATTCAACAATCGCCACAAGAACATTGTGTGTTCCAGTCACGTTGTTATCAACGGTGTAGCGCTTAGCCACTTCATTGCGCATTGAGTAAGGAGCGGCTCGCTGTTCTCCGAAGTGAACAATTGCGTCTGGGCGCTCAGACTTGAGCAGTGCAGCAAAACGGTCATATTCTTTGGCGAGATCGAGATTGACAAACCCAATTGTCTTACCGGAGATTTCTTTCCAGACGCTGACACGCTCTTCCATCGAAGTAATTGGCGTGAGTGAGTCAACACCAAGCTCAACATCGATTGCTCGACGACTGAGGTTGTCAATAACAATTACATCGTGACCAAGGTCAGATAGGTGAAGCGAAGTCGGCCAACCACAGAATCCGTCACCACCGAGAACAAGAACTTTCACGAATACTCCTTCGACACACAAAGTGCGCTGTATCTAAGTAAGAAAGCCTACCAAATCAATCTATTTTTTCAGTTCTATTCAATTTCAAGTTTTTTACTCACATCATTACCAAAGTCACTTTGTGACCTAAAAGTCTATTTTCACTTAGTTTTTGCGAAATGCACTAATAGCCTTACTCATAGGAAATTACTTAACTAATGGAGCTGTAATGAATTCTTTATTCTTCGCTTCAATCATTAACTTAGATCATCCGGGTCGCTACATTCACTGGCACTTTGTGTACCTCAGTGTCAGTAACTTCATAGTGATTGTTTTGATGGTTGCCACATTCGTCGCCGCTCTCTTATTGCCTTTCCCTGGTCGAAACCGAAACAGGAGTGAGAAATGAGCTCAGTAGAAATTGAACGTCAGTGGACAACGCGACTACGTAAACGCGTTGAAGGAAAGCTCCCTCCAGAAAAAGTTCTTCCTGACACCCAGCCGAGCTACGTCTCTTCATGGATTTACGTGTTTGGAGTAGCGACACTTACCTCTTTTGTTCTAGTGCTCCTAACTGGTTGCGTTCTTGCCATTCGTGGTCCCCAGTGGTGGCACGAATCAAACTACGGTCACTTTGTTAACTCACTCCACCTATGGAGCGTTGAAATCTTCTTCTTCTCAATGGTTATTCACCTTTGGGGTAAGTACTTCATGGCTGCATGGAGAGGTGGGCGACAACTCACTTGGATGACTGGTGGCATTACCTTTCTCGTTTCCATCGCAGCAGGGTTCACGGGATACGTATCGCAGAGCAACTTTGATTCACAGTGGATCTCCACGCAAGCAAAAGATGGAATTAATGCAACAGGCGCCGGCGCCTACTTCAACGTACTCAACTTGGGTCAAATGTTGATGTGGCACATTGTGCTGCTTCCACTAGTTGCAGTGGCGCTGACCACAGTTCATGTGGTGATGGTCCGTATTAAAGGTGTTGTTCCACCCTTCGCTGACGACACAAAGGTTGCATAATGAGCAAAAACTTTCGAAGTGATGTGGACGTCGTTGAGTGGACTGGTCGCCAGAGGCCTTATGACATCTTGAAAGAAGGAGCGATTGCTCTTCTGATTATTACGATTCTGACGTTAACTCTGGCAATCATCTATGGCTCACCAGATGAGAAATCAATCACAATTAAAAAATGGTCGAACGCAGCTCCTGTTGATTTTGCGATGACCGCAGTTAGTGAACTCAATGGAACTTCAACTACAGGCTCATACGGTCCTCCGTATAACCATTCATCAACTGGCCAGGCAATTGGACCGGTAAATTTGGTAAATACAGTTGGTGTGCGTATACCTATTGCTACTGCGAACGACTTTGTTATTAATCCTCTGAAAGCACTGCCCTACCAAGCTGACTTACATCAAAGTTTATTGAATTGGAAAAACGCGACAGAACAGACTCGAGCCATTTGGGTAACTAACTATTCAGATGCATCGTCCAAGATGACATTTACTAATGGACAAATTGTGGTTCCAACCGCAACTGCAGGTCCAGTGCCAGTCATGATTAGCAACTTGACTTCAATGGCTCGAAGTGGAGCACTCGATGAATCTCTGATTTCAAATAACAGTTTTTACACGACTGACTTTACGAAGACCCTTCTGTTCATTTCAGACGGCTCGTACTTGGCAACTACTGCCGACAAGCAGCACCTCTCTGGAAGTCAGTGGGGAATGATGAATGAGACCGGGAGTTACCCTGGGCAAGCGTGGCTCTGGATGTACTCGTTCTGGTACCAAATCCCACCATTCAACGCGAGTGGAAACGCTGACGCACTTGTTTGGGCATTGATGATGTTCCTGTCGGTGCTGATGATCTTCGTTCCCTTTATTCCAGGCCTTCGATCAATCCCACGAAAGACTCGGGTCTACCGACTCATTTGGAGAGACCACTACAAGAGTTAATTAAAACGACCTACCGGGGTCGCGGTCATGCATCTTTTGTGCAAATAGCGCGGCTTCGGTTCGACGTTGAAAGCCAAGCTTTGAAAGTAGGAATGAAACATAGTTCTTTACGGTCTTTTCAGACAAGAACAATGTCTCGCTAATTTCGCGGTTGCTAAAGCCTTCACTTAAAAGATCCAGGATTTGACGTTCACGTGGGCTCAAACTGGCAAGGCGAGCATCTTCTGCAGTTTCACGTTGCAATCTGCGTCGAGCAGATTCCACTTGGTCTGAGCTCATAAGTTCATTTCCAGCGGCAACACTTCGAATCGCTGAAACTAGTGCATCGCTGTTGATGTCCTTTAAGACAAAACCTCGGGCACCAGCGAGCACTGAAGCAAGAAGCGCGTCATCGTCTGCGTACGAGGTGAGCATGATGCAGTGCAGACTTGGCGCATCTTGGTGGAAATGTCGGCACAGCTCAATTCCGTTGCCATCAGCCAAGCGAACATCGAGGAGGGCAACATCGACCGTCGAAAAGTCCGTAAAAGCGAGGCCTTCTGCCATCGAACTAATTTGAACAACAACTTCTAAGCCGTCATAACCATTAAGAAGTTCGACGAGTCCACGACGAACAATCTCATGATCGTCCACAATTAAAACTCTGATCATTTCTTCACCTTTTTTGTTGTCCAAGTAATTACTGTTCCAGCTTCTGGTGTTGACACAGTGCTGAATGAGCCACCACACTGGCGCGCTCGGGTTGCTAGATTTCGAAGACCGTGCCCTGTGGAGTTCGGTGCGCTGAACCCAACACCGTCGTCCTTTACTTCCAGCACCACAAACTCTGTATTTTCGCTCAAGGTGACTGACACAAAGCTTGCATTGGAATGTCTGACAACATTCGAAAGTATTTCTCGAAGAGAACTAATTAGTTGATCAGACGTGAAGACGTCCATACTTCCCTCAACACCGTCAGCGATACTCAACACAACTGGAACTCCGAGTCGCTGCTCTACTTCATTAGCTAATTCCGTGACTCTTATCTTTAGTGCAGCAGATCTCAAATGATCATTTTCAATTTCAAATATTGTTGTTCTGACTTCGAGCATTGTTGCATCAATTTCCCTAAGTGCAGCAGAAATACGCTCTAAGTCCCCATCATTCAGATCGCTTCGACGCAGAACCTGCAGGCTTAGACCAATGCCAAACAGTCTTTGAACGACTGAATCGTGTAGGTCCCTTGCGAGTCGTTCACGCTCTTCGCTCAAAACTAAATCGCGTGATCTGGCTCGAAGTGATGCTTGATCAATTACGTATCCAGTTGCTAAACCGAAGGCATCTAACAAGTCTTCGTCATCTTCATCAAACGGTGAAGTATCTAATCGATCGCATAAATAAATCGCACCGAAAATCTGCCCATCCGATGTCCGAATGGGTACCCCGAGGAACGTTGTCATTGCCGGATGATTTGGTGGGAACCCAGCCGCACCAGCATGCTTAGACATGTCAGAGATTCGAAGTCGAGCCCCTTTTTGAATAATTTCTCCAAGAATTCCGCGGCCCGTTGGCTCATCACCTAACAACTCTCGTTGCTCAGAGTTGATGCCGTATGTAACGAAACGAGAAAGAGTTGTACCGTCAGCGCTAGCAACACCGAGTGCCCCGTAGCGAGCGCCGAGAAGTTCTGCAGCAGTCGTGACTATTGACACCGCCAGCTCATTCAAATCCGTAACAGACTCAATCAGAAAAGTCGCCTCAATGAGAGCGTGCAGGCTGTCAATGTCTTTTATGCGACGAAAACTCATTTCATGAGTCTCGCACTGTTCAAGAAATTGGAATTAGTGACAAACGTCCTATTTTGTGAGTGAATCTACTCAACAAAAACGCTATTGAACTGCTGCGTAACCCGAATAAATGTCGTGCACTTGCTGAGGTCTTTGAGGCGGGCGGCGCCAACATAGGTGCAGGTAGAGCGAATACCACCAAGGATGTCTTGAACAGTCAGTGAAACAACACCTCGGTATGGGACAAGTACTTCGCGACCTTCAGCTGCGCGGTATTCGCGGAGCCCACCGAAGTGCTTCTCGTTTGCGGCACGTGAGCTCATTCCATAGAACTGAACATATTTGTTGTCGACAACTTCGCCGCCACCTTCGTCGTGTCCGGCGAGCATTCCGCCCAACATCACAAAATCTGCATTTGCACCGAACGCTTTAGCAACGTCGCCAGGTGATGTGCAGCCACCGTCAGCGATGATGTGACCACCAAGTTCGTGCGCCGCTTCACCACATTCAATAATTGCTGAAAGTTGTGGATAGCCAACGCCAGTTTTTACACGAGTGGTGCACACTGAACCTGGACCAATGCCAACTTTCACGATGTCTGCACCATTGATGATGAGTTCTTCAGTCATCTCTCGTGTTGCGACGTTTCCAGCAATAATGACGATCTCTGGGTAGTTGGAGCGAAAGTCACGCACAAACTCCACGAATGTTTCGGTGTAACCATTAGCAACATCAATGCAGACAAACTTCATGTGCTCTTGTCCGACTTCGTTATAGATGGACTTGAACTTAATTAGATCGTCAGGTGCGGTTCCAATGCTGAAGGCCCAGCAGTCTTTTAGATTTTTACCAGTTGATTCAATCCAGCTAATGACTTCACTTGCCGAATAGTTTTTAACTAAACAGGTGAAAATTCCGCTCTTGGCTAATTCTTCTGCCATTGCAAATGTTCCAACACCGTCCATGTTGGCGGCCATCACAGGAACATTGGAATACGTTTGCTTGCTGTTGCGAAATGTGAACTCGCGAGTCAGATCAATCTGTTTGCGAGATACGAGGGTACTGCGCTTAGGCCTGAAAAGAACATCCTTAAAATCAAGCTTTATGTCGTTTTCAATTCTCATAAAAACTTCCCTCTTTTACATGGGATTGCTTCTTTTTTGCCCTAAATGAGTATTCCACAGTTGGTGCGGCTGGAGGGATTCGAACCCCCGACCCTCGGTTCCGTAGACCGATGCTCTAATCCGCTGAGCTACAGCCGCATTGTTACTGGATACCTATCTTAGCCGAAGCGCCTAACGGACCCCCGAGCCATTAGATACCATTCGTTTATGGCTACTCCATTCAACGAAGCACTTCCAGA
>Ga0136641_1000722_pt1 | contig 13980 bp, 14 predicted proteins | sample EliLak1302023Y_FD_115312 | JGI IMG/M metagenome (GOLD analysis project Ga0136641, IMG submission 115312) | Freshwater microbial communities from Elizabeth Lake, Yosemite National Park, California, USA - 13020-23Y | ecosystem: Environmental > Aquatic > Freshwater > Lake ...
AACCCGAGATTTTGCCGGGTATGACCGAATTCAACGCCAAGCCCGCGACATTATGTTCCAAAAAATAATTTTATATAGCCAGTATTGACTGTCATTTCACTGCCTCCAGGCTCCAAACGTTGACACCATTCCGGCATCGGCCATAAAGCGATGTGTCGTTATGGAGAATCGTGATGCAAGCAACTTTTAGAGACATAATTGTTTTCATTCATGAATTTCCAAATACGTATATTATGATTTCCGTTGTCGGTACTTTGATGGGTTTGATGGTAATACTACCAGTAATAGTATACCGTATTCTTCGAGTATTTGGAATATCAGGCTCTGAGCAAGTCTCCTCGGGCGCAATGGACGCGTCGAAGGCCATCTCTGGCTTCGCCGCCCTGGTCATCAGCTTCTGCATTCTTGAGGCCCAAACCAATCTGCGTAAGGCAGAAGACTCCATCAGCCGCGAGGCCAGCGCCATCCTGAATCTGGACCGGGTGCTGCTGCGATCTGAGGAGCCGGCGCTGGTGAACCTGCGCCCAATGCTGCTCGCCTATGGTCGGGCCATTATTGACCACGAATGGAGTTTATTGGCCCATCCCATACATGCCTCACACGGCGCCCCTGAGGCAGATACATCCTTTACCGCGCTTTCACGCGGGATTTTCGCCTTCAGGCCGCATAACGAGTTTCAAGCCGAAATGTTCCGTGAGGCCATCGCCCTGTCGCGCCAATTGGTGGACACCCGGGAGGAGCGCCTCTCCTATGCCGAATTGGGCCTGCCAAGCCTGTTCTGGGCGACCACGGCGTTGATCTGCGTCCTTATGGTGTTCCTCTCCTGTCTGGTGGCGCCGAATTCGAGCCGCAGAACCGAACTCGCCGGCATCGGCGCTGCCATAGGCTTGCTGCTCGCGCTGGTGATCATCCTGGACTTGCCCTTTAGTGGCGAGACGGCTGCAACGCCGACGGCCATTGAAAGAGTACTGACCTACCGGTTTGGCCCGACCTGACCCTGCCCGGTCGCGCCCAAGGCTCTCCCAGCCAAAGGGCGCAACCATCACCTGCCACCGCCCTTTGCAAGGGGCAGTAAAGTGGTCGAGGTATTTTTTCCTTTAACTCGGCCGTCGCATCAGCTATCTCCACGCCTCAACACAGGAGACAGCATGCCGCCAGCCCCCCTCCCCCGCCCCGGATCAAACCACCAGGGCGGGCGCGCAGGGCAATTTGTCCGAATAGCGCATATTCCGCGCCATCACGCACAAACCACTGATATCACTTCATCAAAACAGCGGCGCCACATGCAGCGCCGCCACCTCGCCCTCCACCACATTGGGGAAGCGTTTCAGCACAATCGGGTCATGCCCCGGGATGACCGCACTCTCCACGCCCCCGGCCAGCCGGCGGGTGATCCGCCAGCCCTCCACCATGTCGCCCAAATTGAAGATGATCGGGAAAGGATTTTCCCGCGCCGCATTGGCATAAAAATGCATGGCGTCGGAGGCAATCACCACCGGCCCGCGCGCCGTCATCACCCGCACCACCTGCAACCCATCGGAATGCCCGCCCACCCGGTGCAGGCTCACGCCAGGGGCGATTTCCACATCGCCAGTGTGCACCGCCACCCGGTCGGCGTAGAGCGCCTGGATCATCGCCACCACATGGGCGCAATCAAAGGGGCCGCGAATGGCCGGGCTGCACATATGCCGGCCGGTGGCGAAATGCAGCTCGCGCTCCTGAATATGGAACCTCGCCGCGGGGAATTGGTCCAGGCTGCCCACATGGTCCCAATGCAGGTGGCTGATCACCACATCGGCCACGGTGCCGGTGTCGCAGCCAATCGACGCCAGCGCCTCATCCACCCGCCGGCCCAGCGGGCGGCCGCGCCTGGTGGCGGATTCCTGGTCATAGCCGGTATCGACCACGATCTCCCGCCCATCCGGCGCGCGCAGCAGCCAGACGAAGAAATCGAGCGGCATGGCCTCGTGCGGGTCCGCCACCGGATAGGCGTGGCAGAGCTGGGCCGAGCGATCATGCCGGGCATAGCGAATGGCAAAGGCTTCCCAGATCATGAATTGCCCCCACCCAGCGCGCTGCCGGCCATGCTCTCGGAGAATTTCGCCACCGCAGTGTGGTCCTCACCCGGGCCGAGCGTGGTCGCCGCCGCCAGCCACAATTCGCGGCACAGCGCCGAGAAAGGCACCGGCACACCGCCATCGCGGCCCAATTCCAGGGCGATGCCAATATCCTTCACCATCAAATCCAGCCCAAACCCGCTGTCAAAGCGGCGCGACAGCACGAATTGCTTGAATTTGCGCTGGCTGGAATTGGTCATACCGGATGAGGCATTGAGCACATCCACCATCGAGGCGGTGTCGAGGCCGAATTTCTGGCCCATCAGCAGCGCCTCGATGCCAATCAAAAACCCACCGGCCGAGACCAGATTGTTCAGCGCCTTCATCGCCTGCCCGGCACCAATGGCGCCGCAGCGATGGATGGAGGTGCCCATGGCATGCAGCACGGCATCGGCGCGGTCGAGATCCGCCGCCTCGCCGCCCGCCATAATGGCCAATTCGCCCGATTTGGCGCGCGGCACGCCGCCGCTCACCGGGCAATCGATCATCGCCACCCCCACCTCAGCCAGATCGGCCGCGATGCTGCGGGTGGCGCCAGGCTGGCCCGAAGTCATGTCAATGAACAGGCTGCCCTTCGCCATGGCCGGCTTCACCAGGGCGGCCACCTGGGCCACCTGCTTGGAGGTGGGCAGGATGGTGATCACCGCCTCCGCCCCGGAAGCGGCCTCGGCGGCACCGGCGGCCGCATGGCCACCGATCTCGGCCACGAAGCGCGCCACCCGGGCGGCATCGGTGTCACACACCGTGACGTCAAAGCCCTTCGACACCAGATTGGCCGCCATCGGCCAACCCATATTGCCGATGCCGATGAATGCGAGGCGCTTCACTTGGCGGTCTTCTTCTTGGCGGGCTTGGCCTTGGCGGGTGCAGCCTGCTTCTCCGGCTTGGCCGCCTTCACCGGCAATGCGCCCTCAGCGAGCAGCACCTCATGCGCAGCCTTGAAGGCATCAAGCCCTGCCGGAATGCCGCAATAGGCGGTGGCGTGCAGCAACACGGCCTTGATCTCATCCACCGAGATGCCGTTGTTCAAGGCGCCCTTCACATGCAGCTTGATCTCGGGCGTTTTGCCCAGCGCCGTCAGCATGGCGAGGTTGAGCATCGAGCGCGTCCGGCGGTCCAGCGTCGGGTCACCCCAGGCCCAGCCCCAGGCAATGGCGGTGGTGGCGCGCTGGAACGACATCATGAAATCATCGGCTTTCGCCATCGAGCCATCGACATATTCCGCGCCCAGCACGGCGCGGCGGATCGGCAGACCCTTATCGAACAGCGCGTCATCATCCTTGGCCATGGTATTGGCATTCCCCTGAGGTTAAAGCGCCACGCTGCTACCCCACCGGGGGCGCGTCAACCGGCTTGCCGCCGGCGCGGGGCAGTGGCGCAATGCGCGGCAATCGGGGCGGAGGGGCCAGGGCTGCAGATGAACGACACAGATTTTTTCCCGGGTTTTGACCAGGAAACCCGCAACATCGACGGCCATGCCGTGCGCTATCGCATCGGCGGCTCCGGCCCACCGCTGCTGCTGCTGCATGGCAACCCGCAGACCCATGCGATGTGGCACAAGCTGGCCCCGGTGCTGGCGCGCAGCCATCGGGTGATCTGCGCCGATATCCGTGGCTATGGCTTCTCGGCCAAGCCCGCGCCCAGCGCCAGCCACCTGGCCTATTCCAAGCAGGAGATGGCGCGGGACGCGCATGGGCTGATGCAGGAACTGGGCTTTGCCCGCTACAGCATCATCGCCCATGACCGTGGTGCGCGGCTCGCCCACCGCATGGCGCTGCAATATCCTGAGGCGGTGGAGCGGCTTTGCGTGATGGATATCGTGCCCACGCTGCATCATTTTGAGCACGCCGATATGGCCTTTGCCATGGGCTATTATCACTGGTTCTCGCTGGCCCAGCCGCATCCTGGCCCCGAGCGGATGATCGCGCAGAATGTCGAATTATGGTTCGACATCCACACCAGCCGCGAGCCGAAGGACCGCAGCTTCTTCCACCCCCAGGCCCGCGCCGATTACCTCGCCGCCCTGAGCGAGCCCGGCACCGTCACCGCCATTTGCGAGGATTACCGGGCCGCGGCCAGCATCGACCTGGAGCATGACCGCGCCAGCCGCGCCGCCGGGCAACGCATCACCTGCCCGCTGCTGGTGCTCTGGGGCAGCAAGGGGCGGATTGGCGCCTGGTATGAGCCGCTGGCGGTGTGGCGGGGCTATGCCAGTGGCCAGGTCTCTGGTCATGCGGTGAACTCCGGGCATTATCTGGCCGAAGAGGCACCCGAGGAGGTGCTGGCCGCCCTTGGAGGATTTATTCGATGAAACGTCGCGCCCTGCCGCTACTGCTCGCAACCCCTGCTTTGGCGCAGGGCTGGGCGCCCAGCCGACCCATCACCGTGCTGGTGCCCAACCCGCCCGGCGGCGGCAGCGATTTCGCCGCCCGGCTCTTTGCCGATGGGCTGGCCCGGTTGCTCGGCCAGCCGGTGGTGATCGAGAACCGGCCGGGGGCCAATGGCAATATCGCCATCCAGGCGGCGGCCCGCGCCACGCCCGATGGCCACACCATCCTGCTGCAATATAGCGGCTATCATGCCGGCAACCCGGCGATGATGAAGAACCCGGGCTGGGACCCGAATCGCGATATCCTGCCGCTGGGGATGGCCACCTTGGCGCCGCATGTGATTCTGGCCGCCCCCAATCTGCCGGTGAACAACCTGGCCGAATTCATCGCTCTGGCCCGGCAGCGGCCGGGGGCGATGAATTATGCCTCCTCGGGCATTGGCAGCATCCAGCATATTGCCGGTGTGCTGTTTGCCCGCGCCATTGGGGTTGAGATGGTGCATGTGCCCTATCGCGGCGCGGCGCCGGCGCTGCAGGATGTGGTGGGCGGGCGGGTGGAGATGTTCATCACCACGCCGAGTTCGGCGGTGCAGCTGGTGCAGGCCGGCCGGATCAAGGCGCTGGCCATGGCCAGTGCCAGCCGCGCCGCCGGCCTGCCCGATGTGCCCACCACGGCCGAGGCCGGGCTGCCTGGCTTCACCATCGATGCCTGGTTCGCCTTCTATGGCCCTGCCGGCATGAGCCAGCCGATGCGCGAGCGCTTCAACGCAGCGCTGCGCGAATTGGCGCAGGACCCCACCCTGCTGGCCCGCGCCACCGAGGCCGGCGCCACCCTCTCGCCCATGACCATCGCCGAGCTGGACGCCATTGCCCGGCGCGAGGTGGAGGAGTTGGGCGCGGTGATCCGCGCTGCGGGGATCACCATCGAATAATTCCGAGCTGTGGCAGCGGCCCGGGCCTTGCCGCAGAATTGTCATCCACCCGGCGCAGGCCACAAATCCAGCAAATGCTTGCGCAACGCCGTCTAGCGGCGCATACGGGCCGGGTTGCGGGGCGGGAGAGCCTGCCCCAGCCGCGCCAGGCCCGCCCGGGACGCTCGACGAAGCGCAACCCAAAAGGCCGAGGCCGCGCGGCATCGGCGCAGTGATACCACCCTGTTCGTAAAGAGTTTGCATTTGATTGAAGACACCAGCCGCACGGCAGAGCCAGTGACGGACACCAACAACGAAGCCGCCATGATTGTGGTGGCGGACCCTGGCGAAGCTCGGCCCGAGGCAGCGATTGCCGCGGCGGCACCTGTCATGGCCGCGCCAGAGGTGGCCGCGCCAGAGACTTTGCCTGAGGCAGGGCCGCTATCCGCCGAGGCCGTGGACGCAGAGGCCGTGGACGCAGAGGCCCTGGACGCCGACCCTGCCGGCGCCGAAGCTGAATATGACGAGCCGGAGGAAGAGGCCGCGCCGCGCGCCACCTTCGCCGATCTCGGCCTGAGCGACGAATTGGTCCGCGCCGTGACCGAGGCGGGCTATGTCCACCCCACGCCAATCCAGGAACAGGCCATTCCTGTTGTGCTGATGAACCGCGACGTTCTGGGCTGCGCCCAGACCGGTACGGGCAAGACCGCCAGCTTCGTGCTGCCCATGCTGGATATTCTCTCCGGCTCACGGGCCAAGGCGCGCATGCCGCGCAGCCTCATCCTCGAGCCGACGCGCGAATTGGCGCTGCAGGTCGCCGAGAATTTCGTCAAATACGGCAAGTATCTCGGCCTCAACCACGCGCTGCTGATCGGCGGCGAAAGCATGGATGAGCAAAAGCGCGTGCTCAATGAGGGCGTGGACGTGCTGATCGCCACCCCCGGGCGGCTGCTTGATATGTTTGACCGCGGCCGCATTCTGATGGCCGATTGCAAGCTGCTGGTGATCGACGAAGCCGACCGCATGCTGGATATGGGCTTTATTCCCGATGTCGAGCGCATTGTGGGCATGTTGCCGCCCTCGCGGCAGACGCTGTTTTTCTCCGCCACCATGGCGCCGGAAATTCGCCGGCTGGCCGATGCGTTTTTGCAGAACCCGCGCGAGATCACCGTGTCACGGCCCGCCTCGGTCGCCACCACCATCACCTCGGGGCTGGTTTACGTGCAGCCGCATGACAAGCGCGAGGCGCTGCGCCGCCTGATCCGATCGGAGGAGGTCGGCAATGCACTGATCTTCTGCAACCGCAAGATCGAGGTCGATATCCTTTATAAATCTTTGAAGAAGCATGGCTTTAGGGTTGGAGCGCTGCATGGCGATCTGGACCAATCGGTGCGCTTCTCAACGCTGAACGCCTTCAAGGCAGGCGAATTGCAATTGCTGGTCTGCTCGGATGTCGCGGCGCGCGGTATTGATATCGGCGGGCTCAGCCATGTGTTCAATTTCGATGTGCCGTTCCATTCGGAAGATTATGTCCACCGCATTGGCCGCACCGGCCGGGCCGGGCGGGAGGGGCGCGCCTTCTCCATTGCCACCGCCGATGATGCGCGCAATGTCGCGGGCATCGAGAAGCTGATCGGCCAGGCGCTGCCGCGGATCGTCATTCCGGGGCTGGACACCATTGCCGATGAAGAGATTGCCGAGGCGCTGACCCGGCCGCGCGGCCGTGGCCGTGGCGGCGCTGCGCGCCCCTCTGGCCGCACGGCTGAGCGCGGCGGCCGTGGCGATCGTCCGCGTGAGGAGCGCGGCGCGCGGGGCAGGCCCGAGCGTGAACGGGGCGAGCGTGACCGTGGTGACCGTGACCGTGGTGACCGTGATCGTGGTGACCGTCCGGGCCGCGAAGATCGGCCCCGCCGTGACGCGGCCCCGGTGGCAGCCCTGCCGCCTGAGGAGGTGATCGACGCCCCTCGGCCGCGCCGCGAGGATCGCTTTCGCCGCAATGATGCCGAACCGCGCCGTGATGCCGAGCCGCGCCGGGATGATCGGGCGCGCGGCCGCGATGACCGCCCGCGCCGGCGCGATGATGATCTGGGCCCAGCCGTGCGCGGCTTTGGCGACAGCATTCCGGCCTTTATGTTGATCGCCATCCCCAAGCCGCGGCGTGACCGCGCGGCGGAGAGCGAGGCGGAGGCGCTGCCGCCTCTGGCCCCGGTCGCCGAGATGGTGGCTGTGCCGATGTCTGAGCCCATCCCCGGCATCGCCACCCATGATGTGATGGAACAAGCCCCAGCCGACGCCGGTTGAGACTTGCCAGGACGGCCGCCCAGGCCAAATCAACCTTGCATCGCCCAGCCCCATAGCGGGAGGCTGGGCCATTTGGAGGATTAAGCGATGAACGTCATGACGCCGGTGAAGGCGAGTTTCCAGTGGGACGACGCGCTGCTGCTCAACGACCAGCTCTCGGAAGATGAGCGGATGATCCGCGACGCCGCCCGCGCCTTCTGCCAGGACCGGCTGATGCCGCGGGTGCTGATGGCCAATCGGCAGGAAAAATTCGACCGCGAGATCATGAATGAGTTCGGCGAGCAGGGCTTTTTGGGCGCCACGCTGGAGGGTTATGGCTGCGCGGGCGTGAGCTATGTCTCCTATGGGCTGATGAGCCGTGAGGTGGAACGGGTCGATTCAGGCTATCGCTCGGCCTTTTCGGTGCAGTCCAGCCTGGTGATGTATCCGATCCATGCTTATGGCTCGGAGGCGCAGAAGCAGAAATTTCTGCCCAAGCTGCGCAGCGGCGAATGGGTGGGCTGCTTTGGCCTGACCGAGCCTGATGCTGGCTCTGACCCCTCCTCGATGCGCACCCGCGCCAAGAAGGTGGATGGCGGCTATTTGCTCAGCGGCTCGAAGACCTGGATCACCAATTCGCCCATCGCCGATGTCTGCGTCGTCTGGGCCAAGGATGATGAGGGTATTCTGCGCGGCTTCCTGCTGGAGCGCGGCATGAAGGGGCTGGAGACGCCCAAGATTGAGGGCAAGTTCTCGCTGCGCGCCTCGGTCACTGGCATGATCATGATGGATGAGGTCTTTGTGCCGGAGGAGAACCGGCTGCCGGGGGTAAAGTCGCTGGCGGGTCCTTTCTCCTGCCTCAATCGGGCGCGTTATGGCATTGCATGGGGTGCGCTGGGGGCGGCGGAATTCTGCTGGCATGCCGCGCGCGAATACACGCTGAACCGGAAGATGTTCGGCAAGCCGCTGGCGGCGACGCAGTTGATCCAGCTCAAGCTGGCCAATATGCAGACCGAGATCACCCTGGGGCTGCAGGCGGTGCTGCGGGTTGGGCGGCTGTTTGATGAGGGGCGCGTGGCGCCGGAGATGATCTCGCTCGTCAAGCGCAACAATTGCGGCAAGAGCCTCGATATCGCCCGCCTCTCGCGCGATATGCATGGCGGCAATGGCATTGTGGATGAGTATCATGTCATTCGCCACGTGATGAATCTGGAGACGGTCAACACCTATGAGGGCACGCATGATGTGCATGCGCTGATCCTAGGCCGCGCACAGACCGGCCTGAATGCCTTTGGTTGACAACGCTTGAGGCGGTGGAGAGGGCAATCAGTCTGGCCCTCGCCCCCGCCTTTCTGCTGACTGCCACGATGACGGCGCTGAATGCGCTGACGTCGCGGCTGACGCGCATTCTGGACCGGATGGGCGATGCCGCGCGGCCGAATGAGCAGGCCTGGTTGCAGCGACGCTCGCGGCTGGCCCGGCGCGCGGTGCAGCTTTGCGCTGTCTCGGCCTTTCTTGTTGCCTTGCAGGTGGTGCTGACCTTTGGCGCGGCCCTGCTGGAGGGCCAGAGCGGCGCGCTGATCGCCATTGTGCTGAGCCTTGCCATGCTCGCCTTCATGGCGGCGATGCTGGCCTTTTTGGTGGAGACGATCATGGCTGAGCGCGGACCGCGATGAGCGAGACCACCATTATTGCCATGGGCAGCGCGGGCGATGGCGTGGCTTTGGCGCCAGATGGGGCGCGGCGGCATATTCCGCGTGCATTGCCCGGGGAAGTTCTCTCGGCCGAGGGACGCCTGCTGCGCGAAAGCCCGGAGCGGGTGGACCCGCCCTGCCCGCATTTTTCGCTCTGCGGCGCCTGCGCGCTGCAACATTGGTCAGGGGCGGCGCAGTCTGAGTGGAAGCGCGGCCGGGTGGAGCATGCGCTGCGCCAGGCAGGGTTTGCCGAGGCGATGGTTACCTTGGGCCATGTCAGCCCGCCGGCCACGCGGCGGCGGGCGGATTTGTCGATTCTGCGCGCGGGCGATGGCAGCCTGACCATTGGCTTTCATGGGCCCCAGGGCGTGCTGGCGATTCCGGAATGCCGGGTTTTGCGGCCGGAGATCATGGAATTGCTGCCCCGGCTGGCGGCGGCGCTGCGGCCCTTGCAGGCGCTGCGCCAGCGCGCTGATGCCGCGATCAACCTGCTCGATTCCGGGCCGGATGTCCTGTTGCGGCTGGATGGCAAGTTGACGCCGGTGGATATCCAGCGCCTGGCCGATTTCGCCCGGGCCGAGGGCCTCAAGCGCATCGCCACGCGGGAGGGGGTGGCGGCACAGATCGGCGCTGTGCGGCATGGCTTTGGGCGCGGGGTTGTGGCGCCGCCACCGGGCGCCTTTCTGCAGGCGACGGTGGAGGGCGAGGCCGCGATCATTGCTGCCGTGCTGGCGGCGCTGCCGGCCAAGATGTCGCGCGGCGCGCTGATTGCCGATCTCTTTGCCGGCTTGGGCACGCTGAGCTTTCCGCTGGCCGAGCGCGCCCGGGTGCTGGCCTATGAGGGTGATCCGGAGGCGGTGGCCGCCCTTGATGCCGCGGCCCGCGCCGCTGGCGGGCGGGTGACCGCTGCGCGAAAGGACCTTATCCGCCAGCCGCTTTTGCCTTTGGAATTGGCGAAATGCGCCGTGGTGGTGCTCGACCCGCCCTATGCCGGCGCGGCCGAGCAGGTGGCGCAGATTGCCCGCGGGCCGAAGCCGCATCTGATTTATGTCAGTTGCAACCCGGTGGCGCTGGAACGTGATGCCCGCGCGCTGCGTGAGGCGGGGTATGTCATGACCTCTGCCACCGCGATCGACCAGTTCCTCTGGTCGCCGCATATTGAGGCGGTGGTGGGTTTTGCGCCGCCCAAGAAGGAGCGCGCGTAAACGGCGCCGGGGCGGCAAACTTTGCCATGGCTTTTCGCGCGGCTTTATCGCATCACAGGCTCAGAACAGGCTCTGTGCCACGGAGAGGAATTTTCATGACCATCGCACGACGCATTGCCCTCGCCGCCCCGGCGGTCATCATTGCGGCACAGGTGATGCCCGCCCTGGCGCAGGCACCCGCCGCCGCGCCGGCCGGGCAGGCGCCTGGGTTTTATCGCTTCAAGGTGGGCGGCTGGACCATCACCACGGTGCATGACGGTTTTTTCCGCCGGCCGCTTGAGGGCTTTGTGCGCAATGCCCCGATCGCTGAGGTGCAGGGCATTCTGGCCGAGAATTTCATGGCCACGGACACGCTGGCGGTGCCCTTCACCATCACCTTTGCCCAGAAGGATGCCACGCTGGTGGTGTTTGATGCCGGCAATGGCGTGACGCCGGCCGCGGCCACCAATGGCAAGATGATCGGCAATATGGCCGCTGCCGGCATTGACCCGGCCCGCGTGAGCCATGTGATTCAGAGCCATTTTCATGGCGACCACATCAATGGCCTGCTCAATGCGGCCAATGCCGCCGCCTTCCCCAATGCCGAGATTATCGTTCCGGCCGCCGAATGGGCCTGGTGGACCGAGGCATCGAATGAAAGCCGCAGCCCCGAGGGCCAGCGGCCGCAATTTGCCAATGTGCCGCGGCGTTTCGCGCCCTATCAGGGCAAGATCCGTCAGGTGGCGGCGGGGGTTGAGGTGCTGCCGGGCATCACCTCCATCGCGGCCTATGGCCATACGCCGGGTCACACGCTGTATCGCATTGCCGATGGCAATGAGCAGATGATCTTTGTGGCCGATATCACCAATCGGCCGGAATTCATGATGCGCCGGCCGGAATGGCAGATTGTCTTTGACTTTGATGGCGATATGGCCGCGGCCTCTCGCCGCCGGGTGCTGGATATGCTGGCGACTGACCGCATTCGCGTCACCGGCTATCACTTCCCCTTCCCGGCCAATGGTTATGTAGCGCGGCATGTCTCGGGCGGGGTGCAGGGCTTTATGTTTGTGCCGGCTGAGTGGTCGAGCGCGGTTTGATCTGAAGGGGGGCCACTGGCCCTCTCTCTCCCAGGGAGGAAACACTATGGCGCAACGACGCTTGATGATGGGCACGGCGCTGGCCGCGCCGCTGCTGGCCCGCGCGGCGGTGGCACAGGCGCCAGCCCCGGCGGCGCCGGCCATGGCCCCGGGTTTCTATCGCTTCAAACTGGGGCAATTCACCGTCACCACCATTTATGACGGGTTTCGCATCATGCCGGTGCAGGGGCTGGTGCGGAACGCGCCTTTGGAGGAGGTGCAGGCGGTGCTGGCCGAGAGCTTTCTGGGGCCGACCGATTATCGCAATATCTATGCGGTCACCATCGTCGATACCGGGCGGGATTTGGTGGTGTTTGACACCGGCAATGGCCCGCAGGCGCCGGGTGCGACGCTGGGCCGGCTGCTGGCCACCATGCCGGCGGCGGGGCTGGACCCGGCGCGGGTCTCCACTGTGGTGATCTCGCATTTCCATGGCGACCATATCAATGGCCTGATCACGGCCGAAGGCGGCGCGGCCTTCCCCAATGCCGAGGTGGTGGTGCCGACCCGCGAATGGGCGTGGTGGACCGAGGCGGGCAATGAAACCCGCAGCCCGGCCGGCCAGCGGCCGAATTTCGCCAATACCGCCCGGCGCTTTGCGCCATATGCCGGCAAGATTCGGCAATTGAGCGATGGCGCCGAGGCGGTGCCCGGCATTCGCATGCATGCGGCCGAAGGGCATTCGCCCGGCCACACCATTTGGCACATTGCCGATGGCGCGGCGGAGTTGGTTTATCTGGCCGATATCACCCATCGGCCGGAATTGATCGCGCGGCGGCCGGATTATGAAACCCTGTTCGATTTTGATGGTGCTGCCGGGGCCGCCACGCGCCGGCGGGTGCTGGACCGGATGGCGGCGGATCGGGTGCGGGTGACGGGGTTTCACTTTCCCTTCCCCGCCACGGGTTTCATCCTGCGCGAGGCGCAGGGCTTTCGGTTTGTGCCGGCGGATTGGGGCTGAAGGCCGCGCCCCGGCGCGTTATTCCGGCGTGAAGCCGGAATTGCGAATGATGGGGCCCCACATCTCCCGCTCGGCCCGGATTTGCGCGGCGAAGGCGGCGGGGCTGGCGGAGACTGTGGCGGCGAATTCCAGCCGGCCCAGCGCTTCGACCATATCGGGCCGCGCCGCCACCTGGCGGATGGCATCGAAGAGGCCCTGGACAATGGGTGCTGGCGTGGCTGCGGGCAGCAGCGCGCCGAACCATTCCTCCTGGGTCAGTGCCGGATAGCCGAGTTCGGCGAAGCTCGGCACATCGGGGTAACGCGGCACGCGCTGCGCCGAGGAGACCGCGAGCATTCGAACACCCTGACCGTGATGCGGCGAGACGTCGCCCAGGACGCCGACAAACATGTTCAGCCGATTGCCGATCACATCCTGGATCGCCGGCACCGCGCCGCGATAGGGCACATGGGTCATCCGCACGCCAATCGCCTCGGCCAGCATTAGCCCCATGAAATGCGGCGTGGCGCCAGCGGCGGGTGAGGCAAAGGGGATTTCCCCCTGCTGCGCCCGGGCCCAGGCCACGAAACCGGCCAGATCGCGCGCTGGATGGGCCATCGGCACGATCAGCGCGAAGGGGAAGGAACAGACGGAGGAGACCGGGATGAGGTCAGTCAGCGCGTCGTAGCGGACTTCGCGGGGGAAAATATGTGGCTGCAGGGTGAGCATCGAGGCCGGCGTCTGCAGATAGGTCGTGCCGTCCTTATCGGCATCGCGCACATGTTCCACCGCGATGCGGCCGGCGGCACCCACACGGCCATCGACGATCATATTGGGCGCGAAAACCCCGCGCAGCCGCTCGGCATAGAGCCGGGCCACCACATCCGAACTGCCGCCGGCCGGAAAGCCGATGACCACGCGGCCATTGCGGCTGACGGTCTGGGCCAGGGCGGGGCCAGCGATGCCCGCGGCCAAAAGGGTGCGACGATGCAGTGCGGCCATGTTTCTCTCCCTAAATGGCAGGCACCCTTGCAGCCGGGCGCTTGAGGGTTAACCTGCCACCAACAGAAAGAGGAAACCAGCCATGGCTCGCATCGGTATCATCGTCGAATTCCAGATGGAGGAGGCCAATCATGCCGCCTTCACCGCCATCATTTCCGAGCATGCCCGCATGACCAAGGCGGAGGAGCCGGGCTGCCAGCAATTCGATGTGCTGCAGCCGATGAAAAAGGGTGAGCCGGATCGCAGCCGGGTGATGCTGGTTGAGGTTTATGCCGATGATGCCGCCTTCAAGCTTCATGGCGAAAACCCGCGGCTGGCGCGGGTGCGCGATGCTTATGCGAGCCTGATCACCGGCCGCACGCTCAGCCTTTGCAGCATGTGATGCGC
>Ga0136641_1000723_pt1 | contig 13973 bp, 14 predicted proteins | sample EliLak1302023Y_FD_115312 | JGI IMG/M metagenome (GOLD analysis project Ga0136641, IMG submission 115312) | Freshwater microbial communities from Elizabeth Lake, Yosemite National Park, California, USA - 13020-23Y | ecosystem: Environmental > Aquatic > Freshwater > Lake ...
ACCTGGCCTGTGAGGCGCTCAAGGCCCTGGGGGCCAAGCGCGCCTTGCTGCTGGCCGTGTCGGCACCTTTTCATTCGGCCTTGATGAAGCCGGCCGCCGAGGTGCTGCGCGACCGGCTGGCCAGCGTGGCCATCTGCTCGCCGCGGATTCCGGTGGTCAACAACATCGACGTGGCCGTGCAGACCGAGCCCGACGCCATCCGCGACGCGCTTTACCGCCAGGCTTTCGGGCCGGTGCGCTGGGTCGAGGTGACGCAGGCCCTGAAGGCGCGCGGTCTGCACCACATCTTCGAATGCGGCCCGGGCAAGGTGCTGGCCGGCCTGGTCAAGCGCATCGACGCCGACCTCGTCACCACCACCGTGCTGGACCCGGCCAGCCTGGCGCACGCCCAGGGCCTGCTGGCATGAGCGACGACGCGAACACAGCCGCCCAGGTCGCCCTGGTCACCGGCGCCACGCGCGGCATCGGCAGGGCCATCGCGCTGGCGCTGGCCGGCGCGGGCTACCGGGTCACTGGCACCGCCACATCCGCCGCCGGCGCGGCCTCGATCAGCGCAGCGCTGGCCGCCCATCCCGGCTGCCAGGGCATCGTGCTCGACGTCACCGACGGCGCGGCGCTCGACGCCGCCATCGACAGCCTGGTGAAGACGCAGGGCGGCCTGCACGTGCTGGTCAACAACGCCGGCATCACGCGCGACGGCCTGTCCATGCGCATGAAGGACGACGACTGGGACGCGGTGCACGACACCAACCTCAAGGCCGTCTTCCGCGCCTGCCGCGCCGCCACCCGGCCGATGATGAAGCAGCGCTATGGCCGGTTGATCAACATCACGTCGGTGGTGGGCGCCATCGGCAACGCGGGCCAGGCCAACTACGCAGCGGCCAAGGCCGGCGTGGCCGGTCTGACGCGCGCGCTGGCCCGTGAACTGGGTGGCCGCAACATCACCGCCAACTGCGTCGCGCCGGGCTTCATCGCCACCGACATGACCCACGGCCTGCCCGAAGCCGTGAAGACGGCCTTGCTGGCGCAGATCCCGCTGGGCCGCCTGGGTGCGGCCGAAGACGTGGCGCACGCCGTGCTGTTCCTGGCCAGCCGGGAAGCCGGCTACATCACGGGCACCGAACTGGCCGTCAATGGCGGCATGCACATGGGCTGAGCCGCAGCGCGGCGCACATCGAAGATCACTGAAAATCCGGGTCGAGCCCCGCCGGTAGAATCGTGGGCTGTTTGAACCGTCCCCACTCCTGGAGGAGTCATGAGCGATATTGAAGCGCGAGTCAAGAAGATCATTGCCGAGCAACTCGGCGTACCCGAATCCGACGTCACCAACGAGAAGGCCTTCGTGGCCGACCTCGGTGCCGACTCGCTGGACACCGTTGAACTGGTGATGGCCTTGGAGGACGAGTTCGGGATCGAGATCCCCGACGAAGAGGCCGAGAAGATCACCACGGTGCAGTTGGCCATCGACTACGCGTCGACCCATCAGAAGGGCTGAGCGCGGATGACCCGTCGCCGCGTTGTCGTCACGGGCCTGGGGCTCGTGAGCCCGGTGGGCAATTCGGTGTCCGAGGGCTGGGCCAATCTGGTGGCCGGCCGGACGGGCATCGCGAACATCACGAAGTTCGACGCGTCGAACTTCGCCTGCCGGTTCGCGGGTGAGGTCAAGGGTTTCCGGATCGAGGATTACATCCCCGCCAAGGAAGCCCGCCACATGGACACCTTCATCCATTTCGGCATGGCTGCGGCCATGCAGGCGGTGCAGGATGCGGGCCTGCCGCACGGCGAAACGCTGAGCGAAGACCAGGCTGAACGCATCGGCTGTCTGGTCGGTTCGGGCATCGGCGGTTTGCCGATGATCGAGCTGACCGACGGCGAATACCGCGAGCGCGGCCCGCGCCGCATTTCGCCCTTCTTCGTGCCGGCCTCGATCATCAACATGATCTCGGGCCATGTCTCCATCCTGTACGGCTACACGGGGCCGAATCTGGCCATCGTGACGGCCTGCACGACGGGCCTGCACGCCATCGGGCAAGCCGGAAGGCTGATCGAGTACGGCGACGCCGACGTGATGATCGCCGGCGGTGCCGAAAGCACGGTCTCGCCGCTGGGCGTGGGCGGCTTCGCAGCAGCGCGTGCGCTGTCCACGCGCAACGACGACCCCCAGACGGCCTCGCGCCCCTGGGACCGCGACCGCGACGGTTTCGTGCTGGGCGAAGGCGCAGGCGTGGTGGTGCTCGAAGAATACGAACACGCCAGGAAGCGCGGCGCCAAGATCTACGCCGAGCTGGCCGGTTTCGGCATGGGTGCCGACGCCCACCACATGACGGCGCCCAACGTCGACGGCCCCAAGCGCAGCATGAAGGCGGCGCTGCGCAATGCCGGTGTCAACGCGTCCGAGGTGCAGTACCTGAACGCGCACGGCACCAGCACGCCGCTGGGCGATGCCAACGAGACGAATGCCATCAAGCTGGCCTTCGGCGACCACGCCAAGCAACTGGTGGTCAATTCGACCAAGTCGATGACCGGCCACCTGCTGGGCGGCGCCGGCGGCATCGAGTCTGTCTTCACGGTGCTGGCGCTGCACCACCAGGTCTCGCCGCCGACCATCAACATCTTCAACCAGGACCCCGTGTGCGACCTGGACTACTGCGCCAACGAGGCGCGGCAGATGAAGATCGAGGTCGCCGTGAAGAACAACTTCGGCTTCGGCGGCACCAACGGCACGCTGGTGTTCCGGCGCGCCTGATCCGGCATGCGCGCCGCGCCCCCCGTCAGCCTGCGCTGCTCGGGCGGGCACTGGTGGCGCGGCCTGCAAACCGCCTTGGCTACCCTGGCGGCGGCGGCTTGCGGTGTCTGGGCCTTGCAATGGATGCAGCAGGCAGCGGGCTGGGCCGCAGTGCCGGCCGTGGGGGTGGCGCTGGGGTGCTGGCGCCTGGCTGCGCCGGCCCCGGTTGACCTGGCCTGGGACGGCCAGCGCTGGACGGCCGACGGCCTGCCCGGCCGGCTGGACGTGATGCTGGATGTTGGCGCTGCCATGCTGCTGTGCCTGCGGCCCGAGCCGCCAGCCGGCCGCCGACGCCGCTGGATCGCCGTCAGCGCAGCCGAAGCCGGCCCGTCGATGCAGGCCTTGCGCGTGGCCGCCTACCACCGCCCGGCTGCGGCGCCCGCAGACGCAGCGCCGGCCGGTCCCGCCGGGTCGGATCGGCCGGTCAGCCGCTGAATGGCCGACACCGATGTCGACGCCGGCCTGGTCGAGCGGGCCCAGCGGGGCGACGTCCGCGCCTTCGAGATGCTGGTGGTCAAGTACCAGCGCCGGGTCGAAAGGCTGATCGGCCGCATGGTGCGCGACAGCGACCTGGTGCAGGACATCGCGCAGGAAAGCTTCATCCGCGCCTACCGCGCCCTGCCGCAGTTTCGCGGCGAGGCCGCCTTCTACACCTGGCTGTACCGCATCGCCGTCAACACCGCCAGGCAAGCCCTGGGCGACATGAAGCGCGACCCGCTGCGCTTCGAATCGGCGCGCGGCGCCGTCGAAGAGGGCGATGAAACTTTCCGGCCTGAGAATGAACCAATCGACAACGCGACACCCGAAGCGGTGTTGGCGAGCAAAGAGATCGCCGCGGCGGTGAATGCCGCGATCGAAGCCTTGACCGAAGACCTGCGTGTGGCCATCACCCTGCGCGAGATCGAAGGCCTCAGTTACGAGGACATCGCCGAAGTCATGAACTGCCCCATCGGTACCGTGCGCTCGCGCATCTTCCGCGCCCGGGAGGCCATCGCCACCCGCCTGCGGCCCTTGCTCGACACGCGCGACGGCGAGCGCTGGTAGCGTTTCGGCCATCCGCTGCGCGCCGACCGCCCCGAATCACCTGACCGACCTGCACCACCCCTTCCATGCACGCCGAACCCGACCCCCGTTCCACAGCCCTCAGCGACGACGAACAGCGTGGCCTGTGGCTCTCGGCCTGCGCCGATGGCGAAGCGCAGGCCCTCGACCCGGCCTGCCGCCTGTGGCGCGATGACGCCGCTGCACGCCAGACCTGGCACCGCTACCACCTCATCGGCGATGTGATGCGCTCGGCCGATCTGGCCCACACACCGGCGCGCGATGCCGCCCTGATGGCCGGCCTGCGCCGCCGCCTGGCGGTCGAGCCCGTGGTGCTGGCGCCAGCGGCCCTGCCGGCGCCCCGGGCAGCGGCTGCGCCGCGCCCGGCGTGGCGCCTGCCGGCGGCGATCGCCGCCAGCTTCGTGCTCGTGGCGGGGGCTTTCACGGTGGCCCGCCTGGGCCCGGTTCCGGTGGGCGGCGAATTGGCGGACGGCAGCGGCGCAGCGGCTGTGGTGGCCCATGCCGACACGCGCCCCGGCAGCGAAGGCGGCGCCCTGATCACCGACCCGCGGCTGGACGAATTCCTGCGCGCCCACCAGGCCATGGGCGGCGGCATGCAGGCCGCAGCGCCGGGCAGCAGCCTGCGGCGGGTCGAAGGCATCGTTCCCGCCGTCACCCGCCCTTGATGGTGCTGTCGCGTTCGCGCTGGCGGCCGCGGTGGGCGGTGGTCCTGGCCTGGGCCTCGGCCTGGGCCTGGGCCATATGGCCGGCGCTGGCGCTGGCCGCGCCCGACGCGCCAGCCAGCAGCCCGACGCTGGATGCCCGGGCCTGGATCCACCGCATCCACGCCGCGGCCAACGCCGGCAACTACCAGGGCACGCTGGTGTTCAGTGCCGGCGGCACGCTGTCGAGCTCGCGCGTCGCGCACTACGCCGTGGGCGACCAGGTCTACGAGCAGCTCGAAGCACTCGACGGCCGCGAGCAGCGCATCCTGCGCCACAACGAGGTGGTACAGACGCTGTGGCCGCAGACGCGCACGGCGGTGGTCGAAAAGCGCGAGACGCTGCCCGGCTGGTCGACCACGCCGCAGGCCGTCGAGCCGCAGGCGCTGGAGCACTACGACCTGCGCCGGGAAGCCGACAGCCGGGTGGCTGGGCGCGATGCCGCCGTCTTTGTGCTGGAACCGCGCGACGGCCTGCGCTATGCCCAGCGCTTCTGGGCCGACCTGGCCACCGGCTTGATGTTGCGAGCCGACCTGCTGGGCCTGGCGGCGCCGGCCGCAGGCGGCACGCAGGCGGCGCGCCCGGTGCTGGAATCGACGGCGTTTTCTGAAGTGGCCATCGCCGTCAAGCCGCAGCCCGAAAGCGTCACGCAGGCGATGCACAACCTGGGCAAGCAGGGCGGCTGGCGCATCGTCAAACCGCAGCAGCAGCGCAGCACGCTGGACAGCGAAGGCTGGGTGCTGGCCAACCCGGTGGCGGGCTACAAGCTGGCCGGCTGCGTGCGCCGCGGCATGGACGCCACCGGTGACGACCAGCCGGTGCTGCAAGCCGTGTTCACCGATGGCCTGACGCACGTCTCGGTATTTGCCGAGAGCTACAAGCCGCAGCGCCACCAGGCCGAGACGCAGATGCAGGCCCAGCACGGCGCCACGGCGATGCTGACGCAGCGCCGGGGTGGCCACTGGCTGACGGCGGTGGGCGATGTGCCGCTGGCCACGCTCAAGCTCTTCGCCGCCGCGCTGGAGCGGCGACGGCCTTGAACTGGCGCCACCAGGCCCCCAACTGCGGCCAGCTGCGCGACGGAATAGCCCTTCGCCGCAGGCCCTCCGCCCGCAGCGGTTCCAATTCGTCACCCCGTTCCAGGAAATTCATCGCATGAACGCACTTCGCCCGACTTCCACCCGCAGCGGGTCCGGCCGCCTGGCAGCCGTCGCAGCAGTCTGTCTGCTGACCTTGACGGCCTTGCCGCCGGGCATCAGCCACGCCCAGGCCGCGCCGTCGCTGCAACTGCCCGACTTCACCGAACTGGTCGAGCGCGTGGGGCCATCGGTGGTCAACATCCGCACGACCGAGAAGCGCGGCGGCGCTGCGGCCCATGGCGAGGTCGATCCCAACATGGAAGAGTTCCTCCGCCGGTTCGGTATCCCCATGCCGAACCGGCCGAACCCGCGCCAGGCGCCGCGCAACGAGGAAGAGCCGCAGCCACGCGGCGTCGGCTCGGGCTTCATCCTCAGCGCCGACGGCTACATCATGACCAATGCGCACGTCGTCGAAGGCGCCGAAGAAGTCATCGTCCGGCTGACCGACAAGCGCGAGTTCAAGGCCCGCATCGTCGGCGCCGACAAGCGCAGCGACGTCGCCGTGGTCAAGGTCGAGGCCGCCGGCCTGCCCTTCGTGAAGATCGGTGACGTGAACCGGCTGAAGGTCGGCGAATGGGTGATGGCCATCGGCTCGCCCTTCGACCTCGACAACACCGTCACCGCCGGCATCGTCAGCGCCAAGCAGCGCGACACCGGTGACAGCTATCTGCCCCTGATCCAGACCGACGTGGCCATCAACCCCGGCAACTCGGGCGGCCCGCTGATCAACTTGCGCGGCGAGGTGGTGGGCATCAACTCGCAGATCTACAGCCGTTCGGGCGGCTACATGGGCATCAGCTTCGCCATTCCCATCGACGAGGCCACGCGCGTGGCCGAGCAGCTGCGCGCCAGCGGGCGTGTCAGCCGCGGGCGCATCGGTGTCGGCATCACGCAGGTCAGCAAGGAGGTGGCCGAGTCCATCGGCCTGGGCGCGCCGCGCGGTGCACTGGTCACCAGCGTCGAGAAGGACGGGCCGGCCGACAAGGCCGGCATCGAGGCCGGCGACATCCTGTTGAAGGTCGATGGCAAGGGGGTCGAGAAATCGGCCGATCTGCCGCGTCTGATCGGCAGCATCAAGCCCGGTGCCAAGGCCACGCTGCAGTTGTTCCGCCGCGGCAGCATGCGGGACGTGGGCGTGACGGTGGTCGAGTTCGAACCCGAGAAGCCCGTCAAGCGCGCTGCCGCCGAAGCCGGCAGTGCCCCGCAGGCCGCCAAGAGCGTGCTGGGCATCACGGCCTCGGACATCACCGAGGCGCAGAAGAAGGAGCTGCGCGTGCGCGGCGGCGTGAAGGTCGATGCGGTGGAAGGCGCCGCAGCCCGTGCCGGTCTGCGTGACGGCGACGTCATCCTGTCCCTCGACAACACCGAGATCAGCGATGGCAAGCAGTTCGCCGCCGTGGCCAGCAAGGCCGAAAAATCCAAGACCGTGACCTTGCTGGTGCGGCGCGGCGACTGGACCAACTACATCGTCATCCGCCCCGGCCGCTGAGACCCCGGCGGTACCGACGGCGCCGCTTCGGAGACCCGGCCGCTAGTTGACCAGGGCGGCGGGTCTTTCCGCATCGTGAAGTGAAGGGTGATTTCCTTCCCGGCTGCTTGGTCGCCTGGTTAGACACGCAAGTTAGTGACCTTTCACTTCAAGTGAGGGCGGTCCGTGATTAACACGGTGGCCGATTAGAATATGCGTGATCGCGGCTTGATTTAAGCGCTTGAGGTGCCCAAAGACCGCGCTCAAGCCCCGCAGTCGATCTGCTGACAAACCTGTTGATGACTTGTGGACAACTTTGGCTGTCGGATCGCTGCAACGACCGGAACCCGAGCAATGACGCGGGTTCCCGCTTGATCGTTTTGGCTACAATGGTCATCCAACAAGCAGTTGCCAAACGTTCTGTTGGAAGGCGCGTCATCCGATTCGACGCGCCTTTTTTTTGGCTTCAGCAAGGCGCCGAATGCCCCAAATTCGGCCTTCACATCGCGCCGCGATCTGAGCTCACGCTGAGGCGGCTTGCGCCACTTTGCCTCTCACGCAAAGCCTGCACCCGAAGTCCATGAACCACATCCGAAACTTCTCCATCATTGCCCACATCGACCACGGCAAGAGCACGCTGGCCGATCGCATCATCCAGCGCTGTGGCGGCCTGTCCGACCGCGAGATGGAAGCGCAGGTGCTCGACTCGATGGACATCGAGCGCGAGCGTGGCATCACCATCAAGGCGCAGACCGCGGCGCTGGAATACAAGGCCCGCGACGGCCAGATCTACCAGCTGAACCTGATCGACACGCCGGGGCACGTCGACTTCTCTTACGAGGTCAGCCGTTCGCTGTCGGCCTGCGAAGGCGCGCTGCTGGTGGTCGACGCGTCGCAGGGCGTCGAAGCGCAGACGGTGGCCAACTGCTACACCGCGCTGGACCTCGGCGTGACCGTGGTGCCCGTGCTCAACAAGATGGACCTGCCGAACGCCGACCCCGACAACGCCAAGAGCGAGATCGAGGACGTGATCGGCATCGACGCCGACGACGCCATCCCCTGTTCGGCCAAGACCGGCATGGGCCTGGACGACATCCTGGAAGCCGTGATCACGCGCATGCCGCCGCCGCGCGGCAACCCCGACGGGCCGCCGCGGGCCATGATCGTCGACAGCTGGTTCGACAACTACGTCGGCGTGGTGATGCTGGTGCGCGTGGTGGACGGCGTGCTGAAGAAGGGTGAGCGCATCCGCATGATGGCCACCAACTCGGTTTACCCGATCGAGCAGATGGGCGTTTTCACGCCCAAGAACCTGCCGCGCGACGCGCTGAAGGCCGGCGAGGTCGGCTTCATCATCTGCGGCATCAAGGAACTGCAGGCCGCCAAGGTGGGCGACACCGTGACGGTGGACAAGAAGCTGCCCAACAACGCCGGCCCGGCGCTGCAAGCGCTGCCCGGTTTCAAGGAAATCCAGCCCCAGGTTTTCGCCGGTCTGTACCCCACCGAAGCCAGCGAATACGACCAGCTGCGCGACGCGCTGGAAAAGCTCAAGCTCAATGATTCCTCGCTGCGCTACGAACCCGAAGTCAGCCAGGCGCTGGGCTTCGGTTTCCGCTGCGGCTTCCTGGGCCTGCTGCACATGGAAATCGTGCAGGAACGCCTGGAGCGCGAGTTCGACCAGGACCTGATCACGACCGCGCCCAGCGTGGTCTACGAAGTCGAGTTGAACGACGGCACGGTGATCTCGGTCGAGAACCCCAGCAAGATGCCCGACCTGGGCCGCATCCGCGAAATCCGCGAGCCCATCGTCACCGTGCACCTCTACATGCCGCAAGACAGCGTGGGCCCGGTGATGACGCTGGCCAACGCCAAGCGCGGCCTGCAGATGAACATGGCCTACCACGGCCGCCAGGTGATGCTGACCTATGAGCTGCCGCTGGCCGAGATCGTGCTGGACTTCTTCGACAAGCTGAAAAGCGTGTCGCGCGGCTACGCCTCGATGGACTACGAGTTCAAGGAATACCGCGCCGCCGATGTCGTCAAGGTCGACCTGATGATCAACGGCGACCGGGTCGATGCGCTGTCCATCATCGTGCACCGTGCGCAGAGCCTGTACCGCGGCCGCGCGGTGGCGTCCAAGATGCGCCAGCAGATCCCGCGCCAGATGTACGACGTGGCCATCCAGGCTTCCATCGGCGCGAACATCATCGCCCGCGAAGACATCAAGGCGCTGCGCAAGAACGTGCTGGCAAAATGCTATGGCGGCGACATCAGCCGCAAGAAGAAGCTGCTCGAAAAACAAAAAGCCGGCAAGAAACGCATGAAGCAGATCGGCACCGTCGAAGTGCCGCAGGAAGCGTTCCTGGCCATCTTGCAAGTCGACGATTGATCACCTCCGCCCGCCCAATGTCATCCATGGCTACCCTGACCGCCGCCCTCTACGGCGCCCTGATCGTCTACCTCGGTGGTTGGTTCCTCGGGCAATGGAGCGGCAACTTCTCGTTGTTGCTGTTCATGCTGACGATGGTGACGCTGTGCTTCTGGCTGGCCGAGCGCTTCGTCTTCCAGCCCAGGCGGGTGGCCGCCGCGATCACCCTGGAACAGCAGGACGCTGCGCGCCGGGCGCAACTGGCCAAGCAGGGCATCGCCCGTGTCGACGGCGACATCGAAGAGGCCAAGCACAAGCTGTTGATGCAGCCCTGGTGGCTGGACTGGACAGCCGGTCTGTTCCCGGTGATCCTGATCGTCTTCCTGCTGCGGTCTTTCCTGTTCGAGCCGTTCAAGATTCCGTCGGGTTCCATGGTGCCCACGCTGCTGGTCGGTGACCTGATCCTGGTCAGCAAGTTCCACTACGGCGTGCGCCTGCCGGTGATCAACAAGAAGATCATGGACAACCACCCGGTGGCGCGCGGCGACGTGATGGTCTTCCGCTACCCGGTGGACCCGCGGCTGGACTACATCAAGCGGGTCGTCGGGCTGCCGGGTGACGAGATTGCCTACCTGGGGCAGAAGCTGACGGTGAATGGCGTGCTGGTGCCCACCGTGGCCCAGGGCGAGCACTACGACGAAGACAGCATGAGCTACTCGCCGATGTACACCGAGAAGTTCGGCGAACAAGCGCACAAGATCCGCGTCGACCTGCGGCGATCGGCTTACTATGGGCCCGAGCCGCACAGCTTTCCCAATGCCCAGAACTGCCGCTACAGCCCCGAAGGCGTGGTTTGCAAAGTGCCGCCGGGGCACTATTTCATGATGGGCGACAACCGCGACAACTCGCAGGATTCGCGCTACTGGGGTTTCGTGCCGGACGCCAACATCGTCGGCAAGGCCTTTCTGGTGTGGATGAACTTCGGCAATCTGGGGCGTATCGGCGCCTTCCAATGAGCCCTGCGCGGGCGGGCAGGAGTGAGCAGCAGTGAGCATGCGTTCAGGGCACCGGGGTCGCGCAGCACCGAACCCCGGTCAGCGATACGGCCGCCGCGCGCAGCAGCGTGGCATCACCTTGTTCGGCTTGTTGTTCTGGGTGGCGCTGATCGGCTTCGCTGCCTACCTGACGATCCGCACGCTGCCCACGGTGAACGAGTACTACACCATCCAGAAGGCCGTGGACACCATCGCCAAGGCCCAGCCGCCCACGGTGCCGGAAGCCAGGCTGGCCTTTGAGCGGCAGAAGGAACTGGAGTATTCGATCAGTTCCATCACCAGCAAGGATCTGGTCATCACCAAGGAAAACGACAAGGTCGTGATTGCCTTTGCCTACGACAAGCTGATCCCGATCATGGGTCCGGTGTACTTGCTGATCAAGTACGAGGGTCGATCGAAATAGGCGCCATGGAAGGCGGCACAGCCCCGGCCCTGCAGGCGCTGCAAACGCGCTTGGGCTATCGCTACACCCGCGCCGACCTGCTGCGCCGGGCCCTGACCCACCGCAGCTGGGGCGCCGAACACAACGAGCGGCTGGAATTTCTGGGTGACGCGGTGCTGAGCCTGGCCGTGTCGCGGCTGCTCTACGAACGCCATGCCGACAGCGACGAAGGCGACCTGACCCGCGTGCGGGCCCACCTGGTGCGTGAAGACAGCCTGCACCGCGTGGCGCTGGGCCTGGGCCTGCCTGAGGTGATGCGCCTGTCCGAAGGTGAAGCACGGGGCGGCGGCGCGCAACGGCCGTCGATCCTGGCCGACGCGGTGGAGGCGCTGATCGGTGCGGTCTTCCTCGAAGGCGGCTACGAAGCCGCGCATGCCGTGGTGCAGCGCCTGTTCGGCGAGATCATCTCGGCCACCGAGGCCGAAAGCTGGGGCAAGGACGCCAAGACCGAATTGCAGGAATGGCTGCAGGCCCGTCGCGTGCCGGTGCCGGCCTACCGCATCACCGCCACGCGGGGGCAGGCGCATGCGCAGACCTTCGAGGTGGAATGCGCCGTGGCCACGCTGGGCCTGGCCGAGCGCGGCGAAGGCCGCTCGCGCCGCGTGGCCGAACAAGAAGCGGCCCGGCGCCTGCTGGCCAGCCTGAAAGCGAGCGACCGCCCCGGTGGCCCGCTGAGATCATGAAACGGACCCTGTGAACGACACCCCTGAGACCCCCCTCGACGCTGCCGCTGAACCCGCTGACGAACCGGCATCCGGCACGCCGCAGCGCTGCGGGCTGGTGGCCATCGTCGGCCGCCCCAACGTTGGCAAGAGCACCCTGCTGAATGCGCTGGTGGGGCAGAAGATCAGCATCACCAGCAACAAGGCGCAGACCACGCGCCACCGCATCACCGGCATCCGCACCGAAGGCGTGGCGCAGTTTGTCTTCGTCGACACGCCAGGCTTCCAGACCAAGCACGGCACGGCGCTGAACCGCACGCTGAACCGCACGGTGCTGTCGTCGCTGGGCGATGTCGACGTGGTGCTCTTCGTCGTCGAGGCCGGCAAGTTCGGCGCGCCCGACGCCAAGGTGCTGGGCCTGCTGCCAGTGGGCAAGCCGGCTTTGCTGATCGCCAACAAGCTCGACGAACTGCAGCGCCGGCAAGACGTGCTGCCCTGGCTGCAGCAGATGCAGGGCCGCCACGCCTTCGCCGAATTCGTGCCCATGTCGGCCACGCGCGAGGCCGACGTGACGCGGCTGCTGAACATCGTGCAGCCCTACCTGCCCGAGCAGCCCTGGCTGTACGAAGAAGACGCGCTGACCGACCGCAGCGAGCGCTTCCTGGCCGGCGAGATGGTGCGCGAAAAGCTGTTCCGCCTGACCGGCGACGAGTTGCCCTACAACGCCACCGTGGTCATCGATTCCTTCGTCGAAGAAGGCAATCTGCGGCGCATCGCGGCCACCATCGTGGTCGAGCGCGATGCCCACAAGGGCATGATCATCGGTGAGGGCGGCGAGCGCCTGAAGCGCATCGGCAGCGAGACCCGGCAAGACCTGGAACGCCTGTGGGACGCCAAGGTCTTCCTGGAACTGTGGGTCAAGGTGCGTTCGGGCTGGGCCGACGACGAAGCGCACCTGCGCAGTTATGGCTACGAGTAAGGCCTCAGTCCCGCTGCTCAGCTACGTCCTGCACCGCTACGACTGGAGCGAAACCAGCCTGATCGTGGAGCTCTACACCCGCGCGCAAGGCCGGGTGGTGGTGATCGCCAAAGGCGCCAAGCGCCCGACCTCGCAACTGCGGCCCGTGCTGCTGCCTTTCCAGCCCTTGCATGCCTTGTTGGGCAAGACGCCAGCCGACGCCCTGAACGAGGTGCACGTGCTGCGCAGCGCCGAGTGGGCCGGCGGGCAGCCGCTGCTGGCGGCGGCGGCGATGTTCTCGGGCTTCTACCTCAACGAGCTGTTGCTGAAACTCCTGGCGCGGCAGGACCCGCATCCGGCCCTGTTCGACGCCTACGCCGCGACGCTGGCGGCCCTGGCCACCGAGGCCGATGAAGCCGCCGCGCTGCGCGCCTTCGAGCTGGTTTTGCTGCGCGAACTGGGCTGGCTGCCCGAGTTGAACGCGGTGACGCTGACCGCCGAGAACCTGCTGCCCGAGCAGCACTACACCTTGGAGGCCGAGGCCGGCATCGCGCCGGCCAGCAAGGGGCCCCGTGGCCGTGCCTGGGTGGCGTTGGAAGCCGCGCTGACCCACGGCAGCATGGCCGCGCTGCGGGCGGCTTGTACCCCCGAAGCCGCGGCCTTGCGGGTGCCGCTGCGCACGCTGCTTCACTATCATCTGGGTCCCGCGCCACTGCGCACGCGCCAGGTCTGGCAGGGCGTGCAGCGACTGGCGCAGACTGCAACCGACAGCCCATGAACCCCCTGATCGCCGCCGCCGCCGAACGCCATTCGACCGATTTGACCGCCCTGTCGGTCAACGTCAACAAGGTGGCCCAGCTGCGCAACACGCGCCACCTGGGCATCCCCAGTGTCGTCCGGGCGGCCACGCTGTGCCTGCAGGCGGGGGCCGACGGCATCACCGTGCACCCGCGGCCCGACGAGCGCCACATCCGCGCGCAAGACGTGCACGACATCGCCGCGCTGCTGCAAGACTGGCCCCGGGCCGAATACAACATCGAAGGCAACCCCTTCCAGAACCTGCTGGGTTTCATACGCGCGGTGAAGCCGGACCAGGCCACGTTCGTGCCCGACAGCGAAGACCAGTTCACCAGCGACCACGGCTGGAACCTGGCCGTGGACGGTGAACGCCTGCGCCCGCTGATCCAGGAATGCCATGACCTGGGCGTGCGCGTCAGCCTGTTCATGGACCCGACGCCCGAGGCCATGGCCCTGGCGCGGGCGGTGGGCGCCGACCGCGTGGAGCTCTACACCGAGCCCTATGCCGCGGCCCACGGCCGCGCAGGGCAGGGCG
>Ga0136641_1000724_pt1 | contig 13964 bp, 41 predicted proteins | sample EliLak1302023Y_FD_115312 | JGI IMG/M metagenome (GOLD analysis project Ga0136641, IMG submission 115312) | Freshwater microbial communities from Elizabeth Lake, Yosemite National Park, California, USA - 13020-23Y | ecosystem: Environmental > Aquatic > Freshwater > Lake ...
AGCGTCAGAAGAAATGGAAAGCAAACCCATGACAAACCCCTAAAATTAAACAGAACCCCAAGTATAGCACAAAAATAATTTTGTGCCGTTTGACAAAAAATAAAATAGGGGGTTATAATGTATACATGGATTCGATGAGCCAAACTCGGGATGGACGGCGAGGGTGGGCGCTCAATACGCACGCTTACGGGCGTGCTGGGGCGTGCTATGATATAGGCACGCGAAATGCGGGTGCGAAATGTGCACGCGAAATGCAGGTGCGAAATCTCAACTGAGAGATTTCATCACGAAATCTCAGGACGAAATTTCAAAATCTAAATTCTATGCTATACTATCAGTTCTGTACCAAACCACTGGAGTTATAAATGGAACCGGATTACACAGTAGAACTCTTCAAGCGTGACTCACGCACCAAGCTAGGTGAACGACTGGTTGCCAAGCTAGACCACAAGGTAACAGGCCACGACAGTCTTGAGGCTGAGTACGCCTCACAGTACCCTGCGGCTAAGGGCTACCGCTTCACCATCCACCTGACCTATGTGACACGCAAGAACCTGTTGTCAGGTCAGGAGTTTCAAGAGCGTTACGATACACCTAGCTTCTGCTCACCCAGTTCGGAAACCTACTGGTCAATGTAAGCTAACGGGGTTGCTCCGGCAACCCTGTGCTATAATTGGGGTTCAACAACTAGTAGTTCACCATGCCACGATTCAAAGCTACCATCGCAACCACCATCACCAGTTATCAAGAGATTGAGTTTGAGGCAGATAGCCTTGAACAGGCGGATGTAATCGCCCTTGATCGTTGGGATACCACGGAACTCAATTACAAGATTGAGCCTGAGATGGTTCAGGAAGTACTGAACCTGACTGAAGTTTAATACCCAGACCTGTTTGACAGGGCATTTTTTTATGTGCTATAATACAGTGTGCATCTACACATGCATACCTGTGGTTGACACATGATATAGTTGTGTGCTATAATATAATGTGCAATGCGCGAAATGCACACGCGAAATCTGCACGCGAAACTTCAACTGCGAAATCTCAGCGCGAAATTTCAAAACGAAAAGTCAACTGCGAGATTTCAACCTGAGATCCCAGCATGAGATCCCAGCGGTTGGCCTCTAACCAGTAACGAAGTTCGATCCTCGGATAACAACATCAAGACCCGAGAACATAGCCTTGACGGTGTTCTCTGCCACCCATGCGTTGCTACCCTGTACAGGGATAGTACCCTCCGACATGACGATGCTAGACCCCTTCTCGTAGGCAGTGTAGGTTACATTTACATGAGTAATCATACTAGATCACCACCTGTGTAATAATCATCGCTTGACAACTCGTTGTCAACGGTGTCATTCCACGAATCGTACTCATCTGAAGCGATAGCTTCCTCAGCATCGACTTGCCGCACGGCTGCGAACCGTGTCCAACCATTGGCCATATAGGCTTGAACCATTTCCTCGTGTACTCGTGGTGAATAGAACTTTGACATGATGCACTCCTTAGGTTGATAAAAACTTATTGTACCACAGTTTCGTTCACTCTTCATCCTCGCAATAATCCTCGGGATGACCTTGATCAGCACCTGTGTAATGTGGATTGCGTTCCCATGTATCATAATCAGAAAGAATCCATTGCTGGTCTGAACGATCCTGTCCTACATTCCAAACCCACTCGCGGACTGCTTCTTGCATGAAACTCATGATGATTCTCCGATGAAAGGACTTAACTCACCCGAATCATCCTCTGGTTCTACATCACTGTCAAATGCCCATGTGCTAGCCACAGGTTCTTCCATCTTTCCAAGGTAAGGGTACAGATCAACCACAACACCCTCATCGGTTGATTGGATGCGGATACTGAAGTTCTTGACCTTGAACCATGCCGCACCATCGGTGAGGACATAGTCCCCCTCCACCAAGTTTACATCAGACATTGACTTCTCCCAGAGTTAAGAAACGGACTGCGTAAACAATCTTGCCATCATACTCCAACTGGCTACGCTCAAAACTAGTGAGGTAGTCATCCGCCACAACTTCCCAACCAATGATGTACTCACGGTAGTGATCGTTGTCCACTTCAATTTGAGTGCGGAGAGCCATCACCAGTTCGGTGAGTGCTTCTTCGCTACGCCCATGCTTGCCAAGCGCATAGTAGTATTCATCACCGCCCTTGGCCTTCCAGTACTGAGGGCAAGCGCCCTCGCCGTCCCAGTCGTGCGAACCGTAGTTTTCGTGGGTTTGGGTTTGGATTAGTAATTTCATGGTGTTGCTCCGTTGGGTTGTTTGTTACAGAACTCGTAGTATAACATGGTATTTAAATTAAAAGCAAATGGGGGTTGCCCCCCACCTTTATACTGCTGCTCTTGCCTTTGCCTCGGCAACTAGTAACAATTGCCCCGCATACTTACAGATGCGTGGAGTGCCCTTGGCGTTGGGCTTACGCCAGTACTCAAGCTGCTTTGCGGTAAGGTAGCCACGATCAGCAAAGAATTTTGCCATACTACCACCGATAAACGCATCGGCTGGAGTAAAACCCTCGCCGTTGTTGTTGAGTGTAGCCTCGGTACACTTCTCACTCTCGGTCTGACGAGCGTACAGGGCTACTAGGGCACGACCTACTGCTTTGTCGTTGGTGTTGAGCAATTCTACGATGAGGGTCTTGGTGATCATGGTATTTCTCCGTTTCGTTTACCGTAAAGAGATTATACACCTAAATTGAATTAAAACACAAACAAGTGATTTATTTTTTGGGTTTAAAGTAATCTCTAGCGTCTTGCCACAGGTTGTAGGCATCCCGCATGGTGATATCGTAATCTTCACCCCAGCCATAGGTCAACCATTTCTCTAGGTTGACCAAATCATTGGGGTTGCCCCCATAGCTGTTGGTGTATGCCTCAAGAAAGGCCGCATCATCCTTGTGTATGGTTATCATGATTAAAACTCCTCGTCATAGGGTTCGCAGCCGGAAACATCACCACAGTCATCCTCGTCCTCGTCATCACTATCCTGCCTCCACTCGTAATAATCCTCGGGGCAATCATAGGGATAACCGTCATCACTATAGTCGGTTACATCAGGATAAAAGTGGGCGTCAAAATCATCTTCCATAATAACTCCGTTTAGTTTGCTCAGAACTGATAGTATAGCATGAAATTTAACTGGCGAACAAGGGGCTTTCGCCCCCTGTGCCTATGATACTTTGTGAATCAGGTCATCCTTCATTGTCACATTAGCAAACCACTTACGCTTGCCCGTGAAACCATCAGCAACAGTAATAGTACCGTTGCTCTTGTACTGAGCGCCAAACATACTGTTTTCTTTATACTTCAGGCGTTTGCCCACAGATTCTTTCAGGGCTTTCTTTGTGGGGTACAGGGCTTCCATTGTCATGATAACTCCTTGGTTGTGTTGTTTGCTACAGAACTGATAGTATAGCACAGATTTTAATCGTGGGTAAAACTAATCCCATACCTCGGTTGAGGTAACAACAAAGTCACCCTGATCACCCATGACAGGACTGCCATTGGTGTAGAAGAAAATCCCCTCATCATCCCAGTCATTTTTACCATTCCAAGTACCGTCAGAGATAATCCTCTCAAAGGTATCGGTTGGATTGCCCTTCCAGTACCCCTCACACAAGTATAAGGTCATGTTGATTCCTTTAATAGAGAACACTCAGTATAGCATGATTTTAATTTTTGGGTATGGTGTTGGTTATCAGAACAGCCCATACCGCATCCCCTGCTTGGGGATAAAGGTCACGGAACGCTATCCAAAACGGATAGCTAATATCATTATTGTTTTCTCCTTTAATTAAACGAAGTGACATAAGGTAAGCCTGATACTCAGCAGCCCGTTTGGCAATAGCATCAATATCAATGGTTACCATCATTTTGCCTCCTCCTGTTTTTCACCATTATACTGATTCTCTTCGTGATCAGTCACAGGCAAGTGTTGGTTGGGTTCATCACTCTCAAGACCAACATACAGTTCAGACTCAATATCAGCCATGTACATAGCATCATTGTTGTCGCACCAATTCCAGACCTTTTCCTCAGCTTGATCCTGATCATCAGCCTCAACTTGGATGTACTTGTAAAACTTAGTTATGATAGCAACTGTGTAGAAACTCATGATAACTCCGATGGTTAGATACAGAACGGGTAGTATAACAGGGGGTTGAGTTTTATGTCAACCCCACCACCTTAGTCGGGACGCTGGTCAGCGTATGCTCGCAATCCCAGCTTATCGGTGAGTACCTTGGCGAACGCCAGCGCACCCTTATGCTTTACATCCATGCTCTGTGTACCGCAACGGCTGGGATTCCATGCCTGTAGTGCCTTGCCATCCCAGCGGCGTTCAAACCCGTATTTCGCCAGCAGCTTGCCCAGCTTTGAGTTACTGCGAACACCGTAAACATCTACCCATGCGAACCCACAGTACGCTGACTCACCATGCGTTTTCAGGCAATCACTTGCCGCCCAAAATGCTGCTTGAACGGCCTCTTGAAGAACTAACTCGGCCTGAACTAAATCTACTGCTGGGGCTGTTGCTGTTGTCATCTCTGACTCCTTGGTTGTTTGCTACAGAACTGCCAGTATAACCCGCAGTTCTATTGGTTGTCAACTGACTACTATCTGGACTCGGAACCCACAGTATAGCTGGTAGTCACAGGTAGTATTGGATCAAAGTTATCGTCCAGTACACCAGCATACTGTAACTCTACCTCCATGTTAAAAATGAAGTCATTCAGCACCTTGGGCATATCCATGCCAGCGATAGCGTATGCCTTGCGTGTTTCGTTGACCAGCCGCAGGGCATAACCAGCGTCACCTTTGTAGGTCAGGTACTTCTCACTTGCCATAATCAGTTTCATCTTAACTCCTTAGTAGGGACTACAGTATAACATACAATTATATGTTCCACGTGGAACAACAGGGGTTGCCCCCTGTTCCCTATGCCATGCCTAGATACAGGGCTAGGGCATCATCAAACGGCATATTGTTTAACACCTGCTTATCATTCACCCTTCTCAAATTGGCAGGAGTCATGGGAGTCAGTTCCATCAGCCTGTTGTGATCGCTGACATACACGATTTTCTTCTTCAATGCTCGCTTAAGATCACGGGCAGACAACCAACGGTTGACTAGATCACTAATCAGCATATCAGCGTCCTGCTCTAGCAGCATAGGCAGGTTTGTGGTAGGGTCAGTTACAACACTCTCAAACTTCGGCAAAGTCTTAGCATAAGCGTTTAGAGTTGCCTCGGTTGTGTGATTGTCGTAGCTGTTACAACCGCCATAACCCCTGTTACTGACTCCCCCTGCTGCCTTACCATCAATGTAGATTGATGCCTCAAAGCAAAGGGTTTCCTCGCTCATTGTGGGATAGTGCTTGACATTCTTTACGGTGATATTCACGATAACTCCTTAGTAGGGACTACAGTATAACATACAATTATATGTTCCACGTGGAACAACAGGGGTTGCCCCCCACCGTATTAAGCCTTTGCGTAGTTCAGGAGTGTTGACTGGTATTCCCAATAGCTAGACTGTTTACTAGCGTTTCCCTGCCATGCTACCACAACTGTGCCACTTGGCTTAACACCCCAAAACCTTCCACGCCACAAGGGAGCGTCCTGATCTGTGTAAACCCATTGACCACGCTGGAGTTTACGCATTTCGGTTTCTGACATCTTACCAATATCAACGACTTTGCTGTATTTCATAACAACTCCTGATTAGTGAGACTACAGTATAGCACGGAATTTAATCAAAACACAAATAGGGGTTTCCCCCTATTCCTTATGATGCCTCGGCAATGGCCTCATTGACCATCAGGTGACAAGTGTTCATGGTCAAGATACTGATCATTTGTGCCAGTGCCTTTTCCTTGCCTGACATCTGCTCAATGTACTCTTGTAACTCGGGGAGGGTTTTGTCTACCCACAGGCCATTGCGGGGGATTGGGTTCTTCACGGTAACTTTGGTATCTTCGGTCATCTCAATCTCCAGTGGTTTGCTACAGAACTGATAGTATAACACAAGTTTGGGACAGGGGCATCTAGCCCCTGTTTTATTTCTAGGCTGCGATCAATGCCATGCGGTTAGCCAACTCGGCCTCAACGTGCGCCAGTACCATCTCACGGCTTGCGGTACGCTTGAGACCTAGCAACTCCTTGGCGGTCATGGTAGCACTGCGTCCGTTACGCTTCATGCCCTTGGCCTCTAGCTTAATCATAACCTTTAACTGTGCCATTTGGAATGCTGCGATCTGCTCGGGGGTAGTCAACATGGTAGTTCCTTGGTTGGGTGACAGAAATGATAGTGTACCCCATTTTTTTTGTTTGTGCCAAATTATTTAAATTATTTGTGTTTGACACAAATAAAAATACCATGCTATAATGTATACATGGATTCGATGAGCCAAACTCGGGATGGACGGCGAGGGTGGGCGTCATTTACGCCCTAGGGGTAAACACTTATAGCCCAGACACAGTTAATGTACTAGGCTCTAAAGGGATGTTCCACGTGGAACAATCAGGATAGCTTTCTCATACGATCCATGAGCAGGCCGTGTAATTCCCCGACCTCGTCATTATCCACATAAAAGTCTGTCAGTGGATCATAGTACTGTCCCTCCTTGGGATCGTAGTACAGTACACGCCCATTGAGGAACGTAAAAGGGCCTTCTAGCCCTCGTCGTGCCACGAACTTCTTGTCATGATATAAGGTAGTATAGCTCATTACGATCTCCGATCAAATGGATGTGGTAGTTTATCCTCGTTAAGCAGGCGGTTCCAGTCTTGGCGTTCATTATAACTGCCGTGAATGTATCCGGCAATGTATGTTACCGCCCCCGAAACTAATGCCGTTAGCACTACAGCAATAAGGATTGGATTTATAATCATTGTTCAAGCTCCCAAATTTTATGAGCAACAGAACTCATGGCGCGAAGAACCTCGTCAGCCATGCTATTCCACTTGTCTTCAGTCAACAGTTGATTTGCCTGTGTAAGCAGCAGATCAACCTGCTTGAGTTTGTCTACCAGTGACAGTTCCATTATTGTTCCGTATCATCTTCGGCATACACTTCAGCCTCAACTTCATCTGCCTCTAGACTAACATCATCCATAACACTTGCCAGATCAGTTGACAGTTCATAGTGTCCATCTCTAAACAGCATCTCATGTGCTAGGGTAAGCAACTGTTGTACTCGTAGTAGGCGTTGGTGTGTGTTGGGTTCGTACATGATGTACTCCTATGTGTGTATGGGTGTGTGTATTATACTGCGTATGCGTATGATGTGTCAACACGGGTTGTGTGCGCGAAACGCGGGTGCGAAATGCACACGCGAAATGCACACGCGAAATGCACACGCGAAATTCCGGAATTTCATTTCAACTTTGAGATTCTGAACTCTCGTTTCTAACATGAGATTCTAATGGTAAGTGTCAAAGCACTCGTCACCCAGTTCTAGAACATCTTCGGTTGTAACATTAATATCTGTAATTCGGTACCGTTGGTTCTCATCACTGATGCCAACAAACTCATCGCGGAATGATTGGTACACTGATAAGAAGTTCAGTACGTCTTGCTGAGTACTGCCCTCCGGCACTTCAATCTCTTGGATGATGGTAGTGCTAACATATGCTTTCATTGGTGTCCTAGGTTCTTGGCAATCTTGTTAAACGCTCGCAGGTACTCAACACCGCCACGATAGGTATCGCAGCGCATCTTGTCAAGTAACTGTCCGGCACTATTATACAGCATGACTACATACCAACCATGATACCGCTCAAAGGTTGTCCATGCTCCGTTCCGCTGTTCTTTGACTTTCACTGGTAATCTCACTTATAGTAAAACACGACATGAGTAGCATCACGGCGCATGGTTGTGGTTGGCCTACGGCCTCGGTAGAGATAGCTATTGTCGTTGCTGATACGCCGTCCACGGTAGTAAGCACGGAGGTTATTTTGCTTCATCACAGTACGGAATTGTGTCTCCAGTGCGTCAAACAGTACAATAGGGATACGGCCTGTTCTGGCATGGCCACTAGATACTGGGGGATAAGCTGCCCGAATAAGTTCCAAGGTAATCATACAAACTCCTAGTTAGATAAAGAACTGATAGTATAGCACAGATTAACAGGGGCTTTCGCCCCGTTGGTTTACTCGAACTCGTAGAACTTAACAGATGGATCAAGTGCCTGAAGTTCCTTGGCGGCACCAGTCAACTCACGGTACCTACGGTTGACTTGCGCTTTGCTGAGTTCGCCATCGCAGGTCAGGTTCTCTGGTGACAGACCTGAGTCAATCATATCGGCAATGCTCTGCCGATCTTTGGCCTGATCTAGGTTGAGTAAGGGTTGCTTGAAAATGATGTTTATCGCGTTTTGGTGATCAACAAATGCCTTGAGGTAATTCATACAAACTCCTAGGGTTGGTTTCAGTAGGGCTATTATAAGCCCTATGTGATTTAGTTGTCAACTAGCAAATCTGGAGCATACAGAGCGACTTCTCGCATGAACTCGTCAAGGCTCATGTCATCATAATGCTCCACAAAGTGGGTGATCTCTGAACTGGCAAACTCGTCCAGTTCCATAGCCTTAACTACTCGTTCTGCCATGCTGTACTTCAGTTGGTCAATAGTCATGTTCAACTCCTTGATTAGTGAGACTACAGTATATCACACTTTGATTGATTGTGCGAACCGTACAGCATCAGTCCAAAGATTGTATGCGTCTGCTAACTCGGTGTAACCATCAAAGTAGTCATCATTGTAGCCAAGCAGGAAGTCCGTGATCTGTTTATCACTGACATCGCACTGGTTATATTGTTCCTTGAATGATCGCATGAATGCCTTTTTGTTAGCATCTAGCCCATACTCAAAAGCCATTTCCCACTGCCCATCATCTAGACGGGTGACAGTTACTCGTTTGATGGTAGTACGGTCAACAAGGGTAGTCATTGTTCCGGTCATTGTCTTTGCGTCCGAAATCTGCTTGCTTACATTACTCATGGTGTACTCCGGTAAGTTAGTGAGACTACAGTATACTACAGAAACTATTTAACCGTCAACTGGATCAACTTCATAGGTATCAAACGGCATACCACAGTTACTGACAATGTCATCATCTGTGAGTCTGGCTAGTGCTGCCTTGATATGCTCTCGGAACTCTGCGCCAGTGATGTTCTCACCAGTCTCATCAGTGGTCTCAATGGAAAAGGCAAAGTCAAACGCATGGTTGTAAATCTGTGGCATGGTATTCCTTATAGTTGAGCAAAGATTCGCTTATCGTGTAGATAAGCATAAGAAGCATTATACACTGGTTCTTGTGTGTCTGCTTGAACAAAGGTACTGTACAAGTAAGGATTGTAAGTCACCTGAGTCAGGCTATGTGGTTCATTGGCACCAACAACCCATGTACCCCTAGCCCCTGCGTGGACATTCTTACGCTGTTCACGCAGGACTCTGGCTCGTCCTGCCTTTGATACCTTGAACACTACATCCTCTAGGGAGATATGTTTAACATGAGCCACCACACGGCCTTTGTTCTCACCCTCTAATGCCCTGACTGAGAACAGGTGCTTGTGTAGGTTGTAGTAGACATAGACTTTCATGGTAACTCCTGTTTGTTCACTGTGGATACAGTATAACATGAAAACTATTTAGTGGTCAATTGTTCTCGGGATCAAGATAAACCTTGAGATTCTTAGTCTACAACACGAACCATATTGGCAGGTACTACATAGCCACCATCAACGGTACGCACAGTGATATTCTTAATGGCAACCTTGGTGACTACACCAGTAAAGTTACGGCCTGTGCGTGAAGTAAAGTTCACGTTAGTGCCTATGGTAACGGCCTGCTTGTTCTTCTCGCCCAAATGAGTACGGGCAATTTTAACTGCCTGAATAAGAGCATCAATGTCCTGATTGGTAAAGTCGCCAGTCATGATAGCACGGGTAAGTGAATTGACAGAGGGCTTGGCCTCGGGCTGAATAGTAGGGATTTCTGCGAACTGGTTGATGCCTAGGGGGGTCATGCCTGAGAGTGCTGCTACTTGAGGTGCTTTCATGATAACTCCGTGGTTTGTTAAGGTAGGGCTATTATAGCCCCACCTGAACTTTCTTGTCAACTACAGATTAGCGTAGTCTGTCAGTGCGTCAGCAGCCAAGCCTAACCAAAGGTTGTCAACGATACGCTGACGTTCAATACGCAACAGGTCTTTGTACTCTTCCAACTCAGCAGCTTTAGCAGTCAGAGCAGGCCACTCAACATCGGTAGGCATCATGTAAGGGCGAGTAAGCGACTCTGTGCCTTCTTTAAGCACAATCTCCCCTGCCTTGATAGCGGCAAACACCTGCCCCCATGTAGGTTGGGTAGCACCACCAGCACCGTACAATGCTACTTCTTTGGCGCGAACTTTATCGCGTGTGATTTCGTTTAAGCGTTTGATCAAGTAGTCGCGCTGTTCGTTTGTCATTGTATTCATTTACTTCTCCGTGTGGTTTGTTAAGTAGAAAGGTTATTGTACCACAGTTAACAGCTTGCCATACCAAAGAAGTAGTAAGTATCTTCTTTCATTTTAACGCAGCCTGCCTCGCCCCATTTGTCGCTAAACTCGTTATCTGTGAGTTCATCAATTTTAGCATGAAATAGGTTTGGACTGTTTTTCTCGGCCTCTGTGAGTGTAACCAGTTTGAAACCGTCTTTCTCGGCAATAGAGCCAGTGTAGCCGCCATGCCCATATTCATACAAAGCCTCTGAACGAGCATTTGAAAAAGCCTCTTTAGCGTCCTTACCCTTACCGATACAAGCAAAATTAGTAGCACCCATTTTACATCTCCTGTTGGGTAGTTGGTAGGAGTATTGTACTCCCACCTTACTTCAGTTGTCAAACCCAGTACTGCTCACCACGGCGTTCAGCACCAATTGCCCAGTATACTATCTCACGAACTGAACTGTCTGTGGCCTCACCATGCGAACTATGCTTGGCGAGTTCTTGTAACTGATCATACACTTCAGGCCAGTCCAGTTGCTTGGCTATGGCATTCTTAACAATCTGTGCTACCAGTCTGTTACCCTGTTCGGTGAACATCTCAAAGTGCGTACAGTTTTGTTCGTCAATTACTGGCTGTGACTGATACTCAATCTCATCCGATACTTCTACTTCCCGAACGCTACACTCACCATCACAGTCCTCGCAGTAGGTCTGGTCAAAGGTGCGAACATCATCGGGATCATTCAGGTTAACCCAAGCATCGCACAACACCCGATTGCCACCACAAGAAGTACATTGGAATTCTTTAGTCATGATTAACTCCGGTAGATTACAGTAGGAGTATTATACCCCTACTTTTAATTAATTGTCAAACTTATAGCGAGGCAGATCAGCAATAATCTCAGCACAGGCCGCTAGTTCATACTGCTCAATCAGGTTACTGGTAGGGCTAGAACTCTGAGCAGGGTACTGGCTCTTGTGTAATATGTTGGCCATCATTAGGCTATGGACATCTTCTGCCGTGGCCGTGCCATCAGCCAGTACCGCAATCATCTGCTTAAGTACTCGCAACTTAGACGCAGCGGCAAACACTCCCGTTCCCCATGATAGGGCATAGGCAGGGTCTCTGTCAAGTGCCACCTTAAACTTCTCAATCGCGGTAGTTTCGCCTTCCGCCTGACGTTGGAACCGCTCTAGTAATGTTGACATAGGTACTCCTGTGGTTGGTTAGTGAGGCCATTATAGCCCCACTTTAATTTTACTGTCAAGTCAACTGGTAAGGTTTATCCCAGTCGCCGATATTGACATCAGTATACCAACCTACATCAAAGTAGTCAATCTGAGCATTGCTGTTATCATGGTTTCCCAAATTCATGGCAGGGATTACCTCTGCGAGGAACTGTAGGGCAGTGCCTGTGAAGTGACTCTGGTAGTAGTAGGGATTGACCTGAATACGTCTTACCGCCAAACCTTGAGGATCACCATAGTCCCTATTGAAGTCAATAGTACCACTCCGCACTGTTAGCACTAGGCTACTATGGTTGCGGACTCTAAGACTGCCCTTGACTCCATACCGCTTGAGGATTTCATTGACGGTAGGGGCTATCTTCGCCTTCTTCTCTTGGTTCATGTAGGCCACGATTGAAACTCCGGTTTGTTGAGGAACCGTAACTATAACCTGTGATTTTTTTTCTGTCAACCCCCTATTTCCACTTGACACAGAATTCCATATGCCTCTATAATACATACATGGATTCGAAGAGACACTCTCGGGATGGACGTGGAGGCTGGGCGTTAATATTATATTTTCACCGTTTGACACGCTGTACAAAACCGTGCTATAATATTCATATGGATTTGAAGAGCCAACACTCGGAATGGACGGCGAGGCTGGGCGTTAATCCTACACTAGGGATAAATCCCTATTGACAAATAATCCCAGTTGTGTTAGTACAACAAAAAACCCTTGACACAATTCCCGATCCATGGTAAAGTCCGCCCCCCGTCTTAATCCATATCCACAATAACAATAGGGATACTGTTGACATTTTTTTCAAACCAGGTTAAAATGCCGCCAGTTATTTTAAATTAATTATCCCACAAAAACAACAGTATTATATTCCGCTTGACAGAAAGAACTGCGCCTATTACAATAGGGACTATTATCAACAAACCAGCATGGCATGATCTGCATGCATGCATATTACACAATAGGGAAACACCGTGAACCACCGACTACATGTAGAAAATCTAGTACACAAGGTATTAACTGAACAACAGGATATCCGCACAGCCTTAGCTACACTAAACACTACACTGGACTATGCGTTGGAACATTTCCCTATTGCTGAAATTACCCCAGATCTTATGGATCAGGGTGTGTATTTAATGTCAGATACTTTGGATCACTTCTTTACAGATAACTACGGGGATCTACCGGATGAACTATATCCCCTAGCTGTTATGCGTGTATTGGGAACTAAGATCACCAATTGCCCAGCATACTATCTAAGCCGTGTTACTGGCTTTAGCCTGTTTCAACAACGGTATCAGAAGATTATCCTAGGGAAACTTACCAGAGTAAACAAGGTAGATGCTGGTATCCCTATTGACCAATGGTTTGATACACGGGCTCACTATAAGGATAAGGTAGATAGTGCCAAGGCAGCTAGAAAGCAGGGATTAACAGCTAAACAATGGTATACACAGTATTGTGCATCACAGCAGGTGTATGCACACAATCAGGATACACCTGCCGGCACATCATAGGGACAAAATACACGCACGAAATCCGCACGCGAAATCTGTGCACGAAAATGCACATTTTGGATGCACACGCGAAATCTGTGCACGAAAATGTGCATTTTGGATGCACACGCGAAATCTGTGCACGAAAATGTGCATTTTGGATGTGCATGTGAAATTCTAGAATTTCATATTGAGAACGAAATTCCATAATTTGGATTTGATTGTTATACAGCTAAATAAAGATATACAGGAGTTTTATTATGTCAGTTACAATTATCACAGTATCAACCAAACCAGCCGGCGTAGTATGGTGGCCTAATGTTAGTCCAGAAAATCGCGCACAACTAGATGCAGAACTAGCATGGAACGCTACCCAGCCCGGATATGTCAGTGTGACCCTTGAAAATCCAAGCGAAAATGTCAGCCATATGGTAGCTACATTCGATACAGTAGAGAACTACAGAGCATGGCAAGCACTTAGATTAGCCACTCCACTATCAGATACACGCAATGCATATCATATAGCAAACGGCATAGTCATCACCCACATATACCAATAACACTGCTACTACAATATCTCAGCCTGTACCACAGTCAAAAGCTGTTTACAGGCTTTCCCTATGGTAAAGTCATTTCGCTGCAGTGCAAAGTTGGGAAAATACAACAGTGGTAATAATACAACAGTGGTAATAATACAACAGTGG
>Ga0136641_1000726_pt1 | contig 13935 bp, 16 predicted proteins | sample EliLak1302023Y_FD_115312 | JGI IMG/M metagenome (GOLD analysis project Ga0136641, IMG submission 115312) | Freshwater microbial communities from Elizabeth Lake, Yosemite National Park, California, USA - 13020-23Y | ecosystem: Environmental > Aquatic > Freshwater > Lake ...
AGGTAGAACGACGAGTCGGGGGTGGACCATCCGGTCCAGCGCTGGGACACGAGGGCGGTGAATACCGTGATGGCCGCAACGATCAGTGGTTCACGGACCCGCGCCCACACGACCACGCGGCGAAACTACACCGCGTGGTCATGATGTCAGGCTCGGTGGCCGTGCGTGCTGTCTAGGCCGGGACCTCTCGGGCGACCTTGGCCGCGGTGGTCACCCATGCACTGCCGTTGTCGGTGTACCCACTAGGAGTGGCGTCGCGCTTGATCCAGGCAGTGCCGTTGTCGGTGTAGCCGCCCGGCGTCGCATCTTTGGCCGTAGACACGATCGGCGCCGGGCAGTAGATGTCCAGCCCGGTTGGGCTGTTGGGGTTGGGCAGGTAGTTGCACGGACCGCCGGGCGAGGTTTCCGTGTGGAACGTGTACGCGAGCGTGGAGTACGTGTACGCGATGGTCTTGCTGCAGGTGCTGCCGGCATCGATGAACCCGTCCGGGCAGATGTAGATCGTGCGCGTGGTCGGAGCTGCAGGAGCCGGTGGGGCTGCTGGCGCGGGTGGCGCCGGAGCGGGTGCGAGGTCGGCCACCTTCACCGTCGTCACGGCGATGTCGCCGTCGCGACCCGTGATGTCAGCCAGCGTACGAGTCATGGTCGCAGACACCGCCATGGCTGCACCCGCGGTGTTTCGTGCGACAACACTGAAGGTGTAAAGCGCCCGCGGATCCAATCCGGCGAGACGGGTGGTCAGCGCGTCCTTGACCGTGGACTTCACGACGGGCTTGCCCTCGGCGGTGGCGGTGACGTCGTAGGTGAGCGGCCCGGTTTGTGCGGTGGGTGCGGCCTGCCAGGACATCTCAACCGTCGTGGGCGATGCCGTGGCACGCACGACGAGCTCGCTGGCCGCCGTGGGCTCAGAGACGGCGACCACAGCGCCGATGACCTTGCCGCCCACGCTGACGGTGTAGCTGCGGCCGGCCTCAAGGCCGGCGAACGTCGCCGGCGCGTTGCCTGGACGTGGCTTGGAGATCGTGGCCTTGCCCTGTGAGGACAGCGTGACCGGCTTGCCGCCGTGATTGGTCACCACAATTCCGCGCGGCAGAGATGCGACGGCTGTCGCAGTGGGTGACTTCGCGACGATGAGGGACTCGTCGGGCGTGGTTGTCGCGATGACGACCCCTGCGTCGCCGGCCGCGCGGGCTGAGGATGCGAAGCCGGTGCACACGCCCACGCCGAGTGCGGCAGTCAGGCCTAGTGCGACGACTGATGTTGCGATGCGGTTCATGATGCTCTCCCTTGCGTGGCCCGATGGCCACCGAGCAAGGCTGTGCCCAAGGAAGCGGCAAGGTAAACCGGCAATTGGTGATGTGTGGATGACGCGCTCCATCCGCGACGTGCCTGTGGATGGCGGGTTGCGCGCCTAGCGGTTCTGTGTCACCACGAGATCGGAGGTCGCGATAGTGACCGACGGGCTGAAGGTGCTGACACCGAGGGCCGTGTTGAGCATGTCCGCCATCCGCTGACCGTTCAGCCGCAAGGACATGCCCTTGTAGAAGTCGGTGACGGTCGACACCCCGCTGATGCGGCTGCGTTTCCCGGGACTGGTGATGGCGAACAACGAAGCGTTAGTGCCGTTGATCAGCACGCAGTCGACCACGTTGGCGCGAATATCGATGGTGGGCGACGAACAGCGGAAGGACGCGTTCGACACGATGCTGTTGATGCGAAAACCACCGGCAGCGGCCACGGCGGATCCGGTCCGCGCGACGACCGGAAGCGCCACGGTGGCCCGGGTGTTCAGCAGGGTCGTGTCGACCGACCCGGGTCGCACGCCGATGATCACCAGGCCGTCGATCGACCACGTGGGCAGCACGCCATTGGCCGTCACAAAGGTGAACGTGCCGGACGCGGGCTTGGTGTCGGCCGCGTGAGCAAGGGGGGCAGCGCCGAGGCTGAGTCCCGTGACCATGAGGGCGGCGATCACGAGTGGCGCTCGCATCGTGACCTCCTGCCCTGCGGGAGTGTCCCGTTCGGCAAGGATAACCCCGTGACAGACCTTCTTCCTGTGCTGCGCGCGGCCGTCGGCGATGCGCATGTGCTCACCGATCCGTCGATCATGCAGCAGTTCTGTACCGACTGGGCTCGCCGATTCGGTGGACCTGCTCTTGCGGTAGTACGGCCGGGGTCAACGTCCGAGGTTGCTCAGGTGCTCGCTGCCTGCACGGCGGCAGGCGTGCCCGTCATCCCGCAAGGCGGCAACACCGGCCTCGTCGCGGGGTCCGTGCCTGCGGAGGAATCTGCGGTGCTGCCCGTGGTGCTCTCCACCCGTCGACTCAGCGAGATCGGCGACGTCGACCTCCTGAGCGGCCAACTCACCGCTGGTGCGGGCGCAACTCTGGCTGACGTGCAGCGCGCGGCCGCGGCGGCCGGATGGACCTACGGCGTCGACCTCGCGGCCCGTGACACCGCCACCATCGGCGGCACCGTGGCCACCAATGCTGGAGGCATCCACGTCATCGCCCACGGCATGACTCGCGCCCAGGTGGTGGGTGTCGAGGCGGTGCTCTGCGACGGATCGGTGATTTCGCACCTGTCGGGTCTGCTCAAGGACAACACCGGCTACGACCTTGCTGCACTCATGTGCGGGTCGGAAGGCACGTTGGGCGTGATCACGGCGGTGCGCCTGCGATTGCACAGGCCGGTTGGACGCACGACCGTTGCTCTCATCGGGTGCGAGTCGTATGCCGACGCGATGCGCGTCATGTCGACATCCGTCGCGCCGGGGACTGCATTGCTGGCCGCCGAGGTCATCGACGAGCAGGGCATGGAACTTGCCGCGCAGCTCACCAGCGAGGCATGGCCGCTGGATCAACGCCATGCGGTGCTTGTGCTGCTCGAGGTGGTCGACGGTGGCGACGCATCAGGATTCGTGGGTCTGGACGACGCAGACGTGGCCGTCGCACTCAACTCCTCGGAAAAGTCGCGACTGTGGCGTTTCCGCGAAGCGCAGAGTGAAGCGTTCTCGGCGCTTGGTGTCGCACACAAGCTCGACGTGTCCGTGCCGCTGCCCGTGCTTGCCCAATGCGCGGACGAGCTGCGTGAGCTCGTCCACTCCTTCGCCTCCGTCCGCGAGTTCGGCGTCTTCGGCCATCTCGCCGACGGCAACATCCATCTGGAGATCATCGGTCCCGAGCCGCACGACGACTCCGTGACGATTGCAGTGCTGGAGCACGTGTCGCGCTACGGCGGCTCGATCTCGGCCGAGCACGGTGTGGGTCGGGCGAAGGCCGGCGAGCTGCACCTATGCCGGTCGGCCGTGGAGATTGCCACGATGCGTGGCATCAAGGCGGCACTGGACCCCAACGGGATCATGAACCCTGGCGTGATCTTTGCCTAAAAGCCCACTTTCCCCATGTGGGTGGTCCGGGTAGAGTTCTCCTCAGGTTGACGCACGGTGGGCGTGTGTCCACAGAACTCATCGGGGAGTGGCGATGCCGTCGTTCATTGAGACAGATTCACGCAGCCGGGTGGTTCTGCCCGGACACCCCAACCAGGTGTTCATCGTTCACGAGCAAGGGGACGGTTCGATCTTCTTGGAACCCGCACAGGTCGTCAGTGACGCGCAGTTGGAGTACGACCGTTCACCGGAACTGCAGGATCTCCTCGCACGCGCGATGGCATCGCCGACGGTTCACTACGACCCTGAACAACGCACTGAATGAGCAGCAGGTTCAGTGATGTGGCCCTTCATCAGATTGCAGCTCTTGCGAAGGGCCCCGACAGGGATCTGTACGACGCTGTTGTGGAAGTGTGCATGCTCGCGCTCGCCAATCCCCCGAGAGCGCAATCGATGTCGAGTGTGATTGTCTCCTTTGGCGGCACGGTTTTGCGGCTTCCTGTGCTGGGGCACCCGCCTTACAAGGTGTTCTGGACGTCAGCGCTCCCGCGAATCGAAGCGGTCTTCCCCCACCCGTAAGTCAGCGCGCGAGCAGCATGGCCTGAAGGTCAGCGACCGTGTCGGCAACAGCCACAGCTCCAGCTGTCTCTAGTTCTTCGCGTGACCCGTACCCCCACATCACGCCGATGCACGGCACGCCATGTGTCGCGGCACCCCGCACGTCGTGCTCGCGGTCGCCCACCATGACGGGAGGCGATGCGACTCCGCGGCCGCGCATCTCGCCGAGCGAGTACGCCACTACCTGCTCCTTGTGGATGCGTGTGCCATCAAGCTCAGACCCACCGATGACGTCGAAATACCGAGCAAGATCGAAGTGCTCAAGAATGCGGGTTGCCGAGTACGTCGGCTTAGAGGTGGCCACTGCAAGGGGGACCTGCGCCGACACTGCAGCCAGCATGTCGGGCACACCGTCGTAGACATCGTTCTCAAAGAGCCCGACATCGTGATACCGCTCTCGATACTTCGCCACCGCGCGATGCACATCATCTTCCGACATCCCGAAATGCCCGCCGAACGTGTCGTAGAGGGGTGGGCCGAGGAAGGTCCGCATAGTTTCGGCACCGGGGCGCTCAATACCGAAGTCATCCAGCGCGTACTCGATGCACGCGATGATCCCCGGCGCGGAGTCGGTCAACGTTCCGTCAAGGTCAAACAGGATCACGGTTCGAGCATGGCACACCCATATAAGGATGTTTGGAACACTCAGGAGCGCGCCGTCCCGGCGATATGGTGAGAGGAAGTGGGAGATTCCCTCAAGGAGGCAATGTGAAGGTCGGCGTCATTCCTGCAGCGGGCCTTGCATCTCGAATGGCGGGTCTGCCGAAGTTCTTGCTTCCTATTCTGCAAGGCGATCAGACTTTGCTCGACTGGCATGTGGATCGACAGTCGGCAGTTGTCGATCGTGTGGTCGTTGTTACGCGCCCGCAAAACGCTCACCTTCTAGAGCAACACACCTTTGACTCGCATGTGACAGTGGTTGCCGCAACGACTTCGACGATGTCTGAGACGGTGATGCGAATCATCGGGGCATTCCCAGCGGAGCAATATCTTCTAGGAATGCCGGATACGTACTACTTGGGTCATGATCCGTATCCCGATCTCGTGAGCAATGACTCGCAGGAGGACGTACTCGCGCGACTGGCTTTGTGGCGAATTCGCGATGACCAGAAGGGCAAGTTAGGTCAGGTGGCTTTGGATGCGTCTGGCCGTGTCATGGACATGGTTGACAAGCAGCCGACGTGTTCCTATGACCTGTCCTGGGGTGCACTTGCCTTTCGGCCAGAACTCGCCGGATATATCAATTCGGAGCACCCACATATCGGTTACGCGGTTGAGAAGGCGCTACGTCAGGGAAGACATGTCGAAGGAATTTGCGTGGACGGCAAATACTTCGACTGCGGAACCCCTGCCGAGTTCCGCAGCCTTCTTCGAACAATCGACGCAGCTTCCGTTGATCCCAGAGGATGACGTGACATCCCCCGGAAGTCCCGAGGTGATCGCCCACCGCGGCGCGAACGATGAGGAGCCCGAGCACTCCCTTGCCGCCTACCTCCTAGCAATTGAGCAGGGCGCGGACGGCATCGAGTGCGATGTGCGCCTCACCTCTGACGGTCAGCTCGTGTGTGTTCATGATCGTCGTATCGATCGCACCAGCACAGGTCACGGCGCAGTGTCGTCAACGACCTACAAGGAGCTCGCGCTGTACGACTACCGCGGCTCGCACAAAAAATGGCACGACTACGAGGAACCGGCAGATCCACTGAGACGCGAAGTGATCACCCTCGATCGGCTCCTGGGCACGCTCATGGATACGTCAACCGTCGTGAAGTTTTCCATTGAGACCAAGCACCCAACTCGTTTCGGCCCCTATGTGGAACACGAACTCGTTGACACGCTTCGCCGGCACGGCCTTCAACGCAGCGGTCCGGATGGGCGCGTGCGGGTGATGTCGTTCAGCTGGCTGGCAGTGCGTCGCGTGCAGCGGCTCCTGCCCGGCATTCCCACGGTCTACCTGATGGATCAGGTGCCGTGGCCCTACCGGGACGGATCCCTTCCCAAGGGCGTAACGATCGCGGGCCCCGGTATCGATCGCCTTCGTAAGGATCCCGACTACATCGCACGCCTCAAGTCGCACGGCCACCGCGTGCATGTGTGGACAGTGGACGCTCCCGAGGACGTGCGGTTCTGCCTTGACCACGGCGTCGATGCCATCATCAGCAATCGTCCTCGAGCAGTTCGGGAGATGCTCGGCCGGTAGTCTCAGCGACCATGGCCAAGAAGAACCGCAAGGTGGACGCAGCCCCCGTGACTACCGGAGAGGTCCCCGTTGTTGGAATGCGGGAGCCGTGCCCGTGTGGTTCTGGCCGTCGATACAAGGCATGTCACGGCAAGGGTGCCGACCTCGTCTCGTCCGCTCGCCCCTTCGAGGGTGTGGCTTTCGAGTGCGACCTTGTGGCCCTGCGCGAAGTTGTCCCTGCGGCGACCGCGCCGTTGACACTCACGGGTGCTAATAAGGATCGCAAGGCAACCCTGGTGACCGTGCTGCCCGCTGCGTGGCCGGCGATCGTGCGAGCTGACGGCGAAATCCTGCTTGCCCTTCAGGTCAACGTGGGATCAGGCGATGCGAGCAGGGACCTCGGCGAGGCACTTACCTGCGCGCTCGCCACAGAGCCGGGCGAGCCGGTAGAAACCGGTCGCGTCACCGTGGACACCCCGCGTTTGCAAGACCTTGTCGACGTGGCCAAGCCATTGGACATCAACGTCCGCGACAACTTCGACTTCTGGGTAGACGGCAATGCGGACGTCACCGATGACGTGAAGGCGTCTATCGAACGCGCAAGTGCCCACGCGCACCCCACGGCGCGACTGCTGTCGGTCGATGGCGCCTATTGGACCCAGATGGGCGAAAAGGAGCACCTCCGCTGGTTCATGCCGCACGATGAAGAGACGCTGCTCAATGCGCTGGCACGACTCAAGGCGGCCGATGAGGAAGGTCTGGGCGAGGGCACCCGCCTTGTCGGCATGTTCCGCGCGCAGGGACTCGTGTGCCCGGTGTGGGACCTGCCCCTGGGCACCGGTGCTGCGGCGATTGAGGAGCCAGCCGTGGCGTTTGGAAAGCGCCTGACCGCGGCGCTCAAGGTGACCGATCCGCTCACTGACGACGAGCGTCGCGCGCGGTCGGGACTCACCACCCGACAGGTGACGCTGCGTTAGGACGTCAGGGTCGATCAATGATCGCTGAGGGATTTCGCATGGTCGCCGCCGCCTCGCGCACGAAGACCGAATTTCCCCAGACATAGCGGCGACCAAGACGTCGTGGTTCGCTGGCGAGCCGAAAAGCCCATTCCAGCCCGATGCGCTGTATCCACGGCGGGGCCTGCACCTTGGTGCCGGCGAGGAAATCGAAGGCGGCCCCCACGGCGATCGCCACTACCGGCAGTGACGCAGCAAGTCGCTGCACTTCGTAGTCCTGCTTGGGAGTGCCGAGACCAACCCACACGATGTCGGCACCGCTGGACTCGATGCGCTCGTCACGTTTGCGAAGGTCATCGGCGGTCGGTGTCTGGAAGGGAGGGCTGTACGACCCGACAACCACCGCGTGCGGATAGTGACGGGCAATCGCCGCCTGCAATGCCTCCAGAGTCAGCGGAGTTGACCCGAGCAGGTAGTGGTGGGGTCCACGTGATGTGGATGCTGCAAGCACGCCACGCATGACGTCCGGGCCGTAGACCCGATGCCATGCCTCAGCCAATTGAGGGTAGGCACGCCTGCCGACCCACGTCACTGGCACTCCATCACAAAACACCAGATCACCCGAGGTGAGCACGTTGGTGAGTTCGGCGTCTTGGCGTGCGAGGGCCACGTGATAGGCGTTGCAAAAATGAACCGATGTGCCTTGCTTCAGGTCGCGTTCAGCCGCGACAAGGTCCGCCGCATTGGTCACCGATGTCACCGCATCCGAGAGTGACATAACGTCAAAGGGGACAGCCCCGACCAGTGCGCGACTCATACCTTCACGAACTCCACAACGGTCCACACTGCCAGAGCCACGAGCAGAGCCCCAGACACAAGTCGGATTCGCCAGATCGAGACGCGTCCCTTGACCCATGAACCGACGACCACGGCGATCCCGCACACGGCAGACACGGCAATCCAGGATCCGACAAAGATGGATACGGGTGAGCCCGTACGCGCTGCCAGGCCGGCCGTCAGCAACTGGCTGAGGTCACCCCACTCGGCGATGAAAATCACCAGGAATGACGTCACCACTACGCGCCACGGTGACGTTGCGTGGGCAGCCGCAACCTTGGATTCGATCTCCTGCCGTTCATCGTCCTCTGCCGCTCGCTCCACCACTCGCGATGTCAGCCCACCCTTGATCAACACGACTGCACCGACCACGAACAGCACGAACGTCACCCCGAGCACGACGCGTTGCGGCAGAAATGACAGCAGTGATCCAGCCAGGACCGCAATCGCCATCTGGATCGCGAACGCGGCGACTATCCCCAGCCACACCCACAGGTGCTTGAAGCGAGTTGCGAGGACAAGGCTGGCGATGAACGTCTTGTCCGGAAACTCCGATGGAAAGATCAGCGCGAATGCGATGGCCGCCGCCGCAAGGTCAAACGTCACGAAGCCTCACCGTCGACGTCTTCACGCGCGACGTTGACGTCTGAAGCAAGCATGGGCCACACGGTCGGAGTCGGCACGCGGCGCGGACCCGACCAAGGTGCAGGAGTGGCATCCACCAGGTAAGTCAATTCCAACGCCGGGAACTCGTAGCGCCGGCGTGTCTGCTGAAACTCCAGCCACGCGACATCCAGGTCTTTGTCGATCGGAAAATTCGCCCGCTTGAGCATCGCGACTGCGTGATCGAAATCGGCGCGTGTGAGCTGCAGCGGCTGCTCGAACCCCGCTTTGAGCACCGCGAGTGCAGCAGGTGGCAGTGCAGCTGCAACATCGTGATACGCGGCGATCTCGGTGGCCTCCGCACCTTGAGACCACCCCGGTGCGTTTGCAAGGTCGGCAGGCTTGACGCGATTGCGTCGAGCTGCGCTGTAGGGCAACGTCACACTGAAGTTGCGCCCCTGCCGCTGGTAGGCGAATAGCACGGTCATCAGCTGACTTCCCTGCAGGAGCAGGTCGTAGATCTCTCGACGATTCACCTTGGAACACAGTGCCGCCTGCAATGCCGCAGCATCAAGGACGGCGAGGATCGCCACCAGGTAATGGCGAGTGAGTCGAGCCGATCTCACCCACACCAGGATCTGGTAGGTGATGTGAGTAGTGCGCGTGTGCGCCGACCACAATGTCCATTCGCGGTACATGTCAGGGAGTTCGTCGATGCGTCCGGACAGTTGCGCACGTGCCAGAACCTCAGGCCCCCACGCGGGCTCCCCGCCCAGCGCCGTCAGCATCGTGAGGGTGACTTCGCGGTCCAAGTAGGCGCTGTAGATCGACGGAAGAAAGCCGATCATGAGCGCGACGATGATGGGCCCCGTTGCCGCAGCTGCAAAGTCAATGATCGTCTGGTTGGACTTATCAATCGTGGCAAAGCCGAGGGTGAACAGGCTCGAACCCGACTGACGCAGTGACTCGCCCAGCCCCTGCCCACTGAAGCCATAGATGATAAAACCGAACGAGATCACGTACAGCACGAGCCAGGTAATCAACTGCAGCAGGATCGTGCTGGGGCCGGCCCACGCCATCACTCCGTCACGTGCGCGGTAGGTACGTCGCGCCTTCGACACCATGATGAACGCGCCCACAACGGCTCGTTGAACCGTGTCAGAGATCAACGACCTGAGCGTCCGTGGAATGACCACTGTCCGCATGACGCTCATGGTGGTGGCGACGAACAGGAACACACCGATCAGTCCCGCGCCTGTGCGCGAAGTGATGTCGGCTATCAGCGCCACCATGTCCGCGTCCACGGGGAGGATGCTTGCACACCTGCCACTACGCTCACATCGTGATTTCCACCCCCCAAGCAGCCCTGATCGTGGCCCTGGTTGGCCTCACCTTAGGTGCCGTGGGAATCGTCCTTGGGGCCGTTGCCCTCCTGCGCTACTCCCGGCTGCATCGGGCCTATGGCCTCCTGCAGGTCGCTGAGGGCCGCGAGACCATCGTCGACGTCATGGGCCGCTCAATAGAGGAGTTCGGGTCTCTGCGGGACGAGGTCGCGCAGCTGGACGCCAACCTGACGGTGACCCGTCGCGACCTGGCTGCTGCACTCCGTCACGTATCTGTCGTTCGCTACGACGCTTTTGGCGACATGGGCGGTCGATTCTCGTTCTCCGCCGCCTTGCTCGACGACCATGGCGACGGCCTTATCGTCACGTCCATCCATGGACGCACGGAGACGCGCACCTATCTCAAGGGCTTGGAGAAGGGTGCCAGTGACATCACACTGTCACCCGAAGAGGAGCAGGCCATTCACCTGGCGAAGGGAGGCAAGGCATGACACGCATCGCCTACCTGGGACCCCGCGGATCCTTCGCCGAGGCCGCCCTGCACTCCTTAGTGGACGCGAACTCGCATGAGCTCGTCCCGGCGGTGTCGGTGCAGGCAGCTCTGGATGGCGTGCGTGCGGGCACGGTGGACCGGGCACTGGTTCCGATCGAGAACTCCGTTGAGGGCTCAGTGTCGATCACGCTCGACGAACTCGCGGTCGGTGACCGGCTGGTCATCGTCGACGAGGTTGCCATCCCCGTGCGGTTCGACCTGATGGTGCGACCCGGCGTGACCCTTGCCGAGGTCGGCCGCGTTGCCACGCACCCGCATGCGCAGGCTCAGGTGCGCGGCTGGCTCGCCACCAACCTGCCCGACGCGTCGGTCATCCCTGCGATGTCTACTGCGGCTGCGGCTGCGGCACTGCTGGAGGAGCCGGCGCCCTTCGATGCCGCCGTCGCTCAATCCATCGCGGCCGAGATCTACGGACTGGACGTCATTGCGTCTGATATTCAGGACACCGAAGATGCATCGACACGCTTCGTGCTGGTGCAGCGCCCCGGCGTGCATCCGAAGCAGACCGGGGCTGACAAGACGACATTGAGCCTGTTCATGCGCCAGGACGAGCCGGGTGCGCTGCTGGCCATCCTCACCGAGTTCGCCGTCCGTGGCGTGAACCTCACCCGCATCGAGTCGCGACCCACCCGCAAGGCACTTGGCGATTACTTCTTCAGTGTGGATATTGAAGGTCATGTCGACGATGCGCGGGTGGCGGAAGCCCTGATGGGTCTCCACCGCATCTGCATGGACGTGAGATTCCTGGGTTCCTACCCACGCGCGGACGGCAAGGCACCCATGCTGCGCAACGGGGTCACGGATGCGCACTTCACCGAAGCACGCCAGTGGCTCGAAGCACTCAAGGAGGACGACAAGTGAAATACCTCGTCACGGGAGCCGCGGGATTCATCGGCTCACACTTCGTTCGCCAGCTCCTTGCGGGCGAGTACAGCGCGATCCTGACCGGTGACGTCACTGGCGTGACCGTCTATGACAAGCTCACCTACGCGGGAAACCTTGAGAACCTCGCATCGGTGTCCGACGACCCGCGTTTCACTTTCGTCCAGGGCGATATCTGCGATGGCCCCAAGCTCGACGAGGTCCTGCCCGGCCACGATGTGGTGATCAACTTCGCTGCGGAGACACATGTCGATCGTTCGATCCATGGTCCCCAAGACTTCGTCGTCACCAACGTCGTCGGAACGCAGACCTTGCTCGATGCAGCCTTGCGTCATGGCATTCCGCGCACGGTGCACATCGGCACCGATGAGGTCTACGGCTCCATTGACGTGGGTTCGTGGGATGAGCAGCAGCCACTCAAGCCCAACTCGCCCTACTCCGCCGCGAAGGCCGCAGCCGAGATGCTCGTCCGCGCCTACTTCGTGACCTACGGCCTCAACGTCTCCAGCACACGTTGCTCCAACAACTACGGCCCCTTCCAGTTCCCTGAAAAGGTCGTACCCCTGTTCGTCACCAACCTCATCGACGGCGCCAAGGTGCCGCTGTACGGCGATGGATTGAACGTGCGCGACTGGCTGCATGTCGATGATCACTGCCGCGGTATCGCGCTTGTCGTCGCGAAGGGCGAGCCGGGCGAGAGCTACAACATCGGTGGGGGTCTTGAGCTCAACAACCGCGAACTCACCGAGCGCGTGCTTGAGGCCATGGGAGCTGACTGGTCGATGGTGCAGCCGGTCGAAGACCGCAAAGGCCACGACCGCCGCTACTCCGTCGACGACTCACGTCTGCGTGCCCTGGGCTACGCACCACAGCACACCTTCGAGGACGGCCTCGCCGAGACCGTTGCGTGGTACCGCGACAACGAGGCCTGGTGGCGTCCCCTCAAGCAGCGTGCTGCCATCACCAAGACGCGATAACCATGCGCGTTCTTGTTGTCGGCAGTCACGGTCAGCTCGGCACCGATCTGATGGCCACGCTGGCGGACCGGCACGAGGTCCTGGGAGTCGATCGCGACGAGATCGACATCACCGTGCAGTCATCGGTCGATGCGGTCTTTGCTGACTTCTCACCGGAGTCTGTCGTCAACTGCGCGGCGTGGACGGCGGTGGATGCCGCGGAAGAGCAGGAGGGTGCGGCGCTTGCGGTCAACGGCACCGGGCCGCGCAATCTGGCTGTTGCGTGCGCGCGTACCGGTGCCTGGCTGACCCATCTGTCGACCGACTATGTATTCGATGGCACCGCCACCTCGCCTTACCGCGAGGACGCGATGCCCGCGCCACGATCGGCCTACGGCCGCACCAAGCTCGCCGGTGAGCAAGCGGTGCAGGCCCTGCTGCCCGAGTCGCACTACCTTGTGCGCACCGCGTGGCTGTACGGCCTGCACGGCAACAACTTCGTCAAGACGATGCTGTCGCTTGAGAAGCAGCGCGAAACGGTGTTGGTGGTGGATGACCAGCGCGGCCAGCCCACCTACGCACGCGACCTCGCCGCGCACCTGGCGATGATGGTGGATCGCCGCCCGCCCGCCGGCACGTTCCACGCCACCAATTCGGGTGAGTGCACGTGGTACGACTTCGCGCGGGCGGTGTTCGAGCATGCGGGAGCAAATCCCGATCGCGTCGAAGCCACCACCAGCGCACAATTCGTTCGGCCCGCACCGCGGCCGGCGTACTCGGTGCTGGGACATTCGCGGTGGGTGGAGCAAGGCCTGCCGGTCATGCGCTCGTGGCAGCACGCGTTAGACGCGGCCTTTGCCGACGGAATCGACGGGCAGACCGTCTAACTAATCCGGAAAAAGTCTCAGAGCACCAACGCATTCAGCGCGTCGGCCACGCCCTGACCGGGCACGTCGGTGGTGATGACGTTGCCATGCTGCTTGATCGCCTCGATGGCATGACCCATGACCACACCCACGCCCGCCCACTTGAGCATCTCGATGTCGTTCATCGAATCGCCCATCACGAGTGTGTTCGCTGCGGTGAATCCGAGTCGATCGCACAAGCGCTGCAGCATCGTTGCCTTGTTGACTCCCTTGGGACCGATGTCCAGCCAGGCCATATCCCCTGTACCGAAGACCACCGAATGCAGCCCGAGGTCGGCTGCAATGTGACCAAGCCCGATGTTGCGGTGCTCCTCCGAGCGCACCACAAGGCGCACGACCGGATCTGCAAGAAGATGCTCGAACGGCACCACGCGAACCGACATGCCCAGCGCACTCGTGCGCAGATCTTGATTAGTGTGGAACACCCCGTGCACGTCTTCGACCGCGTAGATGGCGTTGGGCAGTAGTGGCGCGATCTGCTCGAGCAGCTCAGCGGGATCAAACGTGACCGTCTCGACAATCTCCTCCGGGGTGACGCGAGTCAGCATTGCGCCGTTGCTGCACACGGCCCAATCAAGCATCCCCGCGGCGTGGCACACCGGATGGGTGGTGGAGATCGAACGACCCGTTGCCGCGACCACCATGATGCCGGCGTCCTGACACCGCGCAATCGCGTCGACAGCGGCTTCGATCA
>Ga0136641_1000727_pt1 | contig 13923 bp, 12 predicted proteins | sample EliLak1302023Y_FD_115312 | JGI IMG/M metagenome (GOLD analysis project Ga0136641, IMG submission 115312) | Freshwater microbial communities from Elizabeth Lake, Yosemite National Park, California, USA - 13020-23Y | ecosystem: Environmental > Aquatic > Freshwater > Lake ...
ACGCTGTTCTTCGATGCGCAGGGCAGACTGGTTTCGACGCGCGTCGGCGCCCTGTCCGAGGCCACGTTGGCGCAGCGCCTGCTTGCGCTGACGGCCAGCCCGTGATCAACATCCAGGTCGCGCGCCCAGCTTGCGCACGATGTTTTCCATCAGGCACCACTGCGTCAGCGCGCTTTGCAGCAAATTGGCGCCGACGAAGGCCGTGAACGCCAGCCACCAGGGGCTGACGAAGACCGGGCTGCCGGGTACGCCCAGCGCCAGCGACAGGAGGATGAAGCTGCCCGCGGCCAGGCGGACGATTTGCCAGGAAGTCATGTGTTTGCTCCTTGAGTGGACGGTGTGATGGGGGCTTGAGCGGGCGCATCGGAATCTCCGGTGCCGGTGATCGCATCCAGGCGGTGGCGATAGGCCACGAAATACAGGACCGGGATCACCACCAGCGTCAGCACGGTGGACACGAAGATGCCGAAGATCAACGAGATCGCCAGGCCGTTGAAGATCGGGTCGTCGAGGATGAAGAAGGCACCCAGCATCGCGGCCAGCCCGGTCAGCACGATGGGCTGTGCGCGGGTGATGGCCGAACGCACGATGGCGTCCTTGAACTCGACACCCGAGCGCACCTGCAGGTTGATGAAGTCGACCAACAGGATGGAGTTGCGCACGATGATCCCGGCCAGCGCGATCATCCCGATCATGCTGGTGGCGGTGACCTGCGCACCCAGCAGCGCATGGCCGGGCATGACGCCGATGATGGTCAGCGGGATGGGCGCCATGATGATCAGCGGCGTCAGGTAGCTGCCGAACTGCGCCACCACCAGCAGGTAGATCAGGATCAGGCCGACGCCGTAGGCCAGGCCCATGTCGCGGAAGGTCTCGTAGGTGATCTGCGACTCGCCGTCCCACTTGATGGCGTAGTCGCGGTAGGCGTCACTGGGCTGGCGGATGAAGTACTCCTGCAGCTTGCCGCCGCCGGGGGTGGCGATCTGGGTGATCGCGCCGCGCATCTGGAAGACGCCGTAGAGTGGGCTGTCGATCGCACCCGCCATGTCCGCGACCACGAAGTTCACCGGCAGCAGGTCCTTGTGGTACTGCGGCTGTTCGCGCGCGGCGTCGCTCACGGTGACGAGTTCGCGGATCGGCACCAGCTTGCCTTCGGCGCTGCGCACCGCCAGTTGCAGCAGGGCGTTGAGGTCGCCCTGGCGTTCCGGTGGCAACTGGATGACGGCCGCGGCCGGGTACTTGGTGGCGTCATGCAGATAGGCCGTGGCCTCGCCGGCCAGACCCGCGCGCAGCGTCGTGACGATGGCCTGCTGCGGCACGCCCAGCATCGCCGCCTTCTGGCGGTCGACCAGCAGCACCGTCTTGGGCGCGGCCGCGATGCTGCTGTCGTCCACATCGACCACGCCCGGTGTGGCCGCGAACACGGCGCGCACCGCCTTGGCGACCTGCAGGCGGCCGACGGCTTCGGGGCCGTAGATCTCGGCCACGATGGGCGACAGCACGGGTGGGCCCGGCGGCACTTCGACGACCTTGATGTTGGCCCCGAAGCGCAGGCCGATCTTCTGCAGTTCCGGTCGCACGCGGGTGGCGATGGCGTGGCTCTGGGCCTTGCGGTCGTGCTTGCCGACGAGATTGACCTGCAGGTCGCCGACGTCGCCGCCGGCACGCAAGTCGTACTGCCGCACCAGGCCGTTGAAATTGATCGGCGCCGCAGTGCCGGCATAGGCCTGGTAGTCGGTCACCTCGGGCACCGTCGCCAGGTGGTTGCCCAGTTCGTGCAGCACGGCGGCGGTCTGCTCCACCGGCGTGCCGGCCGGCATGTCGACGATGACCTGGAACTCCGACTTGTTGTCGAAGGGCAGCATCTTCAGCAGCACCAGGCCGGTGGCCGGCAGCACCAGCGACAAGGCAATCAGGGCCGCGATGCCCAGGCCCAGGAAGCGGCGGTTGCGCCTGCCGCGTTGCTCGTCCAGCAGCGGATTGAACACCCGTTCGAAGAGCGGTGCGATCCGGGCCGACAAACCGTGGTGGGCGGCGGCTGCCGACGGCTCGGCATGGGCATGGGCGGGGGCGGTCGCCGGGTGGTCCTTCATCCACAGTCGCGCCAGCCAGGGCGTGACCACGAAAGCGATGGCCAGCGACAGCAGCATGCCCATGCTGGCGTTGATGGGGATCGGGCTCATGTAGGGGCCCATCAGCCCCGACACGAAGGCCATCGGCAGCAGCGCCGCGATGACCGTCAAAGTGGCCAGGATGGTCGGGCCGCCGACTTCATCGACCGCGCCGGGGATGATCTGCGTCAGCGTGCGGCCGGGGAACAGCGCCTGGTGGCGGTGGATGTTCTCGACCACCACGATGGCGTCGTCGACCAGGATGCCGATGGAGAAGATCAGCGCGAACAGCGACACCCGGTTCAGCGTGTAGCCCCAGGCCCAGGACGCGAACAACGTCACCGTCAAGGTCAGGATCACGGCGCTGCCGACGATGGCGGCTTCGCGCCGGCCCAGCGCCAGGAAGACCAGCGCGACCACCGAGGCGGTGGCGAACAGCAGCTTGGTGATCAGCTTGCTGGCCTTGTCGTTGGCCGACGCGCCGTAGTTGCGCGTCTGCGCGACCTGCACATCGCCCGGGATCACGGTGTTGCGCAAGGCTTCCACGCGCTGCATCACGGCGTTGGCCACGGCTATGGCGTTCTCGCCAGGTTTCTTCGTGATGGACAGCGTCACGGCCGGGTACTCGGCGGCGGTTGCGCCGTCCTTGCCGGCCACGCCGTGCCAGACGTAGCGCGCGGCGGGCATCGGCCCGTCGCGCACCGTGGCCACGTCGCGCAGGAACACCGGCTTGGCGCCGCGCACGCCGACCACCAGATCGGCGACCTCACTGGCCTGCTTCAGGAAGGGCCCGGACTCGATGGCCACCGAGCGGTTGCCGGTGATCAACTCGCCCACCGGCAGGCCCAGGTTCGCCGACAGCAGCGCCTGCCGCAGCTCGGGCACGGTGACGCCGACGCCGGCCATGCGGACGGGGTCGATCTCGACCATCACCGCGCGCCCCGGGCCGCCGATCGTGGTGACCTCCCGCGTGCCGGGCACCCGCTTCAAGTCGGCTTCCATGCTGTGGGCCACCCGCTCCAGGTCGAAGGGGCCGGCCGCCGGGTTCTGGCTGAACAGCGTCAGCGTGACGATGGGCACGTCGTCGACGCCCTTGGGCTTGATGATCGGATCGAGCACGCCCAGACCCTTGGGCAGCCAGTCGGCGTTCGAATTGACGGTGTCGTACAGCCGCACCAGCGCTTCGGTGCGCGGCACGCCGACCTTGAACTGCACGGTGATGACGGCCAGGCCCGGGCGCGACACCGACATCACGTGTTCGACGCCCGAGATCTGCGCCAGCACCTGTTCGGCCGGCCCGGCCACCATCTGTTCGACGTCCCGCACCGCCGCCCCGGGGAAGGGGATCAGCACATTGGCCATCGTCACGTTGATCTGCGGCTCTTCCTCGCGCGGCGTGATGCCGACGGCGAACAGGCCCAGCAGCAGGCCGACCAGGGCCAGCAGCGGCGTGATCTGCGCGCGCTGGAAGAACGCCGCGATGCGGCCGGAGACACCCAGGGTGGTCGGGGCGGAGGAGTGCTTGGACATGGTCGTGACCGGATCGGTGCTTCAGCGCGCGTGGGCGGCGGCTTGCGGGTCGGCGACCACGCGCTCGCCCGGCATCAACCCAGAGAGGACTTCGGTCTTGTCGCCATCGACCCGGCCCAGGCGCACCTGGCGCAGCACCGGCTTGTTGTCGGGGTCCAGCACGTACAGGCCGGTCATCTCGGCACGGCGCACGATGGACCTCGATGACACCGACAGCACCGCAGGGCTGGCGCCCGCCCCGCTGACCGGAACCGGCAGCCACAGCCGGGCGAACATCCCCGGCGACACGCCCGTCTGACCTGCAGGCAGGTCGGCGCGCAGCTGTACGGTGTGGGTCCCCGGATCCACCGTGGGCAGAAGCTGCACCCGCAGCGGCACCACCCACTGTCCCGCAGCCGGCAGTCCCGGCAGTTCGACGCGGGGCAAGGTGCCCGCAGCCAGGCGCGACGCCACCGACTGCGGCACCGCAGCGGTAACCCGCAATGCGGCCGGGTCGTAGAGGGTCAGCAAGGGCCGGCCCGGCATGGCCATGTCGCCCAGCGACACCGGCACCTCGGCCACCACCCCGGCAAACGGGGCCCGCACCACGTAGAAGCCGGTCTGCGTGCGCGCCGCGCCAGCCTGTGCCACCTGTGCATGCACCTGCGCCTGCGTCGACTTGAACTGCGACTCGGCCTGCTCCAGCGCGGCCTGGCTGATGTAGTTCTTCTGGAAGAGCTGCTTCTGGCGTTCGAAGTCCTTGCTGGCCACGTCCAGCGCAGCGCGTGCCGCTTGCACCTGCGCATCGCTGGCGGCGGCGTTCTGGTCGGCGGCGCGGGCATCGATGCGCAGCAGCACCTGGCCGGCGGCCACGCGGTCGCCGACCTTGGCGTCCAGCTGCACCACGGCGCCCGGCACCTGGGCGGCCACCACGGTGCTGCGCAGGGCTTCGACGACGCCATCGAAGGCGGACGCTGCGCTGGCGGTCGCGGCCTGGGCCGCCACGGCGCCCAGATCGGCCGCCTGTGCGCCCAAGGGCAGGGCCAGCACCAGCCAGGCAGCGGCGGCGAGGAGGCGGTAGCGGATCGTGTGCATGGCGCTGCTTTCAGGTCCCGCGGCCCCAGGGGCTGCGGTCAGAGTCACAAGTAATATCTAGTATTTGCGCAATGAGCTAAATAGGCAAGTACAATTTTGCACAAGCAACATCAAGGAAAGGTCGGGCAAGGCATCATGGCGTCTGCTCAACTGCCGGCAGGCACCCGCATGGAAGATCTTCCCGACGAAGCCTTGGCGCAGGTCGCCGCGTATTTCCAGGCGCTGGCCGAACCGACGCGCCTGCAGATCCTCAACCTGCTGCGACAAGGCGAGCGCAGCGTGGGTGAACTGGCGCTGCTGTGCGGCTACAGCGCGGCCAACATCTCGCGGCATCTGGCGCTGCTGACCCAGCGCGGCCTGGTGCAGCGCGAGAGCCGCGGCAACAGCGCCTTCTACAGCATCGCCGACGCATCGGTCTATGCGCTGTGCGACCTGGTCTGCGGCAACATCGCCCGCCAGTTCGAGCGCACGGCCCAGGGGCGGGCCGCCTTCGTGGTGCCGGCCGTGAGGCGCGCGCGCCCTTGACTACCTCAGCACCTGACTGGCCTCGGCGGCCTTGAGCAGTGCGTCGGCATCGGCCGGCAGCAGGAAACCACGCGCCACCGCGTGGTCGGCGGCCTTCCTGACGGCGGCCACATAGCCGGCGTGGTTGCCGTAACGCTCTTCCAGCGACAGCCGCGGGTCCTGGCTGGCCAGGCGCTCGGCCTGGGTCCGGGCAAACGGCAGCATGCCGCCCACGTAGTTGCAGATCTGGCCCTTGTGGAAGGGCCGCGCACCGCCGGCGGTGATGTTCCAGCCCAGGTAGGTGCCCAGGGGCGCGTCGAGCAGCACGTGGGGCACGCCGCCGACCTCGTTGCCGTCGGCGTCCACGCGAGGGACCCACATGGGCAGCACCTGCCGGACGGTCGGCGGCGCATGCGTCGGCACGCCCGAGGCGTCGGCGGCGTTGAACTGCGGGCCCCAGTCGTAGTCGAGCACCGGCATGATGAAGCCCGTCTCGGGCACCGTGGAGCGCAGGCCCGGCAGCGTGGGAAAGCCCATCGCGGCCTTGTTCGCGGCCACCAGGTCGGGCACGCCGTCGCGGCCCGCCAGCGTGGGATAGACGCTGGGCGGTGGTGGCGTGCCCTTCATCACCCAGTCGCGGAAGTGCACCCGCAGTGCGTTGACGGTCTGGACGTGCGACACCGGGTTGGCCGGCAGCACGCCGGTGCCGTAGTTGTTGCCCGGGCAACTGGCGCCGCTGGTGGGCAGGCCCACACCGGGCAGGCTGGTGTCGAAGCCGCCGGCACCCCCACCGTGGGTCGAACTGGCGATGTAGTAGCGCCGCACGGTGGGCGGCAGCGGCAAATCGGCCCGGGCATCGGTGCCCACCCATTCCGGCGTCAGCTTGAGCGCCCACACCTCGGCCGAGCCGAAATGTTCGATCACCTTGGGGCAGGTGCCGCTGGTTGAACAGCGGTCCAGGATGCCGCCCGGCGGGCCACCGCGAACCGGGTCGGGGTGGCGGCTCCACCACTGCGGGCCCTCGCTGCCGGCCTGGTAGAGCTCGAGCACGCCGTCGGGCTGGGCCCAGCGGAAGTTCAGCGCGATGCGCCGGCCGGCGATGATGGGCCACAGGCCGTCGTGCACCGGCTGGCCGTTCTCGCCCTGGTTGAAGCCCAGGTGCAGCCAACCGCGCAGGAAGTTGCCCGACTGCGAGACGCCGCGGGCGATGCTGTGTTTCACCAGCCCGGCCACCGGGTTGGCTGTCCCGGCATCGTCGGCGCGCGCGGTCTTGAAGAACTGGCCGACGTCGCGCCAGGCGGCAAAGCCGGCGCCCAGCACGTAGGCGTCCTTGGCGGTGTAGCTCACCATGTACAGGCGGCTGGCGTCGAAGCCACCCTGGATGCAGATCTGCGTCGGGTCGGGCGTGCCCGGGTAGGGCTTGCTGGCGCTGCACCGGGCCCAGGCCCAATCGGTGGCGGCCAGCACCACCTCACCGATGGGCGTGCCGTCCTGCAATTCGCCGGTGCGGATGACCATGCGCGCCTGCGCGGTGTCCAGCGTGGCCGCCGGATAGGGCACCGGGTTGGTCTGCACGATCAGCGCCTGCGAGTCGGGCCCCGCGCGGTTGACGATGCGGCCGAATACCCGACCGGTGATGACCGATCCGTCGGCATGGCGCGCCACCGGCAGGCGCAGGAAGTGCCGCCCGCCGACCAACATCGTGGCGCGGACCGCCGTGCCGGTGCTGGCGTTGAGCGCGGCGTTGTCGCCCTGCCAGGCACTGGCCAGGTTGATGTCGCCGAAGTTGCGCTCGGCCACCGGCATCTCGATGGCGCCGCCGCGGTTGGGCACGTCATGGAACATCAGGCCACTGGCCTGGGCCGGGTTGGTCGGGCGGGTCAGCACGAAGCTGGCCACGTAACGCAGCCGGCCGTCCAGGTCGGTGCCCAGCTGGATGTCCTGGACGATGCTGTTGCCCGGCAGCGACGGGTCCAGCTCGCCGAAGGCGCGGCCCGAGACCTGCTCGTAGGCCACCGCCTGGCCCGGCGCCATCGGCAGCGGCTGGGTGTCGTCGATGACGATGCGCGTGACGCGGGCCTGGGTCGGGCAGGCCAGGGCCAGGCCGAGCAGGGCGACCGCCCAGCCGTGCCGCGGGTGTGTCTTCAAAGGGTTGTTCTTCAAGGGGATGTTCTTCGGGGAGACGTGGGGACGACGCCGGGCATTCTGGCGCGAGCACCGGGTTGCGCTGCCGTCGGCGTCCTGGCCCGCGACGGAAAACGTCAGCACACGCTCGAAACACCCTAGGACGGCCGCGCCTGACGTCGGCACACTGTGTGACCGACCCGCCGTCGTCACCGAGGCATCCCGACATGAGCGACCCCTACCAAGGCCTGCAGGCCGGCACTTTCTCGATCCCGGCGCAAGAGCGCATCGTGCACGGCATGCCGGCCGGCGCGGCGGTGCGGGCCGAAGCCGAGCGGCTGGGCGCGCGCCGCGTCTTCCTGGTTTCCGGCCGCTCGCTGGGCGCGCTGGCCGACGGGCCCTTGCAGCAGGTGGCGGCTGCGCTGGGCGAGCGCCACGCGGGCACCTACGCGGCCGTGCGCGCCCACAGCCCACGCGAGGACGTCATCGCGGCCGCCGCGGCCGCGCGGGCGGTCGGCGCCGACCTGCTGGTGGGCATCGGCGGCGGCTCGGCCATCGACGCCGCCAAGGCGGTGCAGGTCTGCCTGTGGCACGGGCTGGAAACGACCGCTGCGATGGAGCCTTACCGCGGTGGTGCGCCAGCCGACATCGCGCGCGCGATCGAGCCGCCGCCCGACGCCATCCGCATGCTGTCGGTCTCGACCACCCTGTCGGCGCCCGAGTTCACCGCCATGGCCGGCATCACCGACAGCGCCACGCAGGCCAAGCAGCGCCTGGCCCACCGCCTGATGGTGCCGCGCACCGCCGTGCTCGACCCGGCGGCGACCTTGCACACGCCGGCTGGTCTGTTGTTCTCGACGGCCATCCGCTCGGTCGACCATGCGGTGGAGTGCTGGTGCTCACCGATGGCCACGCCAGCCACCGAGGCCTTGTCGCTGCAGGGCCTGCGGCTGCTGGCCCGGGCCTTGCCGGCGATCCAGGCCCGGCCTGCTGAACTGCAGCCGCGCATGACGGCGCAGTTCGGCACGTGGCAGGCGGTGGCCGCGCTCGGCGCGGGTGTCGAGACCGGGGCCAGCCACGGCATCGGCTATGCGCTGGGGGCCGGTTTCGGCGTCGCCCACGGCCACACCTCCTGCGTGCTGCTGCCCGCGGTGCTGCGCTGGAACGCGGCGGTCAACGCCGATCGGCAGCGGGCCCTGTCGGAAGCCATGGGTGCGCCCGACGAGCCCGCGGCCGATCGGGTGGCGGCACTGATCCGCCAGCTCGGGCTGCCGACCACGCTGCGCGAGGTGGGCCTGCGCGCCGAGCAGCTCGACGACCTGGCCCAGCGCGCGATGGCTTACCCGCCAGTGGCAGCCAATCCGCGGCCGATCCGCAGCGCAGACCAGGTCCGCGAGATCCTGGCTCTGGCCTGGTAACTGTCCAAGAAGCGACCAACCAACAAGCAAACAGCGACAAGGAGACGACAGCATGTACGCCGCACACCACGCAGCCCAGCACCCCGACCGCGCCGCCTTCATCATGGCCGGCAGTGGCCAGACCGTGAGCTACGCCGAGTTCGAGCAGCGCAGCAACCGCCTGGCCCACCTGCTGCGCGCCCAGGGCCTGCAGCGGCTGGACCATTACGCGGTCTTCATGGAGAACAACAGTCGCTACCTCGAGTGCAATGGCGCGGGCGAGCGGGCGGGCCTCTACTACACCTGCATCAATTCCTACCTGACGGCCGAGGAAGCGGCCTACATCGTCGACAACAGCGAGTCGCAGTTGCTGATCACCTCGGCTGCCAAGCTGCCCGTGGCCCGCGCGGTGCTGGCGCTGTGCCCCCGCGTGCGCTGCTGCCTCGTCGTGGACGGCGGCGACGCCGTGCGCGCCCTGGGCGACCCGCGCTTCGTCGACTACGACGAGGCCGTGGGCGCCCACCCCGCCGTCCCCATCGCCGACGAATGCCTGGGCACCGCGATGCTGTATTCGTCGGGCACCACCGGCCAGCCCAAGGGCATCCTGCGGCCGCTGCCCGAGACGCCGCCGTCACAGCCACTGCCGGTCTTTGCTTTCCTGAATGGCCTGTGGCAGTGCCGCGACGGCATGGTCTACCTGTCGCCGGCCCCGCTTTACCACTCGGCACCGCAGGCCAACGTCGCCCTGGCCATCCGCAATGGCGGCACCGTGATCATCATGGAACAGTTCGACCCCGAGGCCTATCTGGCGCTGGTGGAGCAGTACCGCGTCACCCACACCCAGCTGGTGCCGACGATGTTCAGCCGCATGCTCAAGCTGCCCGAGGCGGCGCGTCGGCGCCACGACCTGTCGTCGCTGCAGGTCGTGTGGCACGCGGCGGCGCCTTGCCCGGTGCAGGTCAAGGCGCAGATGCTGGACTGGTGGGGCCCCATCATCAGCGAGTATTACGGCGCCACCGAAGGCCTGGGCTTCACGGCCTGCAACGCGGCCGAATGGGTGGCCCACCGCGGCACCGTGGGCAAGGTGCTGTTCGGCGAACTGCACGTGCTGGACGAGGCCATGCAGCCCGCCCCCCAGGGCGAGCCCGGCGAACTGTGGTTCAAGACCGCTTCGCCTTTCGAATACTTCAACGACCCCGAGCGCACGCAGGCCACGCGCTCGGCCGACGGCAGCATGAGCACCGTCGGCGACGTGGGCTATCTCGACGACGACGGCTTCCTGCACCTGACCGACCGCTCGACCTTCATGATCATTTCCGGCGGCATGAACATCTACCCGCAGGAATGCGAGAACCTGCTCATCACGCACCCGCAGGTCGCCGACGCCGCGGTCTTCGGCGTGCCCAACGAAGACCTGGGCGAGGAGGTCAAGGCCGTCGTTCAGGCTCTGCCTGGCGTGGTCACCGACGCGGCCTTCGCGCAAGCCCTGATCGATTTCTGCCGCGAGCACCTGGCGCACATCAAGTGCCCGCGCTCGGTCGACTTCATGGTAGCGCTGCCGCGGTTGCCGACCGGCAAGCTCTACAAGAAGCCGCTGCGCGAGACCTACTGGGCCGGGCGCGGGCGCAGCCGGCTCGTCTGAGGCCGCGCCGCTTGGCCCACGGTGGCCGGGCGACCGGCAGGCCGCGCCGGCGCTGTGGGGCGGCGTTGTTATCCTGCGCCCGATGAGCCCAGAACGTCCACCACCCGAAGCACCGCCGCATGCTGATTGACATCGGCCCGCTGCAGCACAACACGGCCTTTCGCAGGCTCTTCGCCAGCCAGTTCATCTCCGGCCTCGGCACCATGGTCAGCTACGTGGCCGTGCCCTGGCAGCTCTACCAGTTGACCCGATCCAACGCCCTGGTCGGGCTGCTGGGACTGGTTCAACTGCTGCCGGTGGTGGTCTGCGGGCTGCTGGGCGGGGCGGTGGCCGACCGCGTGGATCGCCGGCGGCTCTTGATCGGCTCGGAGGCGCTGATGGCGCTGTGCGTCGCCGGCTTGTTCGCCAATGCCCTGATGGCCGAGCCGAGCGTGCTGGCCGTCTACCTGCTGGTCGCCGTGCTGCAGGGCGCCAGTGGCTTTCACCGGCCGGCGCTGGAGGCGCTGACGCAGAAGATCGCGCGGCCCGAGGAGTTTGCCGCCGTCGCGGCCTTGTCCTCGCTGCGCGGCACGGTCGGGATGGTCGGCGGGCCGGCGCTGGCCGGCCTGCTGCTGGCGCGCTGGGGCGCGGTCGGCGCCTATCTGTTCGACTTCGCGACCTTCCTGGCGGCGCTGTTCTTTCTGGTCCGCATCCCGCGCGAGCGCATCGACCCATCCAGCGTCGACCCGGACGGCGCGAGCCAGCGGCCGCATCTGCTGGCTGACCTGGCCGAGGGCTTGCGCTTCGCCTGGGCGCGGCCCGAGTTGATGGGCACCTACATCGTCGACATCGTGGCCATGGCTTTCGCCTTCCCGATCGCGCTGTTTCCGGCCATGGCGGCGGCCTATGGGCAAACCGAGGCGGTGGGCTGGCTGCTCTCGGCGATGTCGGTGGGGGCCCTGGTGATCGGCCTCTTCAGCGGCTGGGCCGGCAAGGTCAGGCGCCACGGCCGCGCGGTCGTCATCGCGGCAGCAGTCTGGGCGCTGGGCATCGTGGCGCTGGGCTTTGCACCCAGCCTGATGCTGGCCCTCGCCTGCCTGGTCCTGGCCGGCGCGGCCGACATGGTCAGCGGCGTTTTCCGCGGCACGATCTGGAACGAGACCATCCCCAACGCGCTGCGCGGGCGGCTGGCCGGCATCGAGATGATCAGCTACCTGACCGGGCCGCTGATCGGCAACGTCCGCGCCGGCTTCATGGCCGACGCCTGGGATGTGTCGGCTGCGATCTGGGTCGGCGGCGGGGTCTGTCTGTTCGGCGTCATCGGCACGGGATACGCCTTGCCCCGCTTCTGGGCTTACCGCAGCCCCCTCGGCAACAGCGCCCAGGCGGCGCCCAGCCCTCAGCCCTGACCGTCGGACTGACCGATCTCAGCGTGCCCGCAAGGCCGCATCGAGTTGGGCGTAGGCGGACATCACGGCGTTGTCGTCCGCAGCCAGCAGACGGTCGCCGATGTAGATCTCGGTGAGGCTCCAGCCCGGCACCTCGGCCGGCCGAACGCGGTCGAACAGCCAGCAGCCGCTCAGCCCTGCGATGTGGTCGCGCAGGTCGAGGGCGACGTCGGCGGGGGCGTCGACATACAGATGGAACATATTGGTCGGCGGCTGCGGTGGGTTCACACGCCAGGCGGCAAAGGGCGCCAGGCTGTCCGCCAGCCGGCGGGTGCGCTCGACCAGGGCCGGCATCAGGGCCAGCCGTTGGTCGAAGCGCATCGCGGCCGATGCGACCAGGGGGCTCAGGTGGACCAGGGTGCCGCCCAGGCGACGGCGCCACAGCCGGGCCTGGTCGATGAAGTCTTCAGTCCCCGCGAGCACGGCGCCGGCCACGGCACCGATGCCCTTGTAGACCGAGACATAGACCGAATCGAAACCGGCCGCGATCTCGGCATAGGTCTTGCCGTAGTGGGGTGCGCATTCCCACAGCCGGGCCCCGTCCAGATGCAGGGGCAGGCCCCGCGAGCGGGCCAGCGACTTGAGCGCTGCCAACTCATCCCAGGTGGGCAACTGGCCCCCGGCTTCCCGGATGGGCAGCTCGACCAGCAGGCAGGCCAGCGGCTGCCGGCAGGCCTCGAGGTCACGGGCCAGCAGGGGCCGCAGGCGGTCACCGACCGGCACGCCGTGCAAGCGCAGCAGCGCCGCAGGGGCTTCGTCTTCGTGCAAAGCCAGGTGCGCGGTGGGGTGCATGCCGAAGCGGGGCAGGTGGGCGGCCTCGGTCCAGATGCGCAGTGCACTCAGCTGGGCCATGATGCCGCTGGGCATGAACACGGCGGCGGGCTTGCCCAGCAGCGCCGCGACCTTGCGCTCGAAGTCGCCGACCAGCGGGCCGTCGCCATAGACGTCATGCTCAGCGCCCTGCGCCTCGCACCAATCGGCCATCTGCCGGAAGTCGTCGGCCGCGCTGCCGACGGCGAAGCCCGGGACGATGAGGGTGCAGGACTTGCGCAGTTGCTGGCGTTGCAGGGTGGTGAGGCTCATGCCGCTGATTCTGAGGCCGGCCAGCGCGGACAATCCGGCCCTACAGCCACCCCGGAGACCGAGCGTGAAACCCTATGACATCGAAGTGCAGCGCCTGAAGTCCATGCGCCACGACAAAGGCTTGATCGAAATCCACATCGATGCGCTGGTGATGTCCCGCCCGATGCGCGACGACGCCGCCGACAGCAGCTGCCTGCGCGTGCCAGTGGAGCATGCCCGGACGCTGCTCATTCTGTTAAAGCAGCAACTGACGGAACTGGACAAAACACAGCCGCGCAGCCGGCGGTCGGGGCGTTGCTGAGGGTAGAGCGCGCCACGGTCAGCGCATGAAAAAAGCGGCCGTAGCCGCTTTCTTGGAGTTTGGGAAGCCTGAGCCCCCATCCCGCCGATCAGCCGTTGCGGCGGCGGCGGGCCATGAAGGCTGCAGCGCCCAGACCGGCCAGCATCATGGCGTAGGTTTCAGGTTCGGGGACGGGTGTCGCCGCTGTCAACGTCAAGTCGCCGTAGTAGGCCGAACCGCCCGGGGCGTAGGTAAACCCGGTGATCCAAATGGTGTGTGCGCCTGCACCGATCTGGAAGGTCTGGGTCAGGCCCAGGCCCAGGGTTTTTGATGGGTAACCACCGATGAATCCAGCGGTCGGCCCCGACAGCGCCAACACCTTGGTGCCGTCGATGTTGGCGGCGAAGCTGGTGGTGTGTGTTTAGTTGACTTGGGTGGGCGAATACAGTGAATCGCCACCCCAGTCGATCGCGTCGTTGTACAGAGCCACGCTGATGGTCGCGCCGACGCTGGTCGTGAAGGTGAACGAATCCGAAAAGCTGGTTCCGTCAGCGACGGCAACCAGAGCCGTCGCGGGTTTGTTCAAGGGGTTGCTGGACGGCACGGCAAGCGCGAAAAGGTCCCAGGTGGTGGCGTACGCACCGACCGATGCGGCCAGGGAAACCACCGCGACGACGACAGACTTGAGCTTAAACATGTAAATCTCCGAAAATGGGGGCGTTGCACCCGTGGACCCGACCTGTTGCAAGCG
>Ga0136641_1000728_pt1 | contig 13917 bp, 15 predicted proteins | sample EliLak1302023Y_FD_115312 | JGI IMG/M metagenome (GOLD analysis project Ga0136641, IMG submission 115312) | Freshwater microbial communities from Elizabeth Lake, Yosemite National Park, California, USA - 13020-23Y | ecosystem: Environmental > Aquatic > Freshwater > Lake ...
ACATCTGCTTCATTGGTGACACAAGTGCAGAGATAATGGCTGGTTAAACAGCCCACACCGTGTGGCGCACAGCCTAGAGAATCATTCCATGTCCCAATACGTTTTCACCATGAACCGCGTCGGCAAAATCGTGCCGCCCAAACGCCATATTCTTAAAGACATCTCACTGAGCTTTTTCCCCGGCGCCAAGATTGGCGTGCTGGGCTTGAACGGTTCTGGCAAGTCCACGTTATTGAAAATTATGGCGGGGTTGGACACCGAAATCGAGGGCGAGGCCAAGCCCATGCCAGGTTTGCGAATTGGCTACCTGCCCCAAGAACCCAAATTGCGCCCCGAGCAAACCGTGCGCGAGGCCGTGGAAGGCGGCATGGAAGAAGTGATTCAAGCCAAGCAGCGCCTGGAAGAGGTGTACGCAGCCTATGCTGAAGAAGATGCCGACTTTGACGCTTTGGCCGCCGAGCAAGGCCAGTTAGAAGCCATCATCGCCGCCGCTGGCAGCGACAACAGCGAGCACCAGTTGGAAATCGCAGCCGATGCCTTGCGCTTACCGCCGTGGGACGCCGTGATCGAGCATTTGTCCGGCGGTGAAAAACGCCGCGTGGCGTTGTGCCAGTTGCTGCTCTCCAAACCCGATATGTTGCTGCTGGACGAGCCGACCAACCACTTGGACGCCGAGTCTGTCGATTGGCTGGAACAGTTTCTGGCGCGTTTCTCCGGCACCGTGGTGGCCATCACCCACGACCGCTATTTCCTTGACAACGCTGCCGAATGGATTTTGGAACTCGACCGCGGCCACGGCATTCCCTACAAAGGCAATTACACGACCTGGTTGGAGCAAAAGCAGGACCGTTTAGAGAAAGAACAAAAAGGCGAAGAGGCGCGTTCCAAGGCCTTGAAGAAAGAACTCGATTGGGTGCGTCAAAACCCCAAAGGCCGTCAGGCCAAGAGCAAGGCGCGTATTGCACGCTTTGAAGAGTTGTCAGATTTCGAATACCAAAAGCGCAACGAGACACAAGAGATTTTCATTCCCGTGGCCGAGCGCTTAGGCCATGAAGTGATCGAATTCACCAATGTCAGCAAATCGTTCGGTGACCGTTTGTTGATTGACAACCTGAGTTTCAAAGTACCAGCGGGTGCCATCGTTGGCATCATCGGCCCCAACGGCGCCGGTAAATCCACCTTGTTCCGCATGATTGCAGGCAAAGAGCAGCCCGACAGCGGCGAGATCAAACTCGGCCAAACCGTGAAGATGGCTTTTGTCGACCAGAACCGTGACGATTTGGCGAATGAAAAAACCGTGTGGGAAGACATTTCCGGCGGCTTGGACATTCTGACCGTTGGCAAGTTCGAGATGGCCAGCCGGGCGTATTGCGGACGCTTTAACTTCAACGGCGGTGACCAGCAAAAACGCGAGGGCACGCTCTCCGGCGGTGAGCGCGGGCGCTTGCACTTGGCCAAAACCTTGATTGCTGGCGGCAATGTGTTGATGCTGGACGAGCCGTCCAATGACTTGGACGTGGAAACCTTACGCGCGTTGGAAGACGCTTTGCTTGAATTCGCCGGTAGCATCATGGTGATCAGCCACGACCGCTGGTTCCTCGACCGCATCGCCACCCACATTCTGGCTTGCGAGGGCGATTCGCAATGGACCTTCTTTGACGGCAATTACCAGGAATACGAAGCTGATAAGAAAAAGCGTTTGGGCGAGGAAGGTGCCAAGCCCAAACGCATGCGTTACAAGGCGCTTAAGTAAAATAACAACACTTTTTTTGGCTTTCAGTTGAGGAAATCAAGAAATATTTTATTAATTCTTAAAATTTAATAAAATGGAGATGTTTTCATTTAAATTACAATTAAAATATTCATTTTTAATGACAAGCATCTTTCTTGGTTAAACCAAGCTCAGCGGAGACTCCATGAGCCACAAAGCAATTCCTGATTCATCTGATGAGTATTGCGGAACCAGTTACGCTGCTAAATTGCTCAATTTGTCAGTGGGTTCTATTCAATCTCTGGTGGAAAAAAATGAACTCATCGCCTGGAAAACACAAGGTGGGCACAGGCGTATTTCCATTCAGTCTATTTACGAATACCAAAACCGGGCCAATATTTCCCCCAAGGCGCAAAGCCATCAAGGCAAATTTCTCAAGGTCATGGTGGTGGAAGATGACGACAACACGCGAGCCATGTACCAAGCCCACTTTGACGCCTGGGATTTACCCCTAGATGCCATTTTGCAAGCGTCGGCCATAGAGGCGTTGCTCGATATTTCAGTGGTCAATCCTCAAGTTTTGTTGACCGATTTACGCATGCCAGGCATTGATGGAGTGGCGATGTTGCGCCAACTCAGCGCCCATCCCCAATACTCTCATATGTCCGTGATCGTGATCACAGGCTTGAATGAGGCGGAAATCAAGGCATATGGCGAATTACCTCCAGGCACGCATTTGCTGCAAAAGCCCATAGACATGGGCTGGCTCAAAGGGTATTTTGAAGCCATGTTGAGCTTGCGCACACCTGCCAAAAAACCGTCCATACAGCTCGATATCGTCTAAATCCGGCTTCATCACCTGTTGTCAAGTCCGGCCTTGGTTGTTGGTCTTGTTGCAGCAGTCAGTCAGTGACCTGCTGGCGACATGTACTCAGTGCGTTTACTCTTGCTACTTCTGTCCACTGCCGCTAGCCTTGGCAGACATGAAAACTCACTACGCACATTGGCCGCTTCGCGTGCCGCACAGCTTGACACCTGCCCACACCACTTTGTGGGACAACCTAGAGATCAGCGCGAGACGTTTTCCTGACAAGGATGCGTTGGTATTTCTTGGCACCCGCCTCAGTTACAGCCAACTGGCACAACAGGCCGAGCGCATAGCCGCGTGGTTGTCCAGCTTAGGTGTTAACAAAGGAGACAGGGTATTGCTTTACATGCAAAACTGTCCTCAATGGGTGGTCGCACACTTTGGCATATTGCGAGCCAATGCAGTGGTAGTGCCTGTCAATCCAATGAACCGCGCCAAAGAACTTGAACATTACATCACCGATGCAGGTGCGGGCGTTGCGATTACCACGGCTGATCTGGCGGGCTATATGGCGATGGCCAGCAACGATGTCGGAAGCCCTGGTTTGAAGCACATGTTGGTGACACATTACACCGATGCTTTTGATCCTCAGCATCAGTCAACTGAGCAATGGCCTGCAAGTTGGCAATCATGGTTGACTGCTACTCATGAGGATTTTGATTTCAAGCTTGGCCAAATTCACAATTGGCAAACGGTGATGGCGAATACAGCGTCTGCGCCTGAGTACAACGTAAGGCCAGATGATTTGGCGGTGTTGCCATACACCAGTGGCACCACGGGTTTGCCTAAAGGCTGTATGCACCCGCACCGCAGCATCATGCACAACGCCATGTCTGCCACCATTTGGCATAACGTGACGCAGGAAAACATCGCCTTGTGCGTGGTGCCTTTGTTCCACATCACCGGCATGGTTGCTGTGATGCACACCTCCATTTATGCCGGCGTCACCCTGGTGCTCATGCCGCGCTGGGACCGCGATTACGCAGGGCATTTGATTTCTAAGCGGCGCATCACCCATTGGACCAATATTCCCACCATGGTGATCGACCTGTTGGGCAGCCCTACGTTTGACCAATACGATTTGTCATCGTTGATCGCTATTGGCGGCGGCGGTGCTGCCATGCCGCAAGCGGTGGCCCAGCGTTTGCTGGATTTGTACGGGTTGCGTTATGTCGAAGGCTATGGATTGACCGAAACCGCCGCGCCTTCGCACAGCAATCCACCAGACCGGCCCAAGCAACAGTGTTTAGGAGTTCCGTTTATCGGTGTGGATGCCCGCGTGATTCATCCAGACACTTTGCAAGAAGCGGCGGTCGGGGAACAAGGTGAGATCATCATGCGCGGTCCACAAATATTTGACGGTTACTGGCAGCGGCCCGACGCAACGCAGGCGGCTTTCATGGAGTTGGAGGGCCAACGTTATTTCCGTTCAGGCGATTTGGGTCATGTCGACGAGGAAGGGTATTTTTTCATCACCGACAGGCTCAAGCGCATGATCAATGCGTCAGGCTTCAAGGTCTGGCCAGCCGAAGTTGAGGCCTTGATGTTTCGCCATCCCGCAATTCAGGAGGCCTGTATCGTCTCTGCGCGGGACAGCTATCGCGGTGAAACCGTCAAAGCATTTGTGGTGCTACGCCAAGGTCAGCAAGGACAGGTGAGTGAGGCCGACATCATGGCCTGGTGTCGCGACAACATGGCAGTGTATAAAGCGCCTAAGTTGGTGGAATTCACAGACGCATTGCCTAAAAGCGGTAGCGGCAAAGTCATGTGGCGCAGTTTGCAGGAAGCGGAGATGGCCAAGACCGCTTAATCATCGCGACAGGATTACTGAATCGGTTTTCCGCTGCTGATCCATTCGTCAATTTGTTGTTCTAAGGTTGCACTGGTGGCCGAATAAGGATCGAACTCCGGATGTTGCATGACCACCATCGGGTCGGTGTCAGACAAGTTAATCAATGCCATGGACCATTGGCTGAATTTTCTTTGTTTAATTTCTTCATACTTGACCAGTTCCACGTCTTTGTGGCGCGAGTCCCGCACGATCCGTCCATACAACTGATTGACCACACCGCGATCGCCTTCGAGCATTTGCAGAAAAAAACCGTCGCCTTGACAAAGCACGCCGCTGATTTGGTTAACCCGATTAAATACCATGGCCGTTTTGAGAATGGAACCTGTGACCACACTGGTTTGTGGACCGGCGCTGCGACTGATGTAAAAAGCTCTAACCAGCATGGATAACTCCTTTGATACTCCAACGAGAAATGAAGCTTCCACTGTACAAGCGCATAGTAAACGCAAATGCAAGACTCAAAAGGGCAGGAAAGCCCTTAGTTAAATTGCTGTCCAAGGGATTGAATGACCTGAATTTGCTGACAAAGCTGCTTGCGTATGATCAATCCCATGTTGAAACTCTCTGTGCTTGATCAATCTGTCGTTTCTCACGGGCAACCGCAAGATGCCTCCATTCGCCAGACGCTGGCTTTGGCGCAGCGTTGCGAGGAATGGGGCTATGGGCGTTTTTGGGTCAGCGAGCACCACAACCTGCCCAGCATCGCAGGCACCGCGCCTGAGGTGTTGTTGGCGGCGATTGCGGCGCGCACCACGCGCATAAGACTTGGCAGCGCAGGTGTCATGCTGCCGCATTACGCACCATTCAAAGTGGCCGAACAATTTCGTGTTTTGGATGCGCTGGCCCCCGGTCGCATAGACCTGGGATTAGGACGCGCACCTGGCAGTGACGGGCGAACCTCGCAGTTGCTCAACCCGGACCGCTATGCCTCCGAGCGTTTTCCGCAACAGGTGATGGAATTGCAAGCTTGGGTCAGCAACCATGGTTTACCGGCGGGTCACCCTGGCCACGGCGTGATTGCACAACCGACCAGCGACACCACCCCTGCGCTTTGGATATTGGGCAGCTCCAACTATGGGGCGCAACTCGCAGCCCACTTGGGTTTGCCTTATGCGTTCGCGTATTTTTTCAGTGACGGTGTTGGCTGTGAACAAGCGCTGGATTTGTACCGCAGCCAATTCAAACCCAGCGCATATTTGGACAAACCGCAAGCCACGATTTGCGTTTCTGCGCTGGCGGCTGACACCGAAGCGCAAGCGTGGTTCCAGTTTCAAAGCCGCGCACGTTGGCGACTCGAACGCAACCGGGGCAGGGTGACAGCTTTGCTGCCGCCAGATATGGCAGTAGCAGATTTGAGCCCGCAAGATGCTTTCGCCATGGAAGCCATGCGCGACGATGCACTGGTCGGAACTGCCGCCCAAACCGCTGACAAAATGCGCGCGTTGGCAGCGCATTTGGCACTCGATGAACTGGTGGTCTGTACTTGGGCGCACGACCCGCAAGTTCAACTGCGTTCATTTGAATTGTTGTCGCAGGTATTTTCTTTGACCGAAAGGGCGCATCGCTCGCCTGAGGTCGCGCTGGTTTGATATTTTTATAACGGAGACTTTCCATGTTTGCAACTTCAATTGCGGGCAGCCTGCCCAAACCCGAGTGGTTGGCTGAAACGCAAAAACTCTGGCCGCAGTGGAAAGCCGAGGGCGATGCACTGCGTCAAGCCAAGGCAGATGCCACGCTGTTGTGGATCAAAGCGCAAGAGGATGCAGGACTGGACATCATCGGCGACGGCGAACAGGCGCGGCAACATTTTGTGCATGGTTTTTTAGAGCAGGTTGAGGGCATAGACTTTGAAAATAAAGTCAAGATGGGCATTCGCAACAACCGCTACGACGCCATGGTGCCGCAGGTGGTAACAGCCTTGAAACTCAAAGGCCGTGTGCACGCCATGGAAGCGCAATTGCTGCGCGCGCATACAGAGAAAAAAATCAAATTCACCTTGCCCGGTCCTATGACGATTGTCGACACCGTGGCCGACCGTTTTTATGGCGAAGGCAATGAGGGTCGCATCAAAATGGCGATGGCTTTTGCAGAACTGTTAAACCAAGAGGCGTTGGCGTTGCAAGTCGATGGTGTGGACATCATTCAGTTTGACGAACCGGCTTTCAATGTCTACATGGAGGAAGCCGCTGACTGGGGTGTGAAAGCGCTGGAGCGAGCAGCCCTTGGTTTGACTTGCACGACGGCTGTCCATATTTGTTATGGCTACGGCATTCAAGCCAATGTGGATTGGAAAAACACGCTTGGCCATGAATGGCGCCAATACGAAAAAATATTTCCAGCTCTGGCCAAAAGCAGCATTGACCAAGTGAGTTTGGAGTGTTTCCATTCTCACGTGCCCATGGATTTGATTGCTTTGCTTGAAGGTAAAGACGTGATGGTTGGCGTCATCGACGTGGCGTCAGACGCGATTGAAACGCCCGAGGAAGTGGCCGACACCATTGGTGAAGCATTGAAGTTTGTCAACAAAGAACGCTTGTTTCCATGCACCAATTGCGGCTTGGCGCCGATGAGCCGCGAAGTGGCGTTGAAGAAACTGGAGGCGTTAGCTAAAGGGGCGGCACTGGCCAGAGAGCGGATGTGATTTTGGACAGCCGAAAACGCTTTAGCGTGGCAATGGCTTGGCCGCTGAATGCGGCGAGTACATTGCATTGTTGAAGCTCCCTCTCTCACCCCGGATAGCTACACTTAATTACCCAAATACACAGATCACCGAGCAACATCCCCATCCACCAACAAATACCCCGTACTGCGTCCCGCCCCGTTTGACTTTTGCAGCACGCCAAGTGCCATCAGTTGGGTGATGTCGCGCAGTGCAGTGTCAGGTGAGCATTTAGCGATAGCCGCCCATTTGCTGCTGCTGAGTTTGCCTTCCAAGCCGTCGAGCATTCGGTTGAGCAGTTTCACCTGTCTTTCGTTCAACGCGACGCCTGCCAAACGTTGCCAGAAAAGTGCTTTGACAAGCACCTTTTTCAGCGTGATTTGGAAGCACTGGCCACATTGGTCATTCAAGGAACCTGAGTTTATTTAATTTCTTTTATATGCTCTCGAGGATTAGCTGACCAAATTTGGATTTGGTTTTGTACCCACTCAAGGCCGATTTAGTCATCCAAAAAGCTTATGCAGTATCTCATCTCGCGATACAGAATGAGCTTGGGCGACATCAGCAATGATGGCTGCCAAGGTGCCAACGCGCAATGGGTCATGCAAAGGAACAGTAATGTGATGTTCTTTGGGTTCGGTACAAGTCAACCTGACATGACTGCCGTTTTGTCTTGTGGGTGAGTACCCCAGTTTTTGCAAAGCATGAATCAACCGCGCACCAGATAGGTTTCGTGGCAACTTAGGCATTTGTCGCTGACCTATTAACTAACGGCCAAAACTTCTTCCTCCACCCGGTGCAAGCGAATCATTGCGGGGCCTTTACCCTCATCAAAATGACAGAGCACCGCATCGCGGACAGCAGCACGTAAGCCTATCCAATCATCTGCCTCTGTATAAATACTGTGACCCAATGCCTGAGCCAGGAATCCGCCTTCAGGGGCAGACGTCACAGAGAAGATGATTTCATTCATAACATTTCCTTTGGGTATCCATATGAAACGGCCTGTCGACCGCTTTAACATCAAACCTGCGAACTGGCCTCATCCAAAGGCACACCGCATTCACCGGCTTGCAAGCCCTCGGGAAGCACCTGGGGTTTGTGCACGATGCGGGTGACCGGGTCGTATTGCACTTCTTTCAAAAACATGGCCAGTACCGCGTCCATGCTTTTGGCGTGGCCGTCAAACCATACGGCAAGTTCGCCTGTTAGTTGGCGCACCAGTTTCAAGTTGCCGTCTTCCTGACCGCGTCTCAGTGCTTCACGCATGACTTTCAAAATCATGTCGTGCTCGTCGGTATGGCAACCGCCAGGTCCAAAGCTCACATCTTGCATCCATTGGTTTTCGCCGTTGAAATGCTCTTCGGTGTGGGCGATCAACTCGATGAAACTGTCTATCAACTTGTCTTCGGGCGCCAACTCGGTGGTGGCCAGCAAGTCAACAAACTCGCGGTGCGTCTGGTCCATTTTGTCCATGTTCATCACCAAGTCGTCAGACCAGGTGAGCGTGGGTTGTTCGTCTAAGGTAGTCGTTTGAGTGTTCATGTTTGGTAAGTCCTTGGGTGGATGATAAACGCCTGAATTAATTGGAGTCTGACCCCAATTAAATATCCCTGACGTCGGCCACCGGGTTGTCGCCGAAGTCGGGGCGTTGCAAATAGGCCAATATTTGGGCAGCTGCGACCGTTGGCGTGGTCAAAGCACCGGTATTTTTCATCTGCACAAACATGTTTTGGTCCGGAAATCCTGCGCCTTTGGCGCTGCGCAAATCGGTTTGCATGTCGGTGTCGATCACGCCCGGGGCCAAAGACACCACTTTGGCAGGATTGGCGTGCAGGGCTTCGTCCAGCGCCAGACAGCGGGTGAAATGGTCTAACCCGGCTTTACCGGCGCAATACAAAGCGCTGGCAGCCATGGGGCGGCGACCCAGACCGGAAGAAATATTCAAGATCTTGCGCGGCATTTTCCATGTACGTGTGTGTTTCAAAAACACCGAACTCAACAACACCGGCGCTTGTAAATTAACGGCTATGCCTTGCAGCAAATGCTCGGCTGATGCATCGTCAATTGGCCCCAAATGACCGATCAGACCGGCGTTGTTGATCAAGGTGGCTGATGCGAATTCTTCGGGATTGAGTGCGTCAAACCAATGCGCCAGCTTTTCAGCAACCGCCGCCGGTTGCGCCAAATCAACTTGCCATTGCACCAAGTGTGCGCCGTGTTTGTCGGCGATGGACGTCAACGCGTCGGACTGACCGCGCGATATGCACAACACCCATTGGTCGGCATGACAAAGCTGCTCGGCCATGGCCAAGCCCATGCCGCGTGAAGCGCCGGTCAGGATGGTGAGATGTTTTTTCATGTGGATGCTCCGTTAATTCAGTAGATTGTGGCAGTTGTTGTGAGCAGAGTGTGAGGGCCCTTCGCATGCGTCTTAAGCGCAAAGTCTGCAAAGAGTGTCAAACCGGCCAGGGTGGTTCGCATTGCCATTGCAAAGCTTGCTGCGTCAACGGGTGTATCAACCCAAGACGGCTGGCATGCAACATCAAGCCATGGTCACTGACACAGGCTGGGGCGTACAACGCATCCCCAAGTATGGGGTGACCGATGGCCTGCATATGTACCCGTAACTGGTGACTGCGTCCGGTCAACGGGTGTAATTCCAGCAAAGAGGCGCTGCGATTGGCATGGTGTTTCAAGCAGCGCCATTGCGTCACACTGGGTTTGCCATCGGTATCTATTTTTTGCAACGGACGGTTGGGCCAATCGGCCATCAAGGGTAGGTTGATGGTTTGCCAACCGTCAGTCAATAGCAGCAAGCCGTCCACCCATGCCAGATAGTGTTTCTCTACTTGTCGTGCTTCAAACAGCATGCTCAAGGCACGTTGGCTGTCGCTGTGCAAGCCAAACACCATCAAGCCAGAAGTCGCCATGTCCAGTCTATGCACCACCATGGCAGACGGGTGCGTGACTTGTAATCGCGTCAGTACGCAATCTTGTTTGTCTGCGCCGCGCCCAGGCACGCTGAGCACACCGCCTGGTTTGTTCAACACCACGAAATGCGCGTCTTCAAATAATACATTCATTGGTTTGTCAAAGCACTGACAAGCGCTTGAGTAATGCTTGCCATTGCTTGGCTAAATCGGGCTGGTCACAGTTCAACACATGGCGATGCGGCATGCTGCGCAGCCAAGTCAATTGTCGCTTGGCCAATTGGCGACTGGCAGCCACTCCCGTCTCGCGCAGTCTGTGCAAGTCGTGTGCAGAGGGTATTTCGTTATGAATGGTATCCAGCAGATCCCAGCATTGGCGGTAACCGACACAACGCATCGAGGGTAATTCGCCATGCAAGTCCCCGCGCGCGCGTAATGCGCGCACCTCATCAAGCAAACCGAGTTGCAACATGTGATCAAAACGTTGTTCAATGCGCTGATGCAGCCAAGTGCGTTGTACGGGTTCGAGTGACACAACTGCAATCGCTGGACCTGCCTCTCGCGTCGCGCCGAAAAATGAGGACAAGGGCTTGCCGCTGACACGCCAGACCTCCAGCGCACGCGATATGCGTTGCGAATCGTTGGGCGGTAAACGCTGTGCTGTGATGGGATCTACCCTTGCTAGTTCGGCATGCAGTGAAGGCCAGCCCTTCGTCACTGCCTGCGCTTCTATTTGTGCTCTGACCGATGGAGAGGCCAAGGGCAAATCGTCCAACCCATCGACCAGAGCCTTTAAATACAGCATGGTGCCGCCGACCAGAAGAGGCAGTTTGCCGCGTTGTCGAATCTCTTTGATCAAGCGGGTGGCGTCGCGCACAAACTCGGCCGCGCTATAGCTTTGTGTGGGGTCGCGGATATCGATCAAGTGATGGGGCACCGATTTCATTTCATCGCGCGAAGGTTTGGCCGTGCCAATGTCCATGCCTTGGTAGACCAACGCTGAGTCCAGGCTGATGATTTCCAGAGGGATTTCTTGAGCCAGCGATAAGGCTAATGCGGTTTTACCGCTGGCGGTCGGTCCCACCAGCGCCAGTGCCTCATGCGTGGATTCAATCGGCCTTGACGGGTTCACCATGCCATTGCACCAGGGTCCAAGCGGTCAACGCCAACACCGTACCCCAAAAAGCCACACCATGCGCCAGAGGAAATAAAGTGCCGTCGATGCTGTGACTGAGCCAAGCACCAGTGGCGAATGCGGCAAGCATCATCAAAAAACCATTCATCGCAGACGCAGCGCCGGCTGACAAAGGGAACGGGCCGACAGCGCCGCTTTGACCGATGGGCTGGTGCACACCATGGGCAATGATCATGGGGTACATGCCCAGCACCAGACTGACAGCGCTGGCCCAACCACCGTAAATCATCCATGTCAACAGCAAGGCACTGGAGGCGCTGGACATGCCAGCCAATGCGATGGTGCGACGCATGCCGATTTTGCGAAGCAGGAATCGGCAAATGATGGTGCCTGTGATGTACATGATGGACATGGAAGACAGTATCCAGCCAAGTTGCAGGCTGGACAAATGCAGCACTTGAATAAACACAAACGAGGAAGTCGCCAGATAAACAAACAACACACCATAGCCTGCCAGCGACAAAAGCGCGAATGCGCGAAAGGTCGGATGGCACAACACCTGCCACCAGATGCGCAACATGGTCGGCAAATGTAAGGCTTGTGGATTGGGTTGCGACAAGGTTTCTTCAAACCGCCACGCCACCAAGCACAGCGTAGCGACAGCGTAAATCACCACTGACATCAATGCCACTTGCCAGCCCCAGTGTTGGCTGAGAAAACCACCCAAGGGAGGACTGGTGCAGGCCATCAGACCCAGACCAGTCATCGCTTTAGACATGACACGTGCGCCGGTTGCGGGTTCGTACAAATCGCGCACCACGGCACGCGCACTGGTGATGACTGCGCCCATGGAAGCGCCTTGCAAAATACGCCATGCCACCAATGTGTCAATGCTGGTGCTCAGCACACAACCGATAGCCGCCACCAAATACAAACCCAATCCCAACAGCATGATGGGGCGCCTGCCCACCTTGTCGGAAAATGGTCCCCATAGCAACTGAGATGTACCGAAGGCCAGCAACAGTCCTGTGAGGGTGTACTGAACCATACCGACACTGGCTTTCAAATCGGTTGCCAAACCGGGCAAGCTAGGCAAATACAAATCGGTAGATACCGGTTGTAAACCGATGGCCAATGCCAGCAGCAAAATCACCAGATTCGCATGCATCAGCGACCCCGTAAAAACAAGGCGTCAAGTTCACGCATGGTCAGTAGTCGCCAGGTTGGGCGTCCGTGGTTGCATTGATCTGCACGTTCGGTGACTTCCATTTGTCTGAGCAATGCATTCATCTCTTCTATCGTCAATTGACGGTTGGCCCGCACCGCGGCATGGCAGGCCATGGCAGCCAGTACGTCGTCGCGCGCACGTTGCAAAACATGATGGGCATCGTGTTGCGCCAACTCGGTGAGTACGCTGCGAGCCAATGCGACGGCGTCGCCTTGTGCCAGCGATGCCGGCACTCGTCGAACTGCCAATGATTGGGCAGACAAAATCGAAATATCCAGACCCAGCGCAGCCAACACCTCGGCATGGCTTTCGGTGGTGGCGATTTCTTCGGCAGTAGCTGTGAAAGAAGCGGGGATCAACAGGTTTTGGCTTTGTAAAGAATGCTCGGCCAGTTGTGTTTTAAGGCGTTCGTAAACGATGCGTTCATGTGCGGCATGCATATCTACCAGCACCAAGCCTTGGGCGTTCTCAGCGAGTATGTAAACACCTTGTAATTGCGCCAACGCTTTACCCAGCGGCCATTCACCTTGAGGTAAAGGTAAAGAGTTGAAGGGCACGTAAGGCGATGGCTGTTGCTCAGTGGCTCTGACCGCCGAGGGCTGCCACAGTTGCCCCAGATCTTTCAAGGGTTGGCCAGACTGGGATTGCCAGGGCAGACTGGTCTGCTCTTCAAGCCGAGGGGTTGGCACACCAAAATGCTGCAAGCGTGAGATGGCTTGTTGCCTGTCTTGCACAAAAGTATTTCTGGATGACGCTTCGCTGTGGGCCATACCGTGTGGTGTTTGACCTGCACGCGACACAGACAGAGCACCAGTCAAGGCGTGTTGCACCGCTTGATGCACTTCACGACTGTCTCTGAAGCGCAGCTCAATTTTGGTCGGATGCACATTCACATCGACTCTTTGCGGATCAATCTCCAGATAAAGCGCATACACCGGTTGGCGTTGACCATGCAACACATCCTCGTACGCACTTCGTGCCGCGTGAGACAGGACTTTGTCACGCACATACCGGCCGTTCACATAGGCATACTGTTGATCTGTTCGCGCACGTGCCACGTCTGGCACACCGGCGCGTCCACGCACACGTACCGCGCCGTGCTGGTGGTCTATCAACAGCGATGTCTCCAGAAAATCTGCACCCAGTACATCAGCTAAACGTAAATCCAAGCCTTTTTCATGCGCCTGCGCTCGCCATTGCGCAATGATTTTGCCGTCGTGCCACAAAGCAAAACCCACATCGGGCGGGCAAGTGCATGACGCTTGAGCGATTCAAGGCAATGCGCCAATTCGGTGGCTGTGGACTTCAAAAATTTACGTCGCGCTGGTGTGCTGAAAAACAATTCCTTGACCTCGACGCTTGTGCCTACGGAACGTGCCACGGGTCGCAACTCGCCGCTGCGCGCGTCGAGTTGCATGGCATGTGCTTGTTCAGCGGTGCGTGAAAGTAGGCTCAGTTCGCTAACTGCTGCAATCGCAGCCAAAGCCTCGCCGCGAAAACCCATGGTGGCGACAGACTCGAGGTCATGCAG
>Ga0136641_1000729_pt1 | contig 13917 bp, 14 predicted proteins | sample EliLak1302023Y_FD_115312 | JGI IMG/M metagenome (GOLD analysis project Ga0136641, IMG submission 115312) | Freshwater microbial communities from Elizabeth Lake, Yosemite National Park, California, USA - 13020-23Y | ecosystem: Environmental > Aquatic > Freshwater > Lake ...
AAATGGATATTAATCTTGGCATCCAAGATAGTCTCGGTCTGCTCAAAAATTTCCACCCCGCCACACCAAGGTAAGAACTCGGGATATCGTGCCACATCAGTTACCAAACCATACATGCGGTCGGCTGATTGACTAATTAAAACGGTCTTGAAGACGTCTGCCATAATTGATCTAGGAAGCTAAATAATTATGAGTATCGTCGATAACAAAAAAGCTTTCTTCGATTATTTCGTCGAAGAACGCTTCGAAGCAGGGTTAGTGCTAGAAGGCTGGGAAGTCAAAGCCATCCGCGCTGGTCGTGTGCACGTCAAAGAAGCGTATGTTGTCATTCGCAAGGCGGAGCTTTTTCTTATCGGCTGCCATATCACCCCCCTGCTTTCAGCGTCTACCCATATTGTTCCAGATAGTACCCGTACTAGAAAGTTGCTCTTAAATGCAATTGAGATCCGTAAGCTCATTGGCAAGGTTGAGCAAAAAGGCTATACCCTAGTGCCACTCAATCTCCATTTCTCCAAGGGGAATGTGAAGTGTGAAATTGGCCTGGCAAGAGGTAAAAAACAACATGACAAACGCGCTGCAACCAAAGAGCGTGAATGGGAAGTGCAAAAAGGGCGCATTGCTAGGGGTGATTTAAACGCCTAGTACTTTAAGTATTAGGGTTGGCAACCCTTAGAGTAAACATCCAGTCCTATATGCACTTATTTAGTGCAGTACAGCACCAAGCTGCTTCAAATAATTTAATGAAATCCTCAAAAAGGCATTAGTTTCATAACTATGACAATGCCTTTTGACGAAATGCTCGATGCCGCTGGCAAAGCGCGCCCCCACTACCAAATTTTTCACAATTGGTTAAAGCAGCAAAGCGACACGCTCATGGGGCTCAAGCGAGCTGAAGCTGATCTCATTTTTAGACGCGTAGGGATTACCTTTGCCGTTTATGGGGATGATTTAGGCGCAGAAAGAACAATCCCTTTTGATCAAGTGCCGCGCATTTTTACAGCCAAAGAGTGGGAACAGTTAGAAGCGGGATTACGTCAACGCGTTAAAGCGCTCAATCGCTTTATCTATGACGTTTATCACGAAGAAGAAATTATCAAAGCCGGCATAGTGCCCGCAGAGCAAATCTACAACAACGCTCAATACCGCCCCGAGATGCGAAACGTGAGCGTGCCACGGGATATCTACGCGCAAATTGCAGGTATCGATATTGTGCGGGCAGGCGAAGGTGAATTTTATGTTCTGGAAGATAACCTACGCGTACCTTCTGGTGTTTCCTATATGGTTGAAGATCGCAAGATGATGATGCGCCTCTTTCCAGACCTATTTCAAAAATATCGTATTGCTCCGGTAGAGCACTATCCAGATCTATTATTAGAGTGTTTGAAATCTGTTAAACCAGATAATGTGAAGAAGCCCAACGTAGTGGTTCTTACGCCAGGCATGTACAACTCAGCCTACTTTGAGCACAGTTATCTCGCGCAGCAAATGGGCGTCGAGCTAGTGGAAGGTAAAGACTTGTTTGTCAAGAATGAGCAGGTCTTTATGCGTACGACCCAAGGGCCTGAGCGCGTAGATGTCATCTACCGTCGTGTCGATGATGACTTCTTGGATCCTCTCGCATTCCGGTCTGATTCCACCTTGGGTGTTGCTGGACTCTTGTCAGCACATCGCGCAGGGAATGTAAGCTTAGCCAATGCTATTGGTACTGGCATCGCAGATGACAAGTCAATCTACCCTTATGTTCCTGAGATGATTGAATTTTATCTTGGTGAAAAACCGATTCTCAATAATGTGCCCACATTCCAATGTCGCAAGCCTAATGATTTAGCTTACACCCTAGCTAATCTTGAAAAGTTAGTTGTTAAGCTAACGCATGGTGCGGGTGGGTACGGCATGTTAGTGGGTCCCGCTTCGACCAAAGCAGAGATTGAAGAGTTCAGAAAACATCTAATTGCCAACCCAGATAAATATATTGCACAGCCTACTTTGGCACTTTCTACCTGCCCAACCTTTGTTGAGTCTGGCATTGCGCCAAGGCATATTGACTTAAGACCTTTTGTGCTTTCTGGCAAAACAATCAAGATGGTACCGGGAGGGCTAACAAGGGTAGCCCTCAAAGAAGGCTCTTTAGTTGTGAACTCCTCTCAAGGTGGTGGCACTAAAGATACCTGGGTACTGGAACAATAAGAGAAGCGCAAGAGGAATAAGAAAATAATATGTTAAGTCGTACTGCTGATTGTCTTTATTGGATGGCTCGATACACAGAACGCGCAGAAAATACTGCGCGCATGCTAGACGTTAATCATCAGACCTCTCTACTGCCACAACCAGCTGAGTTCTTGGAACAGAGTTGGAAAAAATTACTAACAATCTCTAAGTTAGAAGAAGCGTTTCTGAGTCAGCATGAAGTAATCAATCGCGAGAATGTACTGGATTTCATGATCTATGAAACCAGCAATCCGTCTAGTATTGTTTCGTGTTTATATGCGGCTCGAGAGAATGCCCGCGTGATTCGCGGAAAAATCACTTCTGAAGTTTGGGAGACCCAAAACACTACTTGGCTCGAGTTACAGCGTATTCTGGAAGCCAGACACCAAGCTGATCCCAGCAGATTGCTAGAGTGGGTCAAGCACCGTTGTCATCTCTTTAGGGGGGTGCTCTATGGCACGATGCTAAAAAATGAGGCTTTCTACTTTATTAACGTAGGAACACTTCTAGAACGTGCAGACAATACGGCGCGTATTCTAGAAACCAAGTACGAGTATCAAGATACACAGAAAGTATCGGATCCAAAAAAGGGTTCTGATGATGGCACGGGTGGTGCATTCTTTGACTTTTACCACTGGGCAGCCTTACTCCGCTCAGTATCGGCTTTCGAGATTTATCGTCAGATCTATTCTGATCAGGTAACTCCCAAGCAAGTGGCCAAACTTCTGATCTTTAATAAACAAATGCCGCGCTCTTTAGTTTGCTGTGTAAACGAGTTGATTCCTTTAATCTCAGAAATGAAGAATCAGCAATCCAAAGAAATTGAACGCCTATTAGGAAAACTAAAAGCAAGTTTAGAATATTCTGATATTGATGAAGTTTTTGATCAGGGTTTGGAAGATTTTATTGAAGTCTTTCTAGAGCGTATTAACCATATCGCTGATGAGATCAGTAATGCTTACCTCATCCCATTAGCAGTAGCCTAAGACTCTACAAAGATCATATGCACTTAAAAATTCGTCACCGTACGGAGTATCGCTACGAAACTCCTGTGCGCTACTCTATTCAAGAGTTACGCTTAACACCGCTTTCCTCCTCGGGACAACAGGTTGACAAATGGAGAATTAATACGCCGATTAAATCATCCAGTTCGACAGATGCGTTTGGAAACCTCTGTAGTGTTTTTGTACAAGAGAGTCCCTATACCTCGATGATGATTGAGGCTGATGGTGAAGTCCATACCCAGGATGCTTTTGAGTTTAGTGATGATACAAAAGCAGTTTCCCCCTACTTTTTACTTCAGCAAACCAATCTTACGGAGCCAACTGAGGAGATGCTGGAATATTTCTCATATAGTCTTCCAAAGAAAAACTCCGTTGACCAAGTACTTAAATTGGCTGAGGCAATTCAGGGTTTGATTGCGTACTCGCCTGGTCAGACAAACTTTGCCACTACAGCCGCCCAATCGTTTGCCATGAAATCGGGTGTCTGCCAGGATCATGCGCACATCATGCTTGGACTGTGTCGTGCCTCTAAGATCCCAGCACGTTATGTCAGCGGTTACTTCTTTGCTGAAGAATCCCCAAATTTAGCAAGTCATGCATGGATTGATTTTTGTAGCGATATTGAAAAAGGGATTTGGACGAGTGTTGACATTACTCATGCCTGTTTAGTGGATTCTCGCCATATCAGATTGGCGATTGGACGTGATTATTACTCGGCTGCACCAGTCAAAGGTGTTCGTACAGGCGGTGGTGGCGAAGAACTCAGCGCCAACATCTCCATTCAACAGTTACCCTAGTAGTCTTTCTGGAAATTAAGAGATAATTCCAAATAATTCAAAAGCTTAGGGGTGAAGGTATGACGTACTGTATTGGTCTTTGTCTAAAAGATGGCTTAGTTTTTCTCTCAGACACGCGCACAAATGCTGGCGTAGACCAAATCGGCACTTTCAGAAAAATGACTGTGTTCCAAAAGAGCAATGATCGCTTCTTCGTTCTCATGAGTGCTGGAAATCTAGCGATTACCCAAGCTGTCAAAGAAATACTCCTGCAAGGACAAATGCTTAATGGTAAAAATCTTTGGAATGTAAAAAATTCACATGATGCTGCAGTAGTGATCGGCGATGCTATAAAACAAGTTTTTGAGCGTGATCAAAAATCACTCGAGAAGGCTGGTATTGACTTTAATTGCAATATGATTTTTGGCGGCCAAGTTAAGGGTGAAAAACCACGTCTGTTTAATATCTACTCGGCCGGTAATTTTATTGAAGCCACTCCTGAGACTTGCTATTTCCAAATTGGCGAATCGAAGTACGGTAAGCCGATTTTAGATCGAGTGCTCAATTTCACTTCACCGCTGAACCTAGCAACTAAGTGCGCTCTCATTTCTATGGACTCTACTTTGAAAAGTAATATTTCAGTTGGATTGCCTTTAGATATGTTGGTTTATGAAAGAAACACCTTAAAAGCCACTAAGCTAGTTACTCTAGATGATGCCAACCCTTATTTCGCCATGATTCATCAGTTATGGGGAGAGAAGCTACGCGAGGCCTTTAACTCAATTGCCGAGCCTAGCTGGAGCGGCGCTCATAAATCTAGCGATATTTCTATTCCTGCAAAAAAAATGGGTGCTGTTCTTATTAATCATCCACCATCAAAAACCCAGTTATCACAATCACGCACAAGCACTAAAGCACGCAAGTCAGCGAAGAAGCTGGAAATCAAAAAAGTCATCCCAAAGAAAAAACAAAGTAGCGGAAATAAAAAAGCCTAGATTCAATCTAGGCTTTTTAATCTGCCACACCAGAGATTTAGGCTTTTGAACTCTTACCCAACATTTCCCAAGTCTCTACTACGCTATCTGGGTTCAGTGAGATTGAAGTAATCCCTTTCTCAACTAACCAACGCGCAAAGTCTGGGTGATCTGATGGACCTTGACCGCAAATACCCACATATTTGTTTTGTTTGAGGCAAGCCTCAATAGATCGGGCAATCATGAACTCCACTGCCGGATCACGCTCATCAAAGTCAATTGCCAGCAATTCCATCCCAGAGTCACGATCAAGACCTAAGGTTAACTGGGTCATATCGTTAGAGCCGATAGAGAAGCCATCAAAGTGCTCAAGGAATTGATCTGCCAGAATCGCATTTGAGGGGATCTCACACATCATGATGAGACGTAAGCCATTCACGCCACGCTTAAGGCCGAACTTCTCCATCATCTCAATTACGCGTTTAGCCTGATTGATGGTACGCACAAACGGAACCATGATCTCTACGTTATCTAAGCCCATATCTTCACGAACACGTTTCATCGCTGCACATTCAAGCGCAAATGCCTCGCCGAAATCTGCTGATACATAACGTGAAGCACCGCGGAAGCCCAGCATCGGGTTTTCTTCATCGGGTTCGTAACGGGATCCGCCAATGAGTTTTTTGTATTCGTTGGATTTGAAATCAGATAAACGCACGATCACGGGTTTTGGATAGAATGCAGCAGCAATCGTAGCGACGCCCTCAACCAATTTGTCTTCGTAGAACTGGCGTGGGCTAGCATAGCCACGCGCAACACTCTCAACCGCACGCTTGAGGTCTGGATCAACATTGGGATATTCCAAAACCGCTCGCGGATGAACGCCAATATAGTTATTAATAATAAATTCCAGGCGCGCAAGACCTACACCTGCATTTGGAATCTGGCAGAAATCGAATGCCAATTGAGGATTACCAATATTCATGGTGATCTTCACCGGAATCTCTGGCAATACACCGCGAGATACTTCGGTTACTTCTGTCTCGATCAAACCGTCATAGATATGCCCCTCATCACCTTCGGCACAAGAAACAGTCACCATCATGCCGTCTTGCAAATGTTCAGTAGCGTCACCGCAACCCACTACCGCAGGCACACCCAACTCGCGGGCAATAATCGCTGCGTGGCAAGTACGTCCACCACGGTTAGTCACAATGGCAGAAGCACGCTTCATGACTGGTTCCCAGTTCGGGTCGGTCATATCTGCCACTAATACATCGCCCGGCTGGACACGATCCATCTCGCTTGGGTCACGAATAATTCGGACGGGACCGGCACCAATTTTTTGACCAATCGCACGGCCCTGAGCCAATACCTTAGAGCTACCCTTGAGCTTATAACGCATCTCTACTTGGCCAGCTGCTTGGCTCTTCACGGTCTCAGGGCGAGCCTGGAGAATATAGATGCGACCATCTTGACCATCTTTACCCCACTCAATGTCCATTGGACGGCCATAGTGTTTTTCGATGATGACAGCATATTTTGCCAACTCAGTAATATCTGCATCTTCCAGCGAGAAGCGATTGCGCTTCTCGGGAACAACATCAACTGTTTGTACTTTCTCGGCAGATCCCTTTGGTGCAAATTGCATTTGAATTAATTTAGATCCTAAGGAACGACGGATGATCGCTTTTTTGTCTAGTGCTAATGTGGTCTTAAATACATAGAACTCATCTGGGTTTACTGCGCCCTGCACCACCGTCTCACCCAAACCATAGCTAGAGGTAATAAATACAACATCCTCAAAGCCTGATTCTGTATCCAAAGTAAACATGACTCCGGCCGCCCCTAAATCTGAGCGCACCATCCGTTGAATACCAGCCGATAGGGCTACTTCAGCATGGGCAAAGCCCTTGTGCACACGATAAGAGATAGCCCGGTCGTTATAAAGAGAAGCAAAGACTTCGCGAATCTTTTTAAGTACATCATCGATGCCCTCAACATTCAAGAAAGTCTCTTGCTGACCAGCAAATGAAGCATCTGGCAGATCTTCAGCCGTTGCAGATGAACGCACTGCAAAAGAACCTTTGCCGGAATCATCCAATACTGCAAATGCTCTGCGAATTTCTTCTTCAAGCTTAGCTTGAAATGGTGCGGTTTCAATCCACTCACGAATCTCAGCACCAGCCTGTGCCAATGCACGTACATCATCAGTGTTCAAGCCTTCCAAACGCTGTTGAATACGCTCAGTGAGATTGTTGTGCTTTAAAAAATCACGGAATGCCAGTGCGGTAGTGGCAAAACCCGTTGGCACACGAACTCCCGTGGAAGCCAACTGGGAAATCATCTCTCCTAATGAAGCATTTTTACCGCCGACGGATTCGACATCAGTCATGCGGAGTTGCTCAAAAGGTAAAACATAGGCATCTGCCAAACTACTATTTTGTTGCTGTTGGTTGGACATAAAATACTCTCAAAAGATAAGGAAACCAGTCAAGCGGCCACTCAAAATGGGGCATACTTCTATAACTTCTTATTGTAGTGCTGACCCTGACTTTTAGGCCAAATCCATGTCTACCGAAACCCGGATTGTTTTCATTGTTTCTGACGGAACCGGCATCACCGCCGATAACTTCAGCCAATCGATTTTGGCTCAATTTGAGGCCAGTTTTAAGCGCATTCGCATCCCATTTGTGGATAGCGTCGATAAGGCTCATGATGCGGTCAGCAACATTAACCAGTCCCATCAACAGTATGGGGTACAACCCATTGTTTTCACTACTTTGGTGAATCCCGAGCTCAATGCCATTGTGACTAAGGCGAATGGCTTAATTTTGGATATGTTCCAAACCTTTGTGGCGCCCCTTGAGACTGCCTTGGGTATGAAATCTACCCATGCCATGAACCGCCTACACCACAATGCGGATACCGAGGCTTATAAAAATCGCATTGAAGCCATCAATTACTCTCTCGCTCATGATGATGGTCAGTCCAATCAAAACTTAGCTGAAGCTGATGTCATTTTGGTTGGCATCTCCCGAGTAGGAAAAACGCCAACTAGCCTGTATTTAGCGATGCAGTATGGATTGAAGGCAGCCAATTACCCGCTGATTCCTGAAGATTTTGAGAGGGGTCAATTACCGAAGGACCTCATCCCTCACCGTCAAAAGATCTTTGGCCTGATGATTGATGCCGAGCGTCTTTCAGAAATTCGCAATGAACGTCGGCCTGGCAGCAATTACGCTAAGCTAGAAAACTGTCGCTATGAGATCAATGAGGCAACGGCGATGATGAAAAAGCAATCGATTCCTTGGGTGCTAACCACTAGCAAATCCATCGAAGAAATTGCCACTACCGTATTACAAGCAATCAAATCAGATAAAACTATTTTGGGTTAGTTGTGGAACGTCTCTAAGCACGCCTAACCCGCATCGTCTCAAAAAGACAAACTGCTGCTGCCGTCGAAACATTGAGTGATTCCACTCGTGGGTCAATTGGAATAGAGACTCCCCTCGCTTGAGCCATGAGATCTTCAGAGATTCCCTGACCCTCACTGCCCATGATCCAAGCAACTGGATGTAATAGCTCTTTCTTTAGCGAATAGAGGTCTTGCTCTGCGTCCGCAGTGGCTGCCAGTAATGGTGCAGTAACTGCACTTAATACCTGTTGATTAGACCAACCCTCATATAAATCGAGTAAGCGATGTGCGCCCATACCAGCACGCAATACTTTAGTGGACCATAAATGGGCGCATCCGGTTAAAGCGATTACCTGTGTAAAACCTGCTGCAGCAGCTGTACGCAAAATAGATCCAACATTACCAGCATCTTGTATACGATCTAAAATCAATACATCGCCTGCCAAAGTTCCCATAGATTGAGATGCCGCTAAATAGGTCTTTGGCAGATCTAAAAGACCGGCAATGTGGGGCGCATTCACTAATTCACTCAGTAAATCCCAGAGGGTGCTATCTAATTGAAAAACCTTGGTATCTGGGCAAATCTCTAAATGGGAATAAACCGCTTCTGCTATTTCCGGATTCTGTAAGCCCAGCTCTGAAGTGACTAGCATTTTTAAGGCAGGATCTCCCACCCAAGTTTGTACTAAATGGATTCCTTCTAACAAGGCTTGTCCACTTGTTATCCGAGCTTTTTGCCCTTTTGATCCCGTCGCTTGCAATAGCCGAATCTCTTTAAAAAGCGGGTTGTCCTTGGAGCTAATCAGATCAAAATTCATTGGCATCTATCTTGTCATGTTCTCAAGCACTTTTCTGACTGGCGAAAAGCTTCTGCGATGCTCGTCACACGCACCAAACTCTTTTAGCGCTGCAAAGTGTGCTTCAGTGGGATAACCCATATGCTGTGCAAAGCCGTATTGCGGATGGCGCGCATGCAAGAGTTGCATCTGACGATCGCGAGTGACCTTAGCCAAAATCGATGCTGCGGAAATTGCCGGCTCTTTAGTATCGCCCTTAATAATCGCCTCGGCGGCAATGGGTAGCTCAGGACAGCGGTTGCCATCAATTAACGCTTTATCTGGCCATGCACCTAAACGACTAGCTAAATCTTCAATCGCACGACGCATAGCCAACATGGTTGCTTGCAAAATATTGATATCGTCGATCTCTGCAGGACTCGCCTCACCAACGCCCCAGGCCTTAGCCTTCACCATAATCTGCTCATACAAATACTCTCGGCGAGCAGCAGATAATTTCTTAGAATCTTTCAATCCTTCAATGGGATTTGCTGGATCCAGCACGACTGCACCAGCAACCACAGAACCTACCAGCGGACCACGTCCTGCCTCATCGACTCCACAGATCCAAATGAGACTCATCCACCTGCTCTCTTCTGTCGGCTATTGGTAATGGTTTGCACGACGGCTTGCGCCACTAACAAACCTGTCGGCCGACGCAGCGTTTCATGCATCTGGGCAAAGCGGGTCTTGAGATCATTCACCTTAGCGGGATGATTTAACCACTCTTGTACTGCATTGGCTAAATTCTCAGGGCTAGCATCATCCTGCAATAATTCTGGTACTACAAACTCTCCACAAAGAATGTTAGGCAGGCCTACATAAGGTAAGTAACCCTGACGTTTCATGATTTGTGCTGTTAGCCAAGGCACCTTATACGAAATCACCATGGGCTTTTTCCATAAAGCGGCTTGCAAGGTTGCGGTACCACTAGCAATTAACACAACATCGGATGCCTCTAATACTTCATCAGCCATGCCATCCAATAAGTGAATCTGAATATCGGGATTGCGGTTCTTGGCGTTCAATAAAAGTTGCTCTAGTGGTGCCCTTAATCGTGGTGTTGCTACCGGAATGATGAAATTGAGTTTTTGACCCTTGAGTCGATCAGCCAATAATTGCATGGTGTCAAAAAAAACGGGGGCAATCAGTTCAATTTCAGAGCCACGACTGCCTGGTAAAACTGCAATCACTAGGCCCTCTAATGCATTGCTTGGGATACTCAGTGTTTGGACAATTTTCTGACGGGCTCCATTTACATTTGGCTCAAGCGGTATATCACTCGCTAATGGGTGACCCACATAGGTTGAGGCAATACCGGCGCGATCATAAATTTCCGTTTCGAAGGGAAAAATACACAACATACGATCGACTGCTTTGGCAATTTTCTGAATTCTTCCTGCGCGCCACGCCCATATAGATGGCGAAACCAAATGTAAAGTCGGAATACCTGCCTTACGTAATTGCAGCTCAACCCCTAAATTAAAATCGGGTGCATCAACCCCCAAATATACGTCTGGGCGACCCTCATCCAAGAGATTGGTAATGAGTTCTTTACGCAGTTTCAGAATTGCCGGGAGTTGCTTAATGGCTTCAACATAACCTCGCACACTGAGCGTTTCCATCGGCCAATCTGAACGCATACCTTCTGCTTGCATGCGCGGACCACCGATCCCGTAAACCTCTAATCCGACCATATCTGGAATTTGGTTCAAGGCGCTCAAAACAGGCGCCGCTAGCAAATCACCAGATGGCTCGCCCGCTACACAGGCTAACTTAGGCAAAGTAAACTCGTTACCGAACAATGCCGCGCGTAGAGGCAGCGATGAAGTCGTGGAACTGCGTGAGCTTTTCTACAGTGGCTGCATCAGACGCGCTAGCCAGAATCATCTTTTGGATTTCTACTTTGGCATCTTCAAAACTGAGGCCATCTTTATAAAGGACTTTATACGCCTGACGTAATGCGGTAATGGATTCGCTGGAGAAGCCGCGACGCTTAAGGCCTTCGACATTAATACCATGGGGGGAAGCTTTTTCACCGGCTGCCATCACGAATGGTGGAATATCTTGCACTAAAGCAGAAGCACCTCCAAGCATGGCGTGTTGTCCAATGCGCACAAACTGATGAACGCCCGACATACCGCCTAAGATTGCCCAATCCTCCACATGAACATGCCCAGCAATTTGGGCATTACTGGCAAAAATAGTATTGTTGCCTACCTGACAATCATGCGCGATGTGCACGTAAGCCATGATCCAATTGTCATTGCCAAGACGGGTAACGCCGCCATCTTGTATTGTCCCTGTGTGAATCGTAGTGAACTCTCGAATCGTATTGCGATCACCAATCACTAGTTGGGTAGGCTCCCCACGATATTTCATATCCTGTGGGACTCCGCCAATTGCTGCAAAGTGCGCAAAATGATTGTCTATGCCGATTGTTGTGTAGCCTTCAATGATGGTATGTGAGCCTACCTTAGTACCGGCTCCGATTTTGACATTCGGTCCGATGACGGAATAAGGACCAATCTCAACGTCACTAGCCAGCTCGGCCTTGCTATCGATCACAGCAGATGCATGAATCCGAGTCATTACGCGCCTTTCGTACGCACTGCACAGGTAATGTCAGCTTCAGCTGCAAGCTCTCCATCGACCGTTGCTTTTACATGAAATTTATAAATACCCGCCTTTTCACGTTGGAAGGTAGCAACCATCACTAATTGGTCTCCAGGCAACACGGGTTTTTTAAAACGTGCGCCATCAATACCAGCAAAATAGTAAACCGCATCATCTGCTTTTTCTTCTGTGAACGTCAACAATGCAGCAGTTTGTGCTAAGGCCTCAATAATGAGGACCCCTGGCATCACTGGAAAATCTGGAAAGTGACCCTGAAAGAACGGCTCATTAATCGTGACATTTTTAATTGCAGTAATACTTTGGCGCGGAGTAAATTCTAATACGCGATCAACCAACAGAAATGGGTAGCGATGCGGTAATAACTTCATGATCTGATTGATATCAATTGCTATTGCTTTACTCATAAGATTACCCAAATGGAAGTTTTTAATGAAATTCGTTCGTAAGGAGTCTTAAGACTCTGGATTTTTGCTTTTATCTAACAAACGCAAGCGTTGACGTATTTTATCTAGACCGCGCAAAATAGCGGCATTTTTTTCCCAAGCGCTATGGGGCATTGATGGATATACGCCCGTGAAATGCTGTCCAGGCTCAGTAATTGAGCGAATGATGGAGGTATTACCAGAAACGGTAGTTCTATCGGCAATCGTGAGATGACCTGCAAAATTCGCGGCACCCCCAATAATGCAGAAATTACCAATCTTTGTACTACCAGATATTGCGGCACAGCCAGCAATGACACAGCCATTACCAACACTGACATTGTGCGCAATTTGCACTTGATTATCGATTTTGCTTCCTGCACCAATCACGGTATCACTCATGGCACCGCGATCAATTGTCGTGGAGGCGCCAATTTCAACATCATCACCAATTACCACCCGTCCCGTTTGAGGGATCTTGACCCACTCACCACCAGTAGCAGAAAAATCAGGGGCAAAACCAAATCCATCTGCACCAATGACAGCGCCGCTATGAATAATGCAACGCTCACCAATATGTGTAGCAGAATAAATAGAAACTGAAGGATAAATCAGCGTATCACTCTTGATAACACTGTCTCTAGCAATGCTGGCATTACCAAGAATGGCCACCCTCTCACCGAGTTTTACACCGGCAGCAATATGTACAAACGGTCCAATATGACAGGATGGAGGAATAACTGCGCTGGGATCTATTGCAGCACTTGAATGAATTCCAGGGGAATAAATTGGCGCGCTGGCTTTGGCAAAGTACTGCGCCATCCTTGCAAAGCTAGCGTAGGGGTTTCTAGAAACAAAGTAGACCCGCTTAGAGTTGGCTCCTGGATTAGCCTGCAAAAACTCTAAATCGCCCTGGCTTACAATTAAAGCGCCTGCAGCACTTTCACTCGCCTGTTGGCGATACAGCGGATTAGAAAGAAAAGAGATTTGATTTGACTGAGCCCGCTCTAAAGGGGCTAGCCCAATAAAAGTGAGGGAGGCTTCCCCCACCAAGCTTGCTTGAAACTGTTCGGCCAGCTCGATGGCGGTTGGCATAAAACTTACTTCTGACTATTCAAAGCCTTGATGACATCATCAGTGATGTCAGCCCTTGGGCTAACAAACGCTGCCTCCTGCATAATGACATCCAATTTTCTTTGCTCAGCAATTTGGCGCAATACCAGATTTGCTTTTTCAGCGATCTTGGCGCGCTCTTCAAATGTGCGTTGATTGAGATCTTCTGTAAATTCACGTTGCTTGCGCTGTAACTCGCGATCTTGATCAGCCAACTCCCGTTGGCGTCGTACACGCTCTGCTTCATTCATTACAGCTGAATCACGATCTAGCTTTTCTGCTGCAGTTTTAATTTTCTCAGCACTATCACGCAGGTCATTCTGGCGCTTAGTAAACTCATTTTGTAAGCGGGTTTGCATGGCTTTGGCCAAGTTTGATTCGTTAAACACTTTTTCCGAATTCACAACAGCAACTCGAGTGCCCGCATCTTGCGCATAAGTCAATGACATTGCGAATGCAGATGGAATAGCTATTAAGCCAATTTGAAACCACTTAGAGAGTTGATTAAACTTCATAAAACTTTCCTCAG